>Ga0209786_1000546_pt1 | contig 12636 bp, 4 predicted proteins | sample WorMetilvaeELBA2_FD_187405 | JGI IMG/M metagenome (GOLD analysis project Ga0209786, IMG submission 187405) | Marine gutless worms symbiont microbial communities from Max Planck institute for Marine Microbiology, Germany - Olavius ilvae ELBA.2... ...
AGTGTAAATGTGGGCCTTTTGTCCTCTACGGCATCTGGTCCAGCAGTCTGAAAATATAAAGCACATTGAGGGCCAATGGTCACATATATATCTGCAGTGAAAATGTGGATCTTTGTCCTCAGAGCCAGGCGATCAGTTGTGAAGCTTGGAGATGGATGAAAATATAGGCTAATTTGAGGGCCAATGGTCAGATATATACGTGCAGTGTAAATGTGGGCCTTTTGTCCTCTAAAGCATCTGGTCCAGCAGTCTGAAAATATAAAGCACATTGAGGGCCAATGGTCACATATATATCTGCAGTGAAAATGTGGATCTTTGTCCTCAGAGCCAGCAAATCAGTTGTGCAGCTTGGAGATGGATGAAAATATAGGCTAATTTGAGGGCCAATGGTCAGATATATACTTGTAGTGTAAATGTGGGCCTTTTGTCCTCTACGGCATCTGGTCCAGCAGTCTGAAAATATAAAGCACATTGAGGGCCAATGGCCACATATATATCTGCAGTGAAAATGTGGATCTTTGTCCTCAGAGCCAGGCGATCAGTTGTGCAGCTTGGAGATGGATGAAAATATAGACTAATTTGAGGGTCAATGGTCAGATATATACTTGTAGTGTAAATGTAGGCCGTTTGTCCTCTACGGCGTCTGGTCCAGCAGTCTGAAAATATAAAGCACATTGAGGGCCAATGGTCACATATATATCTGCAGTGAAAATGTGGATCTTTGTCCTCATAGTCAGCGGATCAGTTGTGTAGCTTGGAGATGGATGAAAATATAGGCTAATTTGAGGGCCAATGGTCAGATATATACGTGCAGTGTAAATGTGGGCCTTTTGTCCTCTAAAGCATCTGGTCCAGCAGTCTGAAAATATAAAGTACATTGAGGGCCAATGGTCACATATATATCTGCAGTGAAAATGTAGATCTTTGTCCTCAGAGCCAGCTGATCAGTTGTGCAGCTTGGAGATGGATGAAAATATAGACTAATTTGAGGGCCAATGGTCAGATATATACGTGCAGTGTAAATGTGGGCCTTTTGTCCTCTACGGCATCTGGTCCAGCTGTCTGAGAATATAAAGTACATTGAGGGCCAATGGTCACATATATATCTGCAGTGAAAATGTGGATCTTTGTCCTCATAGTCAGCGGATCAGTTGTGCAGCTTGGAGATGGATGAAAATATAGACTAATTTGAGGGCCAATGGTCAGATATATACTTGTAGTGTAAATGTGGGCCTGAAGACGATTTGTTTGAGAGTTTGGAAGGTTGTATTACAGAGAGTTGCAGTAATCAGGCTTAGAGTAAACAATAGATGTGGCAATGGTACTGGCAGTTTTGAAGTCAAGATAGGGGCGGATACAACGAAGTTCACGAATGTGATAACAAGACTTAGAGAGAGAAGATATTTGGTCGGAGAAAGTGAGATGACTGTCAAAGATGAAACCAAGGTTCCGAGCTGAATAAGTGGTATTTAGTGAGCAGTTGTGAATTTTAGTGAGCTGTTGTTGGAGACCGATGAGCAGAAATTCTGTTTTGGAAGAGTTTAATGTTAACAGGTTGGCAGTCATCCAGGAGGATATGTGTTGCAGAGCATTGTAAAGATGAGTAACAGATGAGTCAATTGTCAGGTGGGAGAAAAGACAGGAAAAATTGTTTGTCGTCAGCATACACATGCTGATTTAACGAAAGAGATAAAATAAGGGTACTGAGAGGAGATGTGTACATAATGAAGAGTAGAGGACCAAGGACAGAACCTTGGGGACTCCACATACGCAGGCACATGAGGAGAAAAGGTAGTTGTCACATTTGACACGGAAGGTGCGAGACGATAAATATGATTTAAACCAATTTAAGACAGATCCATGGATTCCAAACCAAGAAGACAGGCGATTAATCAGAATGTCATGGTCGATGGTATCGAATGCAGCAAAAGGTCAAGAAGACAGGATAGTTTCTGTGAGCTGATGGCGTTTATGAGATAATCATGAATGTACAGCAGAGCAGTTTCAGTGGAGTGATGTTTGCAATAGGCTGACTGGTGACGATTGAGAAGGTTGTTTGAAGACAGATGATCAGTTAAATGAACTTTGACGATGCGTTTAAAGTACATTGAAGACCAATGGTCACACATATAACTGTAGTGAAAATGTGGATCGTTGACCTCTCAGGCAATTGAGCTAGGACTTTCAAATTCGGTCTGCAGTTGGGCAAGGGCATGAACGAAGGTTCTCTTTAAAAATTTCGCACAAAGGGCGTCATCAGGGGGTGCCAAAGTCCCATGGGGAATTTTGGGACCCTCGTTATCCCCGGAACCATTTCAGCTAGACCATTCAAATTAGGTGTACAGTTGGACATGGGCATGAGCTAAGGCCACACGGCCATGGCGAGATAATGTGTCAGTCTTACACTGACGAACTTGTTTTCAGCAAATTGTGCATCTGTGAATACGACTGCTGGCGTACGAGTTACACATATGAACAGTTATGATGCACATGTCTAACCATTTGTTCGGAAGCAGCAGTGGCTCGTTGGTAAGGCGTGAACTCGAATGTAGGAAACCCCAGTTTCGACTCCAAGCCAAAGCTATGGGCATAGAAAGGATTATGTGTTGGGGGCACATCCCTTCACAGTGACAATGCACTGCTAAACACAGGCCTACTGCTCAGCACTATTTTTTTTCAATTGTAAAAACGTCATTACATTGCAGTATCTGGATGTTCTCATGCTGATGATTAACATTATGTAGTGTGCACTTTCGTGGAACGTGACAGAACACTATGCAGCTGTGATAATTTGCAGGAGACTGTATATATGTGTAGTGTAAATGTAGACCTTTTGTCCTCATACCGAGGTACTTCAGCAGTGGCAGCATTGCATTACATTGCCGCCATCAGAAGAATATTTCATGCATTAATGAATCAGTCTAAAAGGTTTGCTGGCAGTCATAAACGCTTCACGCTCTGGACGTCGGAGTCTACAACACTGCAGCGTTTTGTGTGTATTGCCAGTTAAATATGTGTTAATTCTTTGTCTTGTTTGTTTGTATAACACAGGTCCTGGATTAATGATGAGTCGTGTCAGACAAGCACAGAAAGTAAAGGTACTTTTTTACACATTATTCATTATTATTAAAGAGATGTTCACTCACTGTTCACTATCTGCGGTGACGCATGCCCCCTTTCATGCATCAATGCTGAGGCCTGCCTCACAGGCTGGCCCAATGCATGAGGCCGCAGGGGTGCGGAAGTTAGTTAATGCTGCGCTGCTCTTATTAATTAATGAGGCGTGTGTGAATGTATGCTGCTCTACCCTCCTGTCGAGTGAACTCGTCGGCCCCACTTATGTGCAGGCATCATCGAGTAACCCGAGAGGCAGAGCGTGTAGGCCTAGTCGGAAGGGATCGGGGAAGGGGGATATTGAGTAACGTTGTACCTGTTTATTTATACTGTCTGGCTTTTAGTGTCTGTGTTTCTCTGGGTGTCTAATCCAGGCATGCATGCCGGCAGGCCGCCCCAGCCACTTAACACACCTCACACCGTCGGCCCAGGCCGAACGTTAGCGGTGCGTGTGGACAGGGCCTATAGGCAGCCTACCAACATGCAGCCCGACACCTTCTGTTATCGCTGACTAGGCAGTGGCTAATTACTGAGCGTCACTTAACTCAATATTAGCCAACGGTCACAGATTAGAGGACACCGTCGAGCCCTCTTTGCATGCCCGAGAAATTAATCTCAAAGCATGCCCCCCCCTGAAATCCGAACACGAAATCTACCGGCCGACCCGGGGAATTGAACCCCGGCTCCTCGACAGACCGTCCCGGTCGGTGCTCACTGTGTCTCAGCCAACTGAGCCACCGAGGCAGGTATAAATGTAAGAGATGTATAAAGTACTAGTATACTGCTTAACTTTTTTAAATTTATCTGAAAGTTGTTTGTCAGTTTACTTTAGATCAAAATAATTATTACTTAAACTTAATTAATGACATGAATATTGTGTGTAGTTTTAAATTGCACCTAATAAAACAACATGGCATTCATATTGGAGTTTACTTGTTTGCGTGTGTGTGTGTGTGTGTGTAGACTGGAACCCCTGTTGAAGAAGCAATTTCGTTTGTAAAACAAGAGCATGATCCACCGTGGCTTGACGAAATTGTCATTAATGAGGAAATAGGTATGTAATACTGTGGCGTTCTTTGTGAGCATTTGTTTCAAAAATGATTATACGTCGGTATCTGTATCATCTATATTCTTTGTATCACAAATAGCTGTGACAGAGACAAGTCGGTTTTAAATGGAATGAAAAACTTTTATTTGTATGTAATTACTATAATGAAATTCTGTGGTACCAATTATACTTCCGCATTACATACACTGGGTCACTTTATCTTTTGATAAAACCAAAGTTTCAGACCTTGGTCTGAGACCAAATCTGAATGTAAATCTGAATGGCTAAGAACTGGTTTCAGACCGAGTTCAGATTAAACCTTTGGTCTGAGACTAAAGCATAGTAAGCAAAGCAAAGCAGAAATTGAGGCGTTTACATTTGCGTAATAACATAAAATGATTTGGTTTGAGACAAAAGTTTAAGCCCTAGAGGATTAATGCGGTTTGCCTATCTAAATGCATTGCAGTCGATTGGTCTGAAATTGAACTGCTGAGATTAAGTTTGGTATCAGACCAAACTTTGGTCTGTGACTTTAGTTTCAGCACGAAGTTTGGTCTGAGACTAGTCTGAGACCGAAACTCAGCGTCACTTTACTTTTTGCATTAATTAGGTCTCAGACCGGTTTTATTTTGGTCTCAAGCCAAGGTCTCAAACTTTGGTTTCAGCAAAAGATAAAGTGACCCACTGTACAGTGCCTGAGGGCTTGATGTTGTTGTTACTAGTATTCAGAATACAATGCTGATTCTATAGTTAGTTAGTTAGTGTTTAACAGCAATTTCAGCACAAACAGGCTATGTCGTGCCATAGGAGCATGAAGTATTATATCACATAGGGCCAGGTGACAACACAATCAAACAATGAAACAACACTATAAACCAATAAAATCATAAACACTCTTCGGCCTGGGTTTTGTGGAGATGATCCCCTCACCACGGTTAGACGTCCTCAGAGGAGTTTTTCTAGTCAATTCCTTGGCAAGTACTGTCAACTTAACCAGCAACAATCAGGAGACAGAACACATACAAGCACAAACTACTGTTAACACAAGACAGAATCTGGTTTAGTTGCCTTTTACTACGTCCGACCCGGAAACGGAGTGGGTATATTATTACAACCCAGAGCCGGCACTAGGCTGCTGATTCTATAGATGATGGTTTGTTGAGTAATTTGATTACAAAATTAAATTAATTTGGTTATTACTGTGCTACTTACAGATTTTGCAGTTATTAAGACCATGAAATAAGTACGGTAGGAAGAGTTAGCTTGGTTTTCAGAATCAACACTACAATTTTCTTATGTGGCCATAGTTTAATGTGTTATTGTTGTGTTAAAAATTATTATTCATTTACAGCTTAAATTATGTTAAATTGCAAAAATTACAGCTGTCTTCAGTACTTTGATGCTGTTGGTCTTGGCCTTAAAGCGCATGCTTGCTTGCTTGCTTGCTTTATAGAGCTTTTAAATTACTGCTTGCTGGGATTTGATATAGGACGTGGTGTGTTCTTGCGTGAGCCAAGGCCGAAGGGCTCCTTCTTAGTGGAGTATTATGGAGAGGTGATCACTGCCAATGAAGGCACTCGCAGAGAGGAAGAGGCAGAAGATAACAGTGTCTTCAGATATTTTATCACATTTCAGAACAAAAAGATGTGGTAAGTACTTTGCATAAAAATAGTGATAGTGATAATAAACGTTATCTTGAATTTTTTATGTGCAGAGTATATAATATAGGTACACTTAAAGGCTTCCTTGATTGGCTATTGTTAAGTCATGACAGTGTGCCAAACTTGTCCAACTTGACTTATTCTCATTGCGGATAACTTTGTAGTATTGTTTTAGAACAGAACCTGTGATCCTGCAACTAGGGCAATTTTGTCCAACCTTTGCATTCTGGCGTAGGATTTGCCTACACGTAGAATCTTTCTGCTATATCAGGCTCTGTCAGCACAAGGTTCGCTGTGCTGAGCACTGCTTCTTGTGTGCTTTAACGGCTTTTGACCCATGTAAGTGTAGATTATTATGCCTCCGCCCCCATAGGGTGGTGGCATTAAGCGATGCTTTTGTCTGACGTCTGTCGTGTACATCGGGCCTAACTCGAACCTTTCGTCATCAAAGGCATCTGGGCCAGCAGTGTAAAAATATAAAGTACAACGAGGGCCAGTGGTCATATATAACTGTATTGAAAATGTGGATCTTTTACCTCACAGGCAGGTACGCCAGTAGTGTAGTTTGGAGGCGGCTGAGAATATAGACTAATGTGAGGGCCAATGATCAGAGATATATGTGTAGTGTAATGTAGATCTTTCTTCCTCAAAGGCATCTGGCCCTACAGTGTATAAATATAGAGTACATTGAGGGCCAATGGTCACATATATCTGCGGTGAAAATGTGGATCTTTGTCCTCATAGCCAGCTATTCCAGCTGTGCAGCTTCGAGGTGGCTAAAATATAGACTAATTTGAGGGCCAATGGTCAGATATATATGTGTAGTGTAAATGTAGACGTTTTGTTCTCAAAGGCATCTGGTCCATCAGTTATATAAAGTTCATCGAAGGTCAGTGGTCACAGACGCCAGTTTCAAGGTCAAAAGGTCCGAGGGCAACTTGTTGCTGATGTCTTAAATAGCCAACATATCGGAATAGGTGCCAACTGTTTATGCTGTGATGACTCTATTTAAAGTCAGGCATTATGTCAAGTATTTTGTTAAGAATTCTTCTTTTGCATGGCATGTACATAGTAAGAGAAAGGGATCATTCTTTAAAGAGATGCAACTCGTGCGGTAGACTAAGCTGGCTTAACTGCCAGCTTTCGAGTGCACGTTAATATAGTATCTTTACTTGCTTACTTAACTAACCATTTGTGCAACTAATCATTTCATTCACTGTGGGCAACTGTTAGAGCATGCTATATATGCCTTGTTATCTTGTTCATGTGTCGTTTCTTTTGCATATATTATTGTACTTGTAAACGAAATAAATGGACATAGAGATATACTGTATATACGTTGTTAGAGGGCAAAAGACGCTAAAAGTCACTGTTTATGCCTATTAAATTTACACTGATTGTTACTAATGTGCTAATGCACGTATGCAGCATTGATGCTACCTGCGAACCGAAAGTTGGCAGACGCCTAGGCAGATTGGTGAACCATTCAAGGAAAGTGACTGCCCGTCCGCGGGTGTTGACATACAACAATGAGCCTCATCTCTGTTTGTTTGCGGTGCGCGATCTGCAACGTGGCGAGCAACTTCTTTACAACTATGGAACAAAGTTACCCTTCCATGACTTGGTAGGTCTACTACTGATTATGTTCACTGTGGATGAATGATAAAGTTATGTTAGTGATGTATTTTTTGCTTAAATTTGCGTGTGTATGAGCCACAGTCGTGCTGTATATCAGCAAAGATTATAAAGATTTTAAGCTGTAATATTTTTCGTTGAACAGTAAATGTAGTTGTGGGCGTCCACTAAGATACAGCTGAGGATATTATAGTGGAAATATTTTTCAGTTGGTAACACTATTGGAATACAGTAAGTAAATAAGTAAGCCTATTTTATAGCATGCCTAAAAGCTAGCTGGCTGGCTTAATCTGCCTCACTCGTCAGTACTTTATCTGACAAAGACTGTCAATCACCAGCTAGAGTGAACATCTGTGAAGTCCGTCTGTAAGAACCAGAAGTTTATGGTGGAAAAGACTGAGAGAGTATGATGTTTAAGATGAAAACCGAAGACTGCATGAGGTAAATCAATGACACCCAATGACAGAGGATAGCTCTGTGATTTAACTGACTGACAATTAACTCGAAAAGAAGAATGAATTTTGTTCCACAAACGAGGTTCTGCATACCGAAAAAAAACTGTTGGTGATGTTGCGACTACACTGAGACGGTGAGTGCAGGAAAATAACCAACAATGACGAATGAGTGCATTGTATTAGAGGGGCTGGATTGCAGTAACATTACAGAGATATTGCTGATAGGACTACTGGATTACATTATGTGTATTAGAAATGACTATATTCGTCGAGTTCTGGTACATTAAGCCAGTGGGGGGATTTGGGTAATTGGTCTCCATCAGAAAACTTTGGAGCAGTAACAACAATAGCACGTACAAGAGAATTCTGGGTGTTGAAGGTGATCTAACTGGGTTTTGGGAACACCGGTGTGTTGAGCATTTGCGTTTCAGTGCTTTTCATTGCCACTAAATCTTCCTTTCTTAGATTTTTTTTTACACGCAGCAAACTTTACTTAGTTGTTTCTTTGGTTGAAATCTATGTAATTTTGAACTGATAGCAGTATACGGCTACTTACCGTTGTTAGTGAAAGATGTCCAGGTATATTTGCTATCTGGTTATACTCTTCTTCTGCATTGTATAACAAATGATGTAAAATGCTGTGTTCTTTTGCATCGGCAGATAACTCAGCCCATCAGAGGTACTTACAGATGTAAATTTGTAACAAGTTTGTTACCGGCAACATTCTGCGAAGCAGCAAACTGCCAGTATTAAATTTACTCACAGGCCAAAAATCAGGTTTTTCTCCCCACAGGGACAACTCCTTGCACCGATTCACGTCAAATTTGGCATGGCCGACGAGCACCTGGGTCCGCTTGGCCGTGCAACATTTTACCTCAGTCGGCGCGGAGGGGTGGGAATGTGGTCCAAAATATCAAAAATTCCACTTTTTGGTAAAGAGTCTACTCGCAGGGGCGAACCCCTTGAACGATTTATACAATTTTTAGGGGATTTTATACGCCTGACTATCCTACATTAGTGTTTCAAACTTGACGCGATTTGCTTCACAGGTTACGGAGTTATTGCTGAGAAACTGCACGTCGGTCAATTAGGCCGAATTTTCCCCGTGCACCCTGTAAGAAAAAGTATGCGTTGGATCAAAAATGATCGCCACATTTTTGATGGTCTCTACGACTCTATCACCGCGCAAAGCTTGGGGAAGATCGTACAACGCGCGCCAGCTGTAGGTGCGAAAATGTGATGTTTATGTTTGCGAAGCGCCACTGCCAGTATTATATTTTCTTACAGGCCAAAATTCGGGCTTTTCGCCCCACAGGGGCGACTCATTGCACAGATTCACGTCAAACTTGGCATGGCCGACAGGCATCTGGGTCCGCTAGGCTGTGCATAATTTCACCTCGGTCGGCACAGGCGGGTGGGAATCCGGCCCAAAATATCAAAAATTTCTACTTTTTGGTAAAGAGTCGCCTTGACCGATTTCTAAAATTTTGGGGGCTTTTATACGCCTAACTATCCTACATTAGCGTTTCATATTTGACGTGATTCGCATCACAGGTTACGGAGTTATTGCTGAGAAACCGTGTGTCGGTCATTTAGGCCGAATTATTCCGTGCACCCTGTAGGAAAAACTATGCATTGGGTCAAAAAATGTGGTGTTTTTTGTAACGCTCCGAGGCCGGAGCGCTGTTCGTTAGAGTGGACATAGTTCAAACTGGCATTGCTTTGCCGTTTATTGGCCGATTTCAACGAGGTTTACAGCGATTTTTTTGCACTATATAGTTCTCATTTTCATCGCTAGTTGGCGCCACAAATTTCGCAAAATTGCCGCCAAAAATTACGAAAAGTGCAAAAATCTGCGGAAAAGTTTGTGTGCACCACTTCGTATAGATAGCCAGAGATTTGAAGAAAATTCCACCACAGTTTTAAGGCCGAGAATGTAGATGTGCACATATATAAAAAAAAATTCCGCACGTCGCTATGTAGTGCAGACAGCAATTGTCAAAGTTCGTATAGGTAGTCCAAAAACGGCTTGAGATGAACAAGTTTATGCACACCAAGTAATCCAGGAAGTAAATTTTCCAAAACCTCTTTGGGGCTATTGTGCACCTATGTTGCGGGTTTTCTATGTGGCGTAAGATGGCGCCACAGCAAACCGCCAAATTCCGGACCAGATTTCTTGGTCAAACTTTTACCAGTTTCAGGAAGGATAGCATCACCAATTATGCATCAATTTGGACGCGGTTTTCACCAACTGTTAGAGGACTGGATGTGCTTTACAATGCACTTTTCGTAGTTCCGTTGATAGGTGGTGCCACAAGATTTGTGAATTTGTGACTGAAATTTTCCAAAGCGCAAAACATCGGCAGCAATGTTGTGCCAAATACTTCGTATAGTTACTATTTACATTGTAATTAACTCCACTCGCGTATAGCAGCATATGCGCGTGACAATATCCTGCCAGTATTGCATTGCCTTCGAGGTGATGCTTTTGTTTCTAGTTTTAATTATTGTTCCACTTACGTGTTAAGCTGTGGTTGTTTTTTCAGTCCTCAAATTATGTTTACTGGCATCATCAAAACCGGAAGTGGAACTTTTTTTTTGGTTTTGGTTAGTGTGGTTGATAACTTCCTTCAGTACTTTGATGCTGTTGGTCTTGGCCTTGAAACGCATGCTGCTGCTGCTTACTGTGTTGAGAAGTTTGGGTTGGTCTGTCTGACGCTTTGTTAACAGTTAATACGATTCTGCACAAGGTTATGGTTGTATTTAAATGAAATTTAAATACAACGGCCTTGCAGCTGGCACCACTCAGTAACGTTTCTGGGGTGAACGACCAGATGATTCTGGATCCAAACTGAATTTGTTCATTTTTCTATTTATAAGTTATACTGTCTACCGTACGGGATGATGCATGCCCCCTTTTCGTGTGTCAACTCTTAGGCCTGCCTCACAAGCTGGTCCATTGCGTAAATCCCAGGGTGGGGTAAGTTAAATTTGTGCAGCTCTCATTGATGAGGCATGTGTGAGTACATGTTGCGATACCGTCTCTCGAATGAACTCGTTGGTACCGCTTGTTGGAGGCCGGATCAAATGACCTGAGAGGCAGGGCATGTGGGCCTAATGGGAGGGGAATGGAAGAGGAGGGAATATTGAGTGACGTAGTACCTGAGTTATCTATACTGCCTGGCTTAGAGTCGGTGTTTCTCTAGATATTTAATCCAGACATGCATGGTGACAGGCCGCCCAGCCATTCAGCACACCTTTTGCTGTCGACCCAGGCCGGACTTAGCGGCGTGCACGGACAGGACCTATAGGCAGCCCACCAACATGCAGCCCGGCACCTTCTGTTATCACTGACTAAGCAGTGGCTAATTACTGAGCGTCACTTAACTCAATGTTAGCCGACGGTCACAGATTATACAGGACATGATTGAACCCTCTTGCCTGCCCGAGAAATTAATCTCAAAGCATATTATGCTTCTGGAATCCAAACACGAAATCTATCGGCCGTCACAAGGATTGAACCCAGCTCCTCCAACGGACCGTCCCAGTTGGTGCGCACGGTCTGAGCACAGAGGCAGTCCTATTTATAAGTTATGTGTACCGTGTATTGTTGCCATTCCATGTGGGTGAACTGGTGATGCTCTCGGACAGAGGATCTGGGTTGAAATTAAAATGCCACATGAGGATTAAATTTTGCCATTAGAAAATTTGTCGTTTCAGTGCCAGCTGTTTTATCAAAGGAAATAGCAAATTATATCAATTTCTCTGTGAACAGAATTTGCAAATTTTGTGCTGTTGGAGTGATTTATAGTTCTGATAAGTTGTTCTATTTGTTACTGTTACTAACACGTGATGACTTAATATATTGCATGCTTTGCAGTTAAGTTGTTTAAGTAAGAGTATTTACTCTTAACAGGTATAACTTGTATTGTAGTTTGTAGTTAGTTTTTGAAGTTTTGGCTTTGAAATTTAGTATTTGAAGTTCTGGGACACTGATGTTGAAAGTTGTAGGTAGTGAGTGAGTGAAATTTTCCGTAATCTTACTCTGTTTAGTTTAGTAATATCTAGAACAACCAAGCGACAGAACACACAAATAACATAAAAATAATACAACCTAAAAAGAGTCCCAGTGATTGACTGGAAAGCTCGTCTCCGAAATTACCTATAATGTGTTGATGGGGTCGTTAAACCCTACCCACTCGCTCACTCAGTAATATTTAGACCTAATGTGAAAGTCAGATTTATCTTACTGTTGCACAGTTATTGCAGTGCCAGACTTGGCACTATGTTCAGAGTTGGCACAAACAAGCATAAATAATTATATTGTTATTCTTATTATTTTTTATTATTATTCCTTCCCTCCAAACAACCTTGACTTTGTTTTCTTTCCAGTATCTTCAATATTCGTAATCACTATTACTGAGTATTTGACAGTTGACAGATTGGATATACAAACAGCTGTGCATTTTAGCTGTTACAGATGGCAAATGCACTTTTGACACATACTGCTGCAGATCCTCCACCCATGGCCATCACGTGTATGCAAACATTTTGTTCAATATGCCGCTCCCTCTGGCAGCAGTCGGTTACACTCTTCAATGAACTTTAGGAGCAGAAATTAATAAACAACCTCAATTACTGTTTGCAACAACATGAACACTAACATGACGTCACAGTGACGTCATTGTCGTGTAAAGCTTGCATTAAATTTTTGTTGAAATAA
>Ga0209786_1000550_pt1 | contig 12613 bp, 6 predicted proteins | sample WorMetilvaeELBA2_FD_187405 | JGI IMG/M metagenome (GOLD analysis project Ga0209786, IMG submission 187405) | Marine gutless worms symbiont microbial communities from Max Planck institute for Marine Microbiology, Germany - Olavius ilvae ELBA.2... ...
AAGTAAAAAATGCATTAAACTGGAAAATCTTCGTTTTCCTTTTATGCGATATTAATCAGCAATATCAAAGAGTTCTGGATACCCGTTCGAACACTAACTAACAGCAATATTTTGGTGGTGTCAAGTTCGGATTGGACGGATTTAAATGTGTTTATCTCCCCGAGACAGGCTGTCTGTGGCATCTGAAACCCATTGTCTGCCAGATGTTTCTGTGCGCCCGATCGAAAAAACAGGTGTTTGATCAAAACCCCGAACTCCAGAACGAATGGGAGTAGCTGGAAGCTGAAAGGCAGCACTTCACCTGGCCGGATCGACCCGTGCTATTTGACGACCTCGAGTCCTATTTTTTGAAGGCCGGCTGCCGGTCACCACTGATGTATCTGCACAATAGCCCCGGGCTTTTGCGGATTAAACGAAAAGCAGGATTGGTTTAAAGCAGGCAAACAGGCTCGGGGTGAAAGCCCGCCGCTACAATTTGCCGATACCAACCTGATCCTACCGATTTACCTCTGCTCAAATTCATGTATCTTCATCTTGCAATATTTTATTATTCATATCCATAAATAATTTTTTATAATAATTTAAAAATTATATAAATTATTTATTATTATTTTATAATTTTTTTTATATATTTTTTATGTAATAAAAAATATTCTTGCAATAAAGAAATAAATATTGTAATGATATTATTATGGGCACGAAAAAGACTTTTTCCACCAGAGTTGATGCAGACCGTCTGAAAGCACTAAAACACCTTGCGGTTGATGAAGACAAATCGATTGGCGCTCTCCTGGAAGAGGCCATTGAAGATATCATAGAGAAATACGAAAAAAGAAACAGAAAGGGTAGCAGCGCCGGCCAGGATCTATCGGATTTTGCTTAACTCAAGAGCTCGAAACGATTTACCGTGTTACCGTGTTAACGTGTTTCAACATCGCCTTTAACCCTAAAGAAAGATAGAGACATGCATGTTACGAGCAATAGCAGGCGTTTAAGGGAAGAGTATGATGGTATTCACGATGTCAGCACCCACCATGTCGGAGGTCTTACTGTCGAATGTGTCTGCCCGAAATGTGGTACTGCGCATAGAATGAAAATGCTGTGGAGCGGCCGTGGAAAGCCTAAGAAATTTTGTCCGCCATGCAAAAGCGTGGTTTCTAGTTTGGAAACCATTGATTTGTGCACCATTTCAGCTGATATTCACCGGGGTGTCGACAAAGCGGTCTAACCTAAAATTGAAGATTGAAGATTGAATATTTATGGAACTCGCTGCGCTCGGCTGATTTCAATAGATCTTTTTAAATTTGACCCTCACAGCGGACCTTAAATAATCAATTTTCAATATATTCAGATCTCGCAACTTAGTTTTAAAATGAGTCAAATTTTTTGGACACTAACTATTTCTATTTGCGCCAAATTTAGGAATTGAGGAATTGAGGGATTAAAGGATAAAATCAATAAATTAACAGAGATAGAATTCATTCAATTCCTAAATCCCTAAATTCCTGAATTCCTGAATTAGACCCGTGTCCAATTTTCATGCAATTAAGCGGCGTACAAAGGTTCACAGCCATTTTTGCAAACTTAATGACGAGGTCTGATATTAGGCCGAAGCCCTGTATTGCGGTTTGAAGGCTCGGAACAGGGAAGCATCCATGATCGCCTCATAACCGTTCAGGCGTGCCACGATGGCACCCTCGGCATCGAGGAACGTAAAATCGCCCCGCATCCTGCGGGATGTCACATCCTTTATTTCCAGCACCACCGTCACACCGTCAGCGGGAAATTGTGCCCAATACTGGCGGTATGAGGAACCGTAGCTTGGCAGCGACACCGCTCCCTTCTCTTCAAAACACCATACCGTGGCCATCTGAAAAGCACAATCGAGAACGAGCGGATCGGCAATCCATTGATTTCTCAACGGATTCGACATCCATTCAGCAGGAGCCGGGGCAGCCGCAATGTGCGCCACCATCCCCCTGGCGGAGCAGCTGACAATTTTACGAATTCCATGCAACTGCAGACCGTGGAAAAGAATTTGATCGTACACCTCTTTTATTTTTTTGGTGTAGGCTTTGGCAACCATGGTTTTGGGAAAATGATAATCAGGGGCTTCCGTCAGACTGTCGCTTAACACGGCCCTGGCTGCGGCATGAACTATATCGCCGCCCGATGGTTTACCATCCCGCAATTCAACCGCCACTTCATAATGGCCGCCATGTTTTTGAAGCTTGCCGGTCAGCAGCCGAATGTGTTTTTGATCATGCTCCATCCGGATACCCTTCATGACTCGAATGTCATCCAACCCGTGCAGCAGCAGCCCGGGATTTTCATGCAGTGCGCCGTGGGCAAGCCATTCAGTCATCAGGGCCAGCGGCACGACCGGTTTACCGTCAATGATATGAGACTGCAAAATCGGATAGTGTTCGAGGTCGATTTGCCTCTCAAAGGAAAGGGCCAACTGTTGTTTTTTCGCCGCGGGTGCCGGCTTAACCAGTTCGGGCCGTCTGGGTACCTTGTGGCTGGGAAGAGCGGCTTTGGTGAGTTCTGCCCCGATGACGATTTCAACCGGGCTGTCACCTGGGGCCATCATTTCATCCAACATGCATTCAGCACCGTAGTCGACGGGAATCAAGTGGATTCCACTGCGCTCGAATTCACGCTTCAAAGGCGCTGTCACCATGCCACCGTCCCAGGGTCCCCAGTTGATGGAGATAACGCGACAGTGGGTTCGAGTAGCAGACTCGTTTAGAGCCACTTTATTGAGCACCTCGTTGGCGATGGCATAGTCCACCTGGCCCTTGTTGCCCAGCCGGGCGGCAACCGATGAAAATAAAACCAGGTATTTCAAAGGTTCCCGGCTGGTTGCCTGAAGCAGATTGTTCAGTCCTGCGACCTTGGTGTCATAGACCCGCTCGAATTGCTCGGCGGTTTTATCAGTGATGAGACGGTCTTCCAACACGCCGGCACCATGGATGATACCGGTGATAGGTCCGAGCTCCTCACGGATACCATCCATGATGGCTGCGATCTCTTCATAATTTCGGACATCGGCCGAATAATATTCGACCCTGGCTCCCACTGATCGCAATTGCTTTAGATTGTCCGCAATTTCACGATTCGCCATGTAATTATGATAGATTTTATCGACTGCGGCCGGTGTTGGGGACTTGTCGCTGAATTCATTCTCCAACAGCGCCTTTTTGATATCCGTTTCGCCCTCCAAAGCAGCCAGCCACGCCGGCTCGGCGAAGGGCTCCGGCGAGCGACCCAGCAAAACCAGTTGGGTGCCGGTTTGTCTGGCCAACGCTAATGCAGCCGCGGCGGTAACGCCTCTGGCACCGCCGCTGACAACCACCACGTCTTTCTGATCGAGATTTAATGATCCAGCCGTTCGAGTTGCAGTTTCCAGCGCCAGCGTATTGCGGTTTTCCGAATCAAGACCGATTTCGACCGGGCCCGGTGAGAGGACTTCTTTGACGATTGCCGCTGCAACGGCCGGTTTGTCCGACCAGTCCGGTGCAACGTCAATTGCATGGCAGCAAACATTGTCCCATTCGAGGGCGGCGGTTTTGGCCAATCCCGCCAGTCCCCCCTGAATCGGATGCGGCAGCGGTTTGCCCTTCAGCCCCAAGGCGCCGTCAAGGCGGGTAACGGTCGCGAATAGGGCATCCGCACCTTCGCCGGCTGTGGCGATGAGGTCCGGTGCCAGATATTTTGCCAACGCAAAGGCATCCTTTATATCCTGGTGCACTTGGCCGGAATCGGGATCCTGCACAATTATCAAACCGGCAGCTGCCGGCAGCCGGTTTTTATATTTCAAGATGTCGAGCGATATTCTAACAGTCTTGATATCTCGTTTGGCCAGTTCATCGGCTATTTCTTCGGATAAACCGGTATGATCTTCGGTTACAAAAATTTTTTTGGTGCTTGGAACAGCGATGGTAGTTTCGGCAAGGGGGGGCGCTGCCACCACGGTTACCGCATGGCGAGGTATCGTGACCGTATCCGAATCATCGATCGCAAGTTCGGGAATTGGCGCAGTTGCGGGTTGACCGGCGGCAACCACCGACAATGCTGTCGCCTGCTCGGCGCGGGGCGCCTCCGGGGCCGCCTCCGCGACTACCGGAGCGGCGAGATATTCAGCAAATTGTCCAAGGGTTTTCAGACTGCCGATCATGTCCGGCGCGATCGCCGGCAAATCAGGCATTTTTTCTTCGAGGGTTGAGAGAATCTCCACCCTTTTTATAGAATCGATTCCCAATTCGGCTTCGATGTCCATATCCAGACCCAACATCTCCACCGGATATCCGGTCAGCCCGCTGACAACGTCCAGCAGGGTGGCGGTGACTGTTGTCTGACGATTGTCGGCGTGGTCGGCCGGTGTTGCTGCCTGTGGCCCAAGGCTATCCATCGGAAGGGCCTCAGACTGATGCTCATCTGAATTTTCAGATTTTCCGCTACGCATAAAATCGACGATTTGGCCCAGGGTTTTTAAAGACCCCATCATGTCCGGCGAAACAGTGGGCAAATCCGGCATTCTTTCTTCGAGGTTCGATAAAATTTCTACGCGTTTGATGGAGTCGATACCCAGTTCGGCTTCGATGTCCATATCCATGCCGAGCATTTCCACCGGATAGCCCGTCAGTTGGCTGACAACCTCCAGCATGGTTGCTTCAATACTCTCAGCATCGTTGTCCGCCGATTCAGCGTGGATTGCCGGTGTTGCCAGGGGTGTGGTTTGATCCATTTCGTTCGGCGGCTGAGTGTCTGAAAAGCCGTCAGTGGGCTGTTTCATATATTCGACAATCTGTCCCAGTGTTTTCAAGCTGCCCATAATTTCGGGAGATACCGTCGGTAAATCCGGGATGGCTTCTTCCAGGGTCGATAATATTTCAACCCGCTTAATGGAATCAATTCCCAATTCGGCCTCGATGTCCATGTCCAGACCGATCATTTCCACCGGGTAGCCGGTCAGCCGACTGACAATGTCCAGCATTTTCGCTTCAAGGTCCGGCCGCTTTGCGGGATCCTGCTTATTGGATTCGTCGCGGGATTCCCGGATTTTTTCATCTTCGCCATATCCGTTGGCTGCCCCACCGGGTATGTTCAAATCCGCCGCTGCGGGTGCGGTGGTATCCTTTTCCCGGGCAATTTCTGTCCTCGGTGGATCGGCGGCGGGCTCAACCCAGGCGGCTTCCGCTGCATTTTCGACCGGCGGTGGAACCCGTGGGACCGGCGTCCCGTATTGCGGCGCAGCCAACGCCGGATTGGATCCGGATTGAATTCCAATGGCGCCTTCTGCCAGGCGATGGGTACTTTTCATCATCTCCTGCAGGGCACGATTGGCCTCGGTCTGGGTTTCTAAGAATTTCTGATGTGCCGCGGCTGTCTCAGATTGCAGGCGCTGCATTGATTTTAAACCCTCTGCAACCACCCGATAGGCATCGCGGATTGATTCTGACTGTGTGTTGGTTTCTTTTTTCATAGTGTGGATCGGTCGATTCGCAATCGTATTCCCAATCGTTGGATTGGGCTGGTTATATGAGGGTCGTGGCGCATTTGGATACCGGCTTCCGTCTAAAGCTTTCCGTCTTACGACCTCTGTCTTCTGTCCGCTGTCTTCTGTTCTCTGACTTCTGTCCTCTGACTTCTGTCCTCTGTCCTCTGACTTCTGTCCTCTGACTTCTGACTTCTGTCCTCTGACTTCTGACTTCTGTCCGCTGTCTTCTGTCCCCCGACTTCTGTCATCTGTTTTCTGATTCTTGAAATTTGTGCCATTCAGCGGAACGTTCATGCGGGTTTGGCGGTTCGATGATATCGGATTCTCCCATTTATTAAGGTCCACCGGATAGCCCCACGCGGCCAGGCGACTTAGCAGTCGCGCCAAATCCGCCACGCCGTAGGCTGCACCCGCCGAAGCATCCATTGCGGCGGCCTCGAATTGACGCTTCTGCAGGGTTTTTGAAATAAGTCCGGTGAGGACCGATTTGGGTCCGATTTCTACAAATGTACGAAAGCCGGACTGGTACAGGTTTTCAACCTCACTGACAAAATCCACCGGATGAATTAATTGCTCACCCAGTAAAGCGCGGACCTGATCAGGATCAGTCGGATAAGCTTTGGCGGTGATATTTGAGAAGACCTCAACGGCCGTTGGGTGAATTGCGACCTGTTTGAGCGCATCCTCAAAGGGTTGAACCGCGCTTTGCAGTTGATCGCTGTGAAATGCAGCCGAGACCGGCAGACGCACGGCTTTGATTTTTCGGGCCTTGCAGGTTTTTTCGAATTCCAGAATGTCTGCCCTAGGGCCGGATAAAACGCCCTGGACGGGGCTGTTGCGGTTGGCCAGAACGACATTTCCGCCCGATTCGGCTATCAGCGCTTCGATGTCGGCCAGAGGAGCTTGAACAGCCAGCATTGAACCCCGGGGAGGATTTTGATCCCCGCCGGCGGCGGCCATCAGACGGCCCCGGGTGGCAGCCAGCTCCAGCAAATCGGACCCATCGATCCAGCCGGCCGCGCACAAGGCCGTTAATTCCCCGAAGCTGTGGCCGCAAGTTGCGGCCGGTTCGATTCCGAAATCCTGCAGCAATTTGAACATCGCCAGGCTGATAGCTCCGATGGCCGGTTGGGCATTTTCCGTATTTCTAAGCTTTGATTCCTGCCGCGCATGTTCCTGGGGGCTTTGCTGATGAGGTGGAAAGATCAATTCACTGAGGCGGCGGCTGCTCTTGAGTTGCTTGTCGGCATCTTCCAGGCAGTGCATGGCCCGGGGAAACGTGCAGGCAATATCCCTTCCCATGTGAAGATATTGACTTCCCTGGCCTGGGAAAACAAAAGCCAATTTGCCTGGATTTTGGGGACCGCCAAGGTAGATATTGGGTATTTTTACAGCATCCGGATCGAATCCGGATTCCAGGGCCTTCAATGTCTGTTCGAAAAGCTTCGCGATTGCGGCCATGTTGTCACAGACCATTAGCAGACGGTACGGCCGGTCTGGGGAGAAATTGCGGCGGGAGTCAGCGGCCGCGAGGCTTAATTTGGTTTCCGACAAACCGTCATCGACGGATTTTTTGAATTGTTCGAGGTCCTGGATCAGTATATCCGGTTGGGTGGCCGAAAAGGCAATTATTTCAGTACTTCCGTCCCATGAAGTTTCCGATTTGCTTCGTTGGTACTCTTCAAGCACGACGTGAAAATTGCTGCCGCCAAAACCAAAGGCACTGATGCCGGCCCGGCGAGGGTCGCCATTGTTGGAAAACCAGGGTCGCGTGGCCGTGTTCAGGTAGAAATGGCTGTTGTCAATATCTAAATCCGGATCCGGCGTTTCAGCTTTTAAAGTCGGCGGCAGCACCTTGTGATACAGGCTCAAGGCGGCTTTTATCATCCCGGCCGCACCGGCTGAAGCCTTGGTGTGTCCGATCATTGATTTGACGGAACCCAGGGCACATTTGTTGCCGTTGGCGCCGAGTTCTTTAAAGACCTGATTCAGCGCTGAAAACTCAACTTTGTCGCCGACCCGGGTACCGGTTCCATGGGCTTCTATCAGCTGAACGGTGGCCGGACTGATGTCGGCATTGCTGTAGGCGGCCCGCAGGGCCCGGGCCTGTCCCTCGCTTCTGGGGGAATAAATGCTTTGTGATTTTCCATCGCTGGAAGACCCCAGGCCTTTAATGACGGCATAGATTCGATCGCCGTCTTTTTCGGCCTCCGGGAGTCGTTTCAATACCAGCATGCCGATGCCTTCTCCCAGCACGGTGCCGTCGGCATTTTTGGAAAAGGGCCTTGCATCTCCGGTGGCAGACAGCGTGTGGGTTTTGGAAAAGCACATGTGCATAAAGATGTCATTCAGCGTGTCCACCCCACCGGTAACGACCATATCACTGCGTCCGGATTGCAATTCAAGCAAAGACAGGTGCACGGCGCTCATGGAACTGGCACAGGCAGCATCCACAACGCAATTGGTGCCCCTTAAATCCAATCGATTGCATATGCGGCCGGCGACCACATTGCCCAGCAAGCCGGGAAAGGAATTTTCTTGCCACGGAACGTAAGCGTCGGAAATTTTCCGGATGACTTCTTCGGTTTTCTCGGCAGGGATGGCAGAATCTTCAAGGGCTTTGCGCCATTTAGGATGGCCGAGTCTCGAACTCAGGGGGATAACCAGCTCCTGGGTTCCCGTAACGCCCAATATTACGGAGGTGCGATCGCGGTTAAAATCCCGGTCGCCATTGTAGCCGCAATCATCAAGGGCCATTTTTGCCGCCAGCAACCCCAGCAGCTGGGATGTATCGGTGGCCTCGAGCGAATTGGGAGGAATGCCGAATTCGGTGGGATCAAAATCCACCGGGGTCAGAAATCCGCCCCGGGTGCAATAGACATGATCCGGACGTTTCGGATCACTATCATAATATTCCTTCGGCGACCAATGGGATTCCGGAACTTCGGTGATGGCATCTTTGCCGTGGAACAGCAATTGCCAGTAATTTTTAAGGCCAATCGAATTCGGGAATAGACACCCCATTCCGATAATGGCCACAGGATTATAGTCTGGCATACTCAGCTTGTCCTTTAAATAATCTGCAACAGCTATTTATTCCGTGTATAATTTAAGGAGTTATCCGGGACTGTTGGTTGAAATAGATTCGACCGGTATCTTTATTTGGATAAACCAAACGGAGAATTGTCAAACAACTAATATAGTATTAAATGCAAATATTATCAAGAGATTGATTTAAAATATTTAGTTGTTATATTGATATATCAACTAAATAACGATGCAAGTTAAATTTCTCGGGCCTTTAACCAATAAAAAGTAATTTTAAGATTGATAAAATTTTACACCAACAAAGAACTTTCGCAAATATTCAACATTAACCTGGCGAAATGGAAACGCTGGTCACGTGAATTTTTGCCGCCCGATCCGTTGGGCGGACTGCAATCCGGTTTTGCACGGCAATACAATCTCGATGAAGCTTTCTCCGTGTATCTCGGCGGACAACTGGTGGGAAATTTAAAACTTACGATTCCGGAGGCCAGAAGGGTGCTGCACGATTTGCACCAGTGGTTGGTGGATCATGATTTTTATTTTGACTTTTCAGGCACAGCCGATCCCGCAAAAAAAACGGCTCATCCGGTACAAAATTATCAGATCGCGATCATCAGCCCCCATGCCTCCGCCGCCGGCGAACTCGGGCTGAGATATTGGATAAAGGCCGTCGTGACCTCTGATTCTATCCGATATAACGGTGCACCCATGCAACAGGAGCGATTTATCGAATCGGCAATCTCATCGACTCACAATGAATCGGCACCAATGAATGCCGCAAGCTATCGTGTGCTGAATATCAGCCTTTTGCGCCAAACTTTTTTGGGGTATTTCGATTCTGAATAATGGTTTCTATAAAAAAAATTTCTCGTAAAGACGCAAAGGGGAAAAACAAAACGGAACTATAACCAATCAAAAGGAAATGTTAAGATTGCATGTGTCATTGAAAAGGTTCGATCTTGGAGTATTGGAGTGTTGGAGTGTTGGAGGACTGGGGTATTAAAAAATAAGATCCAGCCTCCAGGCAAACTCAAACAGGTTCACCCAGCAACTCCAGAATGCGTGGCAATTCCATGGCCCGGTATTTAACGGCATCCCGGGGCAGGGCGATGCCCTGGTGCTGCAGCCAGTTCACCCGGGTTGCCACCGCCGCGCCGAAAAGTAAATTCATGGCCACTGTGACGGTTTGGCGGTTTTCAGTTTTTTCCAAAAATGTCCCCTTGGCCCAGTGGTTAAATGCCCCCATGGCCGGACCGCACCAGATCTGGTAGTCGATCTTGCGGGCCGGATCGCCGCTATTGGCCCAATTTGAAGACCGCCCTAAATAAGAACGAAATACGAGGGCCATTTTGTGTTTCGGGTTCTGCTCGGCCAGCTTTATTTGTTGCGGATCGCGCTCGGCAAAAAACCGCTTGGTCTGTTCCCATTCCTCCGAGAAACTACACTTGAAAAAATCGCGCTGCAAAATTTCTCGCTGCTTGGCAGGAATAATTTCATAGCTGTCGTACTGGCTGTAAAGTTCGTAAAGCTTGGCAGCGCGCAAAGCGAACATGGTGCCTCTTTTAAGAACCTGGACCTTAACCCCCAGTTCAAACATGTCGGCCGCCGGTGCCATGGTTACATCCGCCTGGTCAGCTTCAGCGAGCATCTGCCGGACCGTATCCGACGTGCCGGCCTCCCGGCAAGCCTGATTGATGGAGCCGGTTAAAACATAAGCCGCACCCAATGCAAAGGCCGCGGCCGCCGATTCCGGTGTGGCAATACCCCCGGCCAAACCGATACGAACCGGTTCCTGATAATTGTGGGCCGCTGTAACCTCGTCGCGCAGGGCCAGCATGGTCGGCAATAGCGTTAACGCCGGTCGATTATCGGTATGACCGCCGGAGTCGGCCTCGGCTGTCAGGTCATCCGCCATTGGGATTTCAGCCGCCATTGCAGCCTGTTCCGGGGAGATCAGGCGCTGATCCACCAGCTGCCTTAAATATTTATCCGGTGTCGGTGCAAAAAATTTGCGTGCGACTTCGACCCGCGACACCTTGGCAATAATCTTGTTGGGGCAAACAACCCGGCCATGGCCGTCACGGTGGATGCCGTTGACCCGATAATTAACCAGGGGCAGGGTGAGATCCAGGTAGGCCGATGCACTAACCCGGTTGATTCCGTGCCGCAGATAAAGATCGACCGTTGCCTGTTCGAGGGCGGGATCCGTTGGACTGTGAATCAGGTTAAAGCCGAAAGGATGGTCCGGCATGGTTTGCTTCAGTCTGGTTATGGCGGATTCGATTTCAGCCGGCAACAGGCCCGCTGCCCCAAAAAAGCCCATCATCCCGTTGCGCCCGGCTGCTTGAACCATTTCGACGGAAGTTATGCCGTTTGCCATGGCGCCGGCCACGTAGGCATATCGAAGCTTATGGGACGCTTTAAATCCCGGGTCCCCCAACTCCTGCGGATGCAACGGCGGCACATATCCTATCAGCGGCAGGGCATCGGATCCCTTTGGCGGGTCATCGCCGATGGTAAGCGTGCCATTCTGGGCAAAAGCCATTTTACCGTTAAAATCAACGAGAAATAAGGGGCGATTCACCGCAAGAATTGCGGTGGCCAGCGCCTGCTGGCTGGTGTTGGGCAAATCCCGCGACGGCTGCCACCAGCCTGAAGATCGGTCATTGGAATCAAGTCTTTGCACGATATTTTTATGTTTCCTGATTTAAAATGATAACAAATGATTTTGTTGTGTGATTTCGGAGTGATAAAAAGCTCTATTTAGTTGAAAAGATCGACTGTGTCAAGGCTGTATCGAAGGTTTCAGGTGTCAGCATGAGAGATCAACTCCGCCAGGGGCCTAAAAAATTATATGTCTTATAGGTCCAATAGGGCCTATAAGCAATAGGTCTTATAGGTCCAATAGGGCCTATAAGCAATAGGTCTTATACGTCCTATAGGACCTATCGGACCTATAACGGCAACTAACCCCGGGGATGAAATTTCTCATGCAGGATCTTGAGCTGCTGCCGTGCGACGTGGGTGTAAATTTGAGTGGTTGCGATATCCACGTGCCCCAGCATGACCTGGACGGCTCTCAGATCGGCACCACCTTCCAGCAGGTGGCTCGCAAAAGAATGCCTGAGGCTGTGGGGAGTTACCTTCTTATGTAATTGGGCCAAGGCGGCATATTTACGCAGAAGTTTCCAGAAACCTTGGCGGGTGATGGGCTTTGCCGCCCGGGCGACAAAAAGGTAGGAGCTGGCGCGGTTTTTTAAAAGGGATTTTCTGGCCATTTCAATGTAGGATTCAATTTTATCCCTGGCATGCGTCCCAATGGGAACCAGTCTTTCTTTTGAGCCCTTGCCGAGCACTCTGACAAATCCGGCTTCCAAATTAATGTCCTGCAGCTTCAAATTTACCAATTCGGAGACCCTCAACCCGGCCGCGTACAAAAGTTCAAGCATGGCTCGGTCCCGCATACCACGGGGCTTGTCGGTGTCCGGGGTCTCCAGCAATTGTGTAACCTCCTGTACCGAGAGAACGTCCGGCAGTTTCATACTGGTTTTGGGAAGATCAACCAATCTGGCAGGGTCATGTCTGAGGATTTTTTCCTGAGCCATAAATCGGTAAAATCCTCTTATGGAAACCAAATGCCGGGCCCTGGACCGGGCACCCAGGCCGGCATCGCGCAAGGCGATCAAATGCTTGAGGATTAAAGGGGTGTCCGATTCGGATATTCGCGAGATCTTGTTTTGCTGCAAAAAATTTTGATACCTGAGTATATCCCGGCTGTAGGACTCCAGGGTGGTGGTGGAAAGCCCCTTTTCGATCAACAGATAATTCAGATATTGGTCGATTAAATTGTCGATCGGAAGCGGTTTCGATGAAGGCATAATTCAGGGCCTCATTTGAAATATCATAAGCTTGGAGCACAAAAAAAGAGATTTAATTAGTGCCTGAACGAAAAGTGGCCGTTTTTCCAGTTAGCCCGGCCGCTAATTATCACTCATTAAATTACTGCCGTTCAAAACGATGGCGAACAATAGCAAATCAATATTTAGCAGCGTTTTCTCTAAA
>Ga0209786_1000551_pt1 | contig 12609 bp, 12 predicted proteins | sample WorMetilvaeELBA2_FD_187405 | JGI IMG/M metagenome (GOLD analysis project Ga0209786, IMG submission 187405) | Marine gutless worms symbiont microbial communities from Max Planck institute for Marine Microbiology, Germany - Olavius ilvae ELBA.2... ...
ATAAAATGCTGTCATAGTAGGCCTCCTCTGTGTTTTTGAGACCATTATACCGTAGACCTGTGACAGATAAGGTCACAGCTGAATCAATTATTTTTATCACTTGGGCTTTCTATATAACCATATTATCTTATTAGAAAGTTCTTAAGCTTTGCCAATGGGTCGGCAACAACGGTATTACGATCGATGAAATTCTCTATACTGACGGCGCTTTTGAATGGTGATATGAATACTGCCTGGGGCTTTATCGGTTTGATAATCTCTGGAGTAAGGACCGTCATGCTATCAATTAAACTACCTACTTCATTTCCGTCAACGACTGCCAACACCTTAAACCCCGCCTTTTTAATCCCAGGGATTGATATCCCCTTGGTTCCATAGACAGCAACCTCCCGGATACCCTTAGAACGAAAAGTTGAAAAATAGCGTTTCATAAAAGAAGATAATAATGACCTGTCTTCTTTTAATTCCTTTATTTTACCCGCTAGTTTTCTGTTCTTGGCGATGTCGACCGTTGCCTGCGCTCCGTCTCTGAATAATTGCATCTGCTCTGAATTCAAATTTTCATTGCGCATGATGCTTTCGAAACCGGTAATCCGGTCAAGTTCAAAATCTTCTATAAAATTATTTTTCGCTGCCCAGTAGTAGAGGGGGGTTCCCAGGTACGGGGTGGCAACGGTAAATTGGGAGTTATCCGCGCTGAGCGCAACGGCATAATCGATGGTCTCCAAAACGGATGACCGGTCATCTCCTGGCAATCCGACTATAAAGAAGCAAAAAGTTCCTATTCCCAGTTGTTGACATTTTCTAATGACTTTCTTAATATGACTGTCTCTTAGTGGCTTCCTGCTCGATTGCTTACAAATTTCTTTGCTTCTGCTTTCTATCCCCATGTTGATGCCAATGCATCCGGCTTTATGCATTACTTCCACCAGGGTCTCGTCCAGTGTATCGACCCTCGTCTCGCATCTCCAAAAAACGCCATAGTTTAAATCAATCAACCCTTTACATATATCTTCAACTCTTTTTTTATCGAGGGTAAATTCAGCATCGCGGAACAGAATATTTTTCACGCCAAATTTCTTGACCAACCAGCCGATTTCATCAAGAACATTTTTCGGCGATCTTTTCCTGTAAATTGAGCCTTGAGCTACAGGATAGGGACAATAATTACAGCCGAACGGACACCCTCTGCTAGTTTGTAACAATAGCGTTGTGTGATCGTCCGGCATCAATCCGCCGATGGTGTATTCCGAATATGGCAACAGATCCCATGCTGGAAAAGGGAGATCATCAAGGTTTGCAATGAGGGCCCTGGGATCGTTTTTGATTACTTTTCCTTCCGCCTTATACCAGATCCCAGGAGTATTTATGAATCTGGCGGTGGAGAGTTCTCCGATGGTATGCTCAGGCTCACCCAGGACGATCGCGTCAACGCTTGGGTGTGCAATGACATTGTCCGGCATAATGTTTACGTGGGGGCCGAAAAAGAGAATAGTCGAACCCACCCTTTTTTTAATCTGGGAAGCCACTTCGGTATCCCAAGAAAAAGTCGAGGTAGATGTCCGAATGCAAACCATCATAAATTCATCTTTTTGCAGTTCTGCAAGAAGGTCTTCTAAAGACAATTCCGATCCTAAACACTCAATCACTTTTACTCTAGCTTTGAGGTTCCGAAGAACAGCAGCAACATACGGTAGGTCGATTGGCGGAACTTTAACGTCGCATTCAGGCGGGTAGCACTGTCCAAAGCCACCCATCATTTCTTTGTTTGATACCCTATCGGGTGGGTTTGGCGGATTAACCAATGCAATCATGATTTACCCTCCCACTGGATAATTTTCTATATTTCCAGGCACACGGCACTTTGATATGTCCACTGAAACTCAGTAATTTCGAATCCCCCCTCACGATAAACGAAAAACTTCTATCAAGAAAGTCATAGACTATCTTTCCTGTTTCATCATGAACTGCCAGAGAGAGGAAATATTTACCTGGCAATAAAGATGAATCCATAAGTTGACATTCAATTTCAACTGAACCTTCGATGTTTTTTAAAAATTTACCAGAAGATAAGGAGTTAAGCCCTCCCAAATAAACACCGTCTGAACTGTGAATGATTGCCCCAAAGACAGGACTATCTATCTTTTTATTGGCCGACACCATCGCTTTAACAACAATCGTTTCTCCCACATCGAAAATCTGTGTTTCATTCCCGCCGGTGTTAAACAAGCTCGCCTTCGTGAAGTAGATTTTTTTTGATTTTTGATTCTCAAATTTGGATTTAGGCAAGAACGGTTGGGACGATTTTGATGCCGATGTCTGAGCTGTTGATTCAAAGTACGAGTCTATGGTCTCGCTCGTTATACCATCATATTCGATAGAACCGTGATTAAGAAGTATGACCCTGTTGCATAATGTATTGATAACCAGAACATCGTGTGAAACGATCACAAGGTTTTTACCCTGTTTTTTGAAGTCCTTTATCTTATTAAGGCATTTAATTTGAAATTCCGCATCACCCACTGCCAAGGCTTCATCTATGATCAGGACGTCTGGGTCCACATTAATTGCTGCAGCAAAAGCCAGTCTGACGAACATACCACTCGAATACGTTCTGACTGGTTGATCTATAAAATCACCAATATCTGCAAAGTCGACAATGTTCTTAAACTTATCATCCATCTCCTCCCTTCTAAACCCCATAAGAGCGCCGCTTAGGTAAACATTTTCTCTACCAGTGAATTGGGGGTGAAAACCAGCACCTAGCTCGAGTAGTGCTGAAACTCTTCCGTTTACAATAATTTCTCCTTCAGTCGGCTGCAATATATTGCAAAGAATTTGCAGTAGAGTCGATTTGCCGCTGCCATTATGGCCCACAATGCCAAGACTTTCTCCTTTTTTTATTTCGAGGTTGATATTTTTTAACGCCCAGAAGGCTTCGTGATATTTTTTACGCAAAGGGTGTATCAACTCTTTTACTCCATCGGCAACGGAGGCATACCTCCTGTACTTCTTGCTCAAGTTCTTCACGTTTATCATAATAACATGATCCACGACTTTAAAGAACCTCCGCAAACCAAGGTTTCAGTTTACGGTAGAATACTCCGCCGGCAACAAGTGTTAGTAAAGATATGCCCCCTAGATATAGGATATCAGTCAGTGGTAACAACTTCCCTGACAGGAGGGCCAACCTGTAGCCTTCGACCACATGGTAAAGCGGATTTAACTTCAGAAAGACAAGCATTTTTGGCGGCACAATACCAGGGGAATAGACCACAGGGGTTGAGAAAAACCACGCCATGACTGCAACACTGAGGATCTGCTCTACGTCCTTCAAGAAGACGTTGGTGCTTGAAAGAATCCAGCCGATTCCAACAGCAAATATCGAGGTAAATAAAAGATAGACAAAAATAAAAGGCACCACGACCGAAAGCTGACCGGATAACACAACTACCAGGAAAAGAAGCAGTGTTAAGCTGATTAGGTGGCTTATCAGATTGCTTATAGTGATGACTATAGGGAGAACTTCGGAGGGGAAACCCACAGCCTTTTTGATAAGGTTTGAATTCGAACGTATCGAAGTGGAAGAGGTGATTATGGTCTGAGCAAAGAATTGCCAAGGCACTAGCCCACAGAGGAGGAACAGCAAGTAATTGTCCGTACCGTAAATCTGGTCTGGTTTAGCTTTTAAGAATATGCCAAATATGACGCCGTATATAGCCACCTGAAATAATGGATTCAACACCGCCCAGAGAATGCCGAAGGCACTGCCGATATAATTCGACTTGAACTCTCTTAGGGCCATCATCTTTAACAAATAGCGATTCTTATAGAGCTTTATTAAAAAATCCACGAAAATTAATAGATTGTTTTTCACCGCTTTTTCCTTTTTATCTCAGGTTCAAAGCCGCTGTTTTTCTTTTTCCAAAACGAGAGTTCATGTGTGACCGATAAAAAGGGCAATCGCAGTATCACCTGTAAGGTGAAGTTTTTCTCCAAAGCGCGGAAATAAATTTTCCGCCGGAACGAGCTGGCTATCTGCTAAAATATTTTCAAACATTACTTGCAAATACCTTTTTAAAAAAATGTCTTGTACGGGGCGTATCATTACACCTTTTTGCTGGATTTGCTGAAAGAAAATCGGTACACATTCTATATTCCGACATATCACCACAAGCCAGCACGCCTTCGACAATATATTCAATAGAAAGCGCATTTTTATTCTGTACCCACCACCGGAAATACGAACGAAACTCCAAAAGCTCTGAAATTAATTTGTATTTTATTATTTGATCTGGTTGCATATATGGAATTCCACCCCTATTTCATTTCCCAAATTAGCAGGCATGGGTGATCCTTTAGCTTTGTCTGAAAATCATTGAACTCATCCCGGCTCAATACTATGGAGCGTATCTTCCTCTTAATATATCGTTCAGTTTTTCTGCTCAAATCGTTGAGGTGATATTGATCGATGTTACCCACCAGCAGAAGGTCGATGATGCCGGTGTCCTTTCCTTCGGCATAATCGTCGATGAGATAGGCCCGCTCTATATCTCCCAGGCGGGTGATGATACTGTCGATGACCTGGTCCACCCCGAGAACCTTGCCAACCATGGACTTCAGATCCGGAAAGAGCGGATGGTCGGTGTTGGCCATATAGTGAACCTTGCGGCCATGCTTTTTGGATTTGAGCAGGTCGGTGCGGGTCAGCTGGTTGAGTTCCTCCCGGACGGCATTGGTCGATACCCCGAACTCGTTTGACAACTCCCGCAGGTACGAGCGGGTGCGTGGGTTGAAAAAAAATCGCATGAGCAGCTTGACCCGTGTTTTCGATCCGATCAGTCCGGTAAACAGATTGTCCATGATAATATCCATTATGAGTAGTTTACCTACTCATATAACAATTTTGTCGGAATGTCAATTTAGCGGCTGTTTTTGGGGGGGATCTTGATGCTTGCCCGCCCGCCGGAGGCGGGTAAACCTCTGGCGGGCTGAAAGCTGAAAGGATTCAGGGCTGAGGGCACAGGGATCAAGGCACAAGGCACAGGGCTCAGGGCTTGCCCGCCGTTGGCGGGGTGGAGGTTAGAGGTTGGAGGTTAGAGGTTGGAGGTCGGAGGTCGGAGGGTAGATGACAGAGGACAGAGGGCAGGTGTCAGAGGTCGGATGACAGAGGACAGAGGGCAGAGGAAGGGTGTCGGGTTTCAGGTTTCAGGGGACAGGGATTGGAGCTGAAAGCTGAAGGCTGAAAGATGAAAAGAACAGATGCAAGCTGCAGGATACAAGATGCACCCAAAAGAGATCGAGAGCTCATTGATCGCCAGCAGTCCCCTTAATCATGTATCCTGAATCTTGAAACTTGTATCTTGACCCAACCGGCCCAACCGGCCCAACCGGCAAACCGGCTAACGGAATTCTGGATGGGTATTCGGTACTGGGGATTAGGTATTCGGCGGAGACAAACAAGTCCCTATTCGCAGCAATTACCGAGTACCCAATACCCGATACCTAATACCTGAAACCGGCAAACCGGCTAAACCGGCAAACTGACTAACTGGCAAACCGGCCAACGGGCCAACAGGCAAACGGACCCACGGGCAAACCGGCGAACGGGCAGACGGGCCCACGGGCCCACGGGCCCACGGGCAGACGGGCAGACGGGCAGAGGGTTCAGGGCCAAAGGCTCAGGGCACAGGGCTCAAGGTTAAGGGCTTGCCCGCATTTGGCGGGCTGGACACTTGATGAGCTGAAAGCTCAAAGTTGAAAGCTGAAAGTTGAAAGAATACAGATAACAGATGACAGAGGACAGAGGGCAGGTGTCGGTTTTCAGGATTCAAGATCCAGGATACTGGATGGATGGCTCATGGGGTGGAAACTGATTGATTGTCTTTCATATCCTGAATCCTGAGTCTTGGATCTTGTATCCGAGTACAACCGGCAAACCCTTCGACAGGCTCAGGACAGTCGGGCTAACTGGCCAACCGGCCCAACCGGCAAACCGGCAAACGGGCCCACGGGCCAACGGGCAGACGGGCCCACGGACCCACGGGCCAACGGGCCCACCGGCCAACCGTACTATGTGTCCTCTTCCATGAACCGGTCCAGCCAGCCATGGAGCAGGACCTGATGGGAGGCTTCCACGACACCGTAGGTGTCCGCGGGGATATAGAAGTTCAGATTTCCCATCCCCCTGGAGCGGTTGTCCGGGCCCATGCCGCTGAGGGTCACCACGGTCAGTCCCATTTCCGAGGCTTTTTCAATGGCCCGGATGATATTCGGCGAATTGCCGGAACTGCTGATGGTCACCAGCACATCCCCCGGGTCGGCGAAGCGGCCTAAAGGAAGGGCAAAGGATTCTTCGTAGCTGATATCGTTGCTGATGGCGGTCATCAGGGCCGCGTCATTAAATGCCTGACTGCGAAATCCGCCGTTTTTGCTGGCGTCTGCCGCCATGTGACCGGCCATCATGGCGCTGGCGCCGTTGCCGGTAAAAAACATGGTGGCATTCGTCTGTTTGATCCTTCGCGTCATAGCACACCAGGACCCCAGTCCCTCATCCGGAGTCATGGGCTTACCGTGGGTGTCCGTCACCGTCATCCTGGTCAGTGCCTGGGAAACGGCATCTACATACTGGTCGTACGTCGGCATGGTATTATCCTTCAGTTCAGCGTGTCATTCAGTTGGGTACGCACACGGGAGTTTACAACGCTGGCACATACTCAGGGCCAACCCCAAATCGATGGATACACTATAAATGGACCCGACTTCAATGCAAGGGTCAATTTTTAGTCGAGGAGGGATGCTGGATTCTGGATGCTGGATGCTGGATGCTGGATACGTGATGAGCTGAAAGTTCAAAGCTGAAAGCTGAAAGAGGGCTAAGGGCACAGGGAGCAGGGCACAGGGCAGGGGGATTAAGGTGCAGGGCTCAAGGTTCAGGGCTTGCCCGCCTATGGTGGCTGGGGGTCGGAGGCTGGAGGTCGGAGGTCGGAGGTCGGAGGGCAGATGACAGAGGACAGAGGGCGGGTGTCAGAGGTCGGATGTCAGAGGACAGAGGGCAGAGGAAAGGTGTCGGGTTTCAGGTTTCAGGGGACAGGGATTGGAGCTGAAAGATGAAAAGAACAGATGTAAGCTGCAGGATACAAGATGCACCCAAAAGAGATCGAGAGCTCATTGATCGCTAGCAGTCCCCTTAATCATGTATCCTGAATCTTGAAACTTGTATCTTGACCCAACCGGCAAACGGAATTCTGGATTGGTATTCGGTACTGGGGATTAGGTATTCGGCGGAGACAAACAAGTCCCTATTCGCAGCAATTACAGAGTACCCAATACCCGATACCTAATACCTAATACCTGAAACCGGCCCACGGGCCCACGAATTTGTAATGTTTATCCCATGTGATTCGACGACTTAACGGGTGAGCAACCAGAGTAGAACAGGGGCCAAGAAGGCCATGAGAATAATGAGACCCGGGGGTGTAATATATGGCCGGTACCATGGTTCCCCGTGAATTTTGGCCTTTTTGACCTCGGTGAGAAACCATTTCCCGATGATCACGGCCGCGATCAGGGGCGCGATGATTTTTACAAGTTTAAATAATCCGACGGTAATGTCCATAATTGAGTCGTTCGTTGGCAGATTCGATTAATTGTGGTAACATTTATTTTTTTATCGGATCGATTGATAGTGTAGCTAATTCGCATAATCAAAGGGGGCAACAGGACGCCCCCTCATTGTCAAATGGTACGCCTGGGGTGACTCGAACACCCGACCTACGGATTAGAAGTCCGTTGCTCTATCCAACTGAGCTACAGGCGCGTCTGAACGTAAACCCAAAAAATAATATACTTTCCCCCTGAAGTCCAATAAAAAGATCATCCGGATGTTTCTTCAGGGATTTTGCGTATTACCATTGCACTGAACTTAAAGCAGCGCGGTCAGAGCCGAACGAAAGATGACATATGGTCACAAAAAAAACGACGAAGAAAACTAAAACCGCGACCGCTCCAAAGGCCAAAAAACAGACGGCCAAAGAAGAGACACGGTCGGCCAGAAAGAAATCTGCCACCACCCGATCCGCAGCTCCGGCGGGAAAAGCGGGCCGGACAAAGACGACCGCCGGGACCGGCAAAAAACCAGCCCCGGTCAAACGCAAAGCATCAGCGGACAAAGCCCTTGTCAAGTTCGATCCGTTGCAGCGCTACCTTGCTGAAATAAGCGATTACAACCTGTTGAGCCGGGATAGAGAGCGTGAACTGGCCATCCGTGTACGGGAACACAGTGATACGGATGCGGCCTACGAACTGGTGACATCCAATCTGCGGCTGGTCGTAAAGATTGCAATCGAATTTCAGCGCGTGTGGATGCAGAATCTGCTGGATTTGATTCAGGAAGGTAATATCGGATTGATGCAGGCGGTTAAAAAATTTGATCCGTATAAAAACGTTAAATTTTCTTACTATGCCTCCTTCTGGATCAAAGCTTACATTTTAAAATTCATCATGGACAATTGGCGCCTGGTGAAAATCGGCACGACACAGGGGCAGCGAAAACTGTTTTTCAAACTCAAGAAGGAAAAACAAAAACTGATTGATCAGGGTTTTGATCCAAAACCCAAGCTCCTCTCCGACCGGCTCGGCGTGTCGGAGCGTGAGATTATCGACATGGATCAGAGACTGGATGGATGGGACGTTTCGTTGGACGCACCGCTCAAGAACGACTCCGACACCGAGCGTATCGAGTTTCTGAGCACCGAATCCACCTCGGCGGAAGGCCGCGTTGCCAAAAAAGAGATGGAGACACTCCTGCACGAGAAAATTGCGGAGTTCAGAACCCATATGACCGAAAGGGAGTTGGACATCTTCGATAATCGGATATTTTCGGATACCCCGGTAACCCTGCAGGAAATCGGAGATCGCTACGGCATATCCCGTGAACGCGTCCGACAGGTCGAAAAGAATGTCATTAAAAAGATGCGGGAATTCATCCGACGTGAAATTCCGGATTTCGAGGCATACACCGAAGGTGCGACCACGGAGTAGCGTAAATCGTCCCCAGACCTCCGGGCACGTAAAATACAACACACTATACGCAATCCCGACGGGGACCGATCGTTTTCCCGGAGAGGGTCCGGTCCGTCCGCGGTTGTGGTGGACAGGATAGCTCGATGAAACGTTCCATATGGACTCTTATGGTATTGACGGCCGTCAGCGCTGGGTTAAGCGGATGCGGAACTCTGCGCAACACCGGTTCTGTTGTGGACTCGCCTCCAGGGCCGCCGGAACCCGGGGGGGTGTCTGAAGCCGCAACGGTCTCCGAGATCCGTTCCGAGAACGCCTACTATTTTTACACCGAATCCCAGATTCAGAGGCGGCGGGGAAATCTTGATGGGGCGGCGGCACTGCTGAAACAGGCAATTGATAAAGATCCGGATTCCCTTTTTCTGAATCGAGAGCTGGCCAAATTGTACCTTCAAAAGAAAGACAATATGGGGGCCCTGGCCGTCGTCGAACAGATTCTGAACAGGGCTCCGGAGGATGTCGAGGCCCTGATCATTTTTGGTCAAATCCAGCTCACCCAAAAGAACCTTACGGCTGCCAAAGCCGCCTACGAAAAAGTCCTTGCAGCCGATCCCAACCATGAGAGGGTGTATCTCATTCTCGGAGGCATTTACCGGGAAGAGCAGAACCTCGATCGTGCACTGGATGTGTATACCCGGCTGGTTGAACACTATCCGCAATCCTATGCCGGCCATTACTATATTGGAAAAATCCTGTTCTCCAAGGGACAACCGGAAGAGGCGGAAAAAGAACTTAAGAAAACCATCGAACTCGCTCCGGATCTGGACGAACCCAGGTTTGAATTAATCCGGATATACGAATCTCAGGGGAATCAGAAAGAAAGTACCCGTTTGTATCGGGAGATTTTGGAAAACGATCCCGACAACATCCGTGCAGGAATGGCCCTCGCGATATTGTACTACAGAGACGGCCGGACCAATGACGCAGAGACCCTCCTCAGCGATATCGGAATCCGAAGCCTTTCCGATCGTCGGATCCTGTCGGCGGCTGTCAAAGGCTACTTGGACCCGGGGGACTACGAGGACGCCGTCATTGTCCTGAAGGGCATGGCCAAGGGTGCTCCGGACAATCCGGGCATTCACTTTCTGACCGGTGTTGCCTATGACGGATTGGATCGGTCCGAAGAGGCCATCGCGTCCTTTCTGAAGGTACCGGCAGAGTCCAAGTTCTATGAAAACGCCGTGGTGCACGTTGCCTTCCTGTATCAGAAATTGGACCGTATCGATGACGGCATTGCCTATTTGCAGGAGGTGATCCGATCCGCGCCGGACAATCCGGAGTTTCATCTACATCTGGGCACATTTTACGAGAGCGAAGAAAACTACGCCCGTGCCGAAGAGATTCTCCGGAAAGGACTCTCCCTCGATCCGGAGAATGCCCGCATTCATTTTCGAATGGGGGTGGTATACGACAAATGGGGCCGCAAAGAGGACTCCATCCAGGCCATGAAAACGGTGATCCGCCTGGATGCCAAACATGCCAATGCCCTCAATTACCTTGGATATACCTATGCGGATCTCGGGAAAAATCTGGATGAGGCCGAACGGTTGATCAAAGAAGCGTTGAAGCACAAGCCGGACGACGGCTACATCACGGACAGCTTGGGGTGGGTTTATTACAAAAAAGGCCAATACGATGTAGCCCTCAAATACCTGGAGCGGGCCGTGTCCATCGTTCCCGACGACCCAATCATTCTGGAACACGTGGGTGATGTCCATCTGAAGCTGAACAACAAGGAAAAAGCGCTGGAGTTTTATCGACGGTCCCTGAAAATTAGAGAAAAGGACAGAGAAGCGGTCGAAGAGAAGATCCAACGGATCACGAACGAAACGGATTGATTCGGTGGTAGCGACATGTTTCATCAGACCATTTGCCAGTTCTCGATGGCACCCGCATGAACACCGGCTGACCTTAGATACATTTTCCATAATACCGTGACGGGGTATCCTGACCTTTTGCTGAGGAACATTGCCACGAGTCGGCCGGTGCCATGCGGCCTGCTGTTCTGTCTGCTGACCCTGGCCGGGTGCGGCGGGATTCGGCCATCGCCGGAAGTGCGACTATCTGCAGAAGCCAGCCGACTGTTGTCGGCCATATCCGGCATGAACGCCGGGCTGACATCCATTAAAGGGATCGGAAAACTATCTCTCCGATCCGGCTCCACCCCCGGGAGTTTTCGGTTCGCGTGGGCGGCCGTGCCGCCCGATCGGGTCCGTATCGATCTGATGGATCCCACCGGTCGCCCGGCAGGTACCCTTGCCAGGGACGGCACCTGGACCTATCTTCGGATTCATAAGGACGCTCGACTGTTTCGGCGGCGATCCCTGGATCGGCAAATCGGCAAATGGCTTGCGGTCCCGGTGGAAACCGCCGACCTGATTGCTCTGGTATCGGGTCATGTGCCGTTGAGAGAGCATGATGCCGTCGATGTGATCGGATCCACAGGAAAAGGCCCGATTCTTGAGCTGCGACGTCATCAAACCCTCGTCGAACGCATTGAACTTTCACCTGACAGGAAATCGGTGGTTCGGATCGACATGTTCGGTGCCGCTGGTCAGAGGGCATATCGCATCGTGTACCCGGAATGGCGAGTGACAGTGGATGACCGATTGCCTCCATGGCTGGAAATTTCCACCGGAGACGGGGATTCCATACGGATACAATTTATCCGCTACCGGAAAAACGTCCCCATCGACCCGGCCATGTTCGTTCTCGATACCCCCCGTCAGGCAGATTCAGGCATAACCGCTTCCTCGCGGTATGGCCTTCGCCGATTCCCGTTTGCGGCGCTCCGACCCGGATGCCCGGTATGCATAGGACATCTCCCCGGCGCAATATCCGTGGAGAGAAAAGGGGATAGCCGTCCCTCGGCAGATACATTCAGATCATAAAGGGGGCTGGTGTGTTTCCGGAAAATCGATTTCTGGCGGATCCGGCGCTGGGAAAACTGGCGAAATGGCTCCGGATCCTGGGAATGGATGCCCGCTATATCCGTTCCGGATCGATCGACAGGGCTCTCGCCGACTGTGAGCCCGGGCGCATCCTGTTGACCCGATCCCGACGGATCGCCAAGCAGGAACGTGATCGGAAGATCATTGTTATCCGGAGCAATGCTCCCATCCGGCAGTTGGAAGAAGTTATCGATGCTGCTCGCATCCGTCGCGGGGATGTCCGCCCCTTTTCCCGCTGTATCCGGTGCAACGTTTTGATTTCACAAGTGGCGAAAGCCTCTGTAAAGTACCGGGTCCCGGACTGGGTCTGGGAACAACACCATCATTTCCATAAATGTAACCGATGCGGGCGCATCTACTGGGCCGGGACCCACATCGACAGGAGTTTGCTGCAGATTGACGCCCTGTTCGGCACCAACGGCGGCCTTCAGTTTCCGGGTTAACCCGAACATTGCAGTGCGCCGTGCAAAGGCGCGGTCTTTGAGTGGGTGCAATTCCCACCCGGTAACTGTCGCTCCGACCGGTAGCAGCCGGAGCGGTCGTGGAGGTAACAAAGCGATCGAAGCCTCTGGTCAAA
>Ga0209786_1000554_pt1 | contig 12593 bp, 10 predicted proteins | sample WorMetilvaeELBA2_FD_187405 | JGI IMG/M metagenome (GOLD analysis project Ga0209786, IMG submission 187405) | Marine gutless worms symbiont microbial communities from Max Planck institute for Marine Microbiology, Germany - Olavius ilvae ELBA.2... ...
CGAGCTCTCAAACAATTATGCGATGTCATGAATCAGGAGTCATACGTCTACCCCGGCACCCGAATGAAATTGGTATTTGCCGCGCAATAAGTTGCAATTGAAATTACGCGAGGTCAGGAGCCCTGAAATTATAGTATGAATTAATCCGTCTGAATTAAATGATATTCAGCCATCCATACCACCCGTCTGATATATATTAAGCAGCTCGTATGAGTTCACTGCCAACCTATCTGATACGTATCTACGATAAGCTCATCCTGGAGCGACCCCGACTAGTCCTGTTGTGCCTTTTGGCTGTAATTGGTTTTTTGGGCTACAGGGCCCAAGATTTTCGGCTGGATGCATCCACCCAAACCTTAATTCTCGAAACCGATCAGGACTTGCGCTACTCGCTGCAGATAGAATCCCGCTATGGCGGCCATGACTATTTGCTGTTGACCTACACGCCGCAAAAGGACCTGTTCGCGGAAGAAACTTTGGCGCAGATCGCCGGGCTGCGCAATGATTTAAAGCAGCTGAAAAACGTAGCCGCGGTAATTTCCATCCTTGATGTTCCGCTGCTGGAAAGCCCGCCAGTGCCGGTCAAAGAATTGGCCAGCCGCTTTCATACGCTGGAGTCTCCCGGCGTCGATCTGGAACTGGCAAAATTAGAATTTGTCAACAGCCCGCTTTACCGGGATCTTTTGGTCAGCAAGGATCTAAAAACCACTGCCTTGCAAATCACTTTTAAGCTCGATGAGACTTATCAGGAACTGGCAGCACGGCGCGAGCAGCTGCAACTAAAACGGATGGACGGCCTACTCACAGTGGCCGAGAGTGCAGAATTTACAAAGATCAGCGACGAACTTCAGAAACGCCGGGATACAACAATGCAGGCCCGGCATCAGGATATTGCTGATATTCGGGCGATTATGGACCGCTACCGTAACGATGCCGAGCTTTTTCTGGGCGGCATCAGCATGGTCACAGACGATCTGATCAGCTTTATCAAGAATGATCTGAGTATATTCGGACTCGGGGTACTTCTCTTCCTGATAGTGGCATTGGGGTTCATTTTCCGAAGCAAACGTTGGGTAATAATGCCGATTCTTTGCTGTGCCTCTTCGGCCATAGCGATGATGGGGCTGCTGGGTATGTTCGGATGGCGTGTTACCGTGATCTCTTCGAACTTCATTTCTTTACAACTCATCGTGACCATGGCCATCACGATTCACTTAATCGTCCGATATCGTTTCCTGGCGGATCAAAATCCTGCCGCCGGACAGCGGCAACTGATCCTCGATACCGTTAGACAGATGATGACGCCTTGTCTTTTTGCCGCCCTGACAACCATCGCCGGTTTTGCTTCACTGCTGTTTTGCGAAATACTGCCCGTCAAGACCTTCGGCTGGATGATGATGGCCGGCATCTCGGTCTCCTTGATTTTGACATTTTTGGTCTTTCCGGCCGGACTCATGCTGATGGCAATTAAAACCAAACCGGTTAAAAAAGAACAACGCTATCATTTGACCTCCTGGCTAGCCGGGTTTACCGAATCCCACGGCAGATCCATCCTGGTTGCCGGAGGTCTCATTTTTTTCATCAGTGTCGGCGGTATTGCCAGGCTGACCGTGGAAAACAGCTTTATCGACTACTTCAAGGAATCAACCGAGATCTACCAGGGCATGAAAATCATCGATCAAAAACTGGGCGGCACCACGCCGCTGGATGTCATCGTTGAAATCGATGAACAGGCCATGCCGGCCGCGGCATCAACAGGCGGCAGTGTCGATAACCGTGATGATGAGTTTGATGACTTTGATGAGTTCGAAAAAGATGAAAATAGTGATAAATACTGGTTTACTGCCGAAAAGATGGCCCTGGTTGCCAGAATTCACGACTACCTCGAAAATCTGCCGGAAACCGGAAAAATTTTGTCCCTGGCAACCATGCTTAAAATCGCCGAAAGGTTGAATAGTGCACAGCCGTTGGATAATTTTCAACTGGCCCTGCTCTACAGTGAGCTGCCCGAGAGATTCAGGTATATGGTGCTAACCCCATATGTATCGGTGGAACACAACCAATTGCGCTTCGCTGTCAGGATCAAGGATTCCGCCGAAAGCCTGCAGCGGGATGTATTGCTGAAAAAGATCCGACGGGGATTGGCTGAAAAGATGGGGCTGAAACCCGACCAGTTTCACCTGACCGGTCTGCTGGTGCTTTACAACAATATGCTGCAAAGCCTGTTTACCTCCCAGATTCTGACCCTGGGAGTCGTTGTCCTGGCACTGATGGGGATGTTCTGGTTTCTCTTTAGATCGGTGAAAGTCGCCCTGATTGCAATGGTGCCCAACTTGCTGGCTGTCGGTTCCGTCCTGGGTTTTATGGGATGGCTTAACATCCCGCTGGATATGATGACCATCACCATCGCGGCCATCAGCATGGGGATTGCGGTCGATAACACGATTCACTATATATACCGGTTCAAGAAGGAATTTATAATCAACCGGGCCTATGTCAAAACGCTTCATCTTTGTCATGGCAGTATTGGCTATGCCATGTATTACACCTCGATTACCATCATTATTGGTTTTTCCATTCTGGTGTTATCCAATTTTCTACCCACCATTTATTTCGGCCTGCTGACCGGCTTGGCCATGTTCATTGCCTTATTCGCCTCCCTGACGTTGCTGCCCCAGCTGCTGGTCGTATTCCGGCCCTTCGGGAGATAAAGGATTAAGGGATTGAAGGAATGCGGATTTCGGAATGCGGATTTCGGATTTCGGATTTCGGATTTTTGAAAGGAAGATATCTGATTTTAATTCAAATATTACATAATTTGATAAATACTCGTTGATTTATTCAATATGACCAGTTGCCGGTAGTTTCTGTATCACTTCGTTTCTGATAAATCTACAATCTGATATCCGTCTTCTGTCCTCTGTAATCTGATCTCTGTCCTCTGCTCTCCGCGTGCCACGGCGTAGCTCGCAGAGCGAAGACGGGTCCTCAGCCTTCATCTTTCCCACTTCCGCATTCCGACTTCCGAATTGATATTCCTCTGCCCGATGCTCTCCGCCATCTGACCTCTGTCATCTGACTTCTGTCATCTGTCATCTGTCTTCTGTCATCTGTCATCTGACCTCTGTCATCTGACCTCTGTCTTCTGACCTCTGTCATCTGACCTCTGTCATCTGTCATCTGTCATCTGACCTCTGTCTCCTGCCCTCCGCCCCATGCCCCATGCCCCATGCCCCATGCCTTCTGCCATAGATCATCCGTCTATGGCCAGCAGCCGCTGTATTAATACGGTCGCCTGCTCCGCCTCGATGTGAAACTGGTTGTATATGACCTGGCCGTTCTGACTGATAATAACCGTCCAGGGGGTCCCGCCGGAGCGGTAATCTCTCATTATCGGCGGGACGTCATGCGTTTCGCTGTTGCCGGGCGCATGGGCCATGGGGATCTTTAATTTCCACTTTTTCTGGTTTTTGTGCAACTTAGCCTGGGAATTAAAGCCATAACCTTCAAACACGGTCTGCACAGCCAAAAATACAACCTGATCATTGTTTTTAAAAGACTCTGTCAATTTTTTTAGGGTTGGGAACCCCACCCGTTGACAGCCCGGTCACCAGTCTTGGAAGAAATACAGGTACACTACTTTCCCCTTGTGGTTGCTTAAATAGATCGGATCGACCCGGTTTCCGTCTCCATCGATCCAGTCGGTCAGATTCAGCTCCGGGGCCTGTTGTCCCTGAATGCCGTAATGCATGTTGGCGGTTGCTGTCTTCACTCCAACTAAGCCACCTGGTTCATGCAAAAAAAATATACTGCAAAGCAGCAGTGTCCATACACGAATGCTTGCGCTGCTCCTGAAACTGGCCGCGATTAATTTTTTACGAAGTCGTAGTTGTTTCATAGTCAGCTCCTTTGGCGGTAGCGTCGATAAATACCTTTTTTGACCATAATCACACTCATGGGCAGGAGCAAGCCAGATCACCCAATCAATGTATTGGGAAATTATAAATTGTTTTGTGTAACCTTTTTGATAGTGCCGGTTCCAATACATTAAAAAAAAGGAATACGGCCTTAATCAACTTCTGGAAAACATTAATCAACTGACTTGTCGGCATGGCCTGGTCCGGCCGTGCGGCTTCAAAAGGGGGTCACAATGAATATCGATCGTTTAGTTTTTGCCGTAGCCGGCAGCTTTATTTTGTTAAGTGTCTTGTTGTCCCAGGTTCATAGCCCTTACTGGCTCTTTTTTACGGCCTTTGTCGGCGCTAATCTCCTGCAGTCATCAATTACCGGTTTTTGCCCGATGGCGGTGATCTTAAAAAAAATAGGTGTGCAATCCGGGCATGCCTTCAGCTAATACCGAATTGTGCTGAAAAAGCTCAATTCGGTGTTATTCGTTATTTGTCAACGGTTGTTCGGTACTACAGAATATTGAATCCGCTTTGGAGGATTCAATATTCTGCCTTTTATTCTTTAAAACCAATTCAATATCATTTCCCCGGGTTCTGACTTTTTCCATTTTTCTTTACAAAATTTCCGAATTCATATACCTGTGTTTTCTGACATCTGTTCTCTGACATCTGTCGTCTGCTATCTGTCATCAGTCATCTGACATCTGTCATCTGTCGTCTGTCAACCGTTTTCTGAAATCTGTTAAATCAAGGAGCGTTCACAATGCAGTACCTTCCCCGCCACGACCCCGCGGTTGCTGAAATCATTCGTCTTGAAGAAGCCAGAATCGAAGACACCCTGGACCTCATCGCCGCTGAAAACCATGCCCCCGGGTCCATTTTTGAAGCTCAGGGATCCATTTTCAGCACCAAAGCCGCTGAAGGATATCCGGGCCGTCGCTTTCATGCCGGCTGCCGCCATGCTGATGCCCTGGAAAGCCTTGCGATTGACCGGGCCAAACGTCTTTTTGGAGCAGACCATGCCAATCTCCAGCCCCACTCCGGGGTGTCGGCCAACCTTGCTGTATACTTCGCGGTGCTCAATCCCGGCGACCGGATTTTATCCATGAAATTATCCCACGGGGGCCACCTTTCCCATGGCGACCCCTCCTCGATAACCAGCCGGTGCTTTAACTTTCGCCATTACGGCCTGGATCCGGCAACGGAGTACATCGATTACGAAGAAGTCGCATCATTGGCCCGGGAATTCAAACCCCGAATGCTGGTGGCCGGCGCCAGTTCCTATCCGCGATTGATCGATTACGAAAAAATGGCCCAAATTGCTTCAAGCGCGTCAGCCTACCTGCTGGTGGACATGGCTCACATAGCCGGTCTGGTCGCGGCCGGGGTCATCCCCGGACCGGTCCCCCATGCGGATTTTGTAACCTTTACGACCTACAAAACCCTGCAAGGCGGCCGGGGCGGCGTGATCCTGTGCCGCCAGGAACATGCCCAAAAGATCAGCCGAACCATTTTTCCGGGCAGCCAGGGTACCCCGTCTCTCAACCTGCTGGCGGCCAAGGCCGTCTGTTTCAAGCTGGCCATGGCGCCTGAATTTAAAAAACTGCAGAGAAAAACCCTGGATAATGCAACCGCCTTGGCCGCCGGTTTCGAGCAGAAAGGTTATCGCATTGTTACCGGTGGCACCGACAATCATTTAATTCTGGTAGATCTAAGACCCAGGGGTTTAACCGGCGATGTTGCGGAACAAGCCCTGGAGTCGGCCGGCATCATCGTCAACCGCAATGTCATTCCGGGAGATCCACAGAGGCCGGATGTCACCAGCGGAATCCGGCTGGGCAGTCCGGCTATTACGTCCCGGGGCATGGGTGCCGACGAGATAAGCCGGATCGTGGATCTGATGGATACGACCATGTCCAATGCCGGCGATAGCGCCGTCGTGGATCAGGTTTCACAGCGAGTTACAGAGTTGTGCCGCAAATTTCCGGTCTATAATAAAGACGAATTAGGGGATTTAGGAATTGGGGAATTTAGGAATTGGGGAATTTAGGGATTTAGGGATTTAGGGATTGAAGGAATTCTGTCCATTATAATTGATAGAGCGCAGCGATTCCACAAATCCGCAATCCGCAATCCGCAATCTAAAGTCCCAAATTGTTGGCTCAATTTAGAAGTAATTTACGAGATCTGAAGAGATTTAGCATGGCTAATTTCGTTGAACTCAGTCATATTATTGAAGACGGCATGATAACGTACGCAGGCCTTCCGGGACCCGTGATTCAAGACCAACTAACTCGCGAGGCATCGCGCGCGCATTACGCACCGGGAACTACATTTCAAATCGGCAAAATAGAAATGGTTGCCAATACCGGTACCTATATCGATGCCCCCTTTCATCGATATGCCGCAGGCCGTGATCTATCGCAGCTTGCGATGGCTTCGGTGGCCGACCTCGATGGATTGACTATCCCGGTCCCTGAAGCGACCCGGGCAATAAAGCCGGAAATATTCAAGGGACGGGAGGTGAAAGACAAGGCTATTTTGATCCATACCGGGTGGTCCCGGCACTGGGGAGATGAACGGTATTTCAATGGCCACCCGTATTTGACCCGGGAAACGGCCGAATATCTGAAGTCAGCCGGTGCCCTGCTGGTGGGAATCGATTCGCTGAATATCGATGACAGCGATGACGGAACCCGCCCGGCCCACACGATATTGCTTGGCGCTGAGATTCCCATTGTCGAGCACCTGTGCAACCTGGGAAAACTGCCCCGGTCCGGCTTTAAATTTTTTGCCGTTCCGGCACCGGTGAAGGGCCTGGGGTCATTTCCGGTACGGGCATTTGCTATAATTAATCCGTAATTAATCCGCCCTTATATATAAACTATTCAGGAGCTCGGGAAAGTTGTCTAGGCCTGAAGCATCCTGTTCGACGGGGGTGCGCGGATTAATTAGTTCATGCTGCGCATGTTTATTTTTTTTATTATTTCATCGCAGCTGATAATACATGAAGAATATCAGCCAAATTTAAACGATTCAGCTTTGAAGCACACAAATTGCTTCTGAGGGATTAGGGCGCAAACCATGGAAAAAGAGCACGTTTACGAACAAACATACAAAGATTATTTATCCCGGATCGCTGAAATAGACTTAAAATTTGCCGCGGATAAACTCGAGTTGCAGATGGACGGCGAGGATGTCCTAATTCCATTTTTTGGTACACCCTATCGGGTTTCGCCGGCCGGAATCGCCGATCCGGCCGGCCGGCAGCCGCATCTGTCCATCACCGTCATTTTAAGCAAGTATCTTCTGATGTGCCCCCTGATTGTACCGCTGGGGGGCAGCTGGATGTCTTTCAAGGATTTTAAGGACGCCGCTCCTTTGACCCAGGCCTTTTTGAACACCACAACATTGCCGCTGGCCGAAACATTTGCAACCGGAATAACGGATCTGGCGCACGCAGCAAAAAAAATCGGCGGCTACCCGCCCGCCGAGGATTTCTCGTATGATCTCAGCCTGCAGTTTGATGCACTGTCAAAAGTTCCGCTGCTGTTGCTGTTCAACGACCAGGACGAAGAATTTCCGGCCCAATGCTCAGTGTTGTTTGAAAAGCGGGTTGAAAAATTGCTGGACATGGAATGCCTGGCCATGGTTGGGATGATTTTATTCGAATATTTGAAAAGGGGGAGCACCGGAAAGCTATAAACAGCCTCAATTGACCGTGCATTCAATTGGAAAAGGAGTACAAACCATGCGTGCTTTCAATTTTCTCATCCAACAAATCATCCTAATAACGAATAACATATAACAAATAACTTAATTCAAGGGAGGCAACCCCATGAACTGGTATCTATTTATACTCGGATCATCTGTCGGCAAAAAGATGCTGATGGCGGTCACTGGGCTGGGCCTGATCGGTTTTTTGGCAGTGCACCTGCTCGGCAATTTTATGGCCTTTGCCGGAGCCGAAGCGTTCAATGGCTATGCAGCCAAACTGCACTCCCTGCAGCCCTATCTGAGCGTTTTCAACTTCGGGCTGGCAGCCCTGGGATTGGTTCACATCATCATTGGAGTTATTCTCTTTGTCGAAAACTTGAAGGCCCGGCCAACGAGATACGCCGTGTATCGCAATCCCGGCGGACGGACGATCGGGTCCAACACGATGCCGTATACCGGCGTCCTGATTTTTATCTTTGTCATTTTTCACCTGCTCAAATTCACCTTTGTCGACAAATCCGTGACCCCGATCTACCAGCAGATGGCGGCAACCTTTGCCGACCCGCTTTGGGTGCTATTTTATGTGGCCTCAATGGTGATCGTCGCGCTGCACATCAGCCACGGTTTTTGGAGCCTGTTTCAGACATTCGGGCTCAATCACCCGCAACACATGCCCTTGATCATGAAGCTGGGCCTGGTGCTGACGCTGGTGTTCGGAATCGGTTTTGGGGTGTTGCCGATTTATTTGCTAATAATTGCGTGATCCGCCGGAGGCGGATCACGCAATAGCTGCTGAGCCCATAAGCTCATAAGTTCGTGTGCAAAAAGCAGTTAATCCGCACTTAAATCTTACCAGCTTACGAACGCATCAACTTAACAGCTTGGTGGTGTATCTAAACAGCATTGTCGGTAAAGCAGGTTTATCCATAAAATTTAGCAAACCAACGACGGAGGACCAAGCATGCAGCAACTGGATGGAAAAGCCCCGGCCGGCCCCATCGCAGAAAAATGGGATCGTCATAAATTGGAATTGAAGCTGGTTAACCCGGCCAACCGGCGGCGCTTCAATATCATCGTTGTGGGCACCGGCTTGGCCGGTGCTTCGGTGTCTGCCAGCCTGGCCGAGATGGGGTACAATGTCAAAACCTTTTGTATCCAGGACAGCCCGCGCCGGGCTCACAGCATCGCCGCCCAGGGCGGCATCAATGCAGCCAAAAACTATGCCAATGACGGGGATAGTATCCGGCGCTTTTTTTACGATACCATCAAAGGCGGTGATTTCCGGGCCCGGGAAGCCAATGTCTATCGCCTGGGACAGGTGAGCAACAACGTCATCGACCAGTGCGTGGCCCAGGGCGTGCCCTTCGCCAGGGAATACGGCGGACTGCTGGCGAACCGGTCCTTCGGCGGTGTCCAGGTATCCCGTACATTTTATGCCAGGGGGCAGACCGGCCAGCAGCTGCTGCTGGGTGCCTACGGCGCGCTGTCGCGTCAAATCGCTGCCGGTCAGGTCCAAATTTTCCCGCGTTATGAAATGCAGGATCTGGTGGTCGTCAACGGCCGGGCAGCAGGGATCGTCGCCCAAAACCTGATTACCGGCGATCTCGAACCCTATGCAGCTGATGCGGTGATTTTGGCAACCGGCGGCTATTGCAACGTGTTTTACCTGTCCACCAATGCCATATCATCCAATGCCAGCGCAATTTTTCAGGCTTATAAAAAGGGGGCTTTTCTGGCCAACCCGTCTTTTGTCCAAATTCATCCCACCGGGATCCCGCACTACAGCGACCACCAGACGAAATTGACCCTGATGAGTGAGAGCCTGCGCAACGACGCGCGGGTGTGGGTCCCTAAAAAGGCCGGTGACAATCGAACGGCCAACGACATCCCGGAAAGCGAACGTGATTATTATCTGGAAAACAAATATCCGAGTTTCGGCAATCTGGTGCCGCGGGATGTGGCCTCGCGCAATGCCAAACAGCAGTGTGATGCCGGCAAAGGCGTCGGGCCGACCGGCCGGGCCGTATATATGGATTTTTCAGAAGCCATCAAGCGCGATGGCAGGGAGGTAATCGCTCGCAAGTACGGCAATCTATTCGACATGTACCAAAACATCATCGACGAGGATCCGTATGAGACGCCGATGATGATCTATCCCTCCGCCCATTTTACCATGGGTGGACTGTGGGTAGATTACAATTTGATGAGCAACCTGCCCGGCTTGTTCGTGTTGGGCGAAGCCAACTTCTCGGATCATGGGGCCAACCGGTTGGGTGCCAATTCTCTCATGCAGGCCCTGGCGGACGGTTATTTCATCGCACCTTACACCATCGGCGGCTATTTGGCCGATGCCGGCCTGTCGGACGTGAGCCCGGCGCATGAAGCATTCAAAGCATCCCGCCAGGCGGCTGACGAACGAATCAAGCGGCTCTTAGCCATAAACGGCAGGCGCACCGTTGACAGTATCCACAAGGAACTGGGCCGAATAATGGAGGACTACGTGGGGGTGACGCGCAACGAGACCGGCTTGCAGACGGCCATAGGGAAAGTCCAAGAACTCAGGGAGGAGTTCTGGCAAAATTTAAAGGTTCCGGGAAACGTTCGCGGCTACTGCCTTAATTTCCAGAAAGCCGGTCGTCTGGCTGATTTCCTGGAGCTTGCCGAGCTCATGGCGGTCGATGCCCTGGACCGCAGGGAATCCTGCGGCGGCCACCTGCGGGAGGAATCCCAGAGCGTGGATGGCGAAGCCATCCGGGACGACGAGAATTTTTGCCACGTCGCGGCCTGGCAGTATCGCGGGGATGGCGCCCAGCCAGCCTATCACCGGGAACCGCTTGTTTTTGAACATGTCGAATTGAGCCAAAGGAGTTACAAATAATGAGTGGACCAAAAAAAATTAACCTCACTCTGAAAGTCTGGCGCCAGCCGGGCCCGCGGGAAAAAGGCCGCTTCGAAACCATTGCTGCCCCGGATGTGGATCCCAACATGTCGTTTCTGGAAATGCTGGATGCCTTGAATGAAAAGCTGATCATGGCCGACCGGGACCCCATCGAATTCGACAATGACTGTCGCGAGGGGATTTGCGGCACCTGCGGGGCCATGGTCAATGGTATAGCCCATGGCCACGGCCGGGCCATGACCATCTGCCAGCTGCATATACGCGCCTTTGAAGATGGGGATACAATTGTGGTGGAGCCTTTTCGGGCCCGGGCCTTTAAAGTCATCAAAGACCTGGTCGTAGACCGCAGTGCACTGGATAAAATTATCCAGGCCGGCGGTTATATATCGGTGAATACCGGCGGCACTCCGGATGCCAACGCCATCCCCATCGCCCAGGATACCGTCGAGGAGGCCATGGATGCTGCGGCCTGCGTCGGCTGCGGGGCCTGTGTGGCTACCTGCCCCAATGCATCGGCCATGCTGTTTGTCAGTGCCAAGGTGTCCCAGCTCGCCTTGCTGCCCCAGGGGCAGCCGGAAGCCAAACGGCGCGTGATGGCCATGCTCAAAACCATGGACCATTGCGGGTTCGGCAATTGCTCCAATCATCGTGTATGTGAAACCGCTTGTCCCAAGGAAGTTTCCATAAGCCATATTGCACGGTTTAACCGGCAGTTTTTAAAGGGGGCTGTGTTGGGAGGAAATAGGCATTAAATATTACGGACCGAAAGCCAATAAAAGAAAAAGGTAAGATCGCAAGAAGTTATTTAATCGTCTCGGCCTTGGAGTATTGGAGTGTTGGAGTATTGGGATATTGAACCGAAATAATTTATTTGATCGATAGAGGAGATTTTCGCCGTGAAGAATAATAATTCCATATTCAGAACCAATGTGATCTATGGCGTGCTGGTTTTAGTGCCGTTGGCCGTCATCGTTTTGCTTCTGGCAAAAATCGTAGAGATTATTGATAAAATAGCCGCGCCGCTGAATCTCCAGTCTGCAACCAGTATCATCGGTGCTTTTATCCTGGCCGTTTTGCTGGTGCTGACAGTCTGTTTCGTGGTGGGTGCCTTTGTCAGAACCCGGCTCGGTTCCTGGTCTCTCGAACGTTTCGAGCGCACCATCCTGAAACAAATTCCCGGCTACGAAATCATCAGCAACGCCCTGAAAGGCTTTGCCGAGAAAAAGACCGCGTATCGCGCCGCACTGGTGCAGCTGTACGGACCGGGAACCGGGGTGTTGGGCTTTATCATGGAAGAAAACGACAACGGCAGCCTGACGGTTTTTGTGCCCGCGGTGCCGACCCTGACGGTCGGCAGCCTGCACGTGGTCAACCGCGACCGTGTCACCATGCTCGAAGCCGGCAGCATCGATGTCAGCAACTGTATTTCCCAGTGGGGCACCGGTTCCCAAAAAATCCTCGGTAGCATCGAACCCTGAAGTTTCACACGAGCGCGGCCTCTGGCCAAAAAACGGCCAGTTTGATCAAAGAAAGAAACTATGCCAAACCAGCGTTTCGTATGAGCACATCGCTCGTTTCGTAATCGTACTCGTACTCGTGCTCGTCCTCGTTCTCGAAGCTTCTGAGCCGCTTTCAGTATCGAGGACGAGTACGAGTACGACGACGAGCACGATTTGAAAACCCTGTTTTGGAGTTAATTTAAATGTAGTTTCACACGAGCGACGCCCCTGGCAGCCAGCGTCCAATCTGATCAAAGAAAAGAAACTTTGAAAAAGCGAATAATGAATATCGAATAATGAATATCGAATGTCGAAGGAATGTATTCTGCCTGTCGTGAGCTTTTTTGTCGAACGGCCTATTTTAAAAAAGACTGAGCGAAGCGATTCCACCCTTCGACATTCAATATTCGATATTCTGCGGTTCTGCGGTTCGCTTTTAATGTAGAGCACCAAGAAGAAGTCAAGCAAAAAATTTCAATTTTTTTTAGGCAACACTCCACGGGTCCGATCCGAGCCGGTTCTTTGAAAATTCAATTAACCAGAGTCAATCATTGCAATCTCAGATTTTAG
>Ga0209786_1000555_pt1 | contig 12572 bp, 10 predicted proteins | sample WorMetilvaeELBA2_FD_187405 | JGI IMG/M metagenome (GOLD analysis project Ga0209786, IMG submission 187405) | Marine gutless worms symbiont microbial communities from Max Planck institute for Marine Microbiology, Germany - Olavius ilvae ELBA.2... ...
ATTCTTTTCCATCCTTATTGGAAAATAACTCGACTGACGAGGCAATCATCTATTAAATTTACCTGAAATAAGATTCTCAAGAACTGCTCTCTGTTCTTAACTTATTTTCGGTTCCTAACTGTCCAACGGTTGGGGTCCACCTCACGTATCGACCACTGCCCCTTCATGTCACCCTTGAGCAAGTGTAGCTTGAACGCAGGCAGATTCAGATCTTCGGGACCGGCTGCAACCTCGAGCAGGCCCAAAATGCGGTTGAGCTTGGCAGCGTGTGCCGTTTGGATGCCCGTTTGGATGCCCCGCATTGAGCCAGTGCGATAGAAAACCTCAAGCCCCTTGTGTCGAAATCCGATAATCACGCGCGAATGTATCTCGTAACGTTACGAGATACAACCCCTCCGTGCTTGTAGGGAACGCTGTTTGTGGCGCAGGGCGAGCATATGCCCTTATAAATCAATGGGTTGTAATTTACCCATATTATCATGTTCAACCTGTAATAACTTGAAATAATTGATTTTTAAAAAATTTATATGCGCTCGCCCTAGTTCTGTAAGTCGGGTTAGGAGCGTGCTTCGGTGTTCGGTTGGATCACAGGATTTGGGCGCGCCGTAACCCGACAGACAATGCCGTGAGCCAGCCTGGGATGTCGGGTTACGGCGCGTTTAGCCTCGGTTGCTCACGCCCGCATCGCAAGGCGCGCCTAACCCGACCTACAAAACTTTCCCGCCCTACGGTTCCGGAGCGGACAAGCGGGAGTTGCGAAGCATTTACATCGAATCCCGGAACGCCACGGAGGATGTTCCCTACCGAGAGTCGAGAGAACACGGGACCTGCACGGATAGAAACATTCGCGTCGATTCGCGTGATTCGTAGTTCCTTAAATTTTCCGGGCCGAAATCTCAACCCAGCCGTACCCGCGGGTCCACCAGGGTGTAGGAGATGTCGGTGAGCAAGAGCCCCAGGATATAGAGGACCGAACCCAGGAACACCATGGCCCGCACGATGGCGAAGTCCTGGTTGCTGATGGCGTCGATGGTGTAGCTGCCGAGCCCCGGGATGCTGAAGAAGGATTCGGTAATCAGGCTGCCCATGAACAGCAGGGGTAGCACGACCACCACGCCGGTCAGGATCGGGATCAGGGCGTTGCGGAGCACATGACGGAACAGGACCAGGCGCTCGCTCAGGCCCTTGGCGCGGGCGGTGCGCACATAGTCCTTGCCGATCTCCTCCAGAAACAGGGTGCGATACCAGCGCGTGCCGGTACCGATGCCCCCGATGACGCCGATGATGACGGGCAGGACCAGAAACTTCCAGGCCGCCAACCCGGTATCGTAGCCGGAGATGGGCACCAGGTGGAACAGCTTGCTGAACAGATATTGGCCGCCGATGATGTAGAAGAGCCCGGAGATGGACATCATGGCTACCAGCAGGACCACACTTGCATAGTCGATGTAGGTAGCCCGAAAGAAGACGACGAACAGGGCCAGGCTGATGTTTACAGCCAAGCCCACCAGCAGCACGGGGACGGCGATGGCAAGACTGGGCCACATGCGCTGGGCGATGTCGAAACCGATGTCCCGCCCGCTGTCCGAGGCGCCGAAGTCGAAGGCGAACAGCCGCACCGATTTGGCGAAGAAGATGGTATCCGTAACCTTGCCCAGCCCCGCGGCCTGGTGATTGTAAAGCAGGGGCCGGTCGTAGCCGCGCTCCTGCTTCCAGGTTGTGATCGCCGCCGGCGTGACCCGCTTCACACCCAGCTGCATACGGGCCATGTCGTCGGGGGAGTTGACCACGAAGAACAGCAGGAAGGTGATCAGGTTCACGCCGATCAGGATGGGGATGGCGTAGAGCAATCGTCGGATGATGTAGGCGCTCATGGACAGGGCCACCGAATAATCATCACGGCTGAAACAAGCGCTTGGTCGGTAAGCGAGTCGGGTCGGTCAAGCAATCGACCCGACTCTTTGGAGTGCGCCGGCAGAGCGCTGCCTCTGGTCGGAACCAAGCGGTAGACGTTACTGCCTCGGTGTTTGCCGGGAATCGGCGGTACGGCGTTCCACAGGCAGCGCGGCGACGGCGCTTTGGGTTTTGGTCGGTTCGAATCCAAAGCGGCGTCGGGTTCGTGCCAATCGGTAGACCGGTGCTCCCAACCAATCGCCGTAGATTACTTGAGGCACAGAGGTATCCGGCTGCCGCCGCACTCCAAAGGGTGGTAAGCCGACACCGGCAGAATGTTTCCCGAACGGGTAGTGAATGACAGGGAGCCGGCATTTCATTTTCTCTGCGTCTCTGCGGTTCAATCATCCTTTGCGCCCTTCGTGCCTTTGCGGTTCATATTCATCATTCGGTTCCCCTATGCTCATGAGGGTGTCGCAAAAGCCCCTCTCCCGGCGGGAGAGGGGCTTTTGCGACACCCTCCTCATGGGAGCAGGGCACTCCTGTGCTCACGGCGGCGGAAGCTCCGGACCGCCGGCAGCACCCCCGCTGCCAGCAGGCCGGCCGTCAACCACAGGGGCCAGAGCACGGGCCGGTTCCACTCCCGACGCAATCGCTCACGCTGCGCGGCGTCGACCCGACGGTATTTGAGGGTATTGTTGGCCATCAGGTTGGGCTTCAGGTTCCCCACCCAACCATGGTGCAGGCTGAATGCCTTGGGGTGGAAACCCCACAACCAGGGGGCATCCCGCCGGGCGATAGCGATCATCGCGTCGATCAGGGCCTGGCGCTCGGCCCCGTTGTCCATGCTCTTCATCCGCTCGAACAGGGCATCGAAGCGCGGATTGGCATAGTTGGAGGTATTCTCCCCGCCTCCCGCCACCTTGCTGTTGGGGCCATAGAGCAGGAACAGAAAGTTCTCCGGGTCCGGGTAGTCCGCGTTCCAGCCCCAGCTGAAGAGCTGCCCGGTACCCTTGCGCATCTTCTCCTGAAAGCGGTTGTAATCCGTCGCCCGCACTACGAGCTGGATGCCGAGTTTTTTGAACTGCTTGCGCAGCCAGGTCAGGCGTGCCTTGTCGTCCGGCCCTTGGGCCACGGCCTCGTAGTTCAGGCTCAGGGCCTTGCCCGTCGCCGGGTCCCGACCGCGCGCATAGCCCGCCTGGGCTAGCAGGTCTTGCGCCTCCTCCGGACCGCGACGCACGACCCGCCCGTACCGCCAGGTATAGACATAAGGATTGATCCCGGCCTCACCCTCACGGTATCCGAAGATGCCCGGCGGGATCGGCCCCTGGGCGGCGATCCCCCGGCCATTGGCGAAGATGGCGATGTATTCCTCATAGTCGACCGCAATGGAAATGGCCCGCCGCAGCAGGCGCGCGCGCTCCGAATCGCCACCTACCACCGGGTCGCGCATGTTGAAGCCCAGATAGAAGATGGATGTCTCCACCGCCGTCAGCAGCCCGATCCCTTTTTCCTGCATGCGCTCAGTCAGGACCGCTTCGCCTTGGCCGCTGAATTGGATCGCCTGATCGAAGGCATCGGAAGAGATCCCCGAGCTATCGTAGTAACCCTGCAGGAATTTGTTCCAGTAGGGGATGTTCTCCTTTTCCAGGCTGTAGACGGCGCGTTCGATGAAGGGCAAGGGCTGACCGGTGTCTACCAACAACCCCGCTGTCGCGTCTTCCGGCATCCCCTGGGTAGGATAGGACTCGCCGTGAAAATTGGGGTTGCGTGCCAGCACCATGCGCAGGTTGGGATTGTTCTCTAGGAGCTGGAAGGCCCCGGTGCCCACCGGATACCAGTCCAGATTGAGGTTACGCCGCTGCATGCCGGGTTGGGCGTAGAAGCGGTCCGCTTCCCACGGGATGGGGGCGAAAAAGGGCATGGCGAGCCAGTAGACGAACTGAGGATACTTGCCCTCAATGCGGATGCGGTAGCTATATCTGTCCAGTACCTGGGCACCGGCGAAGGGGACAGCCAGCAGCTCCGGAAAGGGCCGCCCGCTACCTGGAATCGGCGCGGGCGCCGCCTGCTTAATACGCTCGGCCAAGCCGGCGAAATCATGGATGTGCTCCCCCATCACGCCGGCAATCGGCGAGTGCAGCCAGGGTACGGCCAGGCGCTTGATCTGATAAACGAAATCCTCCGCCGTCAGCTCCCGGGTCCCCTGGTACGGGAAGTCGGACAGGCGGTTGATCCCGGTCAGATCCGCGGCCGTCAGATCCAGATAACGCGGTCGCCCCGCTGCGTCCTGGGCGAAGGCGGGATGGGGCTGATACCGGATCCCGGGCCGGATACGGATCAGGTACTCGCTGGAGGCGACCTGTTCCGCGGGCGCATTAGCCGGAAGCGGCTTGCCGTCCGCATCCCAATAGGTAGGCACCGGCACCTGGGCGGCGGAGAGGGGCACCAGCTCGTAGGGTCGTTTCAGGAAATGATACTGCAGCGGCGGCTCGTAGATCTGGGCGATGAAGGCGTACTCGTTGGAGCTATAGGAGCGCGCCGGGTCCAGGTGCTTGGGACGCTCGGAGAAGGAACCATAGAGGACATCGGCCCCCGCCTGGTCGCGCGGATAGGGGTGGTTCCAGGGGGCATCGCCGCAGGCGCTTGGCAGACCGGCAAATACCGAGGCCAATAACAGAAGGCCAATTCGACGCACCGCCGCTCGCATCTGATCTCCCGCCCTTGCGCCGGCCCTGGAGTTTCGGTGATGTAAGATTTCTTGTGACAGAAATCGCCTAACCAGGGCCAATGATCGCACTGCCGCCCCTGCCTTGTCAGCCACTCATCACGGATGTAGGATCGAAATGCGATGGGTTTCTTACGGGAACCTTGAAAAATTCCATACTGGCCTTGTCAGCCATCCAGCCACCATACACAGGATCGGAATACCATGGGTTTCTTACCAGATAAACGGGTCCTCATCACCGGCGTCGCCAGCAACCGCTCCATCGCCTACGGCGTGGCGCGGGTCATGCACCGGGAGGGGGCCCGGATCGCCCTGACCTACCAGACCGAGAAGCTCAAATCCCGGGTCGAGGACCTGGGCGCCGAGTGCGAAGCGGAGCTTGTGCTACCCTTGGACGTAACCAGCGACGATCAGATCGCGGCCGTCTTCCGGGATCTATCCGGTCATTGGGACGGACTCGATGCCATCGTGCACTCGATCGGCTTCGCCCCCCGGGAGCAGCTCGAAGGCGACTATATCGACGCCGTCACCCGTGAGGGCTTCGCCGTTACCCACGACATCAGCGCCTACAGCTTCGCCGCCCTGGCCAAGGCCGGACGCGGGATGATGCAGGGCCGCAACGGCGCCCTGCTGACCATGACCTACCTGGGGGCGGTGCGCGCCGTGCCCAACTACAATGTCATGGGCCTCGCCAAGGCGAGCCTGGAGGCAAACGCCCGCTATCTGGCCGCCTCCCTGGGCCCGGAAGGCACCCGGGTCAACGCCATCTCCGCCGGTCCCATCCGCACCCTGGCCGCCTCCGGGATCGCGGATTTCCGGGGCATGCTCAAGCAGGTGGAGGAACGTACCCCCCTGCAACGTAATGTGACCATCGAGGAAGTCGGCAACGCGGCGGCCTTTCTGTGCTCCGACCTGGCCTCCGGGATCACCGGCGAAATCCTGTACGTGGATACCGGTTACCACATCTTAGGGCTCGGTTGAAACCCCGGCGCCGGTCCGTGACCCCAGGGCCACCGAATAATAATCACTGCTGAAACATCGCCTTGGCAATGAACCACAGAGACGCAGAGGAAGGTACGAAGAAAGCAGGTTCCTGCGCTCGCAACGCAGCACGCAATCCGCTTTATCGCTCGGTTGCCCGGTCCGTGACCCAAGTACGGATGCCCCCAGCCGCCGCTGACATCGAGCACCCATATGACTGCAAAAGACATCATCAGCCGCGACACGCTGAAGCGGCTCACTACCGATCTGGCACGCCATCTCCTCGGCATCGACGGTGAGGCCATCGAGCTGCTGGAAACGCAAAATCAGCGGATCGAAGACCGCCGAGCGGATCTGGTCGCCCGCATGCGCAGGACCGACGGCGAGGAGTTCTTGCTGCACATCGAGATCGCCAATAACAATGCTACGGATATGCCGCTGCGGATGCTGCGGTACTATACGGACATCCGCTTTGCCGGTCACCCCGGACCGATCCGCCAGTTCCTGATCTACATCGGAGCCGACCGCTCGACCATGGCGGCGGGCCTCGAGGAGCCGGGGCTGCTCGACTACCGCTATGGGCTGGTGGACATGCATCAGGTCGACTGTGCCGGCCTGCTGGCGCAGGATAATCCCGATGCCTTGGTACTGGCCGTGCTGTGCGACTTCGGTGGCCGTAAGCCGCAAGCAGTCATCACCTACATCGTGCACCGCCTGCAGGAATTGCTGGGCGCGAACGAGCGGGGATTCCGCGACTACATGACTATGCTGGAGATTCTCTCGGAAAATCGGAATCTGCAGGCACAAGTTGAGGAGGCTGAACACATGCTGACCGAAATCGACGTTGAACGTTTGCCGTCCTTCGCCATCGGCTTCGAACGTGGCGAGGAAAAGGGTGAGAAAAGAGGGTTGGAAAAGGGGCTGGAAAAGGGGCTGGAAAAGGGGTTGGAAAAAGGCTTGGAAAAAGGCTTGGAAAGAGGTAAGGCACAGGTTGTGCGTCGTCTGTTAAGCCGGCTTGGCGTGGCGGAAGTTTCCGAGTTGCTCGATCTCCCAGTGGAAGACGTGGCACGCATCGCCGCCAAGGGAAGCGGCGACGATTCAGCGCACGGCGGGCATTGATGCATATACCAGAGTGTTTTTATCCCCCTCTGCCGGGAGTGACTTGACCCCGACCGACAATCCGGCCGCGGAAAGGTTTGGACCGCAAAGGCACCGGGGGCGCAAAATAGAGTCGGTGATGCGATCGGCATCTCGACCCCCATGGGCTCCTTGGCGTTTTTAGGACGCCCTCGGTTACCACCCGGAACAACCCATAAGGAGATAACATGACTAGAGTTGTACCCTTTGTAACATGCTTTAGAATCAGTATGTTACGAACATCGCGAGGCGTCTAAGTCTTTGTTTCCTGGTTAATGACTACGGTATGGGCTTCATATCTTAAGATAACTGATTGATTTTTAAAGACTCACAAAAGGTACAACTCTACTAAACAAACCATGAACCTGACCTTAGCCACCGGTAAACAAACCATGAACCTGACCTTAGCCACCGGCGCATTGGCGCTCGCGCTCTCGACCGCCGTACCCGCCGGCGACACCGCCGGCGACACCGCCGGCGCAGACATGCTCGCGGGCACCTGCTACGGTTGCCACGGCATGAACGGCAACAGCGCCGGCCCGGCCTCGCCCAGCATCGCTCAGATGGAAAAGACGGCCTTCGTCGAGGTCATGCAGGCATTCCGCAGCGGCGACACCTACGGCACCATCATGGGCCGCATTGCCAAGGGCTATACGGATGAGGAGATCGAGCGGATGGCCGGTCACTTCGCCGTCCAAAAGTTCGTCCCGGCCAAACAGAAATTCGACGCGGTCGCGGCCAAGAAAGGCGCCAAGCTCCACGACAAATACTGCGAGAAGTGCCACGAAGAGGGCGGCAGGCCGATCACGGGCGAAGACGCTGAATATTCCCTGCTGGCCGGCCAATGGGTTCCGTACCTGGAGCACACCATCACCGACTTCCGCGCCGGTCACCGCGAGATGCCCAAGAAGATGAAGAAAAAGCTCGACAAGCTGATCGAGAAAGCGGGTGACAAGGGCCTGGCGGCCATCAACGCCTTCTACGCCAGCCAGCAGTGAGTGAAGAGGAGCGCACCCATGAACATGAATCGTCGCGATTTCGTCAAGGCCGCCGGGGCCGCTACTGCTGTCGGCGTGGTCGGCATTCCGCACCTGGCCCTGGGCGCCGGTGAGAAGAAGGTCGTGGTTGTCGGCGGGGGTAGCGGCGGTGCCACCGCCGCCCGCCACATCAAGCTGGCGGATAAGTCGGTGGATGTCACCATCATCGAGCCCAACACCCACTATCACACCTGTTATATGAGCAACGAGGTGCTCGGCGGCGACCGCACCATCGACACCATCAAGTTCGGCTACGACAAGCTCAAGACCATGGGTATCAAGGTGGTTCACGCGACCGCCGAGCTGGTCGATCCGGCCGCCAAGGTCGTCAAGGCCGGCGGCAAGGACTATGCCTTCGACCGCTGCGTCGTCGCCCCCGGTATCGAGCTGCTCTACGACGAGATCGAGGGCTACAGCGAAACGGTCAGCCGCAAGCTGCCCCACGCCTGGAACGCCGGTGAGCAAACCCGGCTCCTGCGCGCCCAGCTCGCAGCCATGCCCGACGGCGGCACCGTTGTCATCGCCCCGCCCCCGAATCCCTTCCGCTGTCCGCCCGGACCCTACGAGCGTGCCAGCCAGATGGCCCACTACTTCAAGCAGCACAAGCCCAAATCCAAGGTCCTGATCCTGGACGCCAAACAGAAGTTCTCCAAGCAGGGCCTGTTCACCCAGGGTTGGAAGGCCCTTTATGGCTTCGGTACCGACCAGTCCATGATCGAGTGGCAGCCAGGTCCGGACGCGGCCGTGGTCAAGGTGGATGCGGGCAGCATGACGGTGGAAACCAGCTTCGGCGACGCGGTCAAGGCCGACGTCCTGAACCTCATCCCGCCGCAACGGGCCGGCAAGATCGCCCAGGTCTCGGACCTCACGGACGAGAGCGGCTGGTGTCCGGTGGACAAGCAGACCTTCGAGTCCACCAGGCACCCAGGCGTGCACGTGATCGGCGACGCCTGCATCGCCACCAAGATGCCCAAATCCGCCTACGCGGCCAACAGCCAGGCCAAGGTGTGCGCGGCCGCGATAGTCGCCATGCTCAAGGGCGAGGAGCCGGGAACCCCCTCCTACGTCAACACCTGCTACTCCATCATCGGCGAGGACTGGGCCGTCTCGGTGGCCGCGGTCTATCGGCTCAGCGCAGACGGCAAGACCATCGCCGGCGTCGAGGGCGCCGGTGGCCTGACCCCCACGGAGGCCTCCCCCGAGGCCCGGCGGCGCGAGGTGCAGTACGCCTACAGCTGGTTCGAGAACATTACCGCCGATATCTTCGGGTGATGGCGGAACCGAGCCGAAAACGCACGCTTAGCTTCGCGGATTGAAAAATCCCAAGGAAGGGATTTTTCAAGTGCGATAGGATCAATAACTTAAGGATGCGGAAAAGTGGGAGCCGGCCTGTAAGCCGGGTTATGTCGTGGACAGCCATTCATCTGGGATGCACGTCGCCGTGCACCTCGAGCGACCTACCCGGGAACCCGTGCGGGCCGCACGTCGCGGCTTTAGGAGCCTGTCCAACTTACGGCTGTCCTGCTGCGTAACCGCGGATGCCGGTCAGATTTTCCGCGCGCTTTCGTTAAATAGGTCCACTATTCGCCTCAAGCGCGCGAAAAATCTGCCTCGACCCCGCAGTCCCTCGCTACGGACGCGCAAATTGGACAGGCTCCTAGGCCGCCTGTTCCCCTATTTGGTCTTGCTCCGGGTGGGGTTTACCCTGCCGCCGATGTTGCCACCGACGCGGTGCGCTCTTACCACACCATTTCACCCTTACCGACCCGCCGCGAGCGGGTTTAGGCGGTATATTTTCTGTGGCACTTTCCGTAGGCTCGCGCCCCCCAGGTGTTACCTGGCACCCTGCCCTGCGGAGTCCGGACTTTCCTCCCCCGCGACATGTCGCGGGAGCGACTGCCCGGCCGACTCCCGAGCACAGAGTCTACTACAAGAAGTGGGAGGCCACACCGAAACGCTCGGAAGCGAGCGGGTATCCAGCAGCCAGTCGCCAGCTTCCAGCAGATCGCATGATGTTGCACCATAAGAGGCCGTTTTTTGGTTACAGGTCCGCTAACCGGTATCTTACAACATCTTGACCACTGCCCCCTGCCAACTGATAACTGTCCCCTGATAACTGCTACCCCCTGACAACTACCCCAGATACCTCAGGGACGAGCCTCCTTACCAAATCGGTGTCCAGGTCGCCGGGGGTGAGTGTCGTAACACTCGCGGAACCGCAGGCAATCCCAAACTGCACGGCATCCGGCATGGATTGACCGCGGACGAGTCCGGCAGCAATGCCCGCGGTTGTGGCGTCGCCGCTCCCGACTGTGTTCAGGACCTCGACTGCTGGCGGCGTGAAACGCCGGGCAAGGGTTTCGTTCAGTAGCCAGGCGTCTTGCTCTCCTCGGGTAACGAGGACCCCCTGGGCGCCTCCGCTTATCAGCATTTGCGCCGCTTCCCGGAGTGCCCTCTCAGTATCGATCGGCCTCCCGCAGGTCGCGGCAAGCTCCTGGTCGTTCAGCTTCACCAGCACCGGCGAACAAGCAAGCGCCTGCATCAGCACTTCGCCCCGGGCATCGATCAGCATCGCCACTCCCGATGCCTGCGCCCTTTGGGCGAACCCGGCGTAGATGTCCTCGGGTGAACCGGGTGGAGGTGCCCCTGCCACCACCATCAGGTCGCTTTCCGCCAGGAGTAATGAAAGCTTCTCATCGAGCGCCGACCATTGGTCCGGCGCGGGAAGCGGTGCTTCCTCCACCAACTCCGTAACGCCGGCAGTCGTGTCGTCGATAAGCGTCGTGCAGATGCGGGTTGGTTGGTCTATCCAAACGATGTCCGTTTCGATCCCCATCTCGCTCAAAAATGAAACCATCGCGTTGCCGGTTTCGCCCCCGGCAAACCCTGTCACCAAGGGGGATTCCTTCAACGCCTTCAAGGTACGCGCAACATTGGTGGATTTGCCTCCGGACGAAACGGCCACGGAACGGGCCCGATTCACCTGGTCGAATTGGAGGTTTGAGAATCGTAGCGTCCGTTGCAGGCAAGGCGTGACGCCTACGCAGAGAATGCGGCGAGTACAGCCACTCTCAACTACCGATAACATAGAGCAAGCCGGACCCTCACGGAAAAGTTGTCCGTAAATGAACGCAAATGGTAACGATTTTTGCATCTATTTGTGTTCATTTGCGGAAAAATAATCACCAATGGAAGAACCGAATCGATATTATCAGTCTGTGATGCCGGGTCTTGCCGCGTTCAACCCAACCTACCCAGGGTTACTGAATATTCCCTGTCCTTTGATACTTTATTAGCTATCGGCGAAGAAAGCAGGAAAAAATACTGGTGGCCGAAAGGCACCTGTGGGAGCAAGTCTTGATCCTCCGACGTCACGAAACAAGGGGACTGATTGAGTATAGGAAAAACAACCCGATCGCTTCAATGAGGCTGCGGGACGGCTCATGTCGTCGTGTCAGCGCCGCGAAGCGGTGTGTGACAATGTCATCAAGGAAGAAAAAACTACGAATCACGCGAATCGGCGCGGATTAATTCGCGCCGATTCGCGTGATTCGTAGTTTCCCTCTATTGCCGGCCGCTGGTAAGCGATTAGAACCGCAATATAAGTGGAAATGAGGTACTAGACCCATATCCCCCGCCGTCCCACTGGCCCGCCCGATCACACATGCATCGTAGGGTGGGCTCCGCCCACCACCGAGCCTATTCGGAACCCCTGTCCGCTCGCCGCCGCAGCGCAAGCTGGTAGAGCCGATTCCGGTTGCCGCCGGTTATACGGGCGGCAAGCGCGGCAGCTTGTTTGACAGGAAGGGTATCGGACAAAATTCCCAGGACCCGCGCTTCCTCGGCCGCCTGGACGGCCTCATCGGTTTGCCGGCTGCCTTCTACCAGGATAACAAGCTCTCCGAGCCGTTGCTCCGGGTCGTCACACAGGCGCTCGGCAAGCACGCCGAGGGGGGCATGGATGAAGGTTTCGAAGCGTTTGGTGAGCTCTCGGGCCAGAACGGCACGCCTGTCGGTGCCGAGAACCGTGCCCATGTCCGCCAGTGACGCCGCGGCCCGGCCACCGGACTCGTAGAAAACCAGGGTCCCCGGCTCGGCAATCAGGTCAGTCAACCACGCGCGGCGCTGGGCCGCAGTACGCGGCGGGAAACCGAGAAACAGGAAACGATCACAGGGCAGGCCGGAGGCGGAAAGGGCGCAGATCGCCGCATTGGAACCGGGTATGGGCACTACGCCGAAACCACGCTGCCGCGCCGCGCGAACCAGCACGAAGCCGGGATCGCTGATGAGAGGCGTACCCGCATCCGAGACCAGGGCGACATCCCGACCCTGGGCGAGTGACGCGAGCAGACGCTCGACCATTTGTGCCTCGTTATGATCGTGGTAGGGGCAGAGCTGTGCCTTGATCCCGAAATGCGTCAACAGGCGGCGGGTGTGGCGCGTATCTTCGGCAGCGATCAAGTCGACCTGGGCGAGCACCTGGCGGGCGCGCTCGGTCATATCCCCCAGATTGCCGATGGGCGTCGCTACCACGTAAAGTATGCTAGAGTTATGAGGCATTTGGTCTCTCCACCACCTAAGAGGCCATCTAAAAACTAACCCCTTGATTTTTCTTGATTTGGAGTTGTCTTCTATCCGGCCAGACGGATTGAGGGCTAACCCCATAGCTATAGGTGATTAGTATCGAAACTCAGCTATCCCGCACGTGGCCGAGGCGCAGCCAATTTTCCGAACAAGGCTCCGTCCTAGCGCAGCTCCACAGCAGCCGATCGACCAAGGTGTGGAGTTCGAATCGG
>Ga0209786_1000557_pt1 | contig 12559 bp, 13 predicted proteins | sample WorMetilvaeELBA2_FD_187405 | JGI IMG/M metagenome (GOLD analysis project Ga0209786, IMG submission 187405) | Marine gutless worms symbiont microbial communities from Max Planck institute for Marine Microbiology, Germany - Olavius ilvae ELBA.2... ...
CCGAATCTGAATTTGATTGAGCGGTTATGGAAATTTTTTAAGAAAAAAGTCCTGTACAATCGGTATTATGAAACATTTGGTGAATTCCGAAGCGCGTGTGAAACCTTCTTCCAGAATCCCCGCAACTATCATTGCGAGTTGCGTTCATTGCTGACAGCGAATTTTGAAATCATCGGCTGAATGAAAAGCCGAAATATTGATATTAGATTAGTATAGTGGGAATACGGCAATATTGATGTTTCGCTATTTACCTGAGGGCTTGAGGGGTAAGCTCCTGCTCAGAAAGGAGCTGCATTGGCGGGTTATCAAATCCACCATAACAGAAGAATGATCAAAGCCGCCTGGCAGTAAAAAAAGGACCCCCATCTTTTTGATTTACTCCTCCCCCTAAGCTGGTATTCCCCTCTATTCAGCTAGGAGTCTGATCATAATCACTCCCGTTCCGTTCTCGTCTCCCTTGAGAGCACCCCCTGGTATCAGTGCGTATGCTGCTGCGTGCGCCGTGCCTTCTTGTATGGTGAAGATCGGTTCTCACCGGTCACGCATGGTGCTGGCTGAACCATGCTTCATATAGAGCCTGGCTTATGGAAGTAGATTGGGCAAAACCGGAGCGCCGGCATCCTGTAAGTATTATTCGGTAGCTGGCAGGTAGCCCTGCTTCACCACCCCCTCGTTACGCGTCGGTCTTGCCGGGAGTGGATGATGTGGTGAGCCGGCGTAGGATGCGGTGAGCGCGGCAGATCATTCAGGATGGTATCACGAGGGGGCGCGAACCGCATCGATGGACACCCGCGGCGAACCACATCGATGAGCCGGCAGCCAAAGATGCGTTTCGCGCCGGTCGCTCCCGCGCCCGGTGCTCACCACATCCTACGGGTCCATGCCGGGGGTGGAGGAGAGATCAGTCCGGAATCCGTAAAGAGCCTTGTTTTGACTACGAATCATACGGATCGATTCGCGCGGATTCGGGAGATTTGTCGTTTCATCCGCACCGCTCGTAGGCATGATCTTGCATCGGGATCTACTGCCCCCAAATCTGTTCTAACAGGAATACCGGAAGCAGGATCCCGGACCGGCGTATAGCCGCTTGCAGAGGGGGGTTGCGGAAGGCGAGGGGCCTCTATCGGGTCCAGGCGCGGCACAGTCCCACCGCCGAGCACCGGTATGTATCGCTCACCGGGACGGCAATCTGAGGTGGGATAGGCGAGCGCATGCAGCGCGACGGAAAATTTGGTGTGACGGCTAGCAAGCCACTTGCAGTTCGGTCCAGCTTCGGTATGCTTCATAATGTAAGGATTCGACGCTGGGTCGTATCCGCTATGATTAAGGGCAAGGATGTCAGGGCAAGGATGTCCGGTCCTGTCCGATCGCATTGCCGTTATATGCAACGAAGACATGCAGCGAAATCGGAAGCCCACTTCCGATTGCGTATATTGAAAACCCCCGTGGAGGGGGTTTTTCAAGACCCTTATAAGACACCAGGTTGCTTCAACCGGAGGAGTTAAGAAAACCATGCCTAACACCGACTACAGCATCGTACACGGCTCCGCACATGCGGTCACCACGAACAAGGTGTTGAAGAACACCTATATGTTGCTTTCCGCCACCCTGGTCTTCAGCGCCCTGATGGCGGGTCTGTCCATCGTGCTGGCGGTTCCGAGCTGGATGTACCTGGTCTCGGTCATCGTCGCCATGGTGCTCGGTATATTCGTGTTGCCGCGGACCGCCAACGCCAGCACCGGTATCGGCATGATCTTTCTGATCACCGGCCTGCTCGGATTCGGGCTCGGCGCTATCCTGAGCATATATCTCGCCCTGCCCAAGGGACCGCAGATCATCGGGACGGCCTTCGCCGGGACGGGCCTGATCTTTCTGGGTCTTTCCGGCTATGCCCTGACCAGCAAGCGGGACTTCAGCTTCATGGGCGGCTTTCTGTTCGCCGGCATCATGGTCGTCTTCATCGTCGGCATCGCGAACATCTTTCTGGCCCTGCCCGCCTTGTCGCTGGCCATCTCCGGTGCCATCATTCTGCTCATGAGCGGCTTCATCCTCTTCGATACCAGCCGCATCATCAATGGTGGCGAAACCAACTACATCATGGCCACCTACGGGTTGTACCTGAGCATCTTCAATATCTTCATCAGTCTGCTGCAGATTCTTGGCATCATGGGCGATGAATGACGGACTGATCCGCAACCTGTAATCAACCCCGGCCCCGATGCCGGGGTTTTTCGTTTCCGAACCGGAGGTAGACCGATGGATCTGTTCCTCAAGATCATCGCGGCCGCGGCCATGGGCATGATGGTCTTCTATGCCTGGCGGGCCTATCAACACTGGCAGGAGCAGGGCTCCAAGGCCCGCAAGGGAGACTGGCAGGCAGTGCTGCTGCCCCTGACCCTGGTGGTGGGACTCGTCGTCCTGCTGATTGCAATGGTGCGGTAGCAGACCCGCGGAGAGGGGAGGCAATGCCGTTACTAACCGTATTGAAACTGACGGTCAACGCCGGCGAACGGCAAACTAATGGAAGCCTACAAGCTCAAGACCCGCGATGACCTGTCGGCGAGCTCGGAGGAGCGGGTCGAGCTGATCGATGGTGAGATCGTGCGGCGCCCGATGGCACGTTCCGAGCATGGCTTGGTACACAAAGTCGGACGTGCGTTGAGCTTGGTCCCTGCGGTCGCGAGTCCGGTCCCGGCGGCTGGTGGATTATCACCGAGGTCAGCGTCAGCTATGAATTGCACCAGTGTCCCAGCCACGACATTGCCGGCTGGCGCAAAGAACGGTTACCGGAACGCCCGCGCGGTGTTATGGAGACGGCACCGGATTGGGTCTGCGAGATCGTCTCTCCCGGCCACGAGCGCAAGGATACCTTGCAGTTGTTCCTACTTCTGCAGTGCCACCGGGTCCCTTTTTATTGGCTGATCTGGCCTGAGGATCGGGTATTGATCGCTTACCGGATCGAGGGTAGCAACTACCGGGTCGCCGCAACGGTCTCGGGACAGGGCCGCGCGCGTATTCCGCCGTTCGATGGCGTCGAGTTGGATTTATCCTATATCCTGAGCGCGTAGCGGGGCGAATCGTTTGAACCGCAAAGGCGTACCGGTTCCCTGCGGCCGTGATCCTCGGGTCTATTCTCCGTCCCCGTAGTATGAACGATACCAGGCGACGAAACGGGACACGCCGACTGCGACGGGGGTGTTCGGTCGATAGCCTGTGTCCCGAACCAGTTCGCTAACGTCCGCGTAGGTATCGGGCACATCTCCAGGCTGCAGAGGCAGCAGCGTTTTCTCCGCCCTTGTCCCGAGGCAGCGTTCGAGCACTTGGATGTAGTCCATGAGCTCTACCGGCTGCTGGTTGCCGATGTTGTAGAGTCGGTAGGGTGCCGATCTGGTGGCCGCATCCGGGTGTTCTCCGATCCAGGCGGGGTCGGGCTCCGGGATTTGGTCTAAGACCCGGATCATGCCTTCCACGATGTCGTCGATGTAGGTGAAATCCCGGCGGTGCTTACCATAGTTGAAGACCGGGATCGGCTCGCCCGCGAGGATGGCGCGGGTGAACTTGAACAGGGCCATATCCGGCCGGCCCCAAGGGCCGTAGACGGTGAAGAAGCGCAGCCCGGTGGTGGGCAGTCGGTACAGGTGGCTGTAGGTGTGGGCCATCAGCTCGTTGGCCTTTTTGGTGGCGGCATACAGGCTCAGCGGGTGGTCCACGTTGTGACTGACCGAAAAGGGCAGGTCGGTATTGGCGCCGTAGACCGAGCTACTTGAGGCGTACACCAGGTGCTCGACTTTCTGATGGCGGCAGCCCTCCAGAATATTGGCGAAGCCGGTCAGGTTGGTGTCCACGTAGGCCATGGGGTTTTGGATGGAGTACCGGACCCCGGCCTGGGCGGCGAGGTTGACGACCCGTTGCGGTTGGTGCCGGGCTAAGGCCTGGGTGACGGCGGCCCGGTCGTGGATGTCGATGCGTAGATCCCGGTAGCGGTCGTAGTCGAAGGTGCGCGCGAGCCGGGCCCGCTTCAACCCCACGTCGTAGTAGTCGTTGAGGTTGTCGATCCCGATGACTGCGTCGCCGCGCGCCAGGAGTCGCAGCGAGAGGGCGGAACCGATAAAGCCGGCGCTGCCGGTTACTAGGATATTCATGATGCTTTTCAGTCCTACTTTGTCACACTACAACCTACCATCCACGACGTCGGCCGGGAACACATGTTTGACATCGAAGAATACGGCGCCGGGGCGGCCCAGGGCCCGCAGCCGTTCGATCCCCATGTCCTCGAACTGGCGGTGGGCCACGGCCAGGATGATGGCATCGTAGCTCCCCGGTTGCGGGTCCTCGAGCGGCGTTATGCCGTAGTCCTCCTTGGCCACGCGGCGATTCACCCAGGGGTCGTGGACGTCCGTGGTAATGCCGTACTCGTCCAGCTCCCTGAGGATGTCGACTACGCGGGTGTTGCGCAGATCCGGGCAGTTTTCCTTGAACGCCAGGCCGAGTACCAGTACCCGACTGCCCTGCATCACCAGGTTGCGCCGGGTCATGAGCTTGATGACCCGGCCGGCGATAAGGGCACCCATGCGGTCGTTGAGGCGGCGGCCGGCGGGGATGATCTCCGGATGGTAGCCGATGGCCTGTGCCTTGTAGGTGAGATAATAGGGATCGACGCCGATGCAGTGTCCGCCCACCAAGCCTGGTCGGAAGGGCAGAAAGTTCCACTTGCTGCCCGCCGCTTCCAGCACCTCTTGGGTATCGATCCCTAAGCGATTGAAGATGAGGGCGAGCTCGTTGATAAGCGCGATGTTGACGTCGCGCTGGGTGTTCTCGATGACCTTGGCTGCCTCCGCAACCCGAATACTACTGGCCTTGTGGGTGCCGGCGGGGATGATGCTGCGGTACAGGGCGTCGATGAAGTCGGCAACCTCGGGGGTGGAGCCCGAGGTTACCTTCTTGATCGTGGTCAGCCGGTGTTCTTTATCGCCGGGGTTGATGCGCTCGGGGCTGTAGCCGACGAAAAAGTCCCAGTTGAACGCGAGCTCGGATATCCGCTCCAGGATGGGGATGCAGATCTCCTCCGTGGCGCCGGGATAGACCGTGGACTCGTAGATGACAATGTCGCCCGCCTTCAGTAGCACCCCCACGGTTTGGCTGGCCGATTTTAAAAAGCGCAGGTCCGGTTGTTTATGCACATTTACGGGGGTAGGGACCGTTATGATGAACAGGTTACAGTCGGCCAGGTCGCCGGCCTCGTCCGTGTAGGTCAACCTTGCGGCGTCCTGTAGCTCAGCCGGTTCCACTTCGAGCGAGCTGTCCCGGCCTGCCCGCAGCTCGGCGATGCGGGTCGTGTCCACGTCGAAGCCCAGCGTCGGATAACGCTTGCCGAACGCGATAGCCAGCGGCAATCCCACGTAGCCGAGGCCCATGACCCCGATCCGGACGTGTTGAAGATCAAAATTGAAGGACATGGCAACCCTACCTTGGGCCAGGATGGTGCGCACAATGGCGGTGCGCCGGGTCCGCTTCACTCACCAGGGTAATCGTTCAGACCCCGGCCCGCCAGACCCCGGCCCGCCCTTCCGGTAGGGATTGCCGGAAGCCAGTGCCGGGGATGGCAAAAACAAAGGTTCAGTTCATACCGGAGACCATCACCCGTCCCATCCCCGGACCCAGCTCGAAATCGAAGGGTGTGGGCAGGTGTTCCACCGGCCATTCCGGAGAAATATCTTGCAGTGGAATCGCTGCCTGCACGTGCCGGTAGAGGTCGTAGCATTGGAAGTGCTGGCGGTTCCAAGGGTCTTTGTTGAGCACCAGCAGCGCCTCGCCGTCACCGCTGGTGGAGGCCTTCCAAAACAGGAGCAGGGTGGGATTCGGGTGATCGAGCTTCTGGATCGGGCCTTCTTCCCGGAAGACGGGGTGGTCGCTTTTGATCCGGTTGACCTGGGTGATGAAGTCGGTCAGATCCACCGCCGGATCCTCCCAGTGCTCCGGTCGGGTATCGACCACGTGCAGGCGGTTGCGGAATCCGTACTCGTAGCCGATCGGCATCATGACGCCGCTCGAAAACAGGGCGACGAACAGGTAACGCTGCTTAAGGGCTTCCGCGTTGTTGCCCGACTCGCTGAACAGGCGCTCGGTATCGTGACTCTCCGGGAAGCCGATGGAGGGGGCAACCTGGCGGGTCAGCTCGTATTGCTCCAAGAGCCAGGGGCTCGAAAAGTCCCACCACTTGGCGCTGTTGAAGATATAGTCGAAACCGGCGGAAGCGGTTTCCCTGGTCTCATGCGGTGAACACCCGAGGGTCTCGGCCGCGAACACCAGATCCGGTTGCCGGCTCCGGGCATCTTCGATGCTCCGGTGCCAGAAGTCCCTGGGGATCTGATACGCGGCGTCGCAGCGAAAGCCGGTGAAGCCGAGCTCCGCCAGATAGGAGATGACGTCGCCCAGATGGCGCCTTAGTCCTTCCACGTCCGAGGAATGCCGGTGATCGAGCTGGGCCAGGTCCCCCCAGACGGTCTTGGTCCCGTCCTCTTCCAGGCAGTAGGGGTTGACCAGGCGGTCGCCCTCGCGCGCGCACCACTCCGGATGCTCCTTGACGAGCGAGGAATCCACCGCACAATGATTGATGACCAGATCGATCATCATGCGCAGGCCCAGGTCATGGGCTTGGGCGATCATCTGCTTGACCTGGGTTTCCGGGGATTGGCGTAATGCGGGATCCAAGAGATTTTCGTTGATCTTGAAGTAGTCGGCGATGGAGTAGAGGCTGCCGGAGCGGCCCGGCTGCTGGATCGGGTTGACGAATACCCAATCGAAGCCCATGGCGGCGGCACGCTCCAGATGTGGCTTCCAGTCCCCGAAGGGGCCGGCGAGTAGGGGGAACAGGTTATATATTTTCATTGTGGCAAGCTCCAGCCAGAACTTCACATCATTGTGCCGGAATCCCATGAATTTTGTCGACTATGATGTCAAATTTGGGTTAGGGCTCCACCGGATCGGATGCCTCGGATGTTATCCCGATCATGGTTGCGAACCGGCGCCATAGCCAGCCGCCGTAACGGCGGAGTTCGGGGGCATACATCGCGGAGATGTTCCCGTCCAGATAGAGGGCATTGGGGCACTGGAGTCGGTCCCTGAACAGGGTGCCGAAAGCGTAGAAATTCACCGGTTCGTCGGAGATGGCGAAGACCACGCGACCTTCCTGGTCGACACCCACCCCATTGCGAATGTATTTGCTGTGGTAGTCCTCGATGAAGCGGGGATGCAGGCGTCCGTTGATTACCAACATCGGCCCTGACTGGATGGCGTTGATAACTCGGTCTTGGGGTTGGTAATCCTCGGTCTCGACGACGCGCGCGCCCTCCTCGGTGATGTAGAAGACGCCGTTGGGCAACAGAAAGAAATTTCCCCCGCCCTCGCCTCGCGTGAGCTGGTAGTAGCGTTTTCCGTTCTCGATGTAGAGTCCGAGTGGTGTGAACTGCTCCGAATAGATCCCGCCATTGACCGCGAAGACCAACTTTCGACCCTCGGTCGCCAAGGCACGACGCAGGGCGTGGATGCTGCCGTAAGGCGTACCATCCTTGCGTTTCCAGAAAAACTCCAGTCGCTGTTCCTCTCCCATCTCCAACCGGTAGACATCGAACCCGCTCCCCCGATGGGAGACCTCAGTGGCGGTGGCGCCGAAGGCCGGGCTTACGACCACGGACATGAGTACCAACAGACAGCGAAACATCAACTATCAACGTGAAACCCGGCGCTGAGGGCATGGACCGCATCCACCAGGGCGGCGACCCGGTCGGGATCTACGTCCGGATGGATTCCGTGGCCCAGGTTGAAGATATGGCCGGGGCCCTGGCTATAGCTTACGAGCACCCGCCCAACCTCTTCTCGGATGCGTTCCGGCGAGGCATAGAGAATGCTGGGGTCCAGATTGCCTTGCAGGGCCACCCGATCCCCGACCAATTGCCTGGCGCCGGCCAGATCCAGGGTCCAGTCCACGCCCAGGGCGTCGCAACCGCTTTCCACCATCCGGTCCAGCCATTGGCCGCCACCCTTGGTAAAGAGGATGACCGGCACCCGCCGTCCCTCCGCCTCGCGGGTGAGCCCGGCGATGATGCAGGTCATGTAAGCAAGTGAAAACTCCCGGTAAGCACGCGGGGTCAGGACTCCCCCCCAGGTGTCGAAAATCATCACGGCTTGGGCACCGCGCGCCACCTGGGCATTGAGATAAGCAGTAACCGCCTCGGAGAGCTTGGTCAGCAAGGCGTGCATCAACTCGGGACGATCGAACAACATAGCCTTGGAGCGAACAAAACTCTTGGTGCTGCCGCCTTCCACCATATAGACCGCCAGGGTCCAAGGGCTGCCCGAAAAGCCGATCAGGGGTACCCGGCCATCCAGCTCACGCCGAATCATACCCACCGCGTTCATGACATAGCCTAACTCGTCTTCCATATCGGGGACCGCCAACCGTTGCACCGCAGCGGCATCACGAACCGGATGTTCGAAACCGGGGCCTTCCCCTTCGCTGAAGTAGAGCCCGAGCCCCATGGCGTCCGGGATCGTCAGGATGTCGGAGAACAGGATGGCCGCGTCCAAGGGAAACCGATCCAGGGGTTGCAAGGTGACTTCACAGGCCAGCTCCGGGTTCCGGCACAGCGCCAAAAAGCTACCGGCACGGGCGCGCGTGGCCCGATACTCGGGTAGATAACGCCCAGCCTGACGCATGATCCACACCGGCGTGTAATCCACGCGCCGGCGCAGCAGGGCGCGCAGCAAGGTATCGTTCTTGAGTTCCGTCACCAAGCGTATTCCAGAGCGAATTGCGACGAGTTGTTGGTTTTTAGGCCGCAGGATACTACAGTGGGCCGTTCCCGGCACATGCCGACTCTCTCCCGCTTTTGGCTACCAGTCGCCGGCTTCCAGTCGTCAACCGCTGTAGCGACGACCTGCCATGTGCTGTAGGCACCGGCCTGCCGGCGTTGGGTGGGTTTTCCCTGGTGGGTACGGGGAACGATTGTCCTGACGTGTGCTCCTGATGCCGGCCTGTTGAGGGGATTGTCCAAAATGAAGAATGCATCGCCTTGCCTCTTGGCCATCATAGAGCTCGGCGGCTACCCGAATTTGGCCCCGCTTTACAGGCGACTCGGCTTCGAGACCGAGATTGTCAATTCTCAGCGCAAGGCCCAGTCCTTCCTCAAGCAGCGGATCCCCGACGTCATCGTCGCCGAATACAATTTCCAGTCGGATTTCCGGGACCGCACCAGCAATCTGGAGACGTTGATGGCCCGCCTGCAGCGCCATCCTCAGGTCAAGGTCATCGTCTTCTTTCAGAACGAGTATCGGCACAAGCTTGACAATCTGCTGTCTCGCTTCCCGGTTTTTGAGGCGATTCCCTTTCCGGTGGAACCGGCGCAGGTAGAAGCCGCCTTGCGACGGGCACTTGAGGGACCGGACAAGCTGAACGAAGGTGACCCTTGAGACTCCGGTCTGCTCAGGGTTTGGAAAGCAGCGCTTTGCAGGCGGCCGGGGTGGGCGGTCGGGGTTTTTTCTGCTTCGGCTTCTTCGACGGTGTCCTCGCCTCTTTGCTGAACCACCAGGCCAGGGATTGGTCGCAGCCGTCTCCGGCGGGGAGGGGGGATTGTTGTCTGCAACGGGGGCTACCTTTGGAGCACTTGAGCCTGACGTGGAAGTGGGCATCGTGCCCCCACCAGGGCCGTAGCTTGCGCAGCCAACTGCGGTTGCCCTTCTCGGATCGGCACAGGGCGCGTTTTATAGCCGGATTGACGAAGATACGGTCCACCCGCGGGTGATCGGCGCTGACCTTGAGCAGAAACCGTTGATGCTCACCCCAATCCTTGCTCAGATCGAATCCCCCGGGCGCGACCATACTGCCGGGGCTGCGTCCCTCCGGGTACCGAGCGTTCGCACTCCGGGCCAAGCCGACAAGGCGGAACCAGATATCTACGTCCATGCCGTTCTGATGGCTACGGTGCATGGACGACATGAGCCCCCCGCGCGGTTGCGAAAGGTCACCCACCATCATCAGCTCACGGGTGCGCTTGCCCAGCGCCCGGCCCAAGTCCCGCACCAGGCGGACCGTATCCGGGTGCCCGTAATAGCGATTGCGATGACGCCGAATGCTGACGAAGCCGGTGCCTGTGGCCGGCAGTTCCCGCGCGCCCGCGATACAGCCGTTCGCAGGACCTCCGATGGCGATGGCAGGTCCCGCAGTCGCCGTAGCGACCTCCGTCCAGGGGGACGCCTGCGCCATGGATGCGACGATTAGCCAGACCACAAGACCGAGTCCGGGGCCCGGCAACCGAACGGAATGCTTGGGGTTCATAACAGATCCCCTGCCTGAAGGGCGTGATTGAGCGGCCAAGGTAACCGCCTGAGATTTTCCCGGCTCGTCGAGGGGAGATCCTGTCATTACCACGTCAATCGGCGATTTCGAGCCGTTTTTCGATCCGATCGATGCGTTCCATCAATCTATCGTTGCGGACATGGATGTCGGCGATATCGCCATACTAAGCCGTGACATCACGGCGTAGCCCGGCAATGCCTTGTTCAAGACTCGATAGACGGCTTTTGATTTCGCGCACGTCTTCCCTTATGCCCGCAATATCAGAACGCATCGAGCGTAAGTGTTCCAGGATGAGGCCTTCTACGTTTTCCGGCATTTGGAATTTCTCCGGGATGTGTGGAATCTCCACAAGGATTACCTCTGGCGTCCACCATGCGTTCACCGGCGACATCCAGCCACCCCCGCCAAGTGTCGAGACCCATGATAATTGGGGTTCAAAAGATTTTCAGGACCGCCTGACGAACTGGGTGTTCTGAATTTCACCATTGATGTCGATCTCCACCGTGTCGACATCCGGCATTCGGCTCAGGATATAGCCGGCCATGAGCATGCCCAGTTTCTCGTTCTCGTTTTCCAGGGCGGTCAGGAGCTTGTCGGCGACAATCTGGCAGCGTTCCACTTGATTGGGGTGTTGCACCCACTCGCGGCTCATCTGCCAGCCCTGGTCCAGGTCGGCATCGAGTCTTGCGAAATACTCCTCACCCTGCGTGAGCACGGTCTCGGGTACCTTGAGACTATATTCCCGATCGTCGATGATGGCCTTTAGAATCATAGTGCGCCCCTTTCATTTAGCCCGGCAGGGCGGCATTCTAGCAGAGGCGCTCAAGTCCTAATGGAAGATTACCCATGCTGTTGACCATCCCCGGCCTGCTTGACCAGGCCCAACTCGAAAAGATCCACCAGGTCCTCGCCGCTGCGCCCTTCGTCGACGGTAAGCTCACCGCCGGCTTCGCCGCCGCCCGGGTCAAGGACAACCTGGAGCTGCGGGCGGATCCCGCGCGCATGAAGTTGTTGATCCGCATCCTCACCGCGAGTCTCGGCCACCACCGGACCTTCCGCTTCGGCGCTTTACCCCATCGGGTGGCGGACCCCATCTTTGCCCGCTACCGACCCGGTATGACCTACGGCGACCATGTGGACGATCCCATCATGGGCAGTACCGGGCCGCGCTTTCGCAGCGACGTTGCGATGACGGTCTTCCTCAATCGACCGGAGACCTATGACGGGGGTGAGCTGGCGATTCGGACCTCGTTCGGTGAGCAACAGTTCAAGCTCCCGGCCGGGGACGCAGTCACCTACCCCGCCTCGAGCCTGCATCGGGTCACCCCCGTGACCCGGGGCGAGCGCCTGGTGGCCCTGACCTGGGTCCAAAGCTATGTGCGCGATCCCGCGCAACGGGAGCTGCTCTACGAGCTCAACCTGGCGCGGGAGAAGCTGCTGAAAGAGGCGCCGGAAGCGGAGACGACAGGGTACCTGGACCGGTGCTACGCCAACCTGCTGCGGATGTGGGCGGAGGTATAAAGGGAGGGCCGGTAGTCCAAAGATGCGTTCACTGTCTGCCTGTTCGTCCCTGCACGCAGACAGGCGCTCACCACACCATCGATGCGGTTCGCGCCGGCCGCTCCGCGCCCGGCGCTCACCGCATCCTACGGGCGGCTGGTGTTTTGACTCGCCATTGCTTGCTTCAATACTGTATCGTCCGACCAGCATAGACGCGGTAGCCATAGGGATCAAGAATGTGTCGGGTCCCGGATGATTACGCGGAATTTTTTTGAAAAGATGGGGTTGTTGTGCGTACCATTGTTGGAGTGTCCAGAGGGGCGTTTTGTCGTGCAAGTTCTTCTGCGGGACCTGACAAATAACAACCTAAATAATAGAGTTGTACCGCTTGACATGCCATTAGATTTATAATATCAATTCAGGATTTATGATCCCTATGGTATTTGAGCTTATGATTTACGAAAATTTTAAAAACCTCACCACAGATCGAACCATAAGAGCCGTCATCGGTGTGAACCGAGAAACCTTCGATTCACTCGTGACGCATTTCTCCGATTCCTACCATAAAATTCAGCAAGAGCGTTATGAAAACAAAGAAATAAAACGTCTTCCTACTGGCGGAAAGCAGGGCGTTTTTTCAAGTCACGAAGAGCGCCTATTTTTCGTGCTGTATTATCTCAAAACTTATCCGACCTTCGACGTGCT
>Ga0209786_1000559_pt1 | contig 12425 bp, 11 predicted proteins | sample WorMetilvaeELBA2_FD_187405 | JGI IMG/M metagenome (GOLD analysis project Ga0209786, IMG submission 187405) | Marine gutless worms symbiont microbial communities from Max Planck institute for Marine Microbiology, Germany - Olavius ilvae ELBA.2... ...
CATACATTTACAGTGATGCCCAAACGTTGGGTTGTCGAGCGCTCTTTTGCTTGGTTAGAAAAGTGTCGAAGGTTATGGAAAAACTGCGAGCGAAAACTCAATACCAGCTTACAATTTGTTACGTTGGCTTTTCTGGCCTTGTTACTCCAAAGATCGTAAACAGGATCTAAGGTCTGGTGACGCCCCGTGTCGAACCTCACACCAAGACACGAAGCCACGAAGGGATGGGGGGATAAAGGAGAACGCCATCATAATTCTTCGTGGCTTTGTGGCTTAGTGTGAGAAAAAATGCAGCGACGAGGTACTTGGGAAATGGAGCGCCGTTGTCGATGCCAATGGCTTTAATCAAGTCTAATGTATGACTTGTTTTTGAACCGTCACTACGGTAGAAGCGGGGGGACCGAAAATTGGCTACCGTTGACCCAAAAATGGACCAGAATACTGGCCGCGTATCCGAGTGCGATGACCGGTGTCCACCTTAAATGACTGAAGAAGGTATACATGCCGCGTGCCTGCCCCATCAGGGCCACCCCCGCGGCCGAACCGATGGAGAGCATGCTGCCGCCCACCCCGGCGGTCAGGGTCACCAACAGCCACTGCCCCATGGACATCTCGGGTTGCATGGTCAGCACCGCGAACATCACGGGAATATTGTCTACGATCGCGGACAGGATCCCTACCATCACATTGGCCGTCGTGGCCCCCCATTCCCCATACATCACCTGTGACGTCAGGCCCAGGTAACCGATGAAGCCCAAGCCGCCGACACAGAGGATGACCCCGTAGAAAAACATCAGGGTATCCCATTCGGCACGGGCAATGTTCCGGAAGACATCGAAGGGCACCACATCGCCGATCTCGAGCCGATTGTGATCGGTCTTGCGCCGTTCATAGGCGGCCTTCCGCTCGAAGGTCTTCTTCAGGTAATATCCGAATAACTTGAGGTAAGCCAAGCCGGTCATCATCCCGACCATGGGCGGCAAGTGGAGGAAATTGTGGAAGCTGACGGCGGTGGCGATGGTGCACAGAAACAGGACGATGACCCGTTTCGCGCCCCGCTTCATGATGACGACTTCACCCGAGGCCGGTGGTTGCTTGTCGGGCACCGCAAAGTGCATGACGGCGGCCGGGACCGCCCAGTTGACCACCGAGGGAACGAACAGTAAGAAAAAGGTCTGGAAATCGACGATTCCCTTTTGCCAGACCATCAGCGTCGTGATGTCGCCGAAGGGACTGAAGGCACCACCGGCGTTGGCCGCCACCACGATATTGATGCAGGCAATGGCGACGAAACGCGGACTGTCCCGACCTACCGCCAACACCACCGCACACATGAGCAGCGCCGTGGTCAGGTTGTCGGCCACCGGCGAGATGAAAAAGGCGAGCACGCCCGTGAGCCAGAAGAGCTTGCGGTAAGAAAAACCGGACCGTACCAGCCAGGCGCGCAGGGAATCGAACACCAACCGTTCGTCCATAGCGTTGATGTAGGTCATGGCCACGAGCAGGAACAGGAAGAGCTCGGAATACTCCAGGATATTGTGCCGAACTGCCTGTTCCGCGGCGTGGGGCAGGCCATGGTTTGCGTAGACGGTCGCGATCATGGCCCAGATGATGCCGGCCGCAAGCAACACCGGCTTGGACTTACGCAGATGGGTGAACTCCTCGGCCATCACGAAACCGTAGGCCACGATGAAAACCACCAAGGCCGTGAAACCCACCAGGTGCTTGGTGAGGTCGAGCTGTTCCCCACCGCCGGCGGAGGCCGACGCGGCTGCGGGAAACATGCCGATCAGGGCCATAAGCGGCAGCATGGCGGTTAGAATCTTTTTCATGCTCTCCTCCTCAGGATTGCTTTTAGTATACTGGTCTCGGCCTTCCCCTTCTTTAGTGGGTACGGTCCCGACTCCGGCGCAGTTCCCTGTTTCGTGTTGATTGGTGTCTATTCGTGGTTCCTCATCCCGACGGCAACGATAGCGTTTCCCTCAGCTACCGCGACGCCGGGGTCGATATCGACGCGGGCAATGCCCTGGTGGAGCGCATCAAGCCCCTGGCCGCCACCACCTTCCGGCCTGGGGTCGTTACCGGCCTCGGGGGATTCGGTGCCCTGTTCGAATTACCGCTGGACCGCTACCGCCGACCGGTGCTGGTCTCAGGGACCGACGGGGTAGGGACCAAGCTCAAACTGGCCCTGGCGCTCGACCGCCACGACACCTTGGGCATCGACCTGGTCGCCATGTGCGCCAATGACATCCTGGTCGCCGGGGCCGAGCCCCTGTTCTTCCTCGACTACTATGCCACCGGCCATCTGGACCTGGAGGTCGCCACCTCCGTGGTGGCGGGCATCGCCAAGGGGTGCGAACTCGCCGGCTGCGCCCTGTGCGGCGGCGAGACGGCGGAGATGCCGGGCCTGTACGCCCAGGGAGACTACGATCTGGCCGGATTCTGTGTCGGCATCGTCGACCAAGATCGACTCCTGACCCCCGAGCGGGTGCGGCCGGGAGACGCCCTGATCGGGCTGGCCTCCTCCGGGGCCCACGCCAACGGCTACTCCCTGATCCGAAAGGTCATCGAGGTGTCGGGGGCGGATCTCACCGAACCCCTGGGCGCTTCCACCCTCGGCGAGCTGTTGCTCGCCCCGACCCGGATCTATGTCAAACCCCTGCTCACCCTGATTAGGGAGCTACCGGTCCACGGCATGGCCCACATCACCGGTGGTGGTCTCCCCGAGAACCTGCCCCGCATTCTACCCCAGGGGGTGCGGGCGCGCATCGACCTGGATTCCTGGCAGCGCCCGGCGCTATTCGACTGGATACGGTCCCATGGCGCCATAACAGCACGGGAGCTGCTGCGCACCTTCAACTGCGGGGTCGGCATGGTCGTCTGTATCCCTGCCGAGGATGCCCGACGTGCCTGCGAGCTGCTCATCCAAGCCGGAGAGCAGGCCTGGCCCATCGGTCGGATCGAGACCACGGAAGGGGTCCCGGAAGTGGTCTTCACCGGCGGAGCTGACCGATAACCCATGGACGCCCAGGCCCGCCGCTGGGGTTGAGTGTTGCCCCGGAGGTAGCTATCAGGGGGCAGTTGTCAGGGTGCAGGAAGGAGCCTACGATGAGCAAGCGACCGGTCCAGTGGTGTCTGTGAGCAGTTGGCGGTTGGAGGGGCAACTGCTCCCTGCCCCCTGATAGCTGCCCTCTGACACTTGGCATGAGCCATTGACATAGGGCGAATGCACGTAAACCTTCCTGAAAACATGAATCCGACTAATTGAACAGGATTTACAGGATGTTTGTATTTAGAATGCAAGAATCCTGTAAATCCTGTCCTATTCAGGTCAGGGGCGAAAGACACGTAGCGTAGCGGAATCTTCATGGGTGACGGGCATACCATGCCGGTGGTCGTACTCATCTCCGGCAGCGGCAGCAATCTGCAGGCCCTCATCGACAGGGCGCAAGCGGACCTGCCTATCCACATCCGCGCCGTGGTCAGTAACGAACCGGACGCCTTCGGCCTGGAACGCGCCCGCCGGGTCGGCCTCGAGACGCGGGTCCTGAACCACCGGGACTATGCGAGCCGGGAAGCGTACGATGCCGCCCTGGGCGCTTTGATCGATGGATTCGAGCCGAGCCTGATCGTTCTGGCGGGATTCATGCGCATCCTTACCCCGGCGTTCGTGGCCCGCTTTCGGGGGCGTATGCTCAACATCCACCCCTCCCTGCTCCCCGAATTACGGGGCCTCCACACCCACCGCCGTGCCCTGGAGGCCGGCGCAGCCGTCCATGGGGCCAGTGTGCACTTCGTCACCGCAGCGCTGGACAGCGGTCCGGTGGTATTGCAGGCCAGGGTGCCCGTAAAACCGGGGGATGACCCGCAACGACTCGCCGCGCGGGTGTTGAGCCGAGAACACCGCATCTATCCCCAGGCGGTACGCTGGTTCGCCCAAGGCCGGTTAGGGTTGGATGCAGCCGGCAGACCGCGGCTCGACGGCCGGGTCCTGACGCACCCCCTGCAGCTCGACGCGCTGACGGCCGAGCAGCTCCGTTGACCCTCCTATACCGATAAACCGACCGGCTGCCGTGACTACTTTCTCGGCATTACTTTTTCTCGGCACTGGTTTCCTTGGTCGTCCCTTTACTCTTGGCGGCGACGGAGATCATCTTATGTACCAGATCCCAGGACGCCAGGGTGCCGGTGAGATAGGGTTGCAAGAGCTTGATGGGATCGTACTCATCGACCCCTTCGATGATGCGCTTGCGCAGCTTATCCAGCATCTCGCGCTGAAGCGGCTCCACATCCGGTAGGCCCAAGAGCTTGCGCAGTTCCTCGGAACTCATGTCGATATCGAGCTTGATGTTCATGGCGGACTCCGGATTACAAAAGAGGCCGGGGACCTTAGGAGCCTGTCCGGGTGAGCCCTATAAGCGCAGGGCAACCGAATGATAAATAGATGTAAAGCAATTGGTTAGGTAATTTGAACCACTTTATCGCTTTCTCTGCGTCCTCAGCGTCTTAAGCGGTTCATTGCCAAGGCGATGTTTCAGTAGTGAGTATTATCCGGTAGCTCTGCCCCTAAGCGCGGTTCAGTGACGACTGAAGCGGGGCGGCACTGACTCCGCAGGCGTCGGTTCGTCCACCACGAGCCCTTTGTGGACCCGCCGCCCCACGAGCAGGCAGGCCCGCTCGAACGCCTGCTCCGCCTCCCCGTCGTGCCACGCCCATTCCATGGGCGACACCGAGACCGGGATCTGCCAGTGACCGATGGTCAGCACATTGGCGATGCGGACCTCCAGGGTCCAGTCGTGCCAGACCACCTTCGGGTCCTCGTCCTCGTAGAATTCCTGCTCGGCGAGCCGAACATAATTGCCTGCCGTATCGTCCATGGATACCACGCTGGCAATCACCAGCTTCTCGTCGATACAGCTCGACCAGCCGGTGTGAACGGTCGAGGCAGTCGCCATCAAGGCATGGATGAGCAGGGCGGGGGTCAGCTCCAGGCGCAGCGGACTGCCCCAATCCGGCTCCGTATCGTCCTGTTCTTCGGTCATCTGGCACCCATTTTATTCGCGGCATCCGTACCTGGCCCGGACAGATTCGGCCCGGCAGGCATGGCCGAGAGTAGGGTGGGCTTGTGCCCACCACCCCCGGTAGTCAATTGCGGTGGGCACAGCCCAATGCCATTAAGTTAAGCGTCACCAGCGCCTTTTCACCCTCACCCCAACCCCTCTCCCGCTGGGAGAGAGGCTTTGAAGGCTCAACTTAAGGGCATTGGGGCGCCGCCCATCCTATACGCTGGTAGCCGGCTCGGCGCTGCTAACTCTTCTTCTCCCGCTGGAATTTGAGCACCACCGTGGCATAGGGGGGAAGGGTGAGACAGATGGAGTACTCGCGGCCGTGGATCCCATGCCGTTCCGCCATCGCGCCGCCCTCGCTGCCCCAATTGCCGCCGCCGTAGACCTCGGCGTCGGTATTCAGCACCTCCCGATAGTAACCCTCCTCGGGTACTCCGATACGGTAGTTGGGCCGTACCACCGGAGTGAAATGGGTCACCGCGATCACGAACTCGCTCCGGTCTTTTCCATACCGGGCGAAGGAAAGGATGCTGCAATCTTCGTCATTGGTGTCGATCCATTCGAAACCGCTCGCCTCGGTGTCCAGCTCATGCAATGCCGGTGTCTCGCGGACCAGCCGGTTGAAATCGCGAATGAGCCGCTGTACCCCCAGGTGCATCGGATCCTCGAGTAGGTGCCAGTCCAGGCTGATGGTGCTGTTCCATTCCCGATCCTGGGCGAACTCCGTACCCATGAACATGAGTTGCTTCCCCGGCATGGCGTAGGTCAGACCCAGCCAGGCCCGCAAGGTAGCGAACTGCTGCCAGCGGTCCCCCGGGATCTTGTTGACCATGGCGCCCTGGCCGATCGAGACATGATCGTGGGAGATCGGCAGTACGAAGTGTTCGTCGAAGGCGAAATTGAGGGGATTGATCAGCTCATAGTGATAATACTTGCGGTGTACGGGGTGACGCCGCAGGTAACGCAGGGTGTCGTAGGCCCACGCGGAGTTCCAACGCAGACTGAAACCCAGGCCCCCGTCCTTCACGGCCCCGGTGATCCCCTGGCGCAGGGACGAATCCTCGGCAATCATCAAGACGTCGGGATACTTGTCACCGACCAGCGTGGTCAACCGACGGATGAACGCGAGGGCCTCCAGGCTCTCGTTGCCGCCGTCTTGGTTGGGGACCCATTGGCCCTCGCCGCGGCCATAGTCGAGATAGAGCAGCTTGGCGAGGCTATCCGTCCTCAGTCCGTCCAGATGGAATTGGTCGAGCCAGTACAGGGCATTGGCGAGCAGGTAGTTGACCACCGCCGGGCTGCCGAGGTTGTAGAGGGGCATATCCCAATCCGGGTCCCGACGATGGTGAGGGTCGGCGTCCTCGTAGAGCGCGGTGCCGTCGAATCGGGCCAGTCCCTGGGGCTCGATCGACAGGAAATTAGGCACCCAGTCGACGACGACGCCGATGCCGGCGCGGTGGCAGGTGTCGACCAGATACCGGAAATCATCGGGGGTGCCGTAGCGGCTGGTCGGGGCAAACAGCGCCGAGGGCAAGAAGCCTACGGTGTCGTCGAACGTATGCTCGCTGATCGGCAGCAGGGCGATGTGCGTAAAGCCGAGCTCGGTGACATATTCCACCAGCTCGTCCGCCAGCTCGCGATAGCTGAGCCAGCGGTGGTCCTCCTCCGGCTTTCTGCGCCATGAACCCAGGTGGACCTCGTAGAAGCTCAGCGGCGTTCCTGGGCCTTGTTTTTGCTTTCTCCGCTCGAGCCAGGCGCTATCGCGCCAGCGATAGGTTCCCAGCTCCCGGACCCTCGAAGCGGAGCCGGGGGGACGCTCGGCACCGAAGGCATAGGGATCGGATTTGAGCATCGAATCGGTACCCGGCGCGGCCTTGATTTCGTATTTGTAGAGGTCACCGCCGGCCGCGCCCGGAATGAAGATCTCCCAAACCCCACATTCGTGGCGCAGGCGCATACCGTGCCGGCGTCCGTCCCACCCATTGAAATCGCCCACCACGGCCACGCGAGTGGCCTGCGGCGCCCAGACCGCAAAGGCGACCCCCGCGACGCCTTCGACCTCGGTGGGGTGCGTACCCAAGACCCGATAACTCGACCAGTGGGTACATTCGCGCAATGCGCGCGCGTCGGCGTCACTGAGTACGGGTGGGAAGCGGTAGGGGTCTTCGAGCGTTTGCTCGCCTGCGGGGGTCCTGATCCGCAGCCGATAGGGAAAAGGTCCTCCCCGCCCCTGGATCGTGCCCACGAACAGGCCTTCGTCATGGACCTGTTGCAGGGTCGCCACCGGTTTGCCGGCGGTAATGTCCAGGACCTCCACGGCGCTTGCCTCGGGCACGAAAACCCGCACCGTCACTGCCCCAGGGGTCGTGGCCGCATGCATCCCGAGGAAGGAGAACGGGTCCGCATGCTCCGCGTTGAGCAGGGCCTCCACATCGCGGGAGTCCACCACGGGTGGGGGCAATCCTTCGGCCCCGATACCGCCGATAGGCGCTTTGGGCTCTTTTGGAAGATCGGTGGTTTTTCGGGGCGGCACCGGCTTCTTCTTTGCTGTAACCGGTTTGCGCGGCGGTTGGGGCTGGACCGGATGATCCCGGACGGCCGCCTTGGCGATCGCCTGGGCCGCGGAGACATGTGGTGCGTCCTTGCCGGTCCGGGCCTGAGCGGTGTCCTTATCGGTTTCGGCCTGCTTCATGACCGCCATGGCATCGATCCCGGAATGGGCGGTCGGGCTATCGGATTTGCCTGCGGCACCGGGGCTAGTGGTCTGCTTGCGAGGTGGGGGTTGGACCAATGCGTTGGGTACCACCGGCTTTGCCTTCGCGTCGGCAGTCACCGCGGAACCGGCGGCCGAAGCCGACGTTGCCTGGGTGCTTGGAGACGTCTTCGCGGCAGGCTCCGACTTCGAGGTGCCGGCACGAGTAGTCGTTGCTTTCTCCGGGCCTTTGCCGGTAGTGGATTGGGTGGTCGGTGCTGATTTCTTAGCGGTCATCTGGTCGGTTCCCTTCCATATACATGACGTTACTGACACCTGGGAGTCTGTCGAGCTGGGTATCCGTGCGATCCCGAGTCGGAAGGGCTCCCGCAAGAGAATTCAGGCGGAATCACAATCAAGCGGTCCGCGGACTCATCGCGCATTATACTGACCTCCCCCGCCGCGTAGTACAAGCCCGTCGTCAGGGCGAGGTCGCTTCCGGCTTCTCAGAAGCTGTCTGGTTAAAAGCAATCCTGAATGATTCGGCGCTACTTGAGGGAACCGGACGTGTCGCGTTCGATGCACCGAGGCTCGTTGGTCGTCCGCCGGATCAGTGCCGGCGTCTTAACGCAACCTACACCCACCTTGTCCCCCGCGCGGCCGGCCCGCCGCGGATCTTGCGGCGGGTGTAGGATGCGGTGAGCGCGGCGGATATTACAGGATGGCACCGCGAGGAAGCGCGAACCGCATCGATGGACTGGAAGGTCCACCCGGCGGGCCTTCCAGTCAATCAAATGGTTAGCTGCCGGGTTACAGTATGGCTTGTCATCTCGACCGAAGGGAGAGCTCTTATAGAGTAGATGGTGTTGTTTGGGCATAAGATCCCTCCTCCGTCGGGACAAGGATTTCTCGCTGTGCTCGAAATGACATTAAATGTCAACACCACCTAGAACAGGGTCGGAGCCAGTGCCTCGGCTGCCGGGTTGACGGACGCCTCCGGCGCGGTGGAAAACCGGTACCCCCGCGCGAGGCAGAAGGCCAACCATTTGGATAAGAACAGATTGACCTTCCATTTGGTTTCCAGGGCGGAAGACAGGTAAGGCGTGTGAACCGGCAGCGTCGTCTGGCGCAGATCCAAGACCTCCACCTGACCGGCGTCATGATAGGCGCGCAGTAGGGTATCCGGATCGGGATCCAAGGTCCTATGGACCTTGCCGTCGTGGTGTGGAAAGTAATAGGTAAGCCGTAGTAGCGTCGTATAGGGTGCCTGTTCCAGGACCTCCAGGAACAGGTCCTGATCCCGGTCGACGACCGAACACGCCTCATCCCGGAGCTCGCGCAGCTCGGGGACCAATCGCATCAAGGCGCGGTAGTTTTCCTCACACAACTCCATCAGATTACCGACCGTCGGGCGCCCCGACCGGATAAAAGCCATGTTCCAGGGGTACCGGGACGCCTGCATGATGCGGCATGGACGTCAGGCGGTCGCCTGCGCTTGGTCCTCGACCTGCTTACGCACCTCGGCCATGTCGAGCTCCTTGGCTTGCTCCAGGAGCTGGCGGAACGCGGCCTCGGGAAGCGCCCCCGGCTGGGCAAAGACGATAATCTGCTCGCGGAAGATCATCAGGGTCGGGATAGAGCGGATCTGGAAGTGGGCGGCAATCTCCCGTTCCACTTCCGTGTTGACCTTGGCGAACAGGATATCGTCGTGATCCTCCGAGACCTTGTCGTACACCGGGGCGAACGAACGGCAGGGGCCGCACCAGGGCGCCCAGAAATCCACGACCACGAAATCCTTATCTTTGATCGTCTGCTTGAAGTTGTCTTTGCTCAGCTCTACAACGGCCATTGGCTCCACCCGATTGGAAGAAATAAGACTCGATACTACCAGACTACCAGAATCTCCCCCGCACCGCAGTTTGCCCGGATCGTCCGACCGGGCTACCGAGATAATAATCACCGCTGAAACATAACCGGTGAGTAATGGTTCAGAACCCGGCTGTGGTTGCCGGAATCCAGGCGCCAGGGATGGCAAAAACGGGGGGGGGGAGCCTGAACTATTACCCCAGTCCGATCCGGGCGCTGTTCGGTGTTATGACGCCAAATAACTCCGAACAAGCGTATGATTGGCAGGAGACGCATGGAGATCGGTGCAATGCTGGATCGGCTCGACCGTGGTGCAATCTCCGGCCGGCTGAAATCCGGTCGGGTATCCCGTCCCCCCGCCCGGGAGCTGCCGGGGGTAGCGCGCCGGGAACCCCGGCCGGCGGCGGTCCTGGTGCCCATGTTTCGACACCGGGGGGCCTGGCATCTGCTCTTCATCCGTCGTACCGAGTATCCGGGGGACCACCACAGCGGCCAGGTCGCCTTTCCCGGCGGTCAATCGGAGCCGGGGGACGCGGATGCCGCCGCGACGGCGCTGCGCGAGGCGCGGGAGGAAATCGGATTGGATCCCGCGCGGGTGGTGGTGCTGGGCGAGCTGCAACCCCTGCATACGGTGAGCGACTACCTGGTCACCCCGGTGGTGGGGGAGATCCCATGGCCCCTGGAGCTGAGGCCTGATCCGACCGAGGTGGCGCGGGTGTTCGGTATCCCCCTGGCCTGGCTCGGGGATGCCGCCAACCGGCGGGTGCTCACCTGGCCGGCGCCGGATCATCCCGAGGCCAGGGAGGTGATCTTCTACGACACGTTCGACCAGGAGCTGCTATGGGGCGTGAGCGCACGCATCACCGTGGATTTTCTGGCTAGGCTTGCGCGGGCCTGAGCCCAAAACCCGTACCGCCCGCGGAGAAGATCACGAGGTCGCAAGAGAAAACTACGAATCACGCGAATCGGCGCGAATGGGATTCGCGCCGATTCGCGTGATTCGTAGTTCTTCCTCTTAATTCGTGGTTCCTATTTTCGGTTACTCTACCACTTCAAAAATAACCACTACCCTGGAGTATCCCCACGAAATCAACCCCAAAATCAGTCGTTTGCCCCTCACGGCGCGACCCGACCCATATCAAACCCTGGTTGTTTCAGTAACCAATTGATTTCAAAAGATATTTTGTGGGGATACATCAGCCACTACCCCGGTTTCGACCCTCTGTATGGCAGATGACATGATTGATTGTCCCGATCACCGCGGGCCAGCGTCGCTTTCGCCCCTGGATGCCTGGTATGGCTCGACCCTGGGCCGGGAGCTGGCCGGGCAGGAGGCCCGGTGTCTGGAGCGTATGCTGCGGGACACCTTCGGCTATTATCTGCTCCAGGTCGGTGGGGGCACGAGCCTGTCGGAGGCGATCCGGGTCAGCCGCGTCCAGCGGCGTATCTTGCTCCTGCCGACCGCCGCCCCCCACTCCCTCGGATTGCAACTGGTGGCCGCCCCTGAGCGACTCCCCATCGCCGCCGATAGTGTGGATCTGGTGGTGCTGCCCCATGCCCTGGAGTTCGCGGACGACGCCCGCCAGGTGCTGCGGGAGGCGGAGCGGGTGCTGATCCCCGAGGGACGGTTGGTGGTGCTCGGCTTCAACGCCTTGAGCCTGTGGGGTCTGTGGCGTCTGGCACGACGCGGCCAGGGCGGCGTCCCCTGGTGCGGCAGGTTTCTGACCTCCTTCCGCGTCGGTGACTGGCTGTCGCTGCTCGGCTTCGATATCGAGCGGCAGGAGACGCTGATGTTTCGTCCCCCCTGGCGCCGCGCCCTGTTGCAGCAGTTTTCGTCTCTGGACACCCTGGGGCGGCGTTTCTGGCCGGTGCTGGGCGGCGTCTATGCCCTGCGGGCCGTCAAACGGGTATCCACCCTGACGCCGCTGCGGCCCTCCTGGAAGGGGCGGCGGCCGGTGCTGGCCGCCGGGGCCGTGGGGCCCACCACGCGGGAGACCGCTACCCGCGGCGTCGGGTCCGGTGGAACGCCAGGGGGGACCCGTGTCCGAGCCCATGTCTGAGCAGGTCGAGGTCTTCAGCGACGGGGCCTGCCAAGGCAATCCGGGTCCTGGCGGTTGGGGGGCGCTGCTGTGCTACGGCACGCATGAGAAGGAGCTTTGGGGTGGAGAGGCCGGCACCACCAACAACCGCATGGAGCTGATGGCCGTGATTCAGGCCCTGGAGACCCTGAAGCGTCCCAGCCAAGTGCGGGTCACCACCGATTCCCAATACGTGAAGCAGGGCGTCACGGCCTGGATGGCCCGCTGGAAGCGCAACGGTTGGCGCACGGCGGATCGTAAACCGGTCAAGAACCGGGATCTGTGGGAACGCCTGGACCAGGCGGTCGCGCGGCACCGGCTCGAGTGGCGCTGGGTCCGCGGCCATGCCGGACATCCCCAGAACGAGCGGGCGGACCGACTCGCCAAGCGTGGGATTCCCAAGGCTTGATGGGTTGTTCCTGAGCCGCGGATTACGCGGATTTTCACAGCTGAAAACCGCATGCTTACCGTGATTCGGTTGAGCAGTGCACTCGGAAGGACACATCCTCGTGGGCTTGCAGATGGGAGACCACGGCAAAGAGGTTATCCCCGCGCGGATTGCCCGCTGCGCTCAACATGCGCATCAGGCTCTTAGATGTCAGGTCCCGGATGATTACGAGGAATTTTTATGAAGAGTTGAGGCTGCTGAGCGTACCAGTGTTGGAGCGTCTGGAGGGGTGTTTTGTGGCGCAGGTTTTTCTGCGGGATGTAGTGATTATACAG
>Ga0209786_1000561_pt1 | contig 12406 bp, 11 predicted proteins | sample WorMetilvaeELBA2_FD_187405 | JGI IMG/M metagenome (GOLD analysis project Ga0209786, IMG submission 187405) | Marine gutless worms symbiont microbial communities from Max Planck institute for Marine Microbiology, Germany - Olavius ilvae ELBA.2... ...
ATGATTTATTTTTTGGAACAGTGCGAGTTTTCACAAAACTGCACTTGCTTGCACTTTACACGGTAGTGCGGAATGCGATTAAGGTGAGTGGACACATTCTATGTCAGTATGTGCCCTGATCATTTCTGATTATGAGGGTGAAAATTGTTAGAATCGGTAGTACGGAAAAGAGAGACATCGCAAAAATAAAAATGGCTTAGTTTTTTGGTTCTCGGTGTATGCTGCCATACGAAGTTGCAGAAGGCTTAGAAACCTTTTTCTGGACCAACACTCTATCATTGCAGACATTCTCGGTTGCCTCAAAACCAAAAATTTACGTCAGCAACATATTCTATTTCTTAGCTTCGCCGCGATGTCGACGTACGTTTGAAAAAAAATATTTACTCTTCAGTAAATAAATTTTAACTCCAACAACGTGTAGCACGGAACCTTGTCGAAAACTTGACCACACACGTCTCTGCTCGCAGATATTAGAATTAATGTTAGACACGATTGTTGTTAAGTATGTAAGTTTGCCGTGCACTTGCAGGTGACTAATGACTCATCGGCGGTGGAAAGGTGTCCTCGCGTTGAGAGTCATGTGGCGCACATTAGCTTTCCGTCCGGAGAAACCATTAATGTGCGACTGCTTGCCGTGAATCTACAGGTAAAAATTAATTACAGATATAGCCTTAACTAGAAAGTAGATGTGAAGGATGTGCTTATTGATGTCACCGTCTGCCATTTTTAGTTGTTTCCTTTCCTCATTCAGTGAAAGAACCAATAAAAACTACGACATTTGGGTTCGGAAATCGGATTCTGTTCGGTTCTTTACGCGCCAGAGTTCGGTTCAGTTCGGGTTCTTGCATATTTTTAACTTTCGGGTTCGGTTCGGTTCTTGGCAAAACCTGGGTTCTGGTTCGGTTCGTTCTTGCTGGGTTCGGATTCTTTCCCATCTCTAATTTTTATTGTGGACAAGGGAGAATTTTATGCGATCGGGAGTACTGGGAGTGATCCGGATGGATCGTATTCCCGATCCGGGATCTGGTTTCTGATCTGGATCACCATGTTGTCAGAGTTTTCTCTGTTCTTGTCGAAGATATGCGTTCTACCGAGTGCCTTTCGAGTTTAATTGTAGTTTATATACTTTTCAAACAGTAACAACTGCGTTAACAGTAACAGATCGTAATGATGATTTCTAACAGCGTGCACTCCCTTATTACGAAGGCTTGGACGAGACCAAATGTAAAATGGAACTTTCTGGAGCAATAATGGCCGGATGCGGATGCCCTTCCTGACTCAAGTGAGCGACACCGGGTCTCGAACCCAGTGATGTGGTCTGAGACCGTCGGTCTTAGGACAAGACGGGTCTGAGACCAAAATAATCGGTCTTGGTCTTGGTCATGTACGCTGTGTTCTTGTTCTTGGTCTTGGTCTTGCAGGTCTGATGTTGTGTTGTGAAACACGGTCTTGTTACGCTCGTCGTCATAATGATCTTGAAGGACACGGCAACTTTTAAAGTACTATTTATAGTTTCTCTATTCTGTGCTTGGAAACATTACTACTGTGGAGATCAACAGTGGCGTTTACTTACTTAAAAGTTAAATTCGTCAGGTGCCTTTGCTTACTTCCGGTGGTGGTCTTGGTCTCGGTCTTGTAAGCAGCGGTCTTGGTCTTGGTCTTGTTACTTTGGTCTTGGTCTTGGTCTTAAGAATTTGGTCTTGTTTACATCACTGCTCGAACCCATGTTCGCTGGGTGAAAGTTCAGAACCTTTACCAATCTCTACGGCTGCTACTGTACCTAACAGAACGTAATTGTGACGAATTTACTGTGAACAAGAAGCAAACTGTTCGTTGTGGTTTTCTTGCTTGCAGAGCTTTCAGATGTCTTTCAAGTGTCTTTTCGACGTAGACGACGGCATTGAAAAGCAAGCCCGGTTACTGCCGCGCACCGGAGCAGAAACCTACCTCGAATGTGAACCATTCACGGTATGATATATTTTAAAATAAAACGCAGTTGTAAGCGGTCTGTATTGTTAAAGATTGACGTGTTATACTTGATTTTATGCTCTTATACAGTATTAGACATGCACATTTTTCTTCTTGTAGCATTTAATGAGTATTTTCAAAAAAAAAAATTTCTAAGATCCACTAACAACTGTAACCGTCCAATTTTCTTGCATTTATGTAATTTAACCATTTTATTAAGAGATTCAGAGATCTATAAGTTAACTGCCACTAACACTACTATATATTACAAGAGATCTTGCCAAATATTTAACATCTTACAACATGCCGTCCCTTGCATACAGCATCGTATTTAACGAAATCAATCGTTTGGGTATCTTCTGCTATCTTCTACTTTATATCAATAACTGTGCTACGTAATATAAAATGCCTTGATTTTTGATTTTGACAGTACGAACTGCAGAATGAAACAGAGTTTATGGACATTCCGCTCAGCATTCTCTGGGGTGGACTGGCTAGAAAACCGCTCGACAGTCCAAAAGGCGTACGAAGTAAGTTTCGCCTTCAGTGCAGTTTTATTTCATACGGCTATAAACTGACAGATCGTTTGGGCAGGAGACAGTATTTTATTCTCAGTTCACTTCTACTTATGAAACAGCAGCATAAGTGATCGGAATCCTCAACCGATTTTGAGAGTAGACCGAGAAGTGACAATGTTTGGTTTACAGTAAAGAAAAAGACGTTCGTCTCTCTCTGTGTGACTTTCTCTCTCTTTCTCTCGGTTTTAACGTCCGTTTTACGTTCGTCTGAAAAACGTAAAATGAAAGTAAAAACGATCAGAAGTGTACGTTTGAGTGGTGTTTGTGTGGGTGTCAGTTCGCGTGTACGACTGTTCACAAATGGCAGTGAACTGCGGCAGATGCCGCGCCACGGACTGGCGCTACGGCTGCGGATGGTGTCTCGACTCGCGCTCGTGTTCCACTCAGCGCACCTGTACAGGTGCTCAGTCTTGGATCAGCCGCTCTCAGCTCTGTCCTGATCCCGTTGTCACGCAGGTCTGACGGCATGTAAAGTGCTAGTTTACCTCGATGTCTGACCATTATTCGTAGCTCATCATCGCCGTCGTCACTGTCATCATCATAACTATAGTCATAATCGTGATTACTTACCGTCAGTGCCCAGCGATTTATTAAAAAGTTAAAAAAGTAATAGAGTAAAATCCAAGTAGACTGAAATGTAACTGAAAAATAAAAAAACAGATAACTGAAGTACATGAAATAGAATAGCCTACAACATTGTGTCGTACACAATACATAAAAAAAATTATTATTATTAACTCCCTCATGAGTCAAAAAAGAACAGGACACTTTACTCTTGTCGATAACATCGCCAAATATGGATTAATTTTCAAAGCTTTTCACCGTCGAACTCAGCAGTAAATTTGCAATAAGCTGATGATTAAAGATCTCACCACATCTCAAACGTGTCGCTACATTACCTTGTGAAACGTTCGTGTTCAAAAATTGATCTAAATAGTTTACACAGCAATAAACTAGTTTAACTGGCTTTTGTGTAAATATTGGCCATTAGTGGTATTAGACAACTGCTGATGAGATGTTGCAAGACTGTTCTCTAAATGATGAATTGATGTGTCACTGCGGTAGCTGGAGCCGTTGTCCGGTCCGCTAGAGGGCGGCACTGCGCTGACAGTAGATGGAGAGAATCTTGGACTCAGCGCCAACGACACATCAGTTTCTGTAACAGGACTCAACTGTGACGTCATCGAATATCAGTCAGCAGTCAGGTAAAAATACGATGACATTACAGACACGTTGACATCATCTAGCCTAATTAAAACACTTGCTTTCTTGTAGTTTGATTCCATCGAGTGACGTCCATTCCATTTCGGCCGCAAACTACATAATTTCGGCTACAGACCACTTCGGCCACTTCGGTCAACAGTCCATATCTCGACTAGGGCCTCGTGCAAGTTTGGTCACACCGTTTTGTTGTGTAACTGTGTCGTGGAAAGTAACAAGCCGAAGAACGGTAAACACATAAACACGGCGTAAACAGTCATTTAGGAAACTGAGCAATTAACAATCATTCGCGTCAGCAGCGGATGCGGAAAACAACTAGACAAACCTAACGGGGACCTGCTTGACACATGCTGTAAGAACTTAGAATCTTCAACTTTCACGCGACTGTAAACCTTTGTATGCACACAAGTTTGTTGTTTGTTGAATTAATTGGATGTTGATAACATTCCTATGGTGAAAAAAGATTCTTATTTACTTTTTAATCATGTGCTGTCATGAAAGAGAGGAGAGAGAGACAGACAGACAGACAGACAGACAGACAGAGAGAAACTGTGTCAAGTTGTTAGAAAACGCTGGCTACACAGGAATGATGTATTTGTAGATTAACATGTTTAACAAGCAAATCGACTAACGAGCAACAAGGCCGTGTGCACGTCACCATCAGTAATTCCTTCACAGCAGAATCAACGCACACGTTCTCATACGTGGTTTGTGTTTTATCGATCAGTCATCTATCGTCGTTAATTATTTGACTTGAAGTTTAATTGATTTTTACGCCATATCGATTTTTTTATTTAAACTTTTAAAGCACGCGTCACACGTGGAAGTAAAATCTAGACTGAGCGATTGCTGATTTATATTTCTGTGAGTTATCAATAAAATTGCTGAGACCTTGTATGATTTTATCACGCGTCAGCATGTTAGGCTTGCACAGCGCGATGTTGTTCTAGCAAATGCGTCTGTCTCGTCAATCTGCCTGTCCGTCCGTCGGTTCCAATGACTTAAGTGACCTTGAGAGGCGAGGGGTCAGTTTTTTTCCTGGTGGATCTCCATAATTACGTTCGTATGATTTGACCTAGAATGACGAATTTGGCGTGGTAACTCAGGTGGGGAGAAGTATATTTTAGGGAGTCAGCCACGCCCCCAGCACAAAGGGGTGGGGCCCCAGTGTCCCTAAAATTTGAGACCCTATTCCAAGAGGTTTGATCTAGAGCGACCAAATTTGGTGTGTAACATTTGGGGAGGAGCCTGTTTCCGGTGGTCAGCCACGCCCCATCCCAAGGGGCGAGGTCACAGCTTCCCCAAATTTCTGGGGCCTCCTACATGCGCGCACACAGTATGAGAAGCAACCAGATTTTGCACGCTGATGAAACTAAATTTGAGGAAATTTTTAACCGTTCAGCACGAACGCAGATGCTGACGCGCGATCTGTTTGCAATAGCTGACGTTCTTGTAAATCTTGACTTAGTTCTTGGCTTAGATCTCTTGCAACGTCTGGGTTCGGCGTTTCTGTTTTCCAATTGCTGTTGCGTTACAGAATTCAGATTAGATTTCTGTTGATTTCTGTTGCTAATTGTCGGAGATTTCTGTCGTGTTTTATTGTGGCAGCGTCCAGCAATAACCGGGTTTTATCCGACGAAAGGTCCTATGTCTGGTGGCACGCTGTTAACGCTTTACGGCACAAACTTGGACGCTGGTCGTAACGTGCAGGTTATCTGCTGTGTTAATATTCATTATAGGCATGTATTCAGTCTTAGGAATGTAGAGTTTAGGCGCGATGAGATTATTCTCGTTAAATTAAAAGCAAAACATGATGAATGCAGGTTATCCAATTTCGAGCTAAATCTCTGATGCGAGCCGCATCAGAGTTTTTGCCAAACTGACCGGACCGGATTCTGAAAAACCGGAAAATAGCAGCCCAACATTTTTGATTAGGCTACAATGGACAAATTTTATAAAGATTTCCTGCGCTTTCAGTTTCAGCAATTTACATGAGCTAACGGTCGTACTGCGCATCAGGCGGCTGTCCGTTGCCGGCGCTAATGTACTTTGGTCCCGCGGTGCAGCTAGCAGACATCCTATTGTCCCCGTCAGCCGAACTGTGTCTTCACTCCATAGTCCACACTGTAGGTTATCTGCTGCTGCTGCTCCTACTACTACTCTACTACTACTAGGCTACTACTACTACTGGTTGCCTGTGAGGCGACGTATCGAGTTTAAGTTGGCTCTGCTCATATAGAAGTCGCTGAATGGTTCAACACCTTGCTACTTGTCTGATGACTGCCATCTTGTCTCAGATGTTGGTCGCTCATCTGATGTTTCCACCTGTGTGGTCCCGCGCACTCACACAGGCTTCGGTGACCGGGCCTTCCAAGTCGCTGGACCCAGACTCTGGAACAGTCTGCCGGCTTCACTGCGTCAGTCCGACACGACCGTCGGCCAGTTCAAGAAACTCCTGAAGACTCATTTGTTTAGCTGAGACTGCGCGCATTAGTGACTGTTGCTTTTACTGCGCCGTGTACAAATATTTCTACTACTACTGCTGCTGCTACTATTTAACCAGCCTATTTTTTTCTGGAACTCACTCCAGGTTATGCCGCGTCTCCGTGTCTCCTTTGGGGATTTCCGGTGTGAGTTTTTACAAGCCGCATGGCTTTCCTGTCACCCAATTAACAGTGTCTGAAGAAATAATGTGGGTAATCCACTGATAATGTAATAATATAATTTCAGCTTATGGGCTTTATTGTTAGTTACTTGCTGGCAGGTTGTGCTGACGAACGGAAGTCGTACAGCGGCGTGTCGTGTCCGCAGCCGTCTGATGACGTCACTGGTCTGTTCAGCTGCCGCAGCTCATGTTTCTTTCGTCGCCGACAACGTACTGACGCAGATTGATGCGGCGTCCATCTCCTACTCGTCCGCCGGCGGCTTTCAGTTCTTACCTGATCCTGTGATAACGACCGTAGTGCCTCAGCGAGGAGTTTACAGGCGAGTATGATTGTCACCAGGCTGAGTTACCAGATCGAATTGATTTGCCATAAAAAGACAGGTAGTGGGGCGTTAGGTGGGAAGTTAGGTATACTGCCATTCATGGCCAAATGGGCGTTAGGTAGGGTGGGGCGTAGGCGGGGTGACGACGGTCGGTGGACGGGACTGTATAGCTGTCGCATGCTACGTGCAACACAATGGATTACTTGAGCACAACGCTCAGAGCAGAAATCAATATACAGCCGTTATCCGAAATCACGAGCAGATCTCAAAGGTCTTGTAGTTTTATTCTCCTCTCAGCAAGCAAGTCTTAGACGTAGTGTGAGCAGATTACCACTCGTCTCAATCTCAGACATATATAAAACGTTAGGCAGACATTTTTATTTGGACAGTGAGACCACGGCGCAGTGTGAACTCTTTCAACTGCGCCGTCTAGAAATATTCTTACGTACTTACTTATTTACTGAATGCGCAATGAAACTCGTTCGACGCAAGCAATGGAAAACATTGACATAGAAAGACTTTGGTGTCTATCGGAACATTCCATTACAATACAGGTAGGCGATAAACTGGGTGGACTGCTCGCATTGGACAACAATTTATCAACCAATCAGGGACACATTCCGCCGCTACGCCACCCATCGCTCCACCCGCCGCTCCAACCTCCCTCCACCAATATTCCTAACGTCCTAACCCAGCTATGAATAGCAGTATACCTAACGTCCCATAAACAAAAGATAATATAAAAATAACAACAAGCGAAACTCAGTGAGACAAGGCAATTAAGAACGGAAAAACAGCAAGCTGCTCTGATATCTATCACAATGAGTAGGACACCACGCAAATAACCAGCATGTGGGGTGTGTGACCCTTCATCGAGGCAACAAACAGTGGCAATCATTCCTTCCGGTAGCGCTGTAAGCTCAGTTCTACGACAGTGTCGATGTGTTTGTGCCGGCTCTAGTTGATTCACTTGCCAAGAACAGTTGCAGCAAACTAGGTTTATCGCCGAATAAAGCATTTTGAGGCCAAGGAACGACGATGTTGTCGCCGCGGCACTGAATAAGACAACAACAAGAAGCAATAAGGTCCATACATACACTTGATATAGCGCCTCTTCGTAGTGAATCACCACCGCAGAAGCGCTCATGTATGGTGAGTCCAAACAGTTGGTGTGGTAGCTAATCTTGCCTGGTCATTGTTCGTTGCGGTCTGTGTAGTGGTGGAACTGTGGTGACGGTGACTGGAGACAGACTCGACTTGGTGCTGAATCCACTGATTGCAGTCTACGTCAACGACGACGTATTTACCAGTGTGAGTTACTCAATTACCCACTTACTTTGGTGTGAGTTATTCTTTCTTTGAAAAATATCGGTATGGTGATTATAACTTCTTCTTCTTCTTCTTTTTTTTTTGGGGGGGGGATAGTTAAAATTGATGGTTTATTTGGTTAACGCATTCATGTGGTAGGCCACTATTATGATAATAGAAGTTTTTTTATGCCCCGCCCCTAATAGGCGGGGCATTAAGCGATGCTTTTGTCTGACGTCTGTCTGTCTGACGTCTGTCTGACCTCTGTGGCGTACATCGTGAATATTTATGGCGCCCACAGCTATTGAAAGCAAGGCGCGCTGGGCGCAGCAGGCCAGGCGTGTATGGGCTGGAGCTGGACCGCAGCGTGTAAGTAATCATAGTTTTTTAAAGTAATCATAGTTTTTTAAAGTGGCCTAAGTAATCGTCATTACTGCTAGGACCACTGGCCTAGGTTTATCGCTGAATAAAGCATTACAGGGGCGGGGGCATATCGTGGCGGCCTCCCGCCTACAGCTTGCTAAATTTAACCTTATCTTTTTGCTGCCTAGTTTTAACAACCGTTTGGCTGTGTTGTAGGTTTCCATATAAAGTTGTTTTTGTTGTCGTTGTTAGGCATCCAGTAATCGTACAATACGGTGTAGTGTGGCTGATGTAGGCGTGTAGCGTGTTGAACGCCAGTCGGATGCTCTGTATGTCGCCGAGTCTGCGTCAGTCCAGTCTCAACTCGACGCACCTGTCCGTCAGATCTCGCGCCTTGTGCTACGGCTTCATACTGGACTCGGTGACGTCCGTACGTAACCTGTCCCGTCCCGCCACTTCCACTAGGATGTTTCTCGTCTACGCCGACCCGCAGTTTTACCGCTTCGATGACGGCTTCAAGCGATTCTTCTTCCTTCCAAACGAGTACCTCACCATCAACGTGAGTAGTTTTGATGTGGTTTTGTCAAATAAAATATGGTCCGTACGGGCTACGGGGTTGAAAGAATAGACCGGCTCCGTTTCGTGGCCGGATGTCGTAAAAGGTGACTAAACCAGGCTCTTTCTGCCGTCTCTCGTAGCCCAGGTTTCTCTCGAGTGTGTTTTTGCTGTTCACTAGGACCAGTTTACTGTGAGTACGTTATTTTGTTTTGTCTTCATGTTCTGTCTCTTGGTTGTTCTGCTCAGGCTGTCAGTACTAGTGCAAGTGATTGACTGGAAGGAATCGTCTCCGAAATAACCTGTGATGTTTTGTTTGCGACAGTAAACCCTACACACTTACTCACTCAAATCAAATACAGTCGAATCGGCCTATTTACCGAGTTCATAGCAAGCACATTCAGCTTCATTCTCGCGTGGCCAGAATTTCGGCCTCAGCCTCGGTCTTGGAGTCTTTAAGTGTAATTTCAGCAGAACAGCATGCACACACACATACACACACTTTCCTCCGGCGGTACCGCATCTCACTTGTATATTCGAGATTCAAATGTGGCATGATATCAGATGCAGTAGTGAAAAATGTTTTTTTTTTCTGATGTAGCGCACGAGGAACAAGCCGAATTGTTACATTTTAACCAAGAGAAAACGTTATCTCTGTGCTGTAGCCTCCGGATAAATGGACAGCTATTTCAAGAGAATTATTTCAAGTAGGTCGTAATAATCAGGCTTGTAATGTAATTTGTCCCTTTCAGCTATAACATTCTCGAACAAGCTGTGCGGGAGCCCACCACAATATGCTCCCGCTCCTCCAAGTTGACCTTCAACCTTTTGACCTTGAAAGTGGTGTCCGAGTCACATGTGATGTGGGCTACCTCTCTGCCAATTTTTAGTCTTCCTAGGCCTCTGTGTTCTCGACTTAGGCCCGATGTACGCGACAGACAGACGTCAGACGCGCATCGTCGCTTAATATCCCTACCCTAGGGGCGGGGGCATAATAAAAATTGAAATAACAAGTTCATCAGTCGTTTGTGTTGTGGTCATTCAGGGTAAGAACATCAACTTGGCGTTGACTGAGCGAGACATCGAAGTGCGAGTGGGTAACAGCGTGTGCAATATCACGTCCGTCTCCAGCACGCAACTCACCTGTCTTCCAGCTCAACTACAGACGCTTTCCAGCTTGCCGCCTGGCACCTCCTCCAGAGTCCTGGTACTCCACCGTCATCAATAATATTGACAATCTAGAGATAATCCACAGTCGGCCGTATATAGTCTCGAGTTATCCGCGCCCATGGAGTTATGGCCTTCTGTTTGTAATTGTACAGCTATTAATATAACTGTGTTGCATCGCGATAACGATAAAAGTGGTAATCAAATTTTGTATACACGAGGGATCCTGATCTTCGAGTGATTTACGGTCCAAACGTTCGAAGGTCATAGTCACATAGTAAGTAAGTAAGTAAGTAAAGATGCTACATTAACATGCGCTCGAAAGCTGGCAGTTAAGCCAGTTAGTCTACCGCACGACCCAAAATAAAAGAAGAAGAAAAAATAACTAAAAATGAAAAACCGTTGAGCAGAGTAAGTCCGGTCCAGGGTCTGCGTGCCTGTGTATGCCTATAGCGTCGTCGCACATTATCGATATTCACTAGATGGTGCGACCATGTGCTGCTGACTACGCGCTCTAACTCTTATTAAACTTTGGCGCTATTTTCTTACTTACTTACTGAACTTTGCTATGAATGGGTGTGGCTATAGGCCCCTAGCTGTCTCTGACACTGCATGACTGCAGTTCATCGTTGTTTGCGCGCAGATACATGTCGGTAACACAACGTACTATATCGGCGAGTTGGAACTGGCCCGGTCGACGGACCGTTTCGTCATGTCTCTGCCATTCACCGGCGGCGTGGCGGCAGCGTCCGGCATACTGCTGACCGCCATCCTCATCATCTGCATCGCGTATCACCGCAAGTCTCGCGAGAGCGACCGCATTGTGCGCTGCATGCATACGCAGATGGATGCGCTCGAGGCGCGCGTCGCCAACGAGTGCAAAGAAGGTCTCCACAATCAGCGCGTTAATATGTCGCCGTATATTACTAATAATAATGCTAATGGTAATAATAATAAAAATAATAATGTCAATAACGCCGACAACAACAATAAACAACAACAAAAAGAAAAACAATAATATGTAAAGCAGCATCAAATTATAACTCCAGAGGCACTGACGGCAAGTTTTATACCCACTTACCATCGTTATCACGCAGTCACGCATATTGTGTTTCAACAGCAAGCCTATAATATTTCTTTTCGCAGTAATCGTGGCTTTACAAGCTTTCGCATACGGCGCAGTGTCGATCAACAGAATTGAATCTAAAGCACTGGTAATTCTCATCTCATCTTGTTAACGCGGTGTGGAAAGACTTCCAACGTGGCAGTGGGTTGTTCAGTGGGTTGCTTAATACTGATGGTGCATCGTGAACAGCGTACCGTAAGGCGACGCCTACATCAGTGTCTGAAGTCTGTAATGATAATTAGTTCGGCGTTAGAACAGCAGATCTGTTGCGATTGTTTGCAGCGTTTGCGGAACTGCAGACCGATATGACGGAGATCGTGGGCAACATATCGGGACCAGCGGGTCTGCCTTTTCACAGCTACGCCGGCTTCTGTGTACGCACGTTCTTTCCCGGAGTTTCGGCGAACAATCATTCCGTTCTCGGAACTTTCGAGGTCAGTTTTTCGCAACTAAAGTCACACATGAAATAAAGACGTGAGATTGTTCATGGACATTAATAAGTATTGAACGGGTTTGAACAAACCGACTACAGACACTATTGACAGAATAGGCTAGCGATAGCAAAATAGTTAATTTAGTAATGGATAATCGTATGTATTTTTTCATGTGAAGGTTTTAAGCTTATATCTCACACAACATCAGTGGCCTGTCAATAGTTGTATATAACTTTTAGATCATAATTGTTTATTTATGGTTCGAACAAACGCTAAACTAAGTTTTGCATTCTTAGTCAAACTCGAGCAAATTAAATGTTTTAGTGCTAAATAAAAACAACTGCCGTAAAAAGCAGATTACTTTCAGCGTTTACGTCGTTGTGTCGTGAATGAAACGAGCACTTTATGCGTGTGCGAACTGCGCAGCACGGTGGTGCTGGTCGAAACAGCGGCTTGGACCACGGCCTGGCGCTGTTCGGTCAACTCGTCTGCAACAAGATCTTCCTCCTGAGTTTCATCCGAACGCTGGAACAGCGATCCGACTTCATCGTTCGAGACAAAGTCAACGTGGCGTCTCTCGTCTGCGTTGCACTGCACAGTCGGCTCGACTACCTCACCGAGTTAGTATACCGGCGCGCTTTTCGCAGTCGATGTGGCGCAGACGTGGGTCGTTATTACTGAGAAACTTTCAATTAAAT
>Ga0209786_1000564_pt1 | contig 12326 bp, 11 predicted proteins | sample WorMetilvaeELBA2_FD_187405 | JGI IMG/M metagenome (GOLD analysis project Ga0209786, IMG submission 187405) | Marine gutless worms symbiont microbial communities from Max Planck institute for Marine Microbiology, Germany - Olavius ilvae ELBA.2... ...
GAAATTGCGGATGCGGTTCAAATGGGAACAGAGTTCTTGGCAATCGTGCTAGACTGGTGACAAAGGAAAAGTTTACTAATTTTCCTTATGGTGAGGTGTTTTTTAAATTGACACGCCCTTTAATGGGTGACCCCATTTTAGTCGGCTGCTTATTTCCTTTAAAAAAAATGATACTAGCCGCGGACACACGCAGACAGACATAGACATTTGAGCCGAGCGATCCTCCGTCGCTTTTAGCTATGGCGGGACAAGCATGCTCGGCTCAAACAAGTCATCGCTTCGCGAAATAGGATTCTGGAATTGCCCGAAGGGCATCGAGTCAAATAGCAGGCCAAGCCCCGGCTGCGGGATTATAAAATCGGCCGGCTAAAGACAGCTCTCAGCCCTCTGATTCCTGAAACCTGAAACCCGACACCTGATATCTGTCATCTGCCCTCTGACCTCTGTCCTCCGACCCGCCAAAGGCGGGCAAGCCTCTGACCTCTGATATCAGTCTTCTGTCCTCCGCGTCCTCTGTGTCTCGAGTGAGAGAAGCGAACGGGTGGTGATCATCAGTGGCAGCCGCCCGTTTATCCTGAGCAGCGCCGAAGGGAAGGGCATAACCAAATCATTCTCCGTGAACTCCGTGAGCTCTGTGAGAGACATGGCCCCAACAACTGATCCAGAATGCTTAAATGCAAGACCTGACCCCATTCCCGTACACTGATATCTGTCTTCTGTCCTCCGTCTTCTGTCCTCTGTCTTCTGCCCTCTGACATCCGACCTCCGACCTCTGATGTCCGCCCCCTGGTTACAAATGGATCCTTAGAGTGTTGTTTTTAGCCATTAAATTGGCTATCTAAGCTATATAATCAGGACATTTCCTCAAGTTTTCCATGTAATTAAGTCAGGATAGATTGGTTCGACCCCAGATCTTTGCAGAATGTGAGATGGTCCGGCTTCTTTATTGACCAATTTTCACAATTTGATACGGAAAATGGCCGCATAACAGAATACGCGAAATAATTCTCGATACTAATTAGATGGTCTTAAATTAACACCGAAAGGAGGAATCATCATGCTGAAGAGAATTCTTGAAGCGCTGGGAGCTCTTCTCGAGGACACTCCGGTTTTTAATCGACTGATTATGCAAATGAAGCAGTGGGGCGATTCACAGCAAGCGGCACGGGCGCATTTAATATCCGTTCTGTCAAATGTCGTTGCGAGTTTTGAAAGGGCACATGCAGTCGTATTAATTGAGTTGTCTCGATTGTCTGGGGCGACTACTCCGCAAGAATACAAGGACATTATGAGTGAGAAGATAGACCGGGATAAATTTTACGAGTTATTTAAGGTCAACGATGTCTGCTCTCATGTTCATCAACTTCACTCGGATCTGCAAAGCGGTTTTGGAGATATATCGGATTCGATCATCTTAGGGGCTGCAAAGCGGCTAAGCCGCTCGCTAGGGGAATTTGAAAAAGGAGAGTACACACTGGCAATGAATTATCAAGAGTATCTTGCTAAAGTCCTCATGAGCCCTTCCTCGGTAAACACTATGGATGATCTTAAAGATGCTTTGACCGAGATTGCTGATGAGCAGGCCAGACTATCTTCAGAACTTACTGAATTGACAAAGTTCAAGATTAGATTGCTGCAGATTTCGCTCTATGATTGAGGTAGGTCGATGAACCCAACAAAGGCGTTAACAAGGATTGCCAACCCCGCTGAGCTTCATTGGCACCGATTACGCCTGACATTAGTGCAAATAGCGGCTACCTATGTGCACCTGTTAACTTGAAACATAAGGCGCGGAATTTCTAACATTATCCACGCCTATTGGTTTATCCCTATCGAGAAAGCGGTATTCTGCCCTCTGCCGTCTGACATCCGACATCCGACATCTGATCTCTGTCCTCTGTCTTCTGTCATTTGCAAGACCGGCCCCCATTTTGTCGGCTGCTTATTTTCTTTGAAAAAAATGATACTAGCCGCGGACACACGCAGACAGACACAGACATTTGAGCCGAGCGATCCTCCGTCGCTTTTAGCTATGGCGGGACAAGCATGCTCGGCTCAAAAAAGTCATCGCTTCGCGAAATAGGATTCTGGAATTACCCGAAGGGCATCGAGTCAAATAGCAGGCCAAGCCCCGGCTGCGGGATTATAAAATCGGCCGGCTAAAGACAGCTCTCAGCCCTCTGATTCCTGAAACCTGAAACCTGAAACCCGACACCTGATATCTGTCATCTGCCCTCTGACATCCGACCCGCCAAAGGCGGGCAAGCCTCTGACATCTGCCCTCTGTCCTCCGTCATCTGCCCTCCACCCTCCGACCTCCGACTTCGGACATCCGACATCTGACCTCTGCCCTCCGCCGTCTGACCTCCGACATCTGATATCAGTCTTCTGTCCTCCGCGTCCTCTGTGTCTCGAGTGAGAGAAGCGAACGGGCGGTGATCATCAGTGGCAGCCGCCCGTTTATCCTGCATAGTCCTGAGCGCTGCCGAAGGGAGCATCGTCGAAGGGCAGGGCATAACGACGAAAAAACTTGTAAATTCACCATTAAGTGGTTAAATATCAACTATGTTTCGGCGAAATATCGAAGATAATCTGCGCGCCGCATTGAAAGATACGCCGGTTGTACTTTTAAACGGTGCACGGCAGACAGGCAAAACCACCCTGGCCCAAAAAATAGCCGGGGATCTTTCAGCAGCCTATCTTACTTTAGATGACGCCACTGTCCTGGCCGCGGCGGGATCCGATCCTGCGGGATTTTTGTCAGGATACGAGGGGCCGACGGTTATCGATGAGGTCCAGAAGGTTCCTGACCTGTTCCCGGCAATAAAACTCCTGGTCGATCGTAATCGCAAACCTGGCCAGTTTCTGCTCACAGGCTCTGCCAACGTCCTTATGCTGCCGCGGCTTTCAGAATCCCTTGCCGGACGCATGGAGATTGTTACCCTCTATCCCCTTTCCAGGGGGGAAATCTCAGATAGGCGTGAGCGTTTTATCGAACGAGTTTTTGAAATTGATCACAGTGGTTTTTCGGGTCTTAGTGGCGCTGATGATGATCTTGATAGGATTTTTACAGAAGGCGGATTTCCGGAGGCCGTCGCACGCAAATCCCCCAAGCGCCGGAGGGCCTGGTTTTCCTCATACATCACCGCTATTTTACAGCGGGATGTTCGGGATTTATCCAATATCAATGGCCTGACCGAAATGCCTCGGCTGCTTTCACTTCTGGCAAGCCGGTCGGGTGGTTTGTTGAACATGTCGGACCTTTCACGCACATTGGGAATGCCACAAACTACACTGAAGCGATATCTGAGCCTCATGGAGACCACCTTTCTACTGCAGCCGCTTCGCGCATGGTCGGCCAATATCGGAAAGCGACTGGTCAAATCGCCAAAGATCTATTTGACCGATAGTGGACTTACTGCTCACCTTGCCGGATTCAAATCAGGTGCGATGGAAACCGCGGCGGTATTCAGGGGGGCCTTGCTGGAGTGTTTTGTAATTTCTGAACTCCGGAAACAGGCAACGTGGTCTACTCTTCCGATAGGTATCTACCACTATAGAACCTCGTCCGGCAGGGAAGTGGATATTATCCTTGAAGACGACGTCGGGCGCCTCGTCGCCATTGAGGTTAAAGCGGCTGCCGGGGTCAGCAGAAAGGATTTTTCAGGAATAGAAAGCTTTGCCGAGGCTGTCGCTAACCGGTTCGTCGGCGGCATCGTTCTTTATGCTGGAAGTGAGATGGTGCCCTTTGGATCGAACCTGTGTGCGGTCCCGGTCAACTCTTTATGGGCATAGAACTGAGGCACATTTTGCCTGCGAATGCGTGCGCGTAGGGTCGTAGTCCCGCTAAAGCGGGACAAAGCCCCAAGCCCGGACATCCGACCCGCCAAAGGCGGGCAAGCCTCTGACATCTGCCCTCTGTCCCCATCCCCCATTATTAACGTTTTTCCTTGTGCAACTCGTCATATCTTGTTTAATATCGTTTCATCCCCCCTAAAATATCGCCATCTCTGTTTAACACACCGTGATTTACTTAATTATCTATAAATAACCCGGCATCTTCCTTGAACCTTTGGTCCCATACTTTGATGTGGTGGTGAAAATACAGGACGAAATTCGAGAAATCGGATTACCGGGTCTATATACCTTCATCATAGAGGTGAGATCCCATGAATGAGATTATTCCAATCGAGGCTATCGTCAGCAAGATCATTAACCTCCGTGGTGAAAAAGTGCTTTTGGATCGTGATCTCGCTGAGTTGTATGGTGTTGAAACAAAGGTTTTGAAGCAGGCGGTCCGAAGAAACATCGAACGATTTCCTGCGGATTTCATGTTTGAAATGACCAAACAAGAGTTTGAAAATTGGAGGTCACAATTTGTGACCTCCAAATCACTAAGAATGGGACTCAGACACCCTCCAATGGTATTCACCGAGCAGGGTGTTGCCATGCTGTCCTCTGTGCTTCGTAGTTCAAGAGCCATCGAGGTCAACATAGCCATCGTGCGGGCTTTCGTATATATGAGGAAGGGCGTTTCCGCTCAAAGGGAAATTGAACAGAAATTAGCTGTGTTGGAAGACCTCCTAGAAAAGCATGACGATGACATTAAGCTGATATTCGAAGCAATCCGTCAATTGATGGAGCCACTTATTGAGAAACACAAAAAGATCGGCTTCACAGCCAGGGAAAAACAGGCCAAATACGGCACGAAAACAGCATAAATGCCCATTCGCCGCCCGCGGGGCATGTACAAGATATTCTCCGTGAACTCTGCGTGCCGGGTCGAAGCTTTATGCGAAGCCTGGTGAGCTCTGCCTGGCGCGCCATAGCTCGAAGAGCGACGGCGGGTGAGAGACATATTCCCAACAACTGATCCAAAATGCTTAAATGCAAGACCTCTGCTTGTCCGCCATAGCTCAGAGAGCGACGGCGGGACCCCATTCCCGTATCATCTCACTCTGTGTCCGGCGCCTGCCGGGTCGTAGCTCGAAGAGCGAAGCCTGGTGTCTCGAGCGAGCATGGCGAGCGGGTGGTGAAAATCAATCTCCGTGCACTCCGTGAGCTCTGTGAGAGACCCGTCCTCCGACCCGCCAAAGGCGGGCAAGCCTCCGACATCTGTCTTCCGCCCTCCGCCCTCTGACATCTGATTTCAGACATCTGACCTCTGAGAGAGACATGGCCCCAACAACTGATCCAGAATGCTTAAATGCAAGACCTGACCCCATTCTTCCCCCTAAGAATTCTTGGGTCTGCCTGTGCTTGGACCCGGCTGACATTAGCTGCCCGCAGGGCTGAGCCTATTTTCATTTGTCGGCCTCTCACCGACAAATGAAAAAACTATCATCTCACTCTGTGTCCTCTGCGTCTCGAGCGAGCATGGCGAGCGGGTGGTGAAAATCAATCTCCGTGCACTCCGTGAGCTCTGTGAGAGACCTGTCCTCTGCCCTCTGTCCCCTCAATATTTCATCTGAAATCAAGATTTTTCGTTTTTGTACGTGACCTATTTCATTAAATGATACATAGTTTACCCAATAACCTATCGGTCGACAGACCTCATCAAAATTTAAATATTTGTAAACACACAATAATCTATAAATTTTTCTGTCAGCACGCTATTTGCATTTGATCTAAACAAATTTCAGACAAAGCCAAACCACCTGCAAGGGTGGGACGGAAAGCTGCGGGTCTCCCAGGGGCGAAAGCTACAGATCCAAGTAGCCAGAGATAGCCGGGTTGCCTTGATGGTGACCTGGCTTTTTTAATTTAGAGGAAGGAGGAGATATGCAGCTACCTTTTTGGATCTGCTTACAACGGATACTCATCGTTCTGTGTTGCCTTGCTCTACCAATGTCTACCTTCGCCGCTTACTCGATAGATGTTCCTAAGGATACGAAGGTCTATCTGGTCACTCCGGTCGAAATCATTGCCAAGAGAAAGCTGTATGATGTTGGAGACACGATTCCCGTTGAGGTCTGGCGCGATGTCGTAGTCAAAGGACGAACCGTTATCAAAGCTGGAACTCCAGCCACGCTTCGTGTTGACTCCATAAAAGGGCGAAATGTCGTTGGTATCAGGGGACGCGTCAGTTTCGGAGCGGTACAGACGACAGCGGTTGACGGACAATCGATCCATCTCTCGGGCGGATACAACAAAGAAGGCACTGGACGAGTCGCTTTGGCGGCAACTCTTGGTGCAATAGTCTTCTTTCCTGCTTTGTTCATTCCAGGCGGTGTCCCGAGATTTCCTGCAGACACCGTATTTGATGCCCAAACAAGCGGTAGCTACGTTGTCGTTCTGTCTGAACGCGAACGACCAGTTATCAAACTGGGATCAATGGACAAGTTTACCGTAGATGTTGATTACGACAAGCTTTTCGAGAGCGAAAAACCAAAGGTCTTTGAGTTCGTTTTATACAACGTCAGCCAAGACCGAGAGTTCGTGATCGATTCGGTAAACGGTGAATCCTTGAAGCCCCTAAAACTTCGAAGAGTTGAGTCAAACGAAGGGGATATACGCGCATCAATACCAATCAAGAAGCTGTCGAAGAAATTTCGAAAAGGGATCAACAGGTTTGAAGTCGCATATACCGACGAATCGGGAGAGCGTGTCTCGAGTGAGGTAGTACTGGAAATCGAATACTGAAACATGGGAGTAGCATTACACTGCTGGAGGTGCATCTAATGGCTCTTTGTCCGCACTTTTTGATTGCCTTAATAATATCGCACAACGTGGCAAGTTTTGTGCGTCGGTGATAGATAAGCTATTTTGAATTTTTCCCCTCAGACGTTAAGGGACAACGAAGTGTTGAGCAACCACGCGATCGTTGCACAGGAACTGGATAGACTTAAAAATGGGACTTATCGAATGCCCGGACTGCAAGAAGCAAGTCTCTGACTTAGCGCCGACGTGCCCAAACTGCGGCCGACCGATCATGGGCGTCCCAGAAGCCACGGGCGAAGGGTGTTTTCTGCGGAGCCTCAACATCGGGTGCATTGTCGCACTACTCTTATTCGCACTCTCCGCGTTAGTCTTCATAATTGGGCTGTCGCTGGACTGGAAAGGTAACTTATAACAAGTCTCTGGAGAATTACGTGAACCGCTAACGCGCTTCACGCGTCTCAGCTTAGACGTTAGGGCGGAAAACGGCTATTTTAGTGCACCTGGGAACAGGTAGAGTGGAACGTGGAATTTATTAAATTTCCCGCGCCTATTGGTTTATCCCTATCGAGAAAGCGGTATCCTGTAGTCGTGGTCTAAAAGTTATAATGCAAGACCTGACCCCATTCTCCTTGCTTGGCGCGCCATTTTGTCTCGGCGACTTGTGCGGCGTAGTTTTAACGAAGACGTAAGCCTGGCAAAGACGGGCTTGTGGGGTCGAAGCCTTTTGGTGTAGCCCCAAGCTCAAGAGAGCGACGGTGGGAACACATTCCGAAAGATACGGAATCAAGTCTTATTGGATACCATCGATATCGGTCTCACCAATCGCCATAGTTTAAGACAATCAAGTAAAAGATAGAGCGATGGCCATAAACCCAAGGCAAAACCTGGTAATCATCAAAGGCAAGGACCATACGGATGATATCTTGCGCATCGCCCAAGAAGCTGATCGTACGGTAGTTACTTACAAAAGCGGAAAGTCGTACCGCTATTCCCGGTACAATGTTGAATGTCTTTCAAATCCAAAGCGCATCCCAGTTGATAATTCCCGTTTGTTCATTGCGGGTGATGTATTGTCAGACGTAGCGCAAGTTTTACGCTTCGGAAATTGGGTAAAGATTTTCCATGGAAGAGGAGGTAGCAGATGCTGCCCGTTGTCAGAGTTTTCAACTCAGCGGATGAGATCAGCTAATGGCCGCAGTAAGGATGTTCTCGCCTATTTTCGCGAACTTGCAGAAGGCGCTGCGATCAGGACTAACGAGGGCGATTCGCTGCTGGCGATGAAATACCGGCAACTGAACATCGTATCGTATCGCAGCATCCTTTCCAGCTTTCTGAAGGCACGCTCTCCGAGTTCGGAATGGTTTTCGCCAGGCCTTGCATCGGATCTTATTTTCCCTTTCGGTTGCAATATGAGCCAGAAGATGGCGGTCCAGAGGGCCATTCAGCGCCCTGTCTCCCTGGTGCAGGGGCCACCTGGCACCGGTAAGACGCAAACTATTCTGAACTTGATAGGGAACATGCTGCTCCAGAAGAAACGAGTCGCTGTGGTCTCCAGCAACAATGCCGCTACCGCTAACGTGCTCGAAAAGCTTAAGAAATACGATTTGGATTTCGTGACCGCATTTCTCGGCAGCGCTGAAAATAAACAGGCTTTTATCAAGGGACAGACAGGTGCAGCGGTTCGGATACCGACGCTCCAAGCTAGCCAGGAAAATTCTGCCCGAAAGGATATTCTCCGCCTGAATCAAGAGCTTGACAAGGCGTTTGAAAAGAAAAACGAATTGGCTGCGGTGATTCAGCAGATTGATGCGCTTCGGCTTGAATTGGCTCATTTTGAAGGCTTCCAGCAGGAAACGAAGGGAAGCGACTTTGAGGAAAGGGAGCGGGCATTCAGGCCGAAACTATCAGCGCGAAGGCTTATGAACGCTTGGCTTGCTTATGAACGAAAAGCAAAGCGCCATGCAAACGCAAATGTATCATCTCCTTCGAGTTCCACGCTCTCATCGAATGCGTCTTTGGCTTCGTTTCCCACAAGAGCGGCGAGCCGACATGTCGGTTTTTGGGGGAAGATTCTTCTTCTGCTCCGGTTTGGACTGGCGGGACGAGTCTTTTTCCATCTCAGCGTCGAGGAACGTATTCCCCTATTGCAGAAAGCCTACTATCAGCGCAAGCTGGCGGAACTGGAGGACGGGCGCAAAACCCTTGAGGTTTCGCTCCAGGGGTTCCATTTTGACGAACGTCTGGAACGACTATCCGAGCTTTCGATGCAGCTAATGAAGCATCGCCTGGCAGTGCGTTACAATAATCGTGCGCGGAAACTGTTCTCTATTGATGACCTCTGGAAGCAGCCGGAAGCATTCCTCGACGAATATCCCGTTATACTGAGCACAACGTTTTCCGTCATCACATCGGTCAAAAATAGCTATTTGTTCGATTGCATCATCGTGGATGAAGCGAGCCAAGTCGATCTGCTCAATGGCGTCCTGGCGATGGGCTGCGCAAAGAAGCTTGTGATAGTCGGTGACCCGATGCAACTCCCCAACGTATTGACGGAGCAGGACAAAAAACGGGCGAGACAGGTCGCTTTAAAGTACGATGTGCCGGAACATGCCAGGTTTGAGCGACACAATTTGCTTTCTGCCGTGCGCGCCGCTTTCCTGGATATTCCCGAGACGCTGCTGCGAGAACATTACAGGTGTCATCCAAAAATTATTCAGTTTTGCAACCAAAAGTTTTATGGGGAGGAGCTGCTTGTCATGACACGCGATCAAGGCGAATCGGACGTTCTTAAGGCCTATGTGACGGTCAAGGGCCGGCATGCGCGTGGCACGGTTAATCAGCGCCAGATTGACGAAATTGTACAGAATGTTTTACCCGAACTAGGCTCGGTCGATCCAGCCGACATCGGCATTGTTTCGCCATATAGAGCACAAACTGCCAGGATGCGGGCATCCGTCGGCTCGAAGCAGATTGAGGTTGACACGGTGCACAAATATCAGGGCAGAGAAAAGCGTGTTATGATCATAACGACAGTGTCGAACGAAGCCAACGAATTCGTCGATAATCCGCATTTGCTGAATGTCGCTGTATCCCGTGCACGGGAGAAACTGCGGCTTGTCGTTTCGAAGGAGATTGCCGAAGGTAATGGCAACATCGCGGATTTTCTGCGTTATATCCGGTACAGAAATTGTGAGGTTATTCCTGGTAAGGTCCGTTCCATCTTCGATCTTCTCTATGGTGAATACACGGCAGCGCGTTTAAAGCTGCTGAAAAAGCGAAAACGAGTTTCGAAATACGATTCCGAGAACCTCGCCTATGGCGAAATCGAGGCGGTTCTTCAAGAAAAAGCGTATCGGGGTTACGGTGTCGTTTTCCAATTCCCGTTGTCGATGCTCGTCCGCGATACAGGGTACCTTACCACTGAGGAATCTGCCTATGCGTCCCATCCCTGGACCCAAGCCGATTTTTTGGTTTACCGTAAAGTCGACAAAAGCCCTGTTCTGGCCATTGAAGTCGATGGATATGCATTTCATCGTGAAGGAACGCGTCAAGCTGAGCGTGATGCGCTGAAGGACTCTGTGTTGGAGAAGTGCGGACTTCCAATCCTACGCCTTTCGACTATTGGGAGCAACGAGCGGAGCCGGATTAGGAAGAAGCTGGAGGATGTGGTAGGAGGATCGAGGGCCGGAACAAGCTAACTTACTGTTTTAAATCGGTAAGTCTTATAAGAGATCCTTGAACATGCTTGCGCCTGGAACCCGGCTGACACTAGCTGTCCGTTTATCCTGAGCATCGTCGAAGGGCAGGGCTTTTTCCCGAGCAACGCCGAGGGACTGCTCCATTTTGCCTGCGAACGTCCGCAGGCAAAATAAAACAAAAGCAAGAATGATAGTTCATTCTTGCTTCGTCAGCGCCATGTCCGCGTCTGTCCGCGGCTAATAAAATCACTGTGCTCTCTGCGGGCTCTGTGAGAGACCTGTCCTCTGTCTTCCTTTCTCTGTCATCTGACCTCAGACATCAGTCCTCTGTCATCTGCAAGACCTGACCACATTCTCACGACCCCAATTTGACCAATTTGAAGAGAAATACAAGTTCTGCTCAGCGTACCGCTTGAACCCTGAAGTGGAACCCTTCTTTTTTTTGAAGATGAGCAATGATTTCAAAAAGATTTCGAGCTTGTGGGTTTCCTTTAGGACCGAACATGCGCATGAGGCTTTTAGGCGACTTGGCGGTGGCTGAACCGAGGGCATCAAATCCGATTGTGGCGTTTATGTAATCGCGTAAAATAGCCTTTCCGGTATCCACGTCACCGGTTAAAAGGCATTCAATTCCTTCCTTGAGTAACTCTTCCCGAAAAGCTGGATCGCGTTCCATCCGACTTTTAACAGTGTCCTTAAAGTCTTTAGTGAGTGCCATGTTCAGCTCTCCTGACGTTTTCGTCTTTTGTATTCTTTCCAAAGTGCCTTTGCGGCCTCTATGTCATTCTGCTGGCGTTTCTTCGTACCACGTTTAGTGCGGTAACACATATGTTACCTTTCGTCAACTATTAAAAAGGATAGCGAGCAGTAACTACGCGAAATCAAATACAAATACAAAAGATGCGACCCTTGCCTCTTTTTTCCGATCACATGCTTTTTGAATATGGAGAGGAGATCTCTATTGGGTCAGGTCTTGCATTATAGCATTTCCGTCATTTCAGGCGCTTATGTCGTGACCTTTTCAACAAGCATCAATTATATTCGATGGTCCTTTTGCTTGGCATTTAGCCGTCCGTTTGTCCAGAGCACAGCCGAAGGACGTGTCCTGCCTGTCCCGAGCATAGCCGAGGGGCCTGTACCTCTGCCATCTGCCCTCCGACATCTGACCTCTGTGAGAGACATGGCCCCAACAACTGATCCAGAATGCTTAAATGCAAGACCTGACCCCATTCCCGATGAACTTATCCCCAACATTGCCTATGCCTGGAATCCTACTGACTCTTTCTGCCCGGAGGGCTGAGCCTATTTTCATTTGTCGGCCTCTCACCGACAAATGAAAAAAACTATCATCTCACTCCGCGGTCTCTGTGCCTCGAGCGAGCGTAGCGAGCGGGTGGTAAACGTCCGTCCTTGTCAGCGTGCGTCTGCGGCTAATAACGGACCTCCGCCCTCTGTCCTCCGACCTCCGACCTCTGTCTTCTGCCATCTCCGTCCCTCATTTCTTTCTAACTTGATATATCTCGTGATTATATGTATTGACAAAAGGCACACAATGGCATTATTATGTCAACATGAAGCCGTTTGAATGGAGTGAGGAAAAAAATCGCTGGTTGAAAAAAGAACGGGGCATTAGCTTCGAAGAAATGGTTTTTGCGATTTTAGGTGGACAGCTTGTCGATATTGTCGAACACCCAAATAGAGAAAAGTATGGAAATCAGCGAATCTATTTGATTGAAGTAGATAACTACCTATATGCGGTACCTTATGAGGAAACGGATGAAGCTATCATTTTGAAAACAATATTTCCGAGTCGGAAATATACAAAAAAATATATTAATTTTTATGGTTATATAGAAAGCCCAAGTGATAAAAATAATTGATTCAGCTGTGACCTTATCTGTCACAGGTCTACGGTATAATGGTCTCAAAAACACAGAGGAGGCCTACTATGACAGCATTTTATATCAC
>Ga0209786_1000565_pt1 | contig 12326 bp, 9 predicted proteins | sample WorMetilvaeELBA2_FD_187405 | JGI IMG/M metagenome (GOLD analysis project Ga0209786, IMG submission 187405) | Marine gutless worms symbiont microbial communities from Max Planck institute for Marine Microbiology, Germany - Olavius ilvae ELBA.2... ...
CCGCACCCCGCACCCCGCAACCCGCAACCCGCACCCCGCACCCCGCACCCCGCACCCCGATCATCTCATCTTGGCACGGGTCTCCTCTGTTTTAGCCAAATCGACTTTCAAACTTGCGGTATCGATCACCACCCCATACCCTTCAGCCGCCTGATCAATGCTCACATACCCGTTGCGCACGTCCTCCTCGACCGCTTCCGGCTCCCGCTGCAGTGGATCGCCGTATCCGCCGCCGCCGGCACTTTGAAACTCGATCCGGTCTCCGTTGCGGCACAGCGTCAAGCCGCTGGGATCCCCGGGTTGTCCGTTAATTAAAAATCGGGCAATCACACCCGGATCGGCGCCGAACAATCCCCGGGGCGCATATTTGAAGCGCCCTGCCTGAACTGCAATCGAGGTCGGTCCATCCGGGGCCAATTCGTCGTCCGGGACGCGAATCACCATTTTGCGTCCCAGGCCGCCCCGCATTTGTCCGGGTCCGCCGGAATCGCAGACCAGGCTGCGTTCTTCCACGATCAGCGGCGTGTCACTTTCAAAAATCTCCACCGGCGTATTGGCGCCGTTGGCTGGAAAAATAGCACAGTGGTGACCGTCCATCCGGCTGCCGGCGCCCAAACCACCGCCCCGGATAATCATGGTCAGCCAGGGATTTCCGTTGTGTCGTTTACCATAGAATATATTGGTTTGAGCCGGGGTGCCGCCGCTTTCGGCGATTATATTGTCCGGCGTCGCATCGGCCAGGGCTTTGAAGACCATTTCGGTCATAAAATGGCCGATCTGCATGCGGGCCGCTACGGCGGCCGGGAACTTGCAGTTAACCACCGTCCCTTCGGGAGCCGTCATCCTGACCGGTCGAATGGCGCCTTCATTAATTGGAATATCCGGATCGAAGGCACTTTTGACGGCCATGAAGACATAGGCGTAGGTAAAATTGTAGACCACGTTCCCCCCCCAATCCACCTGGGGCGAAGTGCCGTCGAAATCGACGTGAATGTCGCTGCCGTCGACCGCCACGGTAAGTTTGATTTGAATATCCTGCCGTCGGCCGGCGCCTTCAATGATCCCCTCGTAGGGATAGACGCCGTCCGGAATCCCGCTGATCGCCTGCCGCATACTCCTCTCGGTGCGGTCGATGATTTCATCGGCCAGATCATCCAGGGTATCCAGGCCTTCGTCCGCCAGCATTTCAACGACCTTGCGGGCACAGACATGATTGGCAGCTACCTGGGAGCGGATATCTCCGGTGACTTCTTCCGGTGTTCTCACATTCCAGCGAATCAGCTCCAGCACGCTTTCATTGAGAACGCCGGCATCGTATAATTTCAGCGGCGGAATAAATATCCCCTCCTCGTAGACTTGCCGGTTGTCCGACGCAACCCGGCCGCCGATGTCGGAATGGTGAAACACACAGGCCGTAAATGCCACCGGCCGCTCTTTATAAAAAATCGGACTCATGACACAGACATCGTTCAAATGACCGGCCAGCAGCCACGGGTCGTTGACGATGAACACATCGCCGGCGCGATAGTCTTCGAGCGGCATCGAGTTGATCAAATTCTTGACACCCAGGGCCATGGCACCGGCCTGCCCCGGCGTGCAGAAGGTTCCCTGAACCAGCTCCTGACCGCGGCTGTCGGTAAACATGCAGGTATAGTCATGGGCGTCGCGCAACAGGCTCGAAAACGCCGTCCGGGCCACGGAGGCATCGGCCTCGTCGACAATCGAAACCAACCGCCGCCACAAAATCTCCAGGGTAATCGGATCGAACTGGGATTGCGGATTGTGGATGGCGGATTGCGGATCTAACTTACTCTCCGTGCCTCCGTTCCGTTTCCCGCCTTTATCTGTCATTTCGATTGTTCCTCCTCAATGTTAACCAATGGTTACGTATCCAATCCGGTACCAGATCCAACCGTCTAATTATTTGTGTGCGATGACCGATTCACTCAATCCGCAATCCGAAATCCGCATTCCGCAATCAGAATTCCCCGGTCCTCTGTTTCCTGACACCTGAAACCCGACACCTGGCACCTTTTCCCATCCTGTACTAGATCCAATCACCAAAAAGATTGTGCGCGATGACCGTTTCTTTCAATCCGCAATCCGAAATCCGCATTCCGCAATCGGAGTTCCTTTGTCATCTGTCGTCCGTCTTCAACTCGATCCGTATAAACCCATACTCATCCACGCTGGCCCTGGCATCTTCGCCGATGACAACGGTGGACTCCTTTTCTTCAATAATGGCGGGTCCAGCCATTGCGGCTCCCGGGAAAAGGCTAAACCGGTCATAGACCGTAAAGGGAATAAATTCCTTGCGGATCAATGAGAATGCCCGACGCTCACCTTTGACGCAATCAGCCAGCTTCCCGTTGGTCTGCGGCAGGGGTGGTATGCGAAATTCACGCTGGGGCAAACTCGCGCGGACTTTAAAGGTCACGAATTCGACCGGTGTGTCCGGATAGGTGCGCCCATATAATTTTTTGTAGGCCTCATCGAAAAACTGCCGAATCTGTGACGTATCCCACTCAACGAATGGCTTGTTCGCGATATTGAGATCGGTTTCCGCGCCCTGGCCGACAAAACGCATCATCAGGGTTCGCTCAAATATAATCTTCGCATCCTGGCCGGACTGCTGCAGGATGGCGGTCCCTTCATCTTCCAGTTCGTTAAACAGCTGCTCGATTTCATTAAAGTCAGCCCCATCCAGGGTCACCCGGTGGCTGCGGGTTAAGTCAAAGGCCACCGGTGCCGTAAAAAAACCGAGGGCGGAACCGACACCGGCCAGGGGCGGCACCAGAATACGCGGTGCCCCGATTTTTTTAGCCAAACCGTAGGCATGCACCGGCCCCGCGCCGCCGAATGCGGATATCGTTACAATATTCGGATTGCCCCCTTTTTCGGCGATATGAGTTTTTGCCGCTGCCGCCATGGTTTCATTGATCAGATCGTGAATACCGAAGGCGGCCTCCACCGCGGTGGTGCCAAGGGGGTTTGCGATTTTTAATTCAATGGCTTTTTCTGCCGCCGGCTTGTCCAGCCGCATGGTGCCCCCCAGGAAGTAATCGGGATCCAGGTAGCCCAGCACGAGATCCGCATCGGTTACCGACGGGTTTTCGCCGCCGCGGCCATAGCAGGCCGGCCCGGGATCGGCTCCGGCACTTTCCGGCCCGACCTGCAGCAGCCCCATTTTGCTGATTTTGGCGATGCTGCCGCCACCGGCCCCGATTTCCATTAAATCGACCACCGGAACCTGGATCGGCAGGCCGCTGCCCTTTTTAAAGCGCTGCACGCGCCCCACTTCAAAGGTGGATACCAGTCCGGCCTGGCCTTTCTGAATCAGGCAGGATTTGGCGGTGGTTCCTCCCATATCGAAACAAAACATGTCCTTGATATCGAACATCCGGCCGTAGTGCTGGGATGCAATCACCGCTGCGGTCGGTCCGGATTCGATTATTCTGACCGGAAACCGGCGGGCCGTTTCAACCGAGGTAATGCCGCCGCTGGAAAGCATGATAAACAACTTGCCCTTGAACCCGAGCGATTCCAGGCGCGCAGAAAGCTTGGCCAGGTACTTGGCGGTAATGGGTTTGACGTAGGCATTGGTTGCGGTGGTGCAGGTTCTCTCGTATTCGCGTATCTGGGGTAAAACTTCAAAAGAGGTGGATAAGGAAAGCGCGGGCGCCTCCTGCCCGACAATACCTTTGATCATTTTCTCGTGGACAGGATTTTCATAGGCGTTGATCAGGCACACCGCCAGAGATTCGATCCCCTTTTCCGTCAATTCGGCCAGTACTTTTTGCACCTCGGCCCCGTCCAACTCCGAAATCACGCGCCCGTCGCTGGCAATTCGCTCGGACACTTCCAGCCGCAGGGATCTGGGCACCAGGGGCAGCGGATACTCGGCAAAAATGTCATAGGCATCGTAGCGCAGCTCCCGGCCCAGTTCCAGCACATCCCGAAACCCCCGGGTGGTAATCAAACCGGTCCGGGCGCCTTTTCTTTCGATAATGGCGTTGATCACCAGGGTTGTGCCGTGAATGATCTCCTCGATTTGGGGCATAAAACCGGGGGTTGTCTCCAGCATCTCGCGAATGCCCGCCTCCACTGCATCCGACGGGTCGCCCGGTGTTGTCAGGCACTTGTTGATCTTGAACTCCCCGGTATCGTCGTTTACCAGCACAAAATCCGTAAACGTCCCGCCGATATCACAACCCAAACGATATTTCGGATTGCGGATCGCGGATTGCGGATTGTCTTTCCCTGTTGGATGTTCTTCTTTGTTCATTTTCTCGTTCTCAGTGTCCACCCCTGTTCCCCCAAACTTGAAAAAATAAGATCAATTTTTAATAAATCCGCATTCTGCAATCCGAAATCCGCAATCAAAAAAGGCTGGGTTCTTCCCATTCACCAAAAAGATCCCGCAACACACCGGCCATCTCCCCCACGGTCGCATAGGCCTTGCAGCAATCAACCAGCAGGGGCATGACATTTCTGCCGGACCGGGTGCCCTGCTCCAGTTCCTGCAGGGTTCGGCTGACTTCGCGATTGTCACGGGTCCGCCGCAGTTCTTTAAGGCTGTCGATTTGCTGATCGACCCAGGATTCATCGTATTCGTGCAGGTCCACATCGGTCTGATCTTCGGCTTCATCAGCGTATTTGTTGACGCCGACCTTGACGTATTCCCCGCTCTGGAGCCCTTTTTCATACTCATAGGCCTGCCGCGCGACTTTGCGCTGGATGAAGCCCGTGGACACCGCGTGCACCATACCCCCGATTTCCTGGATCTGCTGCATCTCCTCCAGGATCTTCTCTTCCATTTGTTTTGTCAATGTTTCGATGAAGTACGAGCCGGCCAGCGGATCCACCGTGTCGCGCAAGCCGACCTCGTCCATCAGAATCTCGAGGGTGCGCAGCGACAGCAGCGCCGCGCGGGGGGTTGGAATGGTATAGGCCTCGTCAAACGAGCACAGGGCCGTGGTCTGGGCCCCGCTCAGGGCGGCCCCCAAGGCATAAAATGCGCCGCGCATGATGTTGTTTTCCGGCTGTTCCTTGGTCAGGCCGCTGCCGCCTCCGCCGAATAGACCGCGCAGGAATAATTTCTTCTTGTCCTGAACACCGTATTCTTCGCGCAGCATCCTGGCCCAAAGTTTGCGGGCGGCTCTGAATTTGGCGATTTGCTCCCACAGGTTGCCGAAAACGTTCAGGTTGAATGAGAAGCGTCCGACAAATTCTTCGGCCGGCATGCCCCGCGCAATCACGTTGTCCATGTAAGCCTTGGCAATTTCAAAAGCGCAGGCAATTTCCTGGGCCGGCGTCGCCCCCGATTCCCGGATGTGGTAGCCGCAGATGCTGACCGGGTTGCAGCGCGGCAGCTGGCGGACGGAATACTCGATGCTGTCGCCCACCAGGCGCACGGCATCTTCCACGGGATAAATCCAGGCCCCACGTCCGATCATTTCTTTGAGGATATCATTTTGGGGTGTCGCACTAATTTTTTCTTTTGGATAGCCGAACTTCTCCGCCATGGCCTGATACATGGCCAGCATGATTGAGGCCACCGCGTTGATGGTAAGGCCGGCCCCGATTCGATCCAGCGGAATGCCTTTAAAAGCGATCTCAAAATCACGCAGCGAATCAATGGCCATGCCGACCCGACCCACCTCTCCCAACACTTTGGGATCATCGGAATCATAGCCCATCTGGGTCGGCAGATCAAAGGCTACATTCAATCCGGTCTGCCCGTGGGAGATCATCAGTTTGAAGCGTTTGTTGCTTTCCTGGGGTGTGCCGAACCCGGTGTACTGGCGCGTGGTCCAGGCTCTCGAACGGTAGCCCTGGGGATGGAGACTGCGGGTAAAGGGATACTGGCCGGGATCGCCCAGGTCCTTTTCGTAGTCGAATCCGACGTCTTCCAGGTCCTGGGGCGTGTAAGCAGGCTTAACGCGGATGCCGGACTGATAAATCACCTCATCGATGGCGTCTTTTTCGTTTTTAACATATTTTGCAACACCCATGATTTACCTCGAGTTATATGGTTTAATGATTCAATTGGGTTCAATCAAACCGTAGCCAGCTATAAAGATTAAGAGCTCATGAGTTGTTAAGCTGGTAAGCTCTTGAGCAGCAATTTTTAAGAAATGATCGTTTAATATTGACTATGAACCGTCCTTTGGACTTACGAACTTACAAGCTAATGCGCTTATGAGCTCACCAGCTTACGAACTCACGAACTTATTTGCTCACGAACTCACCAGCTCACGAGCTAAATGGCTAATTCACTATCTCTTGGATTCCGGCGATAATGTCGTCAAATTTGGTGCCGCCGGGAAACACACCTTGAATGCCAAGCGCTTTTAATTTGGCAATGTCTTGTTTGGGGATGACGCCGCCGACAGTTACCGGAATATCTTCAATCCCCTGCTCTTTCATCAATTCCAGCAGGTTTTTACTGATGGGAAGATGCGCGCCCGACATGATGCTCAAACCGATAACATCGACTGCTTCCTGGACAGCCATCCTGACGATTTCTTCGATGGTCTGATGGAGTCCGGTGTACAATACCTCCATCCCGGCGTCTCGCAAAGCCAGGGCGGTCACCTTAGCTCCCCGGTCATGTCCATCCAGGCCCGGCTTGCCGATAAGAATTTTAATTTTCTTTGCTGCCATATGTATGCCTCAAGTTCTCCAGTTTTCAGTCAATGTCGAAACTATCAATAATTGAGATCTCGCAATTTTTTTATAATGAAAATCCTTTTCCGGATGCTATCTCTTTCTGATTACAGCAAATCCCTCAGTCCCTGAATTTCTCAATTCCTCAATCCCTCAATTCCTCAATCCCTCAATCCCTCAATCCCTAAATTCCTGAATCCCTCAATCCCTGAATCCCTAAATTCCTGAATCCCTCAATCCCTCAATCCCTCAATCCCTCAATCCCTAAATTCCTGAATCCCTCAATCCCTCAATCCCTCAATCCCTTAATCCCTCAATCCCTGAATCCCTAAATTCCTGAATCCCTCAATCCCTCAATACCTCAATCCCTGAATCCCTAAATTCCTGAATCCCTCAATCCCTCAATCCCTCAATTCCTCAATCCCTCAATCCCTCAATTCCCCAATCCCTAAATCCCTGAATCCCCGAATTCCTTCAGAACCGCATCCCGCCCGCGCAAAATGTGCTCCCTGACCAGGCTTTCGACTTTTTCGGCATTGCGCTGGCGCATAAATTTGAGCATCTGAATGTGGTCTTCATTACTGATAACGGCGAATTTTTCATTGCGCAGTATCATCTGCCGAAATCGAAAAATCTGGTCTCTGAGCCCGTTGATCATATGGATGAGCCGGGGACTTTTGCTGAGATCATACAGCATCTCATGAAACTCCGTATTGATCTCGGGCAAGGTGTCCATCTGTTTTTTTTCCAGGCAATGCCGGTATTCTTCAATTTTGGCTTCAAGGGCTTTCAGTTCCCGAGGTTGATGCTTGAGCGTGGCCAGTCTGGCGGCATAGCCTTCCAGAACGCTTCGGATGCCGAAGGTTTCCTCGATATCATCGGGCTCCAAACCCAAAACGGTGAATCCCCCCCGGGGCTGCCGCTCGATGAGTCTTTCACGCTCCAGTTTGTGGATTGCCTCTCTGACCGGCGTGCGGCTGATTCCCAGCATTTCGGCGATATGGCTTTCAACCAGCCACTCGCCCGGCGCAATTTTGCCTCTGACAATGGCTTGCTTCAGGTTGTCGAAAACATGCTGCCCGAGAGGTTTGCGCTCGTGCAAAGCCTGCAACGGTCCGGGATCAAACCCTTTTAATTCAGCCTTTTTTCTCATAACCCGTCCTTAAACCGGCCAAACCGGCATTGAAAATTTAAGAATGAAAATTGAAGATTTATGGATGTCGCTTCAGGCTTCGCCTTCGGCTACGACCCGACAGGTCGCTCCGTCGTTTTTATAAAGCTCAAATATAAAGCCGAAAGTATAAAAGTTCCCAAGTTCCAATTTCCTTTCACTTCCGACTTTGACTCGCCTGAGCTTGTCGATGGCCGCATTTCCCCATTCTGAAATCCCAATCCTCAAATTCAAAATCGTAAAAATCTCTTTCCAATAAATCCGCAATCCGCAATCCAAAATCCGCAATCCTATATGACTCCTTGCTCCTTGAGACGGGCCAATTCATCGTCCGAATACCCGAGGATTTCGCCATAAATTTGCCGGTTATTCTCGCCGAAGCGGGGTGGAAACGAAAGCTGCTGCTGCGATTCACTTAAAAACGGGGTCATATTCGGCGGCGGTGCCAGTGTAATGCGTGTCCCGGAGGTTTCATCCCGGGCATGCAGCAGCCTTTTTTCAACCACCGGATCCGCGATCACTTCGGCAACGGTGTTGATTTTACTGATCGGCACCGTGATGGTCGTAAACAATTCGATGAGTGCTTCGGAAGTGTAATTGCGGGTGATGGCATTGATGGCGGCGTTCAGATTTGCGACATCTCCGATCCGGCCGGCATTTTTCTCATACTCGGGCTTGGCCAGCGATTTGAACATGTCCTGGGAAACCATCGTTTTCCACTGGCGATCGTTACCGACCGCCAAATAGACATAGCCATTGCTGGTTTGATACACGGAAACCGGACAGAAAAACTCGTGGGTGTTGCCGCGCCGGGTAATGGTTTTTCCAAAACTATCCGTCAAGGTAATGGGCACCGTCAGCCAGGACACGGTCGATTCGAACATGGCCATATCGATCCGGCTGCCTTCACCGGTGGCCTGGCGTTTGAACAGCGCTTTCATCACCAGACCGTAGGCATGTTCGCTGGTGCCCATGTCCGGCAGGGGAATTCCCAGGACCTGGGGGTCGCCGTCGCCTTCACCGGTCAATTCCATCAAACCTGAACGAGCCTGCAGAATCGGATCGTAGGCGGCCTCGTTGCTGTCCGGCCCGAATCCGGTGACGCCCAGCCAGGTGATGTCTGATCGCAATGATTTAAGCGTATCGTAATCGATGCCCAGTTTTTGGTAATTCCGGGGCAGTTGATTGGTGGCAAATATATCCACTTTTAAATCCTGCACCAGCGCATGAAAGATTTTTTTCCCCTCTTCCTCCGCCAGATTCAGAGTCAAATCCTTTTTCCCGGCATTGATGCATAAATAATAGGCGTTCATGCGCTCTTCCGAGAGCACCTTCTCCCCGATCATGCGGTTGGGATCGCCGTAAACCGGATGTTCCAAGCGGATGATATTCATGCCGTCCTGGGCCAGCCGGTAGGTCAAATAGGGCAAGACCGTAGCCTGTTCAAGGGACAAAACGGTGATATTTTCAAATAGTTCCATGTAATTTCTCCATTATTTGATTGGCTTGGAAATTATGGGATCATGAATGGGCAGGTACCTATGTCACAGGTTACGCATACTGTATACGGTATACAAAGTACATATGTCAAGAATTGTTTTCCCACTTTGATCATTTGGACGATATGGGGGCTAAGGAAGCGGCTGCCTTGGATTCCATATGGTTGGAAGTTTATTTTGTCGCAGAAAACCTGGTCCTCTGGGCCAGGTCAGATACAATCGGCTCTGCCGTGAATTGTGCTCCAAGCAAGAGCGGAATGATGGAATCCTGGAATGTTGGAATGATGGATTTAGTGGAATGGGATCGATTTTTGTAAGGATGACAAGGGTCAGCTTATAAAATCAGATCGTCATCCGCTTTCGCTTCCCAATATTCCATTATTCCACCATTCCATTATTCCATTCGGAGCCTAAGGTAAACTCCACCCCTCTGGGGTTAAATCAAAGCCGGGTCCTCTGAGCCCGGATCTTTACTTCTGAATTCGGATAACAAAAAGCCGAGATTATCTTGACAAAAGCACCACAATGTGGCAACAAAAATAAGCGCTTTCTGATTCGGCTCTGAATAAAACTTTTCCCGAGGATATATCCTGCCACTCTGAGTGACGCCTCCTGCTGCAATCGCTTCCGGTTTGATTTAAACTTTAACCAAAAGAGGATATGACCAATGATTAAAATATTAAAGTCTTTCGTGTTGCTTTTTGCAGTTGGCACTGTTTTCAGTAATGTTTATGCAATTGAGGAGTCAATGGTACCGGAAAACCAGCGTTCAACTACAGGATTGTATTTTACTTCAGAAGAAGCATCTGATCATATGGCGAAGAACAGTAAGTCGACATTATTTGTCGATGTGCGAGATCCGGCAGAAATTTTCACGGTCGGGATGCCGGTATCTGCAAACGTTAATGTGCCCTTCAAACGTATCGATCTAAATAAGTGGGATCAGAAGAAAAGCACCTTTCAGCTTCCTAACAATCCAGATTTTGTGACGGATGTCGATGCTCGCTTAAAAGTCAAAGGGCTAGGTCGCGACGACACTATAATTCTCCTATGTGGTTCCGGGAAACGCGCAGCAAAGGCGGCCAGCGCACTCAAAAAGTCCGGGTATACAAAAGTTTATTCCGTCATGGGCGGTTACAAGGGTTGGCGGAAAGCAAATTTAAAATGGAGTAGAAAGCTCGATAAAGGCAAGATGTATGTCACACTAACAGAATGAAGCATTCTTGAAATTAAACGATAATCTGATTGCGCGGCTGGGGTTGCTGTGGGGCGATGGATTTCTATCGCCGGGTGGGGCGGCGGAGTTGTTATCGTTCTCGAAGGGATATGTGGTTCACCGTGAGTCCACGTTAATAAGAGGTTCACTCAAGTCTAAAGCCTTGGAGTTGCTCGGTGCTGAGGCATGCGGGCATTGGCTCGAGGTTCGCGGTAAGGAGGACATCGTCCTGGACAAGGGTGAACTCAGGCCCACTCATTTGCGAGCGCGACGGCCTGGCTGATAGATATTAGTGTCCTTAAAATATTTGTAATTTCATCATTCCGGGCTCCCTGATCCCCGATGGTGCTTTCTGCTACTATGTACATGAACTATAGGACGAACACTAACTTTTGACATATTAAAAATATATCTTTACAGACTTCGATTACCGCCGAATTACATATTAGGCAAGAAATCTAATGCCAAAGAAAGCATCAAATTTGCATCAGGTCAGCTAGATATCACAAGTTTCGAATGACCTTTAGAAATCTAAAAATCTCGACAACCGATAGATCACCGGCCATTTAAGGGATGAGACAATGTTACAAAATTTGCTCGGATATAAAGGCCCTTTAATAGAGAACATGCCGCCGGTAATGGAGATGTTAACAAAGTACAACCTTGAGATAATAATGCTCAATAGAATTGGGAAAATTGTTCAGTTGATTGCTGCTATGATTGTTCTTATTGAGTTAATTGATGAGAAAAATATTAATGAATTAATAAATTCTATGATAAAACCATTTCGTAAACCTTTACACTGTTTGGAAAAGTGGATTGAACGCTCTAAAAAGCGGAGACTTGGTAGAATGGAAAATATCACTAAGGAGTTACTGTCACATATTAAAAAAAGCGGTTATCAAATTTCAATTAACGCAAAGTACTATACGAGAAAAGAAAACCGGATTTGGAAAATATATGATGAATCTAAAGAATATAATGTTGAGATAAAGGGGGAGGAAGTCCTCGTAGGTCGCGTGTTGACAACCCCGTTTTACCAAAGTCAATGGTTTTTCCCAGCGGTCTCGACATTTCCGCTTCTAATTGTGTGGTTGTTATCAGATCATAGTCTTATATACTGGATGTTATATCCATTTAAGCAATTTATCGAGATTTTCACCCTCTGGGGGAAAATCTCACCCCTAAAAACGGTCTTGTTTTTTTTTATAGGCGTAATTACAGTTCAAATTTATATTGTTTATCCGATGTTGGGTGCCCTGGTATTTATTGGAAAATTAGCAAAACGTTTGACCGAAGCAACAATCAGCATAAACAAGTTCAGAGCCATATTTTTTTCAATTTTTATTATCGGCTTTTTCTTAGAGTTCATTACCTCGAAATGAATGGCAGGGAACGATCTTAACCATCAACGTAATATCTAAATAATACCGACCAAGCATAAATAATTATATCGAAACCTTCTGCCAAAAATTTAGTTTATGCTTTGCACAGGTTCCTTTGCAGCTTTAATGCATGCGATTCTCCAACTAATTTACGAAATTTTAAGCTTATCAAATCCTGTGATATCATCATTCCAGTCTCTTTGGTGACCGGTTCCGATATACTGCTATATATCGATAACCTACTGTATTTAATTTTAATTAGTGTTCGAACGGGTATCCAGAACTCTTTGATATTGCTGATTAATATCGCATAAAAGGAAAACGAAGATTTTCCAGTTTAATGCATTTTTTACTTGCATTAAAAACTCGTAAACGGTAGTTATCTT
>Ga0209786_1000566_pt1 | contig 12291 bp, 9 predicted proteins | sample WorMetilvaeELBA2_FD_187405 | JGI IMG/M metagenome (GOLD analysis project Ga0209786, IMG submission 187405) | Marine gutless worms symbiont microbial communities from Max Planck institute for Marine Microbiology, Germany - Olavius ilvae ELBA.2... ...
AAGATAACTACCGTTTACGAGTTTTTAATGCAAGTAAAAAATGCATTAAACTGGAAAATCTTCGTTTTCCTTTTATGCGATATTAATCAGCAATATCAAAGAGTTCTGGATACCCGTTCGAACACTATTTAGACAGCTCGGATTGAGACTAAATTCCAATGTTCAAATAACAAATTACAAATAAATCTCAAATCACAGAATTCAAATCCGAAACATACAGCAGAACGCTGTGGGTAATTCGGAAGAGGCTGGCCGTGACATTCATCCCCTGTTTTTAGACCTTAGGCACACTCTGCGGCAAGTCAAAATTTATTTGGATTGTCGGAGATCGGAAATTGGGTAAAAATAAGATCTCCTGTCAGATGAAATGCAATGCTGTGGCACTGATGGCATTCGCGTATCTTGGCCGCCGTTATGGACGGAGAGCCATCCGGCTTGTACCTGGCGTAAGACCAGTTGGCCGTATAAAATCCCTTGCGGACGGCTTGCGGGTCGGGTGCCATTTTCGACATCACGGCAATTTCGATCGGGTTTGCATTTTTTCTTGAAGAAGCATGCCCCTTGAAAATTTCAATAACCAGGGTGGCACCGACGGGCCATATGCGAAGGGCTGATCCAACCCCGGCTGTCTCGTGCACAGCCAAGCGCTTGAGATCTGAATTTCGAAAATATATCCAGGCACTCTCGTCGCTGGCAAATCGGCGAGTATCGACGTACTTTCCGGACCAACCGGCTGCGGGAATTCCTGATTCATCACGATAATCCGGCAACGCTAAAGGACGGTTTGGATAACTAAAATCAGCCGGAATCACGAGCGTCGGCCGGCTAACCGGTCGCAAACCGGGAGGAGACAGCCGAACTTCAGTTTCTACAGCATGCAGCACGATAGCCAACAAGGCGCAAAGAACCATCACACCCGGAAGAATTACTAGTCGGGTACCGTTTCGAATGAGTCGGTTCATAATCAGCGACCACCGGCAGAGGCGAGAGTATGAGGAAGGCCACGCGAAGGGGCCGTAGCAAATTTTTGCTTTTACTCATTTATTTTAACTTCTTTATGAGCCGCCGGCATGGTTCGGATTCAAATTAAAGCGCCTGGACCAACCGGTAACGGTAAAACCGCTTCAATTCTCGCTGGCTGAGCCGGTGGCTTATGAAGAAAGTTAGCTAAAAAGATTTCAGGTACTCGACCAGCGCCGAAAGCTCCGCATCTGACAGATGACTGAACGAAGGCATTTTATCACCGCCCTCGACGATCCGCTGTCGCACGTTTTCATCCGTCACAGGCATCCCGCTGTCGGGAAGTTTGGCACCCTTGAACAATCCCAGAAGCCCCGGGCCCACCTTTTCCTTTTTGCTATCGGAATAATGGCAGATGGTGCAATTGGCGGCAAAAAGATCCTCTCCGGTTGCAGGCTTCCGGGCGTTTTTGAGCTTGGCGAAAGTCCACTCACCCGATCTGCCGGCCAGTTTATAGGTGCCGGTTAAATTGACTACGTTCTCCCGGCAGATCAAACGCAGTACGCCTTGGCCTTTCCGGCCTTCGAAACGATAGTCGATGAATATTTCCTCGCCTTTCAGGGTCATCTTTTCAATGCTTAAATTGCCTTCGAACTGTTCACCGGTAAACATTCCCGGTGCAGCGGGCGAAAACTGGTAGACCTTGTCAAAATTGGATTTCCAGATGCCGGGCACAACGCAGTCCAATTTTTCGGCACTGACCGTCGGCGGTTTAAAAACGGATTGGCCCAGGCCGTTGTAGATGGGACCGTTGCTGCACTGGTGATCGGCCACCACAAATAGCCAGTCGCTCAAATCCTCCCCGTCCAGGGCAACCGGAATAAAAGGCGATTCATATTTGCCCTTCGGAAAGTCAGCCTTCCAATCCTTTAAATCACCTTGGGCCGGCAGGAGCCGGTATGATTTGAAGCGTCGGGTATCAATCGCCACCATCTGCGGTCCCAGGTTGTTGTTCGGGTCATCGACCTGCATGGTAATCAAAAACACCTGATCGGATATTTTGTTAAACCGGATGTCCGATATTTTAGGATCATCCCCCGGATTCCCGTCAACCGGCAGAATGACCGGCACCTCATTGTCGACGCCGGCCTTAACCTGGATCTGCAGCGGGAAATATATATATTTTTCGCTGTAGACATGCAGCCCCCAGGGCCCGCCCGCAGGCAGGGGAATCTTGAACGTTCCATCAGGCCCGATGCCGCCGCCGACCAGGAAAGCATTGTTATGCAGTTCGCCTTTTTCCAGGGCCACGGCACCACTTGCCACGGCCATGCCGTCGGCGGTAATCACCTTGCCGGAGACATAGGTCTGGCACCAGGCGGCCGAACCAAAATGCAGGCTGACCGCAATTAAACCTGCTGATAAGATAAACCGCCTCAACAGTTTGCCGGTTTTGGATTTTAGAGTCATTTTTATCACCTGATAAATTCTCGAATTTTACGACAAAAAGAAAGAGAAATGAAAGCTGAGCATGGGCCTGTTTCCATTACCTGTATTCGCTTCAATTCAGCCCCAAACCCTTCTTGTCCTGCGCAGCCCGATGGGCGAAGAAGGAAACCTTGCTTGTGGGGTCGAAGCCGAAAGCGACCTGTGGGGTCGTAGCTCGAAGAGCGGAGCCCCAAGCCCCAAACCCTGAACTTTGAACCTTGAACCCTCATATGAAACTTCAAGAGTTTAAAAGCGAACCGCAGAACCGCAGAATATCGAATATCGAATGTCGAAGGGTGGGATCGCTTCGCTCAATCATTTTTTATATACCAGACCGTTCGACACAAAAGCTCACGACAGGCAGAATACATTCCTTCGACATTCGACATTCATTATTCGATATTCGATATTCGCTTTTTCAGAGTTTCTATTTCGATTTGACCGGCCGTTTTTTTGGCCAGCGGCGGCCCTGAACCTTGAACCCTAAACCTTAAACCCTGAACCTTGAACCTGTCCTTATAACGTTTTCAGATACTCAATCAATGCATCAACCTCCTCATCCGGCAGGTGCGCAAATGACGGCATCTTGCCGAGAGGTTTCATCAGCTGGTTGCGAAAACTTGCCTCTGAAACCGGTTTGTTGCTGATCGGAAGTGTATCCCGCTTGAACAGGTCCTTTAACCCCGGGCCGATTTTGGTGGCCGTGCTGTCGGTCAAATGGCAGGCTGAGCAATTTTTTTGAAAAATTTGGGCGCCCTTGGCGGCCAGATCCCCCATTTCAACGCCTTCGGGTGCTCTTGTACCGTAGACAATCTCACCCCCAAAATATCCCAGCCCAATCGTGGTCATTAATGACACGGCATAGAGGGCTAATACCATTTTATGAAAACGCTCGCCGAAAAATCCTAGAAGGACTGCCAGCAGCAGGAAAGAAACGAGGACAACGGCCAGGATGATTTTCATCTTGAAAGGCAGCAACAGGGTGCCGTCAAAAAAATGCAACCAGTCCATAAGCCCCAGCAATGCCGTCGGTACGGCGGCAAGCAACCCCAGAATAACGCAATGGCGCGCGGTTCGTGCCAGGCTGCTTCGGTTAAATACGATGGCCGCCAGGGCAAATAAAAAAGCGCCCATGACCATGCCAATCGGCAAATGGGTGAGCGTGGGGTGCAGGGGATGGGTGTAGCCGAAATTGGCCAGGCTATTGTAAATGAACTCTATCATTGCGACCGCCTCTCGCCCGGAAAAACGGGCTGATTATGAATGCCCTGCTACATGGGAGTCTTAATATACAACAATAAGATATCTGGGTCGCTATCCCAGGTTATGGTGGGGGAATTACGGTAACAGTCGTTTTTGAATAACCCAACTCAGGTCTTCAAGTCAAATGAAAATTGGGATCTAACCTTTTTCCGACACGGGGCTCAGGAAAAAATGGTCTTGTGCCTAGTGCCAATCGAAAAAAATGGTTGACCCTGGAAAAAATGTAGCGTAGCTATTAAGCTGATAGCAATAAATTGGATTAGAACGATGAAACTGTTAAAATTTCTCAGTAATGCAGCGGCCGCCGCCGTGGAGCCAGTCCCGGCGACGGTCGACAGCACTTAAAATAATAAGAACGCTGTTACCGACGCCATGGGCTGGCGAATACGGCCCATGGCGTTTTTTTATATTTGCCCCGGGCCGGAATCGGTCCGGGGTTTTTTTGTCTGAGACAAAAAAAATAAACACCGGATTTGGCGAGAGGGGCGCAGGAGCCTTAGGCCAATACTCCATCAACCCAATACTCCACCACTCCATCGGCAAAAGAGCGAAAATATAGTCAAAAACCCAGATCAAACAATTTCAAACAAACCCACAACCACAACTCACATGGGAGGTATCTAATGACCATTGATGACACAATCCAATTCTCACAACGCATGGAGCAATTGCCGCCCTACCTGTTTGGCATGATCAACAGCATGAAAATGGAAAAGCGCCGCAACGGCGATGACGTGATTGACCTGGGCATGGGCAACCCCATCGACCCGGCGCCGGAGGCTGTGACGCAGAAGCTATGCGAGGTGGCCCAGGATCCCAAATCCCATCGCTACCCGGTCGCCGACGGCCTGGACCACTTAAGGCGCGAAATTGCCTTTAACTATCAAAAGGATTATGGAGTCGACTTGGAAAGCGATTCCGAGGTTATCGTCACTATCGGGTCCAAGGAAGGCATCTCCCACCTGTGCCTGGCACTCGTCGGACCGGGAGATACAATCCTGGTACCGGCGCCGGCCTTTCCCGTCCACATCTATGCGGCGATTATCGCCGGCGGCAGCGTTATCCGGGTGTCTTTGGGGGAGCCGGAATCTTTTTTAAACCGTATCAAACGCATGTGCGAAAACATATTGCCCAGGCCGCGCCTGCTGATCTTGAACTATCCCCATAATCCGACGGCCGAACTGGCAAGCGTGGAATTTTTCAAAGAAATTGTCGCAATCGCCAAAAAATACCGCTTCATGGTGATCCATGATTTCGCCTATGCCAAGATCGCTTTTGACGGTTATAAACCGCCGAGCTTTTTGGAGGCTCCCGGCGCGCGCGATGTCGGAGTGGAGTTCGGCTCATTTTCCAAGACCTACAATATGGCCGGCTGGCGATTGGGGTATTGCGTGGGCAATCAAAAGATCGTTGAAGGACTGGCCAAAATCAAAGGCTATTATGATTACGGCATATTTTCGGCCATCCAGGTTGCCGGTATCGTGGCCATGCGCGACTGTGACAACGAAATTGTCGAGCAGGTTGAACGGTATCGCCAGCGCCGTGATATCCTGTGCGACGGCCTGGAGAATATGGGCTGGTCCGTCAAAAAGCCCCAGGCCGGCATGTTTGCCTGGGTCAGGCTGCCGGAACCATTCGACAAAATGGGCTCGATGGAATTTGCCATGCAGCTGATGCAGGAGGCCAATGTGGCGGTCGCACCCGGCATTGGGTTCGGTGAAGAGGGCGAAAATTATCTGCGGCTGGCAATGGTGGAAAATGAGCACCGCATTCGCCAGGCCATCCGCCAGATGCGGCGGGCCCTGCCGAAAATCAGTGAAGCGGTTAGATAGTCCGCCTGTCAAACTAGCGGAGCTATAGTAGTCGAGGTGACCTTCTATTACTCCGGCAAAGATAGAACCGAAGTTCGTCATTGCCGCGCAGGCGGCAACCCAGCAAAGCCCTGGATGCCGGATCAAGTCCGGCATGACGGAGTTGGCTGCTTAGCCACCAATTTTATGATTAAAAATCAGCGATCACCAGCAGAGCCGGGGGTATGAGGAAGGCCATTCGAAAAGTCGGGGTCACGCGCTACAGGAGATCGCTGATTTTTACATTTTGCCCGATCGAAAAATGGATATAATCAACCAGAATCCCAGCAGGGTAGCCAGTGTATAGCCGAGCAGGCCGAGCACGGCCGTAACGGATATGGTGTGCACTCCGAAAAAATTGACCGTAAACTCCAGCAGTTTCTGGGAAGAATTCAAAACCAGCGACCCGGCAATTAGAGAGGCACTGATAACCAGGCCGACTGTCAGCCGATTGATTCCCCTTTCGATCCTGATCGGTATATCCTGAAACCCACGGTGCCGGACCTCAAAAGGTCGTTTTCCCGAGGTCAATCCTTTGAGAAGATCGTGGACAAGTTTGGGAACCACTCGCAGATAGCCGTGGGTGGAGCGTGCCTCGCGGCTGAGGTTGCGTAAAAGCTTCTGGGCGTCGTAGCCCCGCTGCAACAGGTCTCTGGCATAGGGTCGCGTGACCTCGAGCAGACTGGCGTCGCTGCCTAGAATTTTACCCAGCGCTTCCGTCTGAATGAAGGTTTTAAGCAACAACATCAAATTGCGTGGCAAACGGATTCGGTACTTGACCAACAGCTGCATGATTTGCTCGTATACATCCCGTACTGAAATGGTCTGCAGCGTTCGGCCGTAAAACGGTTCGCTGATATCTTTCAGATCGCTGCGGAAATTGCTGAAATTGATATCCGCCTCACGGATCACGCCGGCATCTTCCAACGCTTCCATGATCATCGTGTAGTCATGCTCGGCATACCCGAGAAAGATGTTGGCCAGCTGCAGCATGGTCTCTTCATCCAGGTAGCCGGTAATGCCGAAATCCACCAGGCTGACCCGTCCGTCGTACATCACGATGGTGTTGCCGGGATGCGGATCAGCGTGAAACAGTCCGAATTCCATCAGCTGGCGCGAAAAGGAGCGCAATCCAATCATGGCGATTTCTTTAGGGTCGATGCCGTTGTCCCGGATCTCATCAACCTGGTCCATCTTGATCCCGTCAATGTGCTCCATCACCAGAACGGACCGGGCCGTCAGGTCCCAGTTCACTTTGGGGATATAGAGTTCTTCGCTGTCTTCGAAGTTGCGGGCAAAGCGTTCGATGTTGCCGGCCTCGACATACATGTCAAGCTCTCGAAATATGCTTCTTTCAAATTCTTTGACGAGATCCACGAAACCGATGATTTGCCCGATTTCAAATGAATTCTCTATTTTCTCGGCAAAGTAGTACATCAGCCGAATATCTTCCCGGATCTTCTTGTCGATCCCGGGTCGAATCACTTTCACCACGACCCGTTCGCCGTCCTCGAGTTCGGCCATGTGCACCTGGGCCACCGAAGCGGCAGCCAGCGCCTCTTCTTCGATGGACTCAAATAAATCGGTAACCGGACGTTTAAGTTCTTTTTCAATCACCGCTTTAATATTTTGAAACGGAATCGGCGGAACCTGATCCTGCAATTTGGTCAGCTCATCGATATACTCCGGCGGAAAGATATCAGCCCGCGTGCTCATTAGCTGACCCAGCTTGATAAAGCTGGGCCCGAGTTCTTCGAGAACCCGGCGAATTCTCTGGGGTGACGGATAAACCGTGCGGGCCACCACGGGCCTTTCGCTTTTAGCGCCGGCCGAGGCCTTGCCGCGGCTCGATATGCGATCCAGGATATCACCGAGGCCGTGTTTGACCATTAACCTGGTGATGACACCAAACCGTTTGATATTGCTGACCCGATGGGTCTTCTTGGAAAAATCCATCTTACTTTATCTTTCTCGGGGTAGCGAATCGCCGTCTTCTTCAATCTCGATGTCTTCGGGGTCGACCTTATCCCACTTGCGGGTAATCTCGGCCAATTTGTCCGGGTCGCTGATGTAGCTTTCCACATAGCCGCATTCCACGCAGACCAGGTTATCCAACGCCGCAATCGATGTCAATCCGATGGGAATGGAATTGCTGCCGAAGGGGCCTTTTTTCAACGACACGCCGGCTCCGGAAAAAACTTCATGTGAGCTGCATTTGGGGCATTTTCCTGTTTTCACCGTTTCACCTCCCGGTTAAAGTTTACGGAACGCATTGTATTCTAAAAGTGTAAGGTTTTTCAAGAACCGCGCTCTCAAGTGGTGTCGCGGGTCGGCGCAAACAGACTGCGGAATAGTTTATCATAAGGGTGTCGACTGTCGGTATCGCCGCACTATGACGAATTTTTGCAAATGTGTCAATATGTCTTCCGACTCGATCGTCCCGGCTTAATCCGTTCAGTGATTTTTGGGCAAAGGCATCGGCGTTAAAAACGTGAAGTTATTTTTGTGCGGTCCCCCGGCATAAGCGATGATCGTTGACGGTTGAAACTTGAACATGCTAATAAAAGGATTAAGCCGGGCTCCTGAACCGGGTCCTGAGAATCCGACTTTGGTTCACTCTAAATGGGTGATGAAAGTGGGCACTTTTACCAACAATGTTCAAGTATCAACACTGCCGCCGGCCAAAAAAACGGCCGGACAAATCGAAAAAGAAACTTATGAACGTCGAACATCGAATAATGTATTCTGTCAATTTTAAGAATAAAAAGCTTCAGCAAAGAGAACCCGCTCTTGGGCATATGACATTTTAGATTATGCAATTCGCTTGTTTTATAATCGATTAAGCGTAGCGTCATCCTTATTCGAAGTTCGATGTTGGACGTTCGATGTTGGAGGTTCGCGTCAGATCTTTGTTCCAACTTAGTTTAATTTCATTCAAGGTATCGGGTGTCAGCAACTGGAGTCGGCCCCCCGGATGGGAGTCGCACATGAGTTGGATTTTCTTTCACCGATGGTGACTTTCAGCCTCAACCCATCCAGGGTTAGGACTAAGGATTCGTTTTTTACTGACACCTGAAACCTGACACCTGAAACCATAAATAACTTAGACAGAAGGCATCGCCGATTTTGTCTAATCTGACCCAGGGGAACAGATTTTTTGCAATGGAATAAACTCCCCAACCCGGGTTGCACCGCATCAAAAAATGTACATTATATAACATACGCCGCAAACAGTCACAGAACAGAAATCAGGCAAGGAGATATGCCATGAAATCCAGGATAATCTTGATCTTTGTTCTTCTGCCGGTTATCGCATTTGCCGAAACTTATCGGGAAACAAGGCGTCTGGAGCTTGGGTCCGCCGGTGCACACCTCCTGCGCTTGCACTGCGGGGCAGGTGCGTTGACTTTGCAGGGCGTTGAAGACACAGACCTTATCACGGTTACCGCCCAAATTGAATCTGAAGGTACCGATAAGGAACAATTCCAGCTTCTGGTCGCAAAACTGATTCAATTGGATCTCAAACGCGAAAACTATCAGATCCTGTTGATCAGCAACGCCGAAAACCCGCCCCTGACGAACATCGAAGTCAGAATCCATCTGAATATCCAAATGCCCGCCAAGATGAATGTCAGGATCATCGACGGATCCGGCTTCGTCGATGTCAGGGATACCATCGGCAATCTATCAGTCAACGACGACTCGGGCGGCATCCGGATTAGAAATGTGGTTGGGCGGGTGATGGTCGATGACGGCTCCGGCGACATCGAAATCCAGGATGTCCAGGGCCGCTTGGAAGTCTTCGACGGCTCCGGGCAGATTGTCATCCGCCATGTAACCGGCGACGTGACGGTGCGGGACGCCAGCGGCGGGATTGAAATCAACGACATCGGCGGCAGCGTCACCGTGTCCGACGGATCCGGCAGCATTGACATCTACCGGGTCAACCAGAATGTTTTCATCCGCGAACCGGGCAGCGGCGAGCTCGATATCGATGGCGTACAGGGAAAGGTGATCGTCCGAGATTAGAGCCCCGGAGGGTGCGGTTGATTGGTTGATTCGTTGATCAGTTGATTAGGAAAGTGATCAATCAGCTACTTTAAATCACTAATCAGGACGCGACACCGAATTTTATAAATTGGTACTTAGCGGCGATTTTTTCTCTTCGAAGCCTTTGCCTGTTTTCGTTTCTTTTTCTTAGCTTTCTTTTTTTTAACTTTAAATTTGGGTTTAGATTGCTCTAAATTGGCTGGGGGTTTAGTCTTTGTGAAGCTATCCGGTACGGCGTACGATTGTGGCTCCTCGTTAAAACAAGCCCACCAGGACATGCTGTCATGAAGGTCATCGAGGGAGCGCCGCTCGAGATCGGATTTGAGTCTCTCAAGACATGTTTCTTTTCCATCAGCCAAGGCCTTTTTAATGTCGTTATACCCGACTATTCCAGAGTAAATCAGCCCCTCATCGTAGGCCTTTGTTATGGTATCCATAAGTTCTTCCGGATAAAGGTCACACACGAAACCGGCCAGGAAACTCCAGAAATCAGAATCCGCCTCAGCTTCATTACCGGTAAACAATGTCCCAAAGAACGATATAACCTCTTTTCTTGAAACGATCCCCTCCACAACGGCGTAGGCTATAGCATTGAGTGCGGATACTCTGCAATAAACATCAACATGTTTGTTCAGTGCCATGGATTTTATCTGCTCAACGGACCCGCCACAGGTTCGCAGCAAAATGGTCGGCAGATCGCTCGTTGCAAGGTCACCGAATAGTTCATGCGGAATTTCCTTTGGCAGGCTGAATAAATCAATAATCACATTGTGTGCTTTCGATTCCCTGAAATGACCCAGTAACATCCACGCATATATATGATCATACAGATTTTCGTTTTTCATATAAGGATTGGGATCGTCCAGGACGTTTTCCAGATTTTCGATGAGGTGGGGTGTTATTTCCGCTTTAAGTTCAATGGCCGCGTCAACGTGTTCCCGTTTATAATTGCCATCAAAAATTCTAAATGCCTCGAGTATTTCGTCTATGGTAATCTTCATATTGCCTCTCATTTGAAATATTAAAAAGACTATCTATTTAAAAAGATAGGTCCTGTTTTTCAAAGGCTAATGTTTCTTTTTCAATAATAATAAAAAAAGTCAAGGTACTTAGCAGATTCGATTTTTAAAAAGCTGCCGGCTGTACCCTTGACCGGATACTCAGGGAACAAATGCCCTATTTTGGTTCCAAGATATACGTTGAAAAAATATTTTTTTTGTGAAATAAAATATACGTAAAATACGTATATTTTACTTGGGGAATAATTATGCCGAATCCTTTTCTTTTTGGAAAAATCGTTATCGACGAACATTTTTGCGACCGTGAACGAGAGCAGCAGCTTATCGCTGATAATTTGCTGGGTGGGCAGTCCATCGTTGTCATATCGCCTCGTAGAATTGGCAAATCATCCCTGCTGGCCGTAGTCAGTTCTGGGCTTGAGAAAAAGGGGATGGTTTGCGGTCGTATTGATTTTTTTGCATTGAACTCGATCAACAAAATTTTAGGGGAGACTGTGCGGGTGTGCGCCCAGATGATGCTCAATCAGGAAACCAATCTAAAAAAGTTTCTATCTATCGCCGCTGATGTTTTCAAAAGAACCCGCATCGCCATCGAGCCAACACCGGACGGAAATGTGTCCATAAAACCTGAAGTTGGCCTGCCGGCGGATATTCGCACCAGCCTTTCCGAAGCAATCTTGGGACTTGACCAAATGCTTGGGAAAAAAAAGTGCAAAGGACTTCTGGTGCTGGATGAATTCCAGGAAATCACGCTGATCGACAAAGCCGGTACCCATTCCCTGGAGGCTGAGTTTCGCAGGGTCGTGCAATCCGCCAAGCATTTAAGTTTTGCATTTCTCGGAAGCCAGGCCAGTTTGTTGTCCGAAATGTTTACTACCCGCCAACGGCCATTTTTCCAGGCGGCTAAAATCGTCGAACTCGGTTACATCGATAACAAAAGTTTAACATCATACATCCGCAGACGATTTCGTTCGGCCGGCATCAAAATTAGAAACATCGAAGGGATTCTCACTGTGGTTGAGGGACATCCGGACTACGCCCAGCGGTATTGCAGCCACCTGCACGACATCATTGTTGCTTCGGGTGAGCAGGTGCCTGTTGTGCACCTTGATGATTTTCTCCTCCGTCAGGGACTGGAGGATATGATTGAAGCCTGTGAGCTCATTTTTATCCCGGAATGGCAGACGTTTCCCATGCGCCAGCAGCAGGTACTCTCAGTAATTGCTGAGAAAGGGCCTTTGAGAAGGGTTGCAGCCGTCGACCTGGCTGAATATGAAATAACCCACACATCTTTTAATACCGCGCTGAAACAGCTGCTGCGAAAGGGGGCGTTGCGTGAAGATGAGAATAGCAATTATTGCCTGGTAGACCCAATTTTCCGGCGTTGGATTGCCCGCAGATCGGTGACCTAAGATTTAGGATATTGAAAAAACTGGGGTCAAAGCTTGAATAGTGAATTAGAATCCGGAATACTTCTATTATTCACTATTCAAGCTTTGACCCTCATATTCGTCGGATCTTACCTACACGCCTCCTGAGAATTTTTACGGCAGCGATCAATTCAGCTTCACAGTCAATGACGGGACCGTGGACGCCGCAGCCGCCCTGGTAAACATTACGGTAACCGCCGTCAATGATGCGCCGGTTGCCAATCCCCAGAA
>Ga0209786_1000567_pt1 | contig 12277 bp, 9 predicted proteins | sample WorMetilvaeELBA2_FD_187405 | JGI IMG/M metagenome (GOLD analysis project Ga0209786, IMG submission 187405) | Marine gutless worms symbiont microbial communities from Max Planck institute for Marine Microbiology, Germany - Olavius ilvae ELBA.2... ...
AAGATAACTACCGTTTACGAGTTTTTAATGCAAGTAAAAAATGCATTAAACTGGAAAATCTTCGTTTTCCTTTTATGCGATATTAATCAGCAATATCAAAGAGTTCTGGATACCCGTTCGAACACTAGTTATAAAAAAGATAGAGCGAAGCGAATCATCAAATCCGCAATCCGCAATCCAAAATCAAAAATCTACACTCTCACCCACTTATCATCCTCTTGCCGGACCTCGCCCATGTCTTCTAATCTTGCCAAATGCTTTTCGATGTGAACCAGCTCGAACCAGCGGATCAAATCCGGGTAATCCGGGTAGGCTGGGTAGAAAAGATTACTGCCCTTGAAATCTTCCAGGGATTTCGGTCGACTTAGCTTTCCCAGAAGCAAACGGTCGCGTTGGTGGATAATCGCGCCATATTCTTCAAATCTCCTGGCCAAATTGCCGTTAAACGGGCCTGCATGGCCGCTGATGGCCCGGGCGGCACCGACCTGGTTCAGCTTCTCGATAGACGCCAGAAAATCGCTGATATTCGCGAAATCATGCCCGTAGAACGGCCCGAAGGGTGTTAAGTCAATATCGCCGGTAAAAAGCAAATTATGTTCCGGAATGAAAAAGGCCATATGTCCGGGTGTGTGCCCGGGCGTGTGGAGGATTTCCAGGGTGATGCCTCCCAAGTCCAGGCGATCGCCTTCAATTAGAGTACGAGCAATCTCGATTTCGAACACACCGTCGGCAAAGTCGAATAATCCGGCCAGATCCAGGCCGCTGCGCTTTAAACCCATGGCACCCAGCAGGTACTCCCGGTTCTGCAGGTAAATTTCTTCCCTGGCGTGACACCACACCGGTACCTCGGGGACCAACGTCCGGGTAAGCCGGTGATCGATATGGCAGTGACTGAGAATCAGGACATCGATGCCGGAGGCCAGGGCCGGAGCCATATTCTCCTCACCCATGCCGGCATCGATCAACACCCGCAGATTTCGGCCCTTTATATACAAACAGGCACAGTAAGGAAAGCGCGACTTGTTTTGGCCGTGCAGGTAGTAAATGTTGGGAGCAATTTCAATCATAGTAAATCTTCCGCATAATTAATCCGCCATGGATTATAGCAATTCCGCGGTTGTAAACGATTTTTTGGAAACTTATGAAATTTGTTGGGCTCAAGTGCTGGCGGATTAATTATTTTATGCTGCGCATATTTGAAACTTCATCAATCTCGATTCCATTTTCGTAAAGTAGGGCAGGCCACCGTGCCCGCCAATACCGGTCGGCACGGACTTCGGCGAGCTCAGTCGAGTCGTGGCCGACCCTACGTTGGCATATGAACAATGTATCTATCTCGATCAGACTGATCGCGTTTTCAAGCCAGCGGCAAAGCTGACACCCGAAACCTCTTATGAACAATGAAGGTTTCAGGTGTCAGGTTTCAGGTGTCAGGATTTAGTGCCCTAATTTTCTAACACCAGGAAACTCGAATGAAACCGCGTATTTCAGAAATGTAGGGCGGGCCACCGTGCCCGCTAAAAACCGGTCGGCACAGCCTGCGACGAGCTCAGTCGTGTCGTGGCCGACCCTAGGTTATGAAATGAACAATGTTTCTATTCTCGATTAGCCTGAACACTGGCGGCCGGCCACAGCGCTGACACCTGACACCTGACACCTGACACCTTTTTATGAACGATGGAGCGCAGCGACTCCACAAATCTTCAATTTTCAATCTTCAATATTCATTTTCTAGCGTTGGAGGTTCTCGATCACCGTCGCCACTCCCAGGCCGCCGCCGCAGCAGGACGAAAAGAATGCATAGCGGCCGCCGCTGCGAATCAATTCGCGCATGGCGAACATGCAGATACGGGCACCCGATGCGCCATTGGGATGGCCGAAGGCAATGGCGCCGCCGTTGGGATTCCATTTGTCCATATCTATTTTGTGATCGGTCTGCTTCTCGAGCTCCCTTACCACGGCCAGGTTCTGGACGGCGAAAGCCTCGTTGCACTCCATAACGTCCATGTCGGCGATCGTCAAACCGGCGCGTTTGATGGCCATCGGCACGGCATAGGCCGGCCCGATGCCCATGATTTTGGGATCGCAGCCGTAATCGCCACCGGACAGCCACTTCGCCTTGGGCTGATAGCCGAGTTCAACGGCTTTGGCGGCGTTCATCATGAGAACGAAGGCCGACCCGTCATTGCGCCCGGAGGCGTTGCCGGCCGTAACCGTGCCGTCCGCCGTAAAAGCCGGCGGCAGTTTAGCCAGGCCTTCCCGGGTGGTGCCGGGGCGCGGATGCTCGTCCGTGTCAAATACGACTTCCGGTGTTTTGCGAGTTCCCGGAATGGTTACCGGTACGATTTCATCTTCGAAATAGCCGCCTTCCATGGCCTTTTTGGCACGCAACTGACTGTTGTAGGCAAATTCGTCTACTTCTTCGCGGGGGATATCGTACATTTGCTGCAGGTTTTCGGCCGTCTGTCCCATTCCGATCTGCTCCTCAACCACCGGAGAGAGCTGCGGGGCGATCGGCAGGGGCGGTATGAGGCGATAGGGCGTGGTGGCCATGGAAAATTTGCAGGTAGCCTGACTGTAGGACTCCATTCCGCCGGCAACAATAATGTCGGCCTGACCGGCCAGTATTTTCCAGGCCGCATGATTGATGGAGTCAATGGCGCTGCCGCACTGCATCTCCACGTAGGAGGCCGAGGTTTCGTAGCCTAGACCGGAATCCAGCGTCGCCCAGCGGGCCGAATTTCCCGAATGCGAGCACCCAAGGGCCGTTCCCAGAAAAACACTGTCCACATGCGCTTTTTCCTGGATGCCGGTTTTATCCAGCAGCCCCCGGATTCCGATACTGGCCAACTTCGAGGCAATAATGTCTTTCAGGGTTCCCCCCATGCGCCCGAAGGCCGTGCGCACGGCATCAATTATGACGACTTCTGTTTGACTCATGACAATTTTCCTCCTTTGGCCCTAGGGCCTTTTTTCTGACAACATGTTGTAAGAAGCTGAAGGTTTCAGGTGTCAGTGTTCAGGTGTCAGGATTTAGCACCTCGCTTTCCTGACACCCGAAACCTCTTATGAACTACATTAAAAGCGAACCGCAGAATATCGAATATCGAACCGCAGAATTTCGAAGGGTGGAATCGCTTTGCTCAGTCTTTTTAATAACATAGATAGAATGCATTACTTCGACATTCGACATTCATTATTCGATATTCGATATTCGCTTTTTCAAAGTTTCTTTTCCGATTTGACCGGCCGCTTGTTTGCCGGCGGCTTGGCTGACACCTGAAACTTAAATTCTAAGAACTGCGCCCTTGCTGCCCCGCCGGGGCCACTTTTGCAGAGCGCGGTCTCGGAAAAAGTCTAGTATCTATAGAATAAAAAATCGATAACTATCCTACTCCCAATGCCTAAAGCCGTGCGTCGAATGTCACTTACAAAAAAATTTGGCTTCGAATTCTACGCGTGTTTGCCCCGCTCCAACTCCCGGATATAGCTGTCCGTATCGCGCCTGGCCAGCTTGCGATAAATAAAATAGAAATAAAGACCGGTCAGATTTAAAACGTTTTTTCCCAATTCGGCAAAATCGTCCTTGGGGACTTTATCGAAATAAAGATCGGTGAACCGGCGGTTGAATTTTGAAACAACGGTTTCCAGGGCATCCCGATAATGCTTGAGCGTTGCTGGATCAAAACCGTCTTTGGGGCCGAAACCGGCGCCGTCCATCTCTACCATGACCTTGCCGATGGCAATATCTTCGAAGTCATAGATTTTGCGGCCGTCGACGACCCGGGGCGTAATAATACCCCAGCTTTCCGCATTAGCCAGCCATTTGGGTCCCAGGCCGGTGGCCCTGCAAAATTCTTCTTCTCCGATGATTTCACGATTCGACAGAAATTGATTGACCGGATTGAAAAGTTCACTCTGAAATCGAAAGAACTGCTCTTTTTCCGGTCCGGCCTTCTGAATTTGTTTGACGATTTTTTTGATGACGCTCAGGGGTAGAAAATGATTTTCCTGCAGATCTTTGATCAGCTTGATTAGATCAACGTAGCCTTCATTATAATCGGCCTGGGCGCCGCTGCGTTTGCGGGGTTTCGGCAGGATGCCGTCACGCAGATAGAATTGAATCGTTTCCCTTGAAACACCGGTTTTTTTTATCAAATCCTTTAGCTTCAATTTAATGACCGGCCTCTATGGTTGGGGTTGAGCCTAATATGATACCGCACATGTTGGGAAAGTAGGGCGGGCCACCGTGCCCGCCGATATTGGTCGGCACGGACTTCGGCGAACTCAGTCGAGCCGTGGCCGACCCTACGATGGCACAAGATCAAAGTTTGCTTTTCGATTAAACTGGCCGTTTTTCCGACCAGCGGAGGTGTTATAAGTAAATAGAGTTATTTCTAATCTTTTAAAATTCCTAAGTCAAGAACAAAAATTATCTAATATATTAAGCAATTAATTGCATAGTGCTGATATGTTGTATGCAAAAATTATTCTTGCTGCATACCCATTAGGGGGCTCAAGGCCCTATTTCGATCGGTGCGGCATCCGAACCGTTTGCGACAGACCCTGCAAAGCTTCGCCGGTACACGATATAGGCCGCTGCCGCGCCCGTAAGATTGGCGATCGATAGGCCGGCCCAGACGGCGTTCAGCCCCATAAAATTTCTGAGGAGAATGGCCGCCGGCAATCCCATGACAAACAGGCCGAAGAGCAGGGTCAGCAATCCGACTTTCGGTTTGCCGGCACCGTTGAACCCGGCGCCGATCATGATACGTACTCCCATCAAAGTCCAGAAAGGGGCCCGGTAAAACAGAAAGCCGGTGCCGATGGCAATCACGCGTTCATCCCGGGTGAACATTATATTAAGCGGTCCGGCAAACAAAAGCGCGAATGCGCCCACGGCAATCATGAATGCCGCTATCAGGAACATGGCATGTTTAATGGTCGTGCGGGTACGCTCAATATTTCCGGCGCCATAGTTTTGGCCGGCAATCGTCAGGACGGCGCCGGACATCCCCAGGGCCGGCAGGATGGCAATGTTTTCGATGCGGCCCCCGATGCCGAAGGCGGCGATGGCCAGGGAACCATGGCCCGCAACAAGTTTCATGAAGATCATCAGGCCGATGGATGAGCTCAGGAAGGTAATGGTCGACGGCAGCCCGACGCGGAGAATTTCTTTCAACAGCAGCGGTTCGAAGCGAAAATTTTTCAATGTCGGCCTGACCCGTGACCGGCCGCCGGCAAAGTATCGGATGCACAGAGTGACCCAGACAACACGGGATATTACCAGCGCCAGCGCAGCACCTCTGACGCCCATGGCCGGTATTGGGCCGAATCCAAAAATAAATATCGGATCCAGCACCAGGTTAACGGCTGTCTGAAAAACCAGAAATTTCATGGGGGTTTTGGCATCGCCTTCACCACGGATGATGCTGTTGCTGAAGGCACCGAAGAAGATAAATATAAAACCGATAAAGATGATGCGGCAATAATCCAGCACCGCATCGAGAATATCAGGTCCGGCACCGAGCAGCACAAATAACGGTTTGGCAAAAAAAAAGCCGCTGACGGCGAGCAGCACTGATATGATGAGGCTGAAGGCGAGGCCGTTGGCGGCTACGCGGCCGGCTTTTTCGAGGTCGCCGGCACCAAAAGCCCGGGCGATAAATGAAGTCAAACCGGCTCCGATGCCCATGGCGAAAGAAACAAAAAAGAAAATGACCGGGAAAACGATGCTGAGGACAGCCATGGCCTCCGGACTGACCATCCCAACGAATATCATGTCAATGACACTGAACCCGGTCTGAAACAGCATCGCCACGATCATGGGCAGGGAAAGTCGGATGATGTGCTTCGTCAGACTTCCGGTCAGGAGGTCAGGCTGTTTGGTGTTGGGCATATATTAGACCGAAACGGATAGGTTCCAGGTTCAGCGTTCAAGGTTCAAAGGTTAATGCCGATTGCCGCTGCCTGCCTTATTAGCAAAATCTGGGCTACTCGTCATACGTCATTGGGTGAAACCTTTTACAACCAGGTTAAGATCCGGTCATTTTGATACAGGCTTTCCGGGGTTTATCAACCCGGAACCTTGAACCCGGAGCCACTCAACCCTGGTCAGATTATCTCAAGCGAATATTTAACCGTGTAGCGCGCCAGTATTTCTTCAACCTGTTGCTGGAGGGCTTCGTCCGATGCTATAGGTGCCGGTTTTATCTTAATGACCGCCAGTGCCCCGTGGATTTTATCTTCCCGGACCGTGACCTGGACGGATTCCGTCGCATCGGCCAGCGTGTCCAACTCGGTTTGATACACCTGTTGAATGGCCTGCCAGCGCAGGGATGGTTTGAATATTTTTCCAACCGGCGTCAGCGGGATTTGATCGACGATGTGAATTTCTTTGGGGATGGCCGCCCGTTCACCGATTTCGCCCTGCAGATATTCGGCGATGCGGGCTTCGGTCAGGTCGGCATTTTCCTGGAGCTGAACATAGGCTATCGGGACCTCGCCGGCATGAGGGTCCGGGCGACCGACGGCCGCCGCCACCTGGACCCCCGGCAGCCGGTACAGGGGATCTTCGATGGCCGCCGGATCGATATTGTGACCGCCGCGAATGATGAGTTCTTTGGTGCGGCCGGTTAGCCAGAAAAAGCCGTCCGCGTCCTGTCTTCCCAAATCTCCCGTGTTGAGCCAGCCTTCCTTGGGCCAGATGCCCTGGTTGTGGACATCACCCAGGTAGCCCTTGAATACATTGGGGCCCTCGATGCAAACTGCACCGATCTCATCGACGACGGCCTCCCGCACAAATTTACCTTCGCCGTCGACGACAAAAGTTTTCATTTGCATGTAGGGCAGACGAAGTCCAATGGAGCCGACTTTCTGTTGACCGTGGTAGGGGTTGAAGGAAGAGGCGCAAGGTGCCATCGTGAGGCCGTAGCCTTCCAGTATCTTCATGCCGCTGTGCTCCTCGAAGCGTTTGAACAGCTCCACCGACAGGGGGGCCGCGCCGCAGATGGCATAGCGCAGGGAAGAGATGTCGGCCTCGCCTTTGGGAATGTCCAACAGCACCGAGAGGACAGTCGGAACGGAAGAAAAGGTGACAGCGTTGTAGTGATCCACAATTTTATAAAAATTTTGCATCACCGACGGGTCACGATAGCCGCGGGGACCCAGCAGCACCACATGGGCACCGATGGAAAATGGCATAGATCCGGTTACCGTGGTCCCGTTGACATGAAAAAGCGGCAGGCCGCACAGCGCTGCTTCGCCGGTATTGAGCTCGGCCGCCGCTGCGATCATATAGGCCATCACAGCTTCATTAAAATGGTTGTGGGGCGCCAGCTTGGGGGTTCCGGTGGTACCGCCGGTGTGGTACATGGAGGCGATGTCCTGGGGGGAAATTTCGCGGTTGGAATCCAGCCGTTCTCCATTATAACGGCCGATCAGGTCATCATAGCCGTAAATTCCATCATTTTCATCGCTCGGCCCCATCACCCGGATTACGGCCTTGAGGTCGGGCAATTCCTTGCGAACTGCCATTGCTTTCTGCCAGATGTCGGATTCCGGAAATTCGGCCAGGGCAACCAGGATTTTAGTGCCGGCGGCCTGGCAGATCTCGGCAATGGTTGCCGGCTCCAGCAGGGGATTGATCGGGTTGACAATGCCGGCCGCCTCTCCGCCCCACAGCACATAGTGGGTCTGGGGCAGATTGGGCAGGAGATAGGAGACGACATCCCGGGGCCCGATTCCCAGATCATTAAACAAATTTGCAGTTTTTGTAATATTGGACATCAAATCCCGGTAGGTCACCTGCAGCGGCCGGTCATAGCCGTCGCCCGACAGGAAGAAGCTGATGGCAGTGGCGTCCGGATTGATGGCCGCACCCTTTTTGAGCAGGTCATAGGTATTGAAGACATCCAGTCGTTCTTCGATCGGGATTTTTTCAAACTCTTCAATGTCACCGATATGGTGAAATTTTACGTCTCCCATTGTCACCCCTTTTTCGATTTCGGATTTCGGATTTCGGATTTTTTAAAAGGCAAAAACGGATTACTATTTTAATTTATTGTTAAAATTCATCAAATAGTTGCTATCTGTTTACCTCGGTTGCTGTACTCAAGGAATATTGTAGTTCATTGATTTTAGAATTTATTATGAACTCGGCATATCGCCAAAAGCCCTAAAGCTCTTGATAGGTTAATAATTTCTATCACAGACGGATATGCGAACATTTTCTCCATTCTACTAAATCCGCAATCTGCAATCCGCAATCCGCAATCGAGAAGCCCCGCAATCTGCAATCCGCATTCCGCAATCGAAAAACCTGCCCTGCACTATGCGCTTTGCCCTCTGCGCCATGGGCTAGACCTCCAGGTACTTCGCCCGAATATCCGGCTGGGCGTCGAGCTTTGCTTTTGTTCCGGTGAACCCCAGGTGAGCCTTGCCCATCAGATAAACGCGATCCGCCAGCGACATGGCCACTTTGAGGTTGTGCTCTATCAGCAGAATCGAAACCCCGGCTTTGTTGATTTCTTCGAGGATGTCGCGAACTTCTTTGACCGTAACCGGAGCCAGGCCTTCGGTGGGTTCATCGACCATCAACAGGTCCGGGTTTCCCATCAGCGTCCGGCCGATTGCCAGCATTTGCTGTTCGCCGCCTGAGAGCAGGGCGCCTTTTTGATGGGTTCGTGCTTTCATAAACGGAAAATGCTCAAAAATGCGATCCAGGGTCCATTTGTTAAGGCTGGAGTTATTCGCGGCAGCGCCGTGTTTAATACCCATCTTCAAATTATCCAGAACGGACAGGTTCGGAAATATCCGTCTTTCCTCCGGTACATATCCAATACCGGCCTTGGCCGTTTTGTAGGGCGGTAAATTCGTAATATCCGTTCCTTGAAATAAGACCGTGCCGGATTTTGGCTTGACCAGGCCCATGATGGTTTTCATGGTGGTGCTTTTGCCCATGCCGTTGCGCCCCAAAAGCGCGACTATTTCACCTTCGTCAACGGCCACGGACATGTTCTGCAGCACATGACTCTCACCGTAATAGGTGTTCAGGCCTTTTGCTTCTAGCAGCATCCTTACCCCTCCATTTCGCCCAGATAAGCGTCCTTGACCGCTTGATTGTCCCTGATTTCCTCCGGCGGGCCCGAGGCCAGAATCGTCCCGAGGTGGAGCACGGTAATACGGTCTGCCAGCGAAAAAACCACATCCATGTCGTGCTCGATGACGACCATGGTTTTGCCTTCGGTAAGTTTTCTGATAAGCTCCACGGCATTGTGGGTTTCATCAACCGACATGCCGGCCGTGGGCTCATCCAGCATGACCAGGTCCGGGTCGGTGGCCAGGGCCATACTGATTTCCAGGGAGCGGCTTTTGCCGTATGACAGCTGGCTGGCCGGGATGTCGCGCTCCCCGTCCAGGTTGATGCGCTTGAGGACTTCTTCGGTTTCGGCCGTGACGTCCTGCATATTATCCAGCATGCGCAGCATATTGAAACGAATTTCTCTTTTGGACAGGATGCCCATCCGGATATTCTGAAATGCGGTCAGCCTGGAAAACGTGCTGGTTATTTGAAACGAGCGCCCCATGCCGCGACGCACCATTTTATGCGGTTTAAAGCCGGTGACTTTCCTGCCTTTGAAAAAAACATCGCCCTGGCTCGGATGATAGGTGCCGGTGATCACGTTGAACAGGGTGGTTTTGCCGGCGCCGTTGGGCCCGATAATGGCGTGACGTTCGCCTTCGCTGATTTCGAGGTTGACATCGAACAATACCTTCAAGCCGCTGAAATCGTGATAGAGAGCCTTGGTTTCCAGAATGTTCATGCAGCCTCCTCGAGGATCGGTTTGTCGGACTGTTTGCGGTCGGATTTTTTGTTGAATATTTTTGCTTTGATTAATTGAATTAAACCCATGAATCCCATCGGGGCAAACATGATCACTATGATCAATATCAAACCCATCACCAGCTCAACCCGCTCCGTATACCGGCTGGTTAGTTCTTCGATAAGGCCAAAAATGGCCGAACCCGCTATGGGGCCGAAAAAGCTGCCGATACCGCCCACCATGATCATCATAATCGGTGCGAAAGAAACCAGGACGTGAAATCCGTCTTCGGCTGAAATCAGATTTTGAAAGAGCGCATAGATTGAACCGGCCACGCCGGCAAAACCGCCGGCGAAAAGGTATACGACCGCTTTGCTCTGCGGCACCTTGAACCCCAGGTAGTCGATCCGATTGGCATTGTCACGCATGCCCACCATGATTCCGCCGAAAGGTGTTTTGGTAAAAAACCATAGAATCCAAATGCTGATTACCAGAACCGTCATGGCAAAGTAATAAAAATTTAATGGATTTTCCATATCAATGGAGATGATACCCGGTATGCTTAACGGCGGTATGGGAAATCCCCCGATGCCGTCCTCGCCGCCGGTAATCCCTCTCAATTTGAGGGCCAGGACAAACATCAGTTGGCCGAATGCCAGGTGCAGCATTGCAAAGGCAGTGCCGCTGACCCGCACCATGATCGGACATAAAATCAGTGCCAGGACCAAGGCCGCCAGCAAGCCTAAAAGCAGCGCCACCAGCAGCGGACACCCCGCGATATGCTCCAATGCCAGGGCGGTACCGTAAGCTCCGCAGCCGAAGAACATGGCATGCCCGAAACTGAGAAGTCCGGAATATCCCAACAGGAGGTTGACCGTAACGGCATACAGGGCAAAGATTGTAAAGGTGACGAAGACGTTGGTGTAGTAAATTCCGAAAATCTGCGGATAACAGATCAGGGCCACCAGCAGCACAGCCCATAAAATCCATTTAGCTGTTTTGTTCATTATTCTCTTTCTCCAAATAAACCCATGGGTTTAATGACCAGGACGATCGCCATAAAGATAAACATCAGAACCGGTGCGAGTTGGGAAACGAATTGAACACCGTAAGAATTTAGCAGCCCGAATATGATGGAAACCAGGAAGGCCCCCCCGAGACTGCCGAACCCGCCCACGACCACCACCATGAAGGCATCCAGGCCCACCTGATCGCCCAAACCGGGAAAAACGGTCAGGATAGGAGCGATGGCCACCCCGGCCACCCCGGCCAACCAGGTGCCGGTGCCAAAAACCAACATAAAGACCAGGGGCACATTGATCCCTAAAGAATTGACCATATCGGCATCGGAAACGGCGGCTCGAACCACCATGCCCAGGCGGGTTTTGAAAAGAATCAGGGCCAGAATACCTAAAACCACCAGGGACAATCCAATCACGAAAAGTCGATAAATCGGGTAATCGAGGCCCCCGAATGAGACAAGTCCCTGCAAGATCGGCGGAACCGTGACGTATAGAAACTCGGTCCCCCAGAATACCTTGACGCCTTCCAAAATGACCAGTGAGACGCCTACGGTCAATATCAATTCACCAATGTGCCCGAAAGCGTGCACCCGTCTTAAAAGAAATCGCTCGAGCACAACACCAAAAAAAGCAGTCGCAACGGGCGCTATCAGCAGCGCCAACCAGAAATTGCCGGTCATGCCCAGCACCTGGTAACTAAAATAAGCTGACAGCATGAAGAAAGCAGCGTGGGCCAGGTTTAAAATCCCCATCATGCCGAAAATCAGGGTCAGGCCGGAGGCCAACAGGAACAGTATCATCCCGTAGGCCAGACCGTGGATGCCCTGGGCAACATACATTGCAGTCGTCGGACTCATAAGCTTATCCTCCTGAATTGTAATAAAAGAATGCCTAAAAAGAACTGCCGGGCAGTTCGTTTTAGTCATTCTTTTATTGCGCCTTTCAACATACTCTGTTGAGCCGGCGAATAATCGGGAGGGGATAAACCTAGGGTGGTGAATAAATGCAAAATCTGCATTTACGAATTCATCCGGTTTATATTCCTATGACCTCACAAGTTATAATTTGGGATTTTAGATTGCAGATTTCGGATTGATGGAATCGCTACGCTCTATCAATTATAATGGACCGTTCGACACGGAAGCTCACGACAGGCAGAATTCCTTAAATCTGAAATCCAGCACTCAAAATCTAAAATTGCACTTAACTTGTAGAGAAACAAAAGTGGAATTAAAAAACCTTTCTGAAAATAAACAATTTTAGCACCCCAGGATAAACCCCTCCTTTACAGTTAAGTGTATCTTGCGTAGGGGCGGGGTTTATCCCCATAAGCGCTAAGTTATTTTTATTGACTTTTTATTAATATTAACATATGCTTCCATCAAAATACCTGGTGGAGGTAAAAAATATGTCAGAGGATTGGTCGCTTTT
>Ga0209786_1000568_pt1 | contig 12248 bp, 12 predicted proteins | sample WorMetilvaeELBA2_FD_187405 | JGI IMG/M metagenome (GOLD analysis project Ga0209786, IMG submission 187405) | Marine gutless worms symbiont microbial communities from Max Planck institute for Marine Microbiology, Germany - Olavius ilvae ELBA.2... ...
GGCCTGCTCTAATAAAGCTTGTAGGGACTCAAACTGCTCTCGGCTTATATCACTTGGGTAGGAATGTCTCATCGCTCTTCCTTTGTGTCAAAATCACTTTGATACAAAGATCGTAAACAGGTTCTAACACCCCATGACATCTATAGGGTGACAATGCACCCGTTGATCTCAAGCAGCTTCGGGATGGCCGTAATCCCATTGGATTTCTCCGCGGTTGCGACCTGGTCTAACGCCAATGCCATTAAGTTAAGCCCCCGTAGGGCGGGTGAGAGGCATGCTTGGTGGGCGAGTTGGCCACGGTGATCGGGTGCCTCGTCACCCGCCGTCAGGTGGTAGTCGCCAGGTGGCAGGTGGTGGCCGTCCTTGGCCTGACCCGCCCTACGTGGGCTTGGCATAGAGTCATACGGGATGTGACACACTAACTTAATGGCATTGGGTCTAACGCCAGTCGGTTGCCCGGAACGGAAGGAAACCGCCATTGGCATGACGCCTGCTTGTTTGGTAGCTTAGAGATTCGGCGCGCCAGAGCGCCGAATCTGTCTATGGGTCCCGCAACGCCCACTGCGTCGATAAGAACACCTGGTACCAGCGAGATCAGCGATGAGCCTTCGTGCCCTCCCTGCAGCGCAGGGACTCTACGACCCTGTCCACGAGCATGATGCCTGCGGCGTCGGCTTCGTCTGCAACATCAAAAACCGCAAGCGCCACACTATCATCCGGCAGGGCCTGGAGATCCTGCAACGCCTGACCCATCGTGGTGCGGTGGGGGCCGATCCCAGGGCGGGCGACGGGGCCGGTATCCTGATCCAGCTTCCGGACGCCTTCTTCCGCGCCGTCGTGGACTTCGCACTGCCACCCGTCGGCCAGTACGGCGTCGGCCACGTCTTTCTGCCCCAGGCCACGGATCGGCGGCATGAGATGGAGACGCTGGTCGACCGTCACCTGACCGCGGGCGGGCATCGGATCCTGGGCTGGCGCGACGTCCCGGTGGACAACAGCGACCTGGGCGAGAGCGTGCGCCCTACCGAGCCCTGCATCCGTCAGGTCTTTGTCGGCCGCCCCGCGGACTGCCCGGACCAGGACGGCTTCGAGCGCCGGCTGTTTACCACCCGCAAGGGCATGAGTAATGAGATCCGCCGGGCCGGTATCGACAAGGCCGCCTATTACGTGACCTCCCTGTCCTCGCGCACCATTACCTACAAGGGGATGCTGCTGGCCGACCAGGTGGGGCGCTTTTACCTGGATCTGCAGGACGAGCGCTTCGCGTCCGCCCTGGCCCTGGTGCACCAGCGTTTCTCGACCAATACCTTCCCTACCTGGGACCTGGCCCAGCCCTTCCGCATGATCTGCCACAACGGGGAGATCAATACCCTGCGCGGCAATGTCAACTGGATGGCGGCGCGTCGGCATACCATGAAGTCCGAGGTCCTCGGCAGCGACCTGGACCGGATTTGGCCCCTGATCGCCGAGGGCCAATCCGATTCGGCCTGCTTCGACAATGCCCTGGAACTGCTGGTGATGGGCGGCTACTCCCTGGCCCACGCCATGATGCTCCTGATCCCCGAGGCCTGGGCCGGCAACGACCTGATGGACGAGCAGCGCCGTGCCTTCTACGAGTATCACGCCGCCCTGATGGAACCCTGGGACGGCCCCGCGGCGGTGGCCTTTACGGACGGCCGCCAGATCGGCGCCACCCTGGACCGTAACGGGCTGCGCCCGGCCCGCTATCTGGTCACCGACGACGACCTGGTGATCATGGCCTCCGAGATGGGGGTGCTGGATATCCCCGAAGCGAAGATCGTCAAGAAGTGGCGCCTGCAGCCGGGCAAGATGTTCCTCATCGACCTGGAGCAGGGCCGCATCATCGACGATGCGGAGGTCAAGGCCCAGCTGGCCGGCTCCCAGCCCTACCGGGAATGGTTGCATAAGACCCAGATTGCCCTGGATACCCTGCCCACGGACGTGGCCCCCATGGCCCCGGACGGGGAGACCCTGCTGCACGCCCAGCAGGCCTTCGGCTACAGCCAGGAGGACATCAAGTTCCTGCTCACCCCCATGGTCCTGACGGGCCAGGAGGCGGTGGGCTCCATGGGGGCGGATAACCCGCCTGCGGTGCTCTCCGACCGTGCCAAGCACCTCGCGACCTACTTCAAGCAGAACTTCGCCCAGGTGACCAACCCGGCCATCGACCCGATCCGCGAGGAACTGGTGATGTCCCTGGTGTCCCTGATCGGCCCCAGACCCAACTTGCTGGGGCTTACGCAAGCCGGCAGGCATATGCGCCTGGAGGTCAAGCAGCCGGTCCTGACCAATGAGGACCTGGAACGGGTCCGCCATATCGAAGACAACACCGGCGGGGCCTTCCGCACCCATACCCTGGATATGACCTACCCGGCCGATCAGGGCGCCGCCGGCATGGCGTCGGCCCTGAAGCAGCTGTGCAAGGATGCGGAGGCGGCGGTACTCAAGGGTTACAATATCCTGATTCTCTCCGACCGCCACATGAACCGGGACTACATCGCCATCCCGGCCCTGTTGGCCACCTCCGCCGTGCATCATCACCTGATCCGCCAGGGCCTGCGGACCAGTTCGGGCCTGGTGGTGGAGACCGGTGCGGCCCTGGAGATCCACCACTTCGCGACCCTGGCCGGCTATGGGGCCGAGGCCATCAATCCCTATCTGGCCTTCGATACCATCGTCGCGCTGCTGCCGCGGCTCCCCGAGCGGCTCGACTTCGAGGTGGCCCAGCAACGCTACATCAAGGCCGTGGGCAAGGGTCTGCTCAAGGTGATGTCGAAGATGGGCATCTCCACCTATCAGTCCTATTGCGGGGCCCAGATTTTCGACGCGGTGGGACTCGCCACCCCCTTCGTGGACGCCTATTTCACCGGCACCCGGACCCAGGTGGAAGGGGTCGGCCTCGACCAGATCGCCCAGGAGGCGGTGCGCTGGCACCAGGCCGGCTACGGCGCCGCCCACATCTACCGCCGGCACCTGGACGTGGGCGGGGACTACGCCTTCCGCCTGCGCGGCGAGGACCACGTCTGGACGCCCCAGACCATCGCCAAGCTCCAACATGCCACCCGAGCCGACAACGCCGAGACCTACGAGGAATACGCCCGGCTGGTCAACGAACAGAGCGAAAAGCTGATGACCTTCCGCGGACTCATGGATTTCAAGTGGGCGGACCGGCCCCTCCCCCTGGAAGCGGTCGAGCCCGCCACCGAGATCGTCAAGCGCTTCGCCACCGGGGCTATGTCCTTCGGGTCCATCTCCTACGAGGCCCACTCGACCCTGGCCAAGGCCATGAACCGGCTCGGCGGCAAGTCCAACACCGGCGAGGGGGGCGAGGAGCCGGAGCGCTTCAACCCGCTCCCGGACGGGTCCCGCAACCCGGAGCGCTCCGCGATCAAGCAGGTGGCCTCCGGGCGTTTCGGGGTGACCATCGAGTACCTGGCCAACTCCGATGACATCCAGATCAAGATCGCCCAAGGCGCCAAGCCGGGGGAGGGCGGTCAGCTCCCCGGCCACAAGGTCAACCGCCAGATCGCCCGGGTGCGCCACTCCACCCCCGGCGTAGGCCTGATCTCGCCGCCGCCGCACCACGACATCTACTCCATCGAGGACCTGGCCCAGCTCATCCACGACCTGAAGAACGCCAATCCCAAGGCCCGTATCTCGGTCAAGCTGGTGTCCGAGATCGGCGTGGGCACGGTGGCCGCCGGGGTCTCCAAGGCCCACGCCGACCATGTGACCATCGCCGGCTACGACGGCGGCACCGGCGCCTCGCCCCTGACTTCCATCAAGCACGCCGGCTCGCCCTGGGAGATCGGCCTGGCCGAGACCCACCAGACCCTGGTGCTGAACCGCCTGCGCGGACGCATCGCGGTCCAGGCCGACGGGGGCATGCGTACCGGCCGCGACGTGGCCATCGCCCTGCTGCTCGGCGCCGACGAGATCGGCTTCTCCACCGCCCCCCTGATCGTCTCGGGCTGCATCATGATGCGCAAGTGCCACCTCAACACCTGCCCGGTGGGGTTGGCGACCCAGGACCCGGAGCTCAGAAAGAAGTTCACCGGCAAGCCGGAACATGTGGTCAACTATTTCTTCTTCGTGGCCGAAGAGGTGCGCCGCATCATGGCCAGGCTGGGCTTTGCCAAGGTCAACGACATGATCGGGCAGACCGATCGCCTAAGCATGCGCCGCGCCATCGACCACTGGAAGGCCAAGGGTCTGGACTTCACCAAGCTCCTCACCAAGCCGCAGGTCCCCGCGAGCGTCGCCCGCTACAATTGCGAGCCGCAGGACCACGGCCTGGACAAGGCCCTGGACCTGGAGCTGATTTGCCGGGCCGAGCCGGCCCTGGAGCGCGGCGAGCCGGTGCGCATCGAGCTCCCGATCAAGAACTACCACCGTACCTTCGGCACCATGCTCTCGGGACGAGTGGCCGAACGCTACGGCCTGTCCGGACTGCCGGACGACACCATCTACATCAAGGCCAAGGGCGTCGGCGGTCAGTCCTGGGGCGCCTGGGTGGCCAAGGGCGTCACCATCGAGCTGGAAGGCGAGGCCAACGACTATGTGGGCAAGGGCCTGTCCGGCGGTCGCCTGGTGGTCTACCCGCCCCGCGAGTCGGGCATGGTGGCCCGGGCCGAAGACAACATCATCGTCGGCAACACGGTGCTCTACGGTGCCATCGCCGGCGAATGCTACTTCCGCGGCGTGGCCGGCGAGCGCTTCTGCGTCCGCAACTCGGGCGCCGACGCGGTGATCGAAGGCGTAGGCGACCACGGCTGCGAGTACATGACCGGCGGCGTCATGGTCTGCCTAGGGCCCACCGGCCGCAACTTCGCCGCCGGCATGTCCGGCGGTATCGCCTACGTGCTCGACCAGGCAGGGGACTTCGCCCGACGTTGCAACATGGCCATGGTCGAGATCGAGCCCATCCTGGCCGAGGACGACGCCCTGGAGGCCCTGGACCACCAGGGCGGCGACCTCGAGACCATGGGCCGGGTGGACGTGAGCCACGACATGACCCGCTTCGATGCCGTCCGCCTGCGCCAACTCATCGCCAAACACCTGCACTACACTGACAGCCCGGTAGCCAAGCGCATCCTGGACGACTGGACCGCCTATCTGCCCAAATTCGTCAAGGTCATGCCGGTGGACTACCGCCGCGCCCTGACCGAGATGCAGGCCCAACACCGCCGGCCGCCAGGGCTTCCCGCGCGGCAGTCGTCAGGGGCCTTGAGTGACCCGCACCCTTATAAATGAGTCAAGTTTTTGCACGGCGCAAAAAATTCACGCCTCGTGGGCTTAAGGCGAAGTCTCGTCTCGCCGGCTAATCGTACAGGATTAACAGGATGTTCAGGATTAACAGGATTTTTTGTTGTGAATAGCGTAGGAAATTCAGGAAATACAAGAATCCTGTGTAATCCTGTAAATTCTGTCCTATTAGGGTTTCGCGACCAAGCTTGAGTTGGGCAAAGGCCGAGAAATAAATAGCTAATGTTGCATAGCCCGTATAGGCTGGGTTGAGGAACGAAACTTAAGCTTTCGGGTTGCACAACAAATTCACGCCTCGTCGGTCCGAGGCAGAGCATCGTTAGTCGTTTACGCCACCTGAGATCCCATGACCGACCATCAGAATAACAATGCCCTACGTCACCAGCGTTGAACGATTGGCCATTCAGAGAGGGATGCAACAAGGCCTGGAGCAAGGCCGGCTGGAAGGGAAGATCGAGGGCCTGGAACGCCTGCTTGTCAAACGCTTCGGCCCCCTCGACGAAGCAACCCGCAGGCGCCTCGATATGGCTACCCCGGAACAACTCGACCGCTGGACTGATCGCATTCTGGATGTGTCCAGGGTAGAAGCCGTGTTCGAGGAGCATTGAGACTCGTCGGTCTGAAGCGAAGCCTCGCCAGGTGGTGAAACTGTTTGTCTATGCCGTGCTCATCAAACGATCAACCTAGACGATCCGGACGCGCTGAAAGGTCGAGCAATTCTTCGTGGTTCGTGCTTTCGTCTAATGGTACAGGATTGACGGGGTTTTTCGTTTTGGGCAAGCGTGTAACCGTGCGGCAAAAGTTCAGAACGCATGAAAAATAATCCTGTTGATCCTGAAAATCCTGTTAATCCTGTTAATCCTGTCCTATTGGAATATTGCGACGAACGTTCAGACGAAGCCGCAATCGGACAAAGGCCGAGAGATATAGATAGAGGAGTTATCGGACATGGGTAAGCCCACCGGTTTCATGGAGTACGAGCGGTTGGACCGGGGCTACCAGCCCGCCGCCGATCGCGTCGTCCATTACCGCGAGTTCGTCATTCCCCTCTCCGACGCGGACCTGAGCACCCAGGGTGCCCGCTGCATGGACTGCGGTATCCCCTACTGCCATGAAGGCTGTCCGGTAGACAACCTGATTCCGGACTGGAACGACCTGGTGTACCGGGGCGACTGGCAGGCGGCGCTCGAAGTCCTGCACGCCACCAACAACTTCCCCGAGTTCACCGGGCGCATCTGCCCCGCCCCCTGCGAGGCCGCCTGTACCCTGAACCTGCACGACGTCCCGGTCACTATCAAGACCATCGAATGCGCCATCATCGACAAGGCCTGGGAGCAAGGCTGGATCCAACCCCAGATCTCCCGCCACAAGACCCGCCGGCGCGTTGCCATCGTCGGCTCCGGACCCGCCGGCCTGGCGGCGGCCCAACAGCTCGCCCGCGCCGGCCACTCCGTCAAGCTCTGCGAGAAGCAGGACCGCATCGGCGGACTGCTGCGCTACGGCATCCCGGATTTCAAGCTCGACAAGCGGCTCATCGACCGGCGTATGGCCCAGATGCGCGCCGAGGGCGTGGAGTTCCACACCAACCTCCATGTGGGCGTCGACATCCCGGCCCGCAAGCTGGTCGAAGACTATGACGCGGTCGTACTCGCCGGCGGCTCCGAGCAACCTCGGGACTTGAAGGACAAGGATGGCCTGCCGGTACCAGGCCGCGACCTGAAGGGCGTGCATTTCGCCATGGATTTTCTGCGTTCCAACAGCAAGCGCGTCCAGGGCGTCCAGGTCCCGGACGCCGAATTCATCAGCGCCGAAGGCAAGCAAGTGGTCGTCATCGGCGGCGGCGACACCGGCTCGGACTGCATCGGCACCGCCAACCGCCACGGCGCCAAATCCGTCACCCAACTCGAAATCCTGCCCCAGCCCCCGGAACAGGAGGACAAAGGACTCACCTGGCCCGACTGGCCCAACCGGCTGCGCACCTCCAGCTCCCAGGAAGAAGGCTGCGAACGCCTGTGGTCGGTCGCCACCAAGGCATTCATTGATGACGGCAACGGCAAGGTCAAGACCATCGAATGCGTCAAGCTGGATTGGACCAAAGACGACACCGGGCGCTGGCAGATGATCGAGATCCCAGGCTCCGGGTTCTCCCTGGAGGCCGATCTGGTCACCCTCGCCATGGGTTTTCTACACCCGGTCCAGGCGGGCATGCTCGAAGAGCTGGGCGTGGCGCTCGACGGGCGCGGCAATGTCAAGGGCCCCACCGAAGGTCCCGATGCCTACCACACCTCCATCCCCGGCGTGTTCGCCGCCGGCGACATGCGCCGCGGCCAATCTCTGGTCGTCTGGGCCATTCGCGAAGGCCGCCAGTGCGCCCGCGCCGTGGACGAGTGGCTGATGGGGAGGTCGGATTTGCCGCGGTGAGCCATTTTTGAGGGGCCTGTCTCCCCTTGGGATGAGGAATAAGCGTCAGATCCCGGATAATAGTGGACTTTGAAATCCTTGGATCGGTTGAGCGCATCGAGCCCATCGCGGTCGGTCGAGGAATTCGTGACTTACCACGAATAAGGAGGATGTATGGCTACGGAAGCTGGAGAAAACTGAAAGGGATCGCAACAATACGGTTGGTTGACGGTACAGTCCATACTGCCGAAGTACATTGGTACGAGGCACATGGTATCGGTAAGAGAGAGTTCAAGATTAAATTCCCGTTGATTGACTAGACATGAAAAAAACCGAAGACAAAGAAATACAATTCGCTGTTTGTATCAGAAACGAAGGTTATCCGGCATCGCTGGAGATAGGGAAATTGTATCGGATCATAACCGACGATCAGGCGGACGTTCATGGTTACATCCGAGTCATCGATGAAAGCGGAGAAGATTACGCATACACTAAGGATCGGTTCTTTCCAATCGTGGTTCCAGAGGTATTGGAGAAGACGTTACTTAAAGTTGCATAGGGGAAAAGTGGTGCATCGCAAAGCAGCTTGGTTGGAACGGTATCCACGGGCTGTGGAGGATTGAAACATGGAAGCAGATAACCGAATCCTGAAGTGGACCCTGAAAATTGAAAATTGGACAGGATGATAAGTTAAGAACCGGGGGCGCAAGTAAGCGCACTGCAGAGGTATCACCCATGCCTAACAAACGCAAGCTCCACACCCCGGAATTCAAGGCCAAAGTTTCCCTTGATGCGATCAAAGGGATCGCCAGCAGCGAGTTGGCCAGTCAGTATCGATAAAAGGACACCCATCTTGTTTGACATCTTTCCTACTCTACATTAAGCTTCCTTCCGACACCGAGATCACAGAGAATCGACCATGACTGCTCCCCGCTCCGTTCTCGTTTCTCTTGAGGACACCCCTTGGTATCACTGCGTATGCCGCTGTGTGCGCCGTGCTTTCTTGTGTGGTGAAGACCGATTCTCAGGTATGAATTTCGACCACCGTCGCGGCTGGATCGTCGAACGTATTCAGCAGCTTGCCGCTCTGTTCGCCATCGATGTGGCCACCTACGCGGTGATGAGCAACCACTATCACATCGTGGTGCGCATCGACCGCGAACGGGCCTTGGAGTGGTCGGTAGAGGAGGTACTGAGGCGCTGGACAACGCTCTTCACCGGGCCGCTGCTGGTGACGCGGTATCTCTCTGAGTCGCGAGCGAAAATGACCCAGGCGGAGATTGCCAAGATTGAGGAACTTGCCGAGGTCTATCGGGAGCGATTGCATGATTTGTCCTGGTTTATGCGCACTCTCAATGAGCACATCGCCCTCCGGGCCAATGCCGAGGATGGGGTGAAGGGGCGTTTCTGGGAGGGTCGCTTCAAGAGCCAGGCACTGCTCGATGAGAAGGCGCTGCTGGCGGCGATGGCCTATGTGGATCTGAATCCGGTGCGGGCGGGGCTGGCCGAGACGCCGGAGACCTCGGACTATACCTCGATTCAAGAGCGCGTCGGCGAATTGCCGAAGGAAGTAGCGCCCGAAGCCGGCGCGCAGGAGACCGCAATCGTTAAAGAGCCTGAGGTAACGCTTGATGGGGAACGGTTACGACTGGAAGTTGAGACTCAAGTCTTACCCCAAGCCCCGCTGATGCCCTTCGATGCCACCGCACAGATCCCCTGGGCGGTGCCATTTGCCTTCGAGGACTATCTGGAGCTGGTCGATTGGACGGGCCGGGCGTTACGCGCGGATAAGCCTGGGTACATCGGGGCGCGAGAGCCCAAGATCCTCGCCCGACTGGGCATCGATGGGGAGCGGTTCATCGGCTCTGCCGAATGTCTTCTCAAGGCATTCGGAACAGCGGTCGGTGCACCGGCCTCGCTCGTGGATCTCTGCGCCCGGCGTCAGGCCAAGTATCTGCGTGGCATCCGGACTGCGCGAGCGATGTTTGCGACCAAGCAGGCGGCGTAATGGGGTTGAATCCGCGCAGATGCTTTATATGCGCTCGCCCTGATCCATCCATCCCGCGACCGATGGAATTGCCTTTCAAGACTTGATGGAATCCGATCAAGCACCCAGACTATCAGCAGCAGAAGCAAGCCAATTCGAACCCGATCACGGCATTTAATCGGTATGCGCAAACAACGGACCGAATACAGCTCCACCTTAGACGCCCTGGTAGCTATCACCAAGCGCCTGAGCCTGTTTGAAAACCAGCGATCTATGAGCTCCGAGGAGTTCTTTGACCGCTATAGCAAAGGACAGCTACCCGACGCAACGGATTTGATCGACTGGGCGAACGACTACCGCCATTACCTGGCCCTAAGAGCAACATTGGAAGAACAACTCCGTCATGCCGCATGAAGTCCTCACGGCTTATCTCGAACGAATCGGGTCTGCCGTAGCTTGTCTGTCCAATGTCTACATCAAGCGCTACGAGGAAGAAATCGTCACCCCACTCAGGGCCAACCTGCGGATTCGTATCAGGTTCCCATCAGGCCAGTTGCTGGAAGTGAATGAAGCAGTCTGCATCGAAGAAGGACGATTGCGGCATCCGGACTACCGGTACCACTGTCAGGATGCCTCGGCCAAGCTACTGTTCCGCTATGACAGCGCTCCACATTTTCCAGCCCTGCCGCAATTTCCTCATCACAAACACTTTCCAAACGACGTTATTGGCGTCGCGAAGCCTGATATCTTGGCAATCTTGGAAGAGGCGGCGAAGTTGTTTCCGGCGCGCAAGTCTTGAAGTTCTCGGATGCAAAAAGTGGTGCAAAAAGAAAGGGATTGCAAAAAGTGACACCCGTCTTGTTTGATCCTGTTTGGGGCGTCGAGCTCGACGGGCGCGGCAATGTCAAAGGTCCCACCGAAGACCCCAGGGCCTACCACACCTTCCTCCCCAGCATATTCGCCGCCGGCGACATGCGCCGCGGCCAATCCCTGGTCGTCTGGGCCATTCGCGAAGGCCGCCAGTGCGCCCGCGCCGTGGACGAGTGACTGATGGGGAAATCGGATTTGCCGCGGTGAATTCTGACATCCCTCAGTGGAGATGGAGCGGCCTAGGGGCCGCTTTTTTCTTGATGGCCACAATACTTTGCTTTGGTCGTAATTATTCAGACCCCACCGCGTTATTCCGGCAGAGATTGCCGGAATCTACCGATGCCGAGGAGGCAGCAAAAAGAGTGGGGATCTGAACGGTTACCTTTGGCCGAAATCAATTAGGGGCCGCTTTTTTCTTGACGGCCACAATACTTTGGTCGTAATTATTCAGACCCCACCGCGTTATTCCGGCAGAGATTGCTGGAATCTGCCGATGCCGAGGAGGCAGCAGAAAGAGTGGGGATCTGAACGATTACCTTTGGCCGAAATAAATCAATTAGCAGAGTACAGTCATTTCACCAAGAGCCGTCCAATGACCACCAAGACCGACGCCACCGCCGAATACGCATACGGCGGCGATTTCTACAACTGGACCCTCAAAACATCCAAGCTCCTGCGAGAAGGATTCATCAGCGAAGTGGATCTGGAACAGGTCGCGGAGGAAATCGAGGACATGGGAAAAAGCGACAAGCGTGCCCTCTCCAGCTATCTGAAACTCTTGATGGTCCATCTCCTCAAGTGGCGCTACCAACCGAAGTACAGGGGTATCAGTTGGAAGCTCTCGATAACCAACGCCCGCGACGAAATACAGGACCTACTGAAGGACAGCCCCAGCCTGAACGCCAAAGTGGAGCAATTGATGGCCGACCGATATGCGACTGCGCGCAAGCGTGCGAGTCTGGAGACCGGTCTAGCGCCCGAGAGCTTTCCAAACGCTTGCCCCTTTTCAGTCGAACAACTGCTCGACGACGAGTATTGGCCGGACTGAGTGCAGGAAATGTGGCTGCCCGGAACCTACTAGAGGGGGAGCTGAACGGTTACCTCACCATTAGCCACCGAAGCGAGCATTGCCATAAACAAAACGAGCCAATAGGATATCAGTTATTGCGCAAAAAAGCGCAAAAAAGGACACCCATCTTGTTACCTCAAAAGGATTGAGTGAGTCGAAGTCGAATGGACCAAGGACGCCAACGGCCAGTGGCAAAATTTACATGTTGTTTGCTTATGCCAAAAATGAGAGTAGTGATTTGACAAAAGAGCAACTATCGACGCTTAGAAAATTCGTTGAGAAGGAATTTGGAAATGAATAATGAACTGTTTAATGAATTACTAACGAGTGTTCAAGAAGCCGGAAAAATAATGCGTGGTGAGTTACAGGCATCACGTAAGTATGAATTTGAAGAACCGGATGTCAAAACTATTCGAGAGCACATAGGTTTCTCGCGGTCCAAATTTGCAGCATTAATTGGAGTATACTACTCTTATATGATTTTTTCATTGAAGAAGCCCGTGTAAGCGTGTGAAAATTCTGTATCATGGGCGTCATGCTTGACTGTACGCTGTCAACCGAACAACTCGCCGAACTGCGTGTGGGGCACCGTTGCACGCGGGACAAACGCGAGGCTGATCGCATCAAGGCCGTCGT
>Ga0209786_1000569_pt1 | contig 12240 bp, 4 predicted proteins | sample WorMetilvaeELBA2_FD_187405 | JGI IMG/M metagenome (GOLD analysis project Ga0209786, IMG submission 187405) | Marine gutless worms symbiont microbial communities from Max Planck institute for Marine Microbiology, Germany - Olavius ilvae ELBA.2... ...
GTGTGTGCGGTGGGTGCATGCCCTTGTCTTCTACCTTTCAATTGTATTTTCATGGGTTTAGGTTGCTATAACTTGCTTTAAACTGAAAATACTGCAACGGGCCAAGGGTGCAAATTTGCTATGGGTCATTGACGTCCCAGGGATAAAATGCTTTCAGCTTCGCCCCTGACCCCCTGACCAGGGGCTCTGCCCCCAGACCCTCGTTATAGGCTCGCGCTCCGCGCGCTCGCCATGTGGCCCCCTAAACTGAAGTTCTGGATCCGCCAGTAGTAAGAACTCTGCAACCCCTGAACCGATTGACTAAAAATTTCACACACGTGATTATGTCGATGAGTTGACCTAGTATGCCAAATTTCATAAAATTCGGCGGCACAAGGGCTAGCCGTCAATATAGTCAAATGTACACCTTGCGTACTTTTTTATATTTTTACAGGAGATTTCTTGGGAGGCTCTACAGAATAAACTACTAAATCATTTCAAGCGCTTAATGGCTTAAAATGTTCTACAGTCGGTACTTAGGTTCCTAGTGGGCATTTGTTATAATGTTATTAGGGTTTACCCACTTTTTGGGGGACAAAGTCAAAAACGATCAAAATTTTTGGACTTGCAGTGCGCAGTCAGAGTAAACGGCCTTAACACAAATCGCAGCGCCATAAAAGTTGTATGATGAATAGGCAAATAAGGGTCGAAAAAAATTATTGGTACAGTTAAATGTGTCGCTACATGTGGCACAATCAAAATTCAACCCGTCGAAACGTGAAATTCGTCTGCTTTGCGAGTAAGTTTTCTTATCTACTCGGCAGGTGCCATCGTTTAAGCAGTGTCATATTATCCTGCAGCAGCAATAAAACTGCCTAAGCGTAAAAACTCTTAATACAAGAAAATGTTGTAATGTATAAATCTACCATTCTTAACTACTGTATGGTGAGCATTTAGTATACTCATTATTTTTTCGTCTGCCGAGGAGTTACTTGACAATACAGATAATGATCGAAATTTGCACTCGTATAGTCTCATAGTCCAATCTATTTATCATGTTTATACAATTTATTTAATAAATATTATGCAAATAATACATTGTAACATGTAAATTATAATCTTTCACATATAATTTCAATTTACGTGTTACAATGCAATATAAATCAACTCGTCCCATCAAATGACATTCTAATAAAACTGCAAATATAAACGTTAAAAACTTATCAGTTTAAAACTCACTGTAAGGGCGACAGTCATAGCTCTAAAACTGCAAATATCATTTTGCCAAGACTCATGATAAAACAAAGGTGAACGTCCTTACGTCTGCAAGCGAAATATAGTACGCTATTCAACTTGGGTGAGATGAGTTGTTTCAACTAACATAATGCAGTTCAATGAATTTGAATACCATTTCGCTTGCAGACGTAAGGACGTTTTTGAAGTCGAATATCTCAACTGTAGTCTTACGCATAGCACACTAATAGGAAACGATACCTAACATATGGAATGGTACCATGTTTGGTGACCTTGACTGACCACTAAACGCATTGTATGGTTTGTCAGCGATAGCTGAGTTTATTGTTAATTCATCCTATACTCCTATACAGCTATTCGCGGATGATAGTAGAACCGAATCTGGGCCTGGCAGGGCTCGCCGAGTGGAAATAGGCCAAGTAGCCTAAAACGTAAAAACGTAAAAGCCTTTTGAGCATGTGGAGAGGGGGCTGGGAGGCATTATGGGGGGCTAAGCCCCCTAGCCCAAGCCTGGCGCCGCCACTGCAAATACCAACGTCGGTATTTTTTAAGTGGTGGGATTTCTTATGACTGGCAACAAGTGATTAGAGTTTGGTGGTGAGCCAGATCATGAAGTGGATACAGGAAGTTATTAATGGAATTTTTACCGTTGTGGGATAGAGGCAAATCTATAGTTTCTTTGCCGATGTAGAAGTCGTGGACGAATTCTTGTGAAATTATTTTTTACTATAAAATTGTACACATAAAAACATAAAAAAGTAAAAGAAAAAATATCTTTTGGGGATGTTTCGCTATGAAAAAATCATTTGATTTTGGTGTTGATGCAGGTCCAGGAAATATTAACTGAATTTTTACCATTGTGTGATAGTACCATAAGTAACAGTTTTACAGATCAGCTGCCTTAGCAGAGGTTTGCAGTCTGCAAGTGATTCATCTTGTCTGTTGATTTTCCTGCATAACTGTGATGTGCACAGCATTGCTCAAAATAGATGGTGCAGCTTACACTCCAACGTGTCTTATTGTTAAAAAATTATTTTTAAATTTCAGTTTTAGAGTATACACTTTTGTTTTGTTATACGGTGACTGTGGGTCTTAGCTTAGCTTTCTCTTTTAGTGAATAAACATGCTTATATTTACAGATAATGACAGTATGCTGTTTCAGTGCATTGTGTATACTTGGACAGATCTGACACACATTAATTTTTCTTCATTTTTTTACTTTTTTCAGATGGAGAATATAACATTCTGCCAAGAAGCTGCGATAAAAATAAGCTGCATCAAGCATTGGAAAGCAAGCATTATGAAGTTGCAGGCAAACTCATTTCATCCGAAAGTGAAGCTTTTCTTGTGGAATGTTTTGAAGGCACACAGAGATCTAACAAGTCCTGCCTACACATACTGGCTGCTTTGCCCGACACACAGCAGGCCACTAAGCTATGTAAACAGCTACTGATGGGGATAAAGAATTCCAAGAACAGAGAATATTTGCTGCATATGACAACAGTGGATGAGTTTGTCGTGCGTGAACAGACAGTTAATGCACGTGCTGCAGCCATTCACATTGCAGCATACAACGGTAACTCAGGAGTTGTGAGACTGCTGTGTCAAGAGTATGGAGTTGACGTTAACTGTAGCACCAGTGAAACACTTGAGGCACAATCATGGAAAGGCATCCCTCTGTTGCAAAGGGCAGCAACGACATGTAAGGAAATAGTGAAACGGCTGCTGGTAAGCAAATCAGTAGTGAATGTAAACTGCTACACAGACAGTATTACACCTCTATACCTTGCTGCTCAGGATGGATATACAGACGTAGTGATAGCGCTGCTAGACAGCAAAGCTGATGTGAATGCAGGCCGTACTGATGACGGTAGCACACCTCTACACATTGCTGCTTGGAAGGGACATACAGAAGTAGTGAAACTGCTGCTAGACAACAAAGCTGATGTGAGTGTAGGCTGTACTGATGACGGTAGCACACCTCTACACCTTGCTGTTCAGAATGGACATACAGAAGTAGTGAAACTGCTGCTAGACAGCAAAGCTGATGTGAATGTAGGCCGTACTGATGATGGTGGCACACCTCTACACATTGCTGCTCTGAAGGGACATACAGAAGTAGTGAAACTGCTGCTAGACAGCAAAGCTGATGTGAATGCAGGCTGCACTGATGATGGCATCACACCTCTACACATTGCTGCTCTGAAGGGGCATACCGAAGTAGTGAAACTGCTGCTATACAACAAAGCTGATGTGAATGTAGGCTGTACTAATGATGGTAACACACCTCTGCACATTGCTGCTCTGAAGGGACATATAGAAGTAGTGAAACTGATGCTAGACAACAAAGCTGATGTGAATGTAGGCCGTACTGATGATGGTAGCACACCTCTACACATTGCTGCTCTGAATGGACACACAGAAGTAGTGAAACTGCTGCTAGACAGCAAAGCTGATGTGAATGTAGGCCGTACTGATAATGGTAGCACACCTCTACACCTTGCTGCTTGGAAGAGACATACAGAAGTAGTGAAACTGCTGCTAGACAACAAAGCTGATGTGAATGTTGGCCGTACTGATAATTGTAGCACACCTCTACACCTTGCTGCTTGGAAGAGACATACAGAAGTAGTGAAACTGCTGCTAGACAGCAAAGCTGATGTGAATGTAGGCTGTACTGATGAAGGTAGCACACCTCTACACTTTGCTGCTCAGAATGGACATATAGAAGTAGTGAAACTGCTGCTAGACAGCAAAGCTGATGTGAATGTAGGCCGTACTGATGATGGTTGCACACCTCTATACCTTGCTGCTTGGAATCAACATATAGAAGTACTTAAAAGGCTGCTAGACAGCAAAGCTGATGTGAATGCAGGCCGTACTGATGATGGTAGCACACCTCTGCACATTGCTGCTCAGGATGGATATACAGACGTAATGAAACTGCTGCTAGACAGCAAAGCTGATGTGAATGTAGGCCGTACTGATGATGGTAGCACACCTCTGCACATTGCTGCTCAGAATGGACATACAGAAGTAGTGAAACTGCTGCTAGACAGCAAAGCTGATGTGAATGTAGGCCGTACTGATGATGGTAGCACACCTCTACACCGTGCTGCTTGGAAGGGACATACAGAAGTAGTGAAACTGCTGCTAGACAGCAAAGCTGATGTGAATGCAGGCTGTACTGATGATGGCATCACACCTCTATACCTTGCTGCTCTGAAGGGGCATACCGAAGTAGTGAAACTGCTGCTATACAACAAAGCTGATGTGAATGTAGGCCGTACTGATGATGGTAGCACACCTCTACACTTTGCTGCTCAGAATGGACATATAGAAGTAGTGAAACTGCTGCTAGACAGCAAAGCTGATGTGAATGTAGGCTGTACTAATGATGGTAACACACCTCTGCACATTGCTGCTCTGAAGGGACATATAGAAGTAGTGAAACTGATGCTAGACAACAAAGCTGATGTGAATGTAGGCCGTACTGATGATGGTAGCACACCTCTACACATTGCTGCTCTGAATGGACACACAGAAGTAGTGAAACTGCTGCTAGACAGCAAAGCTGATGTGAATGTAGGCCGTACTGATAATGGTAGCACACCTCTACACCTTGCTGCTTGGAAGAGACATACAGAAGTAGTGAAACTGCTGCTAGACAACAAAGCTGATGTGAATGTTGGCCGTACTGATAATTGTAGCACACCTCTACACCTTGCTGCTTGGAAGAGACATACAGAAGTAGTGAAACTGCTGCTAGACAGCAAAGCTGATGTGAATGTAGGCTGTACTGATGAAGGTAGCACACCTCTACACTTTGCTGCTCAGAATGGACATATAGAAGTAGTGAAACTGCTGCTAGACAGCAAAGCTGATGTGAATGCAGGCTGTACTGATGATAGTAGCACACCTCTGCACATTGCTGCTCAGGATGGACATACAGAAGTAGTGAAACTGCTGCTAGACAACAAAGCTGATGTGAATGCAGGCCGTACTGATGAAGGTAGCACACCTCTACACATTGCTGCTCTGAATGGACATATAGAAGTAGTGAAACTGCTGATAGACTACAATGCTGATGTGAATGTAGGCCGTACTGATGATGGTAGCACACCTCTACACATTGCTGCTCAGAATGGACATATAGAAGTAATGAACATCTGCTGCTGGACAGCAAAGCTAGTGTGAATGTAGGCCGTACTGATGATGGTAGCACACTCTGCATGATGCTGCTGATGAAGGAGATACAGAAGTAGTGAAACTGTTGCTTGCTGCTAAAGCTGATGTGAATGCAAGATGTACTAATGGTGATAAGCCGATCAATGTTGCTCGACAACATTGTCATTTTGATGTTGTAAAACTTTTGAAGTGATCTGTGAATTCTGTAGCTGTTAGTTCAGAACATGCGCACTGTTACACATCTATGTGTGGTTTATTCTGCATAATTTTCAGTATAAGAAACATCTAAAACTGATCATTTCCAGGAATACAGGGCAGCAAGAACTTTTAACTTTTGAGCATGGTCTGAATATGGAAACAGATCTGGTTATCACCAGATGACGGTGTTAGCTATTGTATGAAATTGTATGTTGGATTGCATTTGAAACAAGATGTACATGATGAGCTGTTGGGAATGAAATTGTTCGTAGTCAGAGCATGTGATCACCTTCTTGTGGCTTGCTTTGCTTTGATGCAGGTTTGCAGACCCTTCTTGTCAGTGTTTTGATGAAGGCCCTATATAGAGAGAGCGAAAGGTCTGTGAGAAAGGAAAACGAACGAGAATAAGAATAAGATCAGATAAATAAGTCATCAATAACAAAGATATTTGTGTGTTAGAAATCTTCTTCATCGTATGCATTTTGTGCCAAGCCAGTTGACAGCATTCTTGTCAGCGAAGTAGAGCCTGCAGACCACCCTCGAACTTTGTCAGAGGACAGTCATCAGCAATATGTTGCATTGTCTGTCGTTCCGCATGAAGGGTCAGAAGCTCAGAAAACTAGGACTGAGACAGCTTACCTCATCTTGCCTTATTTTGGACGAGCGGTTCTTCACCCCTCCAAATGCCCAGGAATGAGGCCATGGATCAGTGGTTAAAGCGACTGACTTGCACTCAATGAACCTGGGTTCATCTGCCGCTGAAATATGAGTCATGGCAATACGAGTCACTGGTGGCGGCAGGAAGGACATCCGGCCAAAATTGCACCCACGCGCCATTAAAAGTCCTATGTCTGAGCCTTTGAACAAGGGAGTCACTGATGTTAAATTTGGACGAATTAACCTCTAATCAAGGTTCACATTCCATATACCCGACAGCATATATTTAACCTTTAGGGCAGCCGCAGCTTATACAGTACATCAAGCAGACCAGGTTCTCCTGATGCAACGCAACAAACAACCTATGTATGCACCATTGCTACCCAGCTGCACGGGCAGCATCTCTCCTCTAGACGCTCCCTAACCACAGCGTGGTCAGTCAAAGATTCCTACAGTAGGTGCCTACCATGACCTCCATTTGTTCAGTCGAGGGTTCCCTCATGTCTAAGCACAAAGGCTTCCCACGATTGCCACGCAGGCAGACAAGATTTCTCTGAATCCAAAGATAGAGGTCTCAGCCGAGACAGTCATTATCACTGGATTATTTAGAAAGGCACACAGTAGAGCTCATACCTCCTCCAAGGCAACCTGTCAAACGAGGTGATCAACATGTCGGCTTGGTATGGTACACCGTGAGTCAATAAGTGCATGGTCCCCTCGGGGCCACATTTATTCTTTTAATATCTGTGGTTTTTGTGGACCAATTTCAGCAGTTTATTTCACGGTTACAGTCAGAAATGATCATCGCGTATATCTGCCATAAAGTCTACCACCACTTCGTCTTAACTGCGTTGCCGCACTACCATGTAAAGTACGAGCAAGTGCTGTTTTGCATAAGCTCACATTTTCTACTTATTTTCTCGTAGTGAGAAAGATATCACTGTGATATGGATTGGTTTCTGCTAACTCTGATACCGACTCATTAACTTTTGCGAGATGGTATCAAATTAAGTCTCAGTGATGGTTGCAGCAGTACTGTTTGCACGTTGCATTGGGTACATTTAATGATTAGCACGTAATGCTCTTGCAAAGTGAGGTACTCGCTATGCAGCACAGCAACTGTCCATACATATGTATGCCTGTGTCTGCGTTTTTTAGCAGTTTAGAATAAAGTCGTTTAAGCTAATCAACAAATTCACCTGCTGCAGCCTGTTCTTTGTGGAACCCCGAGGTCAAACTTAACAACACCCATTAATTTGATTAGGTTTTTTAGAAGGTGCCGCAAAAACAATTTTGTTGTGTTTTGTGTGGATCGCACTTTTTCATTCATCATCATTTCTTTATTATGCCATAGGCGGCAGACAATAATGTAGCCTACATGTATAAAAGCATACAGAGAAAAGGTGAAAAAGAATTTAAAACATTACATTACATTACACTGTCACTCTCACTGAAATACAAATTTTATCTTTCACATAGCAGTATAGAGGCGTTGTTTGTTGTTTTGTCATATTTATTCAGGATTAACAGTTGCTAGATTTGATAACAGTTGACTAACTTTTATGGAACATATTACCAAAATATTTTGGTGTGTTTTTATGGACGGTAGTATGTATGCAATATGCATAATGTCGTATGAATTGTATTGACAGCATTCACGTTCATTGCAGTAGTGCAGATTACTGGCGTGTTTAGATGCTAATGTTGTGGGCTATGGGGTTGAAAGAATAGACCCACTCCATTTCCTTGCCGGATGTCGTAAAAGGTGACTAAACCAGGCCCTATTTGTCATCTATCTAGGAGTTTTTGAGTGTGTTTTGTGGCGTTTACTAGAGCCACATTACATGTTCCGTTAGTTTGCATTTGTATGTGTTCTGTCTTGGATTAGGTTGTCATACCAATGATTGACTGGAAAGACTCGTCTCCGAAATGACCAATAATGTGCTGATGGGGACGTTAAACCCTACTCACTTATCACTCACTCACTCATTCAGATGGGCTTAAAAGATAAATGTGAGTCATTTGACTCAGTAGTCCACTACCACTCTTTGTTTGCAAGCAGACTGCCTATGAGTGTCGCTTTTCTTCTATCTTGTGGAACGTGTTTGCTGATGTATTTGAATGTTGATGATGATGATGTTGATGTTGTATGTTTGTCGTAGTTATTGTGGTCCATTATTGTAGATATGCATATTAAATGACTATCCAGAAGCGTTTTCCATTTTTAGAACTATTGCTAAATTGCTAATGTTTTGTTGCCTAATCCAAGAAAGTTATGTATTGCTGTGTTTCTATATAGTGTTTGCATCTGTAAGTGTCGCTTGTCTTCTGTCTTGTGGAATTTGTTTGCTGATGTAATTGAATTGTTGTTGTTGTTGTTGTTGATGATGATGATGATGATGATGATGATGCTATAGCATTTGTCGTAGTTATTATAGTCCATTATTGTTGTTAATTTACTTACTGCTTTATTGTTAGCTTTGTATATTGCTATGTCTCGTATTTTGACTGTTTTTGCATGTTTTTTGTATTTCTATTTTGGGTGCACATGGGTCTAGTGGTCGGACGACCCTTTGTGTCCCGTGATTTTTATCATAAACTTCGGTACTACTCAGCATTACTACTACACAGTCGTGAACTTTGTTGCCAGCAGTGGCGTAGATTTTTGGTGTTGATATCAGTTCTGACAGGGCCGTCAGGTTCATTGAAACGAGCTGTCACGTGAGGAATGGGGCATCCCCTCCTCAGCAATCTGAATTAGGGTTGCCAGGTCAGCACGTCGAAGAAACCGACACCCTTCAGTCTTGACCTATTTCCAAGCTCCGTGCGGGAGCCAAAAATTCAGGGTCTGGATCTGTAAACATATGTATATATCTGTATGTGTCCGTTTCTAGCTGAAATTTTCAACAGGACAATTCGCCCCAAAACCGGACAGTCCGGTTCAGTGGCGGACACCTGGCAACCCTAGCCAACCAGGGTGTCTGGGAGAGCGTCGTAGCCCCGCAGCGGTGTCCGGGTCAGAGCCCCGACTGCAGTCGCCTTTCTGGCACTTCTGAATGTCACAGAACGCTTCTGTTGAACAGAAAATCCAACATTTAACTATACAGGTATGCTGAAATACTGTTGATGATTTTGGAGGTGAGCATTGTGGGAGTTGATCCCACAAACCCGTTAAATACGTTCATCACAATGCTGGTGCTGGTGACATTAGTGCAAAATGTTGGACGATTGTTACTGTTATTACGGAACGGCAATCATATAGTGCTGCACTACCACTGTTTACAGGGTGTGTCAAAAGTTCCCGGCCAATTTTGACGCGCTATAACTTAGACAAAGATGGACCAATTTTCATAACTTTTCACGGTTAAATTTCATAAGGGATCTGTGAAGGAAGTTTGAATTAAAACTATCACCTCCCCTCAAATCTGTTGCCGCACTACCTTGTGTAAAGTAAGTGTTCATCAATACAGCATATCATGTTAGCGATAATATTACGCTTAATGTCAGGCGGCATCTTTTTTATGAGTTTTTATTTGTTTATTCATTTTTCTTCCTGATAATGACGTCATTGTGGCATTATTGCAATATTTTGTTTGATGTATTACTCATTCCTTTCAGTTATGCAGATAAACGTTTGACACAGCATTGAACAACGCACAATAATTGATGCATCCGTTCACCAGTGATATATTCACGACTGAAAACATACATATGTGCCAACGGCGTACATTTTAAGCACATGGTGTAAACTAATCTGTAGATAAGCAAAGAAATAGTATCCCTGATGAACATTTACAGTAATTAAAAGTTTTCCATCGCTTTGAACTGTACTAACTGTGCTGTGAAAGCTGTATATAGTTGACCACTTACATTTCACAAGGTAGTGCGGCAGCAGAGTTCAGGGGAGGTGGTGATTTTAACTGCGTCTTCCTCCGCAGATCCTTTCTGAATTTAACAGTGAAAAAAAATCATGAAAATTGACCCACCTTTGTCGAAGTTATAGCGCGTCAAAGTTGGACGGGAACTTTTGACACACCCTGTAGTTCTTCCATCTGCACGCAGTTTTTATTTTTGCAACTCCTGTGCCTCGTGTATTTGTTGTTGACAAGCCCCGTGTTGGCTCTGGGGTTGAAAGAATAGGTCCGATACTTATTTATCCACGGTATCTTGGTTGGACATTGTAACAGGCAACTAAACCAGGTTTTGTCGTATTTTAGGTTTCTTTTGATTGTTTAGGCCTACTGTGTTTTGTGCAATTGTTTTGTGTCTAGGCCTATTGTGTTTTGTGCAATTGTGCTGTTCACTAGACCTCTCTCGTGCAAGGGAGCAATTTTCACCCGCTGCCGTTCAATGCAACAGCTACACTATTTAATGGAGGATTTGTGTGACTTTCACCCTGCAGTGTAAAATCTGTTTTCTCGTTTTAGTCGTTCACGAAATGTTCACTGACAGTTTCACGAGTTTTGTTTTTTTCACGAATGCGGACTTTTGAACGATTGAGATTGCTAAGCTTGATCAATTGTTCAAAAGTCCACCTTTATTATTTATTTGCTAATGAATGTTGTTTGATGTTTTAGCTGTAACATTATTTATATTCTACATCAGAGCCACAGGTTTCAGTAGTTACACTATTTAATGGAGTATTTACATGACTTTCACCCAGTATAAATTCTATTGTCTCGTTTTAGTCGTTCACGATACGTATACGTTCACTGACAATTTCACAGTTTTGCGTTCTTCACGAAATGCAGACTTTCCAGCGATTGAGATTGCTAAGCTTTCTCAAGTGCTCAGAAGTCCGCATTATTTGATTGTGCTAGTGAACGTTGTTTGATGTTTTAGATGTACAAGCGTTTGTATTCGTCATCAGAATGTAGTTTTTATTGCGAGTCAGCATACACGATATTGCGCGATATTCTTATGGCATTTGTCCGTCTGTCTGTCCAATGCCGGTATTGTGTCTATACGAATGGACACGTCATCAAACTTATTGACGATCTGGTAGGGGCATCATTCTTGTATTTTTGAGCCCAACTGCAGTTACAAAATTCCAATTTCAAAATCCCTCAGTGGGGGGACGAAGGTTGGAAAATTTTGCAAATATCGCCATTTATCTCGAAAACGATACGAGATAGGCCAACAATTACCAGTGATATGGTCTGAGAGGTCAGGACCGGTCTAAGACCACAAAAATCGGTCTTGATCTTGCACACTTTGGTCTTGGTCTTGCAAGTCTGATGTTGTGTTGTGAAACATGGTCTTGACACGCTCGTCGTCATAATGATCTTGAAGGATACAGCAACTTTTCAAGTACTGTTTATAGTTTCTCTATTCTCTGCTTGGAACATCAGTACTGTGGAGGTCAACAGTGGCGTTCACCTATTTAAAATTTAAATCCGCCAAGTGCCTTTGTTTACTTCCAGTGGTCTTGGTCTTAAAAAATTGATCTTGTATACATCACTAACAATTACTACGGAACACTAATAGGAAGTCATAGGTAGCCGATCAGTCCGTGTCGGTTCTATAGAGTGGTATTGAAAGGCAGGACACGAAGGATCAAACTTTTGCGGAGGATCTCCATAATAACGTACCAATCGTTTGACCCAGAACGACCAAATTTGTCGTAAGTAACACTTATGTATAAGCGGCGTGTTTCCCAGGGTGACATCCCCTATCTTAAGGGTCTGGGGCCCATAGTCCCCCATATATTTGTGACTCCCTTCTGACGCCCAAACGCTTGACCTAGAGCGACCAAATTGTGCACGGTGACACGTAGGGAGGGACATGATTCTAGGGGTCAAACACCCCATATATTAAGGGGGTGAAGGTCTATATAGCGTCTTCGAAATTTTGTGGGTCCTCCCCTACTGACGCTCGTGCGGTTTGGCCTAGGGCGACCAAATTTGGTATGGTAACACGTGAGGGATGAGCGTGTTCATATGGGGCCATCCGCCCCCCCCCCCC
>Ga0209786_1000570_pt1 | contig 12213 bp, 11 predicted proteins | sample WorMetilvaeELBA2_FD_187405 | JGI IMG/M metagenome (GOLD analysis project Ga0209786, IMG submission 187405) | Marine gutless worms symbiont microbial communities from Max Planck institute for Marine Microbiology, Germany - Olavius ilvae ELBA.2... ...
AAAATTCATGCGAATTGTAGAACAAGTCGCTTCATCGGCTAAGATAACCTGTAGACAAATTAAAAGTGGAATCCAAGCTGATTTACTTCTACAAAATTAATTCACTTGGGCTTTCTTTATAACCAGATTAATTTTAAAGAAATTTCTTTAAGAATAGCCCACCACGGGACCACGTAAGTAATTGGAATCATGTTGCTTATGAAAGCATGTAAGAATTTTTCGTTCAAGCTCAATATGTCACACATTATTTCTTTATTGGATTACAATTTTATGGAGTAATCATGATTCAGGGCTATCGGCACACATTTTGCTGTACAAGAAGAGAGTGTTGATGAACGAAGGGGCGCAGACAATACAAAAGGAAGTATTCAGGTGGGCTGGGCCTTTTTTCAGGAAGGGGACCGCTACAAGCATTGTTCAGGTTGACTAAAGTTACTTGTTTCGGTTACCCTAATATAATTGTGATCCTTGATTATTTGAAAAACCGTCCCTTCTTTTTTTGGCTCATTAACAAATTTCCGAAATCGCGGTTGATGACCATTCTCAAAAGCATGGAGTAACTTAAATGGAACATACACGCAAAACATTTATATTAAAAACCATTGGTTTACATTTTCTTGTTTTAGTCACTATTTTCTTCTCCTTTCCAGTAGACTCCTTCGCCCTAATACCCATTGCTCGTACAGATGTAGTCCCATATCAGCGTATAGAGTACGGGGAGAGCTTCACCTTTGGTGTAGTTGCGTTTTCAAAGACAGGAATTGACAGAGTAGAATTCTCTATCAGTGGACAGGGTTATTCAGGCGGAACTAAAATCTCCAGCACAATGGCCCTTAACACCCGTCATGCCCACACAGAATCTGCAGTGCCGTTGGCATCCTGGCCTGGTGTGTATGAGTATTTTGTTACCATTTCGGCAACCGAATTTACTTCAAACGGTACAATTAGTGTCATGCCAACTGTATTTGGCAATGATGGGGGGAGCAGGATCTTGAGCCCAACGACGTTAATCGTTGAGGGAGCAGGTGCATATACCCACAATTATGCTTATGTAAATCCATCAACCGGTAACGATTCAACTTGTTCTGCGAATACTACCAGTAGATGCAGAACCATCGAAAGGGCCGTTGAGCTGGCACAAGCTGTCAATGGGGGTGATTCAAGCGGTAATATCATCTATTTGGACGAGGGAAATTACACCTCTGTTGGATCTTTTTCAACATCGACTTCCGGTGAGTGGCTTAGCATTAAAAACACTCCTGGTGCGAGAAGGGACAGCGTAATTATTTCTGATGGCGGCTTGGTGTTTAATAGTGCTGACCACCTAAAGTTTGAAGGAGTTTCCCTATATGCAGATTCGTATGGAGATTTTGTGATCAATGGAACTGTACCTGATCTATGGGTGCATGGTTGCAAACTCTATGCACCAAGTCGGATCTACAATGATCCATCGACTGGGAATGGTGGTCTGCGTCCATTGGTGGGTGACTCGAATTTCTATGCTACCAATACATATGTGACGGAGGTTGACCGAGCATTTTCCGCCATGAGTATAATGCGGAATATCACTATATATAAAATTAGTGAAGATGTTACCCGCAACTCGGATCTTGTTGTGAATATCCGCGTTGATAATGTATTTTCTGAAAATGTTTTAGCACAACAACCCCACGCTGACGCATATCAACAATTCGGTGGGCCAGGCAATAACGTAATCGTATATAATTACTATGGCACGAATTTGCACTATCAGGGTTTATTTTTAAGAGGAGGTGGTACAAACGAAGCGTTTGTCAATGTATTTATGGAAATGAGGCAGCCCGCACAGGACGGTGGTGCCACAGGATATACGCTTAAAACTGGTGCCCTATATGTGGAGGATGGGAACTGGGATCATATTTTGTTTTGGCACTGCACGTTTACAGTGTCAGATGTGGGGAGTTACCCTAAGGTCACGGCTTTCACATGGTTTGGACTGAACGAAAGCGGTGGAAACAGTGTCACAAATTCAAGCCTTATTGGGAATGTTTGGCGAGAGTTTGTAGGTGTCAATGGTGCGCAAGGTTGTGCCGACCCTCCAGTTTTTGCCAATGGTAATAGCGATGGCAATGAATCCAAGTATAATCATTACTATGCGTCAACAACAGATATAGTCGCTGAAAACTGCTGCCCATTTAGTAATCCTTCTGAATGTCCATACTACCGATCCATGAGTCCAGATAGCGAATCCCCGGGAACACAATCGCATGGAGGGTTAAATTATCCCGAGGTGTTAGACTTCACCGACACCTCCACCTATGTCAACTTCGGTTATCCAGACCCCATTGCAGGTGCAATCTTGATTGACCGTCTGCCGAATAATCTTACCGGCATTCCTGCTGATGTCTTTGGTAATCTGAGAGACTCAAATCCGGATGTCGGTGCTATCGAAAAATTAAAAAGTATTCTTCCACCCCAAAATCTGACAATCGGTACTCCCTAGTATAAGGGAGCATCGATATAAGTTTAATACGCAAAGTTTCTTCAGTCAGAAGGCATCGAAAACATATGCGCCGAGAGCAAGGACTTAGTCAACCCTCTTGATCTTTAGATCTCGGTGTTCCTCGACTCCGATTGATCAAACGGCAAAAAGTAGCAAATCGGTATTGGTTACACGAGATTTTCTTCAAATTTATCTTCCCGAACACCTGAATACTGGCTCTCCGTGATAAACATCCTAAACAGGCATCCATGTGACTGCAAAACACGGTAATCATCATCTATGACCGTAAAGATCATGCTTGATCAAAGCAGCACCATCATTACAGCATGTTACAAACCAATTGCTTTTCTGCCCATTTGAAACAATCGCCCAATTCCGCAAATCCGATTGAACTAGTCGATGCAGAGTATAGTCCTTTTTCCATGAAGAGATTGGCGGTTCAAGGATCAGCATGGACCATGGTTGGCTTCGGGATCTCTCGAGCCCTTAGATTGGCCGGGAATCTTGTCCTGACACGTTTATTGTTCCCCGAAGCATTTGGTATCATGGCCCTTGTAGAGATGGTGCTGCATGGGATACAAATGTTCTCGGATATGGGTATCGTCACAGGTGTTATTCGTGATCCACGTGGTGACGATCAACATTTCCTCAACACCGCTTGGACACTTCAGGTGATTCGTGGGTGCGGACTCTGGCTCGTGACGTGTATTGCCGCGTATCCCGTCTCAATCGTTTATCAGGAGCCAGTTTTAGCACTGTTGCTGCCTGTTGCCGGCTTCTCTGCACTAGCCAATGGGTTTACTGCTACAAGCGTCCTGTCTCTTCGTCGTATCATAAATCTGAAGCCTTTGGTAATTTAGGAGACCGCAAGTCAGGCCTTCGGCCTCCTGTGCATGATCGGCCTTGCGTGGTATCTGCGTTCAGTGTGGGCGTTGGCAATGGGCGGGGTCATCCGCATGTTCGTCGCGGTGTTATCTTCGCAGTTCCTCATCCCTGGACGAAAACCCCGCTTCACCTGGGACCGATCTGCTGTGCGAGAGCTCGTTCGATTCGGAAAATGGATCTTTCTAAGCACTGCGGTGACGTTTATCATTCAACAAGGCGACCGCGCAGTGCTCGGATTATTCGTAACGAAGCAAACACTGGGCCTGTTCGCAATAGCAACCGTCTGGTCAAGAATGGGCATCCAGGCTCTGCTCCGTCTAAATTCTCAGGTTATGTTTCCGATCTACGCTGCCCTGTACAACCGCGGTGACACGCAACTGCGTACACGTGTCTTCCAGGCGCGTCTGTGGTTGATTAGCGTATTCGTTCCCCTGATGTGGTTGCTGTCGCTTGGCGGTCAATATTTGATTGATCTCCTATATGATTCCCGCTACTCAGATGCAGGCTGGATGCTTCAAGTCTTGGCGGCTGGGGCCATAGGTGCAGTCATTAGCACAACCGCAGGCAATATCCTTTTGGCTGTTGGTGATTCAAAGCGTTATATGGTCCTCCAGACCGGCCGAGGCTTACTGTTGATCGCATGTATGGCGATTGGTGCTTCTCACGCCGGAGTTGTGGGTATGGTCATTGGAATTGCTACATCCAAAATCTGCGATTACCCTCTATTGGCTTGGGCCATCCAGCGTCATGGCGTGTGGATGCCCATACTCGATTTAAGCACACTCGCGATCTCATCCGTTGTGATCTTTTTTGGGTGTAATTACCTTGGCATTATCTGACTGATTGGGGAAATCGAAAATGAGCGATTTTATAATCCAAATTGGCCATCAAGTTGATCCACAGTATATTGCACATAAACTTCAGGATCGACCGGGACTTGAAGACCACCCCGTCTGTATCTGGCCATTTGAATGGGGCTCGTTAGTGATTCAGCCACCAACCGGAAGCGGATATAAGCCTTTTGAGCGGGACGGCTACCTCTATGCATGTGTAGGGCGTCCGCGTATCATGGGTTGTGAGCATGAAACCGATGGACCTTCGGGATTCGCCCGTGAGCTTGCCGATCGCTGGAGATTCGGCGACGAGAATGAGTTGTTCGAATCCATGACGGGTACTCATGCGCTTCTATGCTGCAGCAGTAATGAGATCTCGATACTTACGGATCGCATGGGGGCTCTACCGATCTACCAAGCAGAGGACTCGAATGGCAGAGTTGTTTCATACGGAACTCTGGTGGATTACATGGCTCGAATCGTCCATCGTGAGCAAAATTGGGATCTTGTGTCTTTAGCCGAAATGCTTGTTTTTAATAATATCACCTTCCCTTTTTCAACTCGTGTCGGGATTGAAGAGATAGCGCCTGCTTCAATTACAAATATCAAGACCAACCGACCGAATCCTCTCGTCGAAAAAAAAGTTCTATGGGCACCTAAGGAACCTGATTCTTGGTTTGCAGACGATGAGATGATCGACCTTACCGAAAGGGCATTGCGTTCGGCGGCGATAGAAGCAACCCGGGGGGCTAAGTCGGTAGCTGTCACTCTAAGCGGTGGTCTCGATTCTCGGGCAGTACTTGCAGCCCTTCCAAAAAAGCTTTCAGTATCGGCTATCACATACGTAACCCACGAAAACAACGAGACCCATATTGCCCAGAAAGTAGCACGGGCTGCGGGAGTTGAGCATCTGTTTGCTCGTCGAGACGAAGACTACTTTGCCGAATTGCTGATAGACAGAGGTATTCGGTTGTTAGGCAGCGAGCGTCGTGCGGCTGCCCATGGATTCTGTATCCGTGATAACGGATTGCACCGTCAATTTGATGTTATCCTCGGCGGTCAGCTGTCAGATACATTCATGAAACATCACTATATGCCTTATGAGCAACGCGAGTTAATTCGGCCAAAAAATATTAAAGAACGAACCCGTCAGATTTTTGGTATGCAACTCATTCAGAGCGGACCAAGTGCATTGAGTACAATTGGTCGTCATCTTGCATTAATCCACCTAAAACACACTATGCGAGAAGCCGTGGTTGCGCGGCGGGAAGAAAGACTGAAGAAGGTTAAAGAGATTCGACCAGCCACAGGAGAGGAATGGTCGAGGTTCTGGCCGACAAGTCGACAGGATGATCTGGCCCATGTTTTAGGGAATATCCGACTTTTTCCATTCGACACCTTGTTTATGCAAAGAACGATCATCGACATTGCTGTTGCCCTTTCGCCGGAGCAGCGTTACGCTGGACGAATCACAAATCAGGCGTTTACCAAATTATACGGTCTCCTTGGTGACATCGAGAACGCCAATACAGGCATTGCTGCCTCTGGCGGGGAATTTGTATCAAGGAGACAGAGACGACGACACTCGAAAAATTTAGCTGTTGATATATCTGGTGCAACACCCTGGAGCAATGTCCAGACAAGTTGGGCGGACAACATAACACTTCAGCGCTCTCACCCCATGTGGATCAAATCCCGATCTAAGTTGTGCAACTCCCCAGCTGTCGACCTTCTAGACCAATTAACCGAACAACCGGCCGAAACGCTTGTTCGTAATTATTCAGATCAACTGCCGCCGACCTTCAATCAGATGCTCATCCAAATTGGGCTTTGTATCGATGGGTCGTTGTCGAAGGAAAGGGAGTCGAAGTTTTAATCCTTGTTGCTGGATCAATAATCAATACCGGTCTAATGCACACATCCAAAATGGAAAAATCTTTCTTATACACCAGTACTAGGCGTCTTTTGCGAAAGCTTCCAACACTAAAGAGAAGCATATACGAACGCTCATTAGTAGACCGAGGATGGTACGATTTATCTGTTAGATCAAGTGATGATCCAATCATAATCGGAGGCTGCGGCAGAAGTGGAACAACTTTACTCCGAGAAATCCTAAATCGCCATCCTCGAATCTTTTGCGGACCGGAGACCTCAATGTTCGGACTGCCTTTCTGGCCGCAACACATCGCTCCTTATTGGCAGTTGAACGAGATTGAATTACAACGGGATGTGGAGAGAAGTCCAAATCTTGTTAAGTTTGCGGAAACATTCTATCGTAGGCATGCCAAGGAAGCCGGTAAAATCCGATGGGCAGACAAAACTCCAAACAACATACGGGCTATAGAGAAAATCCTAACATGGTTTCCGCAGGCACGTTTTATACATGTTTTACGTGATGGGCGCGATGTAGTCTGTTCACTAAGGCATCACCCAAAGGAGAAGTTTGTCAATGGCAATTTGGTCCCTATAGTATCCAACAACCCTATTCCTTTTTGTACAACGCGCTGGCTCCGGGATACGATGAAGGGTCTCGCTTTCCGTGGCCATCCAAGATACCTTGAGGTGAAATATGAGGATCTCGTAGTCAATCCTGGAAGCGAAATCCGGCGAGTATGTGAATTCGTCGGAGAGGACTTTAGCCCAGGAATGCTGGATACCAACAGTGGAGCAGGAAAATCAATGAAAAGCGGGCGCTTGATCAATAATCCGAATGCGGCTAAGCGGATCACGCCAAAGAGTGTGGGCCGCTGGACAAACGATCTAAGTTTTGAGGAGCGGCAGCACTTTATAAATGTAGCCGGCGAATTACTGATTGTAACTGGATATGAAAACAATCACGATTGGCTGAAAAATGAATAAGGATTCTATATTTGAAAGTGATACACAACTGGATGGGAGAGGACTATCTCAGTGTACTGACCAAAAATTGCGGATAAATTGGATACTACCCGAATCTTCCCTGGCTGGTGGCACCAAATCCAATCGACTTATCGCCGAGGCGATGGTCAGACGTGGCCACGAGGTCAACATCGCTTTTGTTGCGCTACCGAAGCCGCCGCCCAAAATCAGTCAATTTAGAAGATGGCTGCGCCACAGTCATCACGAATTCAAGACACGAGGTCGAAGGCATCATCATCTCGAGTACTCCACGGCTAGATTGATCCCGGTAATGGAACGCGTGATTCGACCGCAACACGTGCCCGATGCCGATGTGTCCATCGCCACGTGGTGGGAAACACGAGAATGGATCGAGGATTGGCCCCAGGAGAAAGGACTGAAGTCCTACTTCGTCCGGCACCATGAGCTTCACGGTGGAGATCCCAATCGCGTAGCTGCAACTTACCGAATGCCAGGCCTAAAGTTCGTCATCGCGAGGTGGTTGCAGGACCTCATGGCTGACAAGTATGGAGACCTCAATGCGGTGTTAGTCCCCAACGGTGTAGATTGGTTACAATTCGACTCAGTGCCCCGAGATCGGGCGAAAAGACCGACGGTAGGTATGCTATACGGAACACAAGGATGGAAGGGGGCGGCTACCGCCTTTGATGCGTTGCGACGGATACATCGACAATTACCGGAGTTGCGAGCAATTGCCTTCGGCTCGTCGCCACTTTTACGAAAACACAAACCGCCGTCATGGCTGGAGTTTCACCTCCGGCCGCGGCAGGACGAAATCCCCCTGCTCTACCAGCAGGCGGATTGCTGGATCGTCCCATCCACAATCGAAGGATTCGGGATGCCGGGCCTCGAAGCCGCCGCTTGCCATTGCCCGATCGTCAGCACGCTGTGCGGCGGACCGGAAGACTACGTCGAGGATGGTGCGTCGGGATTCCTGGTTCCCGTTGGTGATTCTGCAAAATGGCTGATGCGGTGTACCGGGTCCTGGAACTTCCAAACGTTCAATGGCGCGTAATGAGTCAGGCGAGTTATGAAATATCGAAGCAATTCGACTGGGACAGTTCCGCTATGATATTAGAGAACACGCTGCTTAATGCATTATTAAGCCGTGGATCGAACAACCCAAATCGACAGGTCCTAAAAGCTGGATGAAAATAACAGTTTATACCATGATGTTCGGTTGGCCGGTTGTGACTCTGGTGTTATTCTCCATCCTTCGTCCGAGGCATGCGGTGCTCGCCAGTCTGCTGGCAGGCTGGCTGCTGCTGCCTCAAGCGGTGGGCTTCAAGCTGAGCGGAATACCTGATTACTCACGCGTAACTGCAGTCGTGCTAGGTCTGGTAGTGGGTGTGTTGATCTTCGATTCGGGCCGTATATCTCACATTCGATTGGGACTTTTTGACCTGCCGATCGTTGTATGGTGCTTGTGTCCTCTAGCTAGTTCGATAAGCAACGGACTTGGGATTTACGATGGCATTTCAGGAGTACTGACGGCTTCGATACAGTACGGGATACCCTACTTGATCGGACGCCTCTATTTTGCTGAACAGATAGGCATGCGAGAATTGGCACTTGGCTTAATAATCGCCTTAATTTGTTATGTGCCTTTGATCTTGTTCGAACTTCGGATGAGCCCGCAACTGCACAGACACCTCTATGGCTATCTCCAGATTCCGTTTAAAATGATATGGCGCTTGGGATGGTACCGTCCGATGGTTTTTTTGCGACACGGGCTGGAACTCGGCGTATTGTTGGCCGGGGCTGCAATAACGGCCACCTGGTTGTGGCGAAGTCGATCCATTACGAGGGTCGGATGGCTATCTGCCAGCTTAGCCGCGTTGACTTTGTTGCTTGTGTGTTTGCTCTGTCGAGCCCTGAACGGGTATTTTGTTCTAATTTTGGGCCTTGGAGCACTGTATACAACAAAGATTTTCAAGTCGCGTGCCGTTTTGATCCTTCTGGCACTGATTCCGATTTTTTATGTCTATGGGCGGGTTGAAACGAATTGGCATGCAGCCCCATTAGTAAACCAAGTAGAGTCGATTGATCCTCTGCGTGCCAAATCCCTACAAAGTCGAATCAGTCACGAGATTACACTGATCGACAAGGCCTTGCGGCGGCCATACTTTGGCTGGGGCGGCTACGATCGAAACCGTGCCGAGACACTCGCTGTGGGCGCGATGGGAAAAAGATCGATTACCGACAGCTACTGGATTATCGTGTTCGGAAAATATGGCATGGTCGGACTATTGAGCTTTGGGTTTGTTTTACTGTTACCGATCATGAAGCTGGTCAAGCGTCTCCCTGCTGCTAAATGGTCCTTTCCTGATAACGCACCTGCGGCTGCGTTATCGATGGTGCTGCTCGGGTTCACGATCGATTCTCTGGCGAACGCTATGTTCAATCCCCTATACTTTCTTATCGCTGGGAGTCTCATGCATTACGAGCCTGTTCTTGAACCGGTTCAGAATACACAGGTGGGCGCTAAAGATCCTCCATCGGGAAAAACCATACAGATCGGGCGGTAAAGTCCAGTAATGCAGCAGCCTCTGCCCAAAAACAATTATGAATTTTTAAATACACCATCTCGGTAGTATTAGTGAAGCGATATCGTCTCGCCGTCTTGATTATTAATTACCGAACGCCGCACTTCATGCGAGACTGCCTTGAGAGTCTCTATGATCAGTTGGACACGCAGCGTGATCGTGTGGTTGTCATCGATAATGCATCCAACGACGGGTCCGACATTACCATCGAGAAGTTCATCCATGAGAAAAAGTGGACCGATTGGGCACAACTCGAACGATCTGCGATCAATGGTGGCTTTTCAGCTGGTAACAATTACGGCATCCGGCGAGTCCATGCAAAATATTACCTGTTGCTCAACAGTGATACAATCGTCCGGCGGGGGGCAATAAGACAATTATTATATGCCATCAAATCTCACCCGGAAGTCGGTTTAGCCAGTCCCCGGCTGGAATGGCCAAATGCGGAGCCTCAGGAGAGCTGTTTTCTTCGCCGTCATCCTTCTTACGAATTCTTCATTGCTGCTCGGACCGGAGTTGTGGATCGACTTTTTGGTCACCGGGGCGGAACATATCACCCGGTTCCCAATAGCCCGATGGTGCCGGATTGGACCAGTTTCGCGTGCGTACTGATTCGCCGCGAAGTGTTTGATAGAATAGGCCTTCTCGATGAGGGCTATTTTATGTATTTCGATGACATGGATTTCTGTCGACGAGCAAGAGATGTAGGGATAAATACGTTGTATTGGCCGGCAGCGCGCGTAGTCCATTTACGTGGTGGCAGCGGACCCCTTAAGCAATTGGCTGCTAAGAGGAAACGTCCGCCGAGATATTGGTATGAATCTCGGAATCGATATTATGCAAAGTTTTACGGTCGCACAGGACTGTGGCTGGCAAACTGCTGTTGGTACGTTGGCCGTTTGATCTCGCTGACTCGAGAAGCGATCGGGCGAAAGCAGCCCCACACCTGTAAGAGGCAGTGGTTCGATATCTGGACCAATGCTTTAAATCCCCTTGATAGATCCACCCAGCCCGATTCGAATTAAACGAAATGATACGCATGCCAGATTTTCTCATTATTGGAGCCATGAAATGCGCGACCACAGCGCTCCATGAACAACTGGCACGCCAACCTGGAATCTTTATGACCGAACCCAAGGAGCCATATTTTTTCAGCAATGATGAGGTATGGGCAAAAGGCCTGGGATGGTATTCAAGTCTCTATGATGATGCCGCATTAGGCGACATATGTGGTGAATCGAGCACTCATTACACCAAGCTGCCGACTTATCCGAAGACAATCATGCGAATGCAGGCCCATGTGCCGGACACAAAACTCGTTTATGTCATCAGGCATCCAGTTGACCGCTTGATTTCGCATTATATTCACGATTGGACCGAAAGAATTATTAATGAACCGATTGATGAAGCCGTTGCCAATCATGCTGAACTGGTATTCTACAGCAAGTATGCGATGCAGATCCTCCCTTTTCTCGAGAATTACGGTACAGAAAATGTCCTGCTCGTTTTCTTTGAACATCTTCTCTTAGAACCGCAGATCGAGCTTGAGCGAATTGCTCGGTTCATCGGTTATTCCAATATTCCAATCTGGACCTGTGACAACGCTGCCAACGTCTCTTTAAAGCGAATGCGGCGAAGCCCCTTTCTCGACGCCGTTGTATGGAACGCATTATCCACCTGGCTTCGCCGTACTTTTGTCCCTCAGTCTGCGCGTGATTGGATCAAGCGCTTTTGGCAAATGAAAGAAAGGCCTCAGCTGGGGAAACAAAACCTCCATGATCTCGAGCACATCTTCGATAAGGATCTGGCTAAGCTCAGCCAATGGATCGATGTCGACCTCTCATGTGACACATTCAAGCAGGTTTCAAAACATTCCATGCCGGAATGGTTAAGTTCTTCTTCAAAACCATTTTAATGATCTTTCTTCTCAGATGTCATAATTTGTAAATATTAATCTTCCCCATATATGATTGGTGTTAATAACGTGGATAAAAATAGATTATATATATTACTCTTAATTATTTTATCAGCAGTTTCTGCATTTTATATAGTTACTCATATTTGCTTGAGCTCAGATTCTTTGCGTTATGGATTGGTAGCAAAAGAAATTCTCAAAGGGAATGGCATAAAAGTGCCTCATTTATGGTTTAATAGTAGTTTTATTTTTATCAATGGGTCCGCTTATTTTACAGAACAACCACCTCTATTTCCAGCGTTACTAGCGATGTTTGGTGGTATATCATTTGATGACTATCTACCAGCTCAAGTAATAAATTTTAGTTCTTATTTGATATCAGTTGTGGTTTCATATCTTATTCTATCTCAATTTCTTTCAAATAAATTTTTAGTCTTTATTTCAAGTTTTGTAATTTTTACCTCTTTCTATGTTTTACGTTTAACTTCTTCAATTCGGACCGAACCGTTATTTATCGCTTTTTCTCTAATCTGGTTATAAAGAAAGCCCAAGTGAATTAATTTTGTAGAAGTAAATCAGCTTGGATTCCACTTTTAATTTGTCTACAGGTTATCTTAGCCGATGAAGCGACTTGTTCTACAATTCGCATGAATT
>Ga0209786_1000575_pt1 | contig 12152 bp, 13 predicted proteins | sample WorMetilvaeELBA2_FD_187405 | JGI IMG/M metagenome (GOLD analysis project Ga0209786, IMG submission 187405) | Marine gutless worms symbiont microbial communities from Max Planck institute for Marine Microbiology, Germany - Olavius ilvae ELBA.2... ...
GACCCTGGTGGCTATGCGATACGCGTCGCCCAACTGGGCCGTCAACTTGCACTCGCTTTCAACCGAGGGGTTGCTAAGAGAGTTCGCCATGTTGCGGGCGGTAAATCTCGAAATGGAAAATAGAATCCGTAAACTAATGCAGTCAACGGCCTTGATGGCCGCTCAAAAAATCGCGATGGAAACAGTGAAATGATAAGGGACGCAATCCGAGAAACAAGACGGCAGGGCATGCCGCTTCAGCCTGCGGAGGGAAGAGTTCCCGTTGAAGCAGGAACTGTCCTTTTTGGGGCGGATGTCAAGAAAAGGATTGTAATGAGAATCCTTTTCATGCTCGCGAGTGGCCTTTTCATGCTCGCGCCAACGCCTGTGGCCGCCTGGCCTGTTTTGCACACCTATAAGTCCTTGATGGGTAAGCAGGTCGTTCAGTGGACGTTGTCCCGAGCCCAAGGCCTGCTGGCCATCGCGAAAATCGAGCAGTTTGGAAAAAGGTATGAGTCGGCGGCCAGGAAAAAACAAACCATAGCCACGAAAACGGCCGCCGCCCGGGTCAAGGCGTTTAGAAACGCGCTGGTGGGCCATCGGGTGGCCCAGGACAAGATGGCCGCATTTAACCGGTACGGCCCGCCGTCCCGGGCGCCTTACGGTTGCTGCGACCAGGCCCGGGCGGCCGAGGCGGTCGTAGCGAAAAGCGCGGTGAAAAAAACCCGGGGCCGGGTCTACGAGGCGATGTCAATGCTCGCCGCTGCACCAACGCCCGCTGCCACGACCCCGGGCGACTACGCTCGCCAGGAAATTATGGCCATGGACCCGGCGGTGGAAGAAGCAGCGACGCTTTTGCCCGACTCGGGCACCATCGCCATCGGCGACATGGAAAAAGCCCGGGACATGGCGGTGCTGCTGACCGACCCGGAGCCGCCGCGGACGCAAGCCCTTTACGGCACCGACACCGCCGAGGGCAGGCGGTACGCCGCCAGCCGCCGGGTCCGCCAGGCGCGGCTTTCAATCGCGCGGCATGTGGTGGCCGACCATGTCGCCCGCAAGGCCCCGACGCACGACCTATCGGCCTGGGCACAAAAGATGGCCGTGGCCGGCGGTAAAGATCAAACCGCCGCGGCAGCCGACATCCCGTCGGGCAGGGTGTCCGCGGACACCGTGCTTGAGACCCTGGTGGCCATGCGCTACGCGTCGCCCAACTGGGCCGTCAACTTGCACTCGCTTTCAACCGAAGGGCTGTTGAGGGAAATCGTGATGATGGAAGCGGTCATCGCCGAGCAAAACCGGAGAAAACTCAAGCTGCTTCAACAAATCGCGCTCTTTGAAGCGCAGGGCGTCAAGGAGTAAGTAAATGAAATTCGGAAAACAAAATTTAAGCTCTCTCGGGATGATCATCGCTATTTTTTTCGCTCCAGCCCTGGTTGGCTCTGCCGCTGCAACTTGTATCGTCACCGATCCGGGCGCGATCGCACAAGCCGCGCAGCAAATCATATCCATCGGTCAATTGATTTCAAGCACCACCGCGTTGACCGGCGAGCAAACCAAGATTGGAAAAACGATCGAAACATCGGAAAAAAAGACCCAGTCCCTTATCGTTAAAACCGCCGCGGCCCCAACGCCGTCAGCCACTAGCGCTGGCGACTACGCGCGCCAGGAAATTATCGCCATGGACCCGGCGGTGGAAGAAGCGGCGACGCTTTTGCCCGACTCGGGCACCATCGCCATCGGCGATATGCAAAAAGCCCGGGACATGGCGGTGTTGCTGACCGACCCGGAGCCGCCGCGGACACGCGCGCTTTACGGCGCCGACACCGCCGAGGGCAGGCGGTACGCCGCCGACCGCCGGGTCCGCCAGGCGCGGCTTTCAATCGCGCGGCATGTGATGGCCGACCATGTCGCCCAAAAGGCCCCGACGCACGATCTATCGGCCTGGGCACAAAAGATGGCCGTGGCCGGCGGTAAAGATCAAACCGCCGCGGCAGCCGACATCCCGTCAGGCAGGGTGTCCGCGGACACCGTCCTTGAGACCCTGGTGGCTATGCGATACGCGTCGCCCAACTGGGCCGTCAACTTGCACTCGCTTTCGACCGAGGGGCTGTTGAGGGAAACTTTAATGATGGAGGCGGTGCACGCGCAAATTGCTCTGCGAAACTTAAAACTTTTGCAGCTGTCGACGATAATGGCGGCCCAAAGTTTGGCCCGTGAGGTTACTTCCGACACGGGCGGGAATGAATAAATGCGTTTTTTAAAAACAATTATCCTTGCAACCGCTCTTGTTTTGGTGGTTTGCGTGAGCTTCGCGGCGGTTCCCGCACCGCGGCCAATACCTACCAGCGTGCCGACGACTGACCTTTCCTACCAGTCGATAGCGAGACTTGTCGGAAGTGGCTGGGAATCGTTCGACCCGCTCGTGGCGACGCCGCGACGGGGAATGGCCGGCGTTATTATCGGTCTTTTGGACCGGTTCAACAAGACAGTTCTGGCCGGCTTTTCTCTGGTTTTTTGTTTCATGGTCTTTCAACGGGTGGTGCTTTCGGTTGTCGAAACGCGCGGGGATTTAAAAGACATGTTCGGAAGCAATTTGATGGGGCCTGTCCGGTGCGTGATCGGCCTTGCCATGCTCATGTCGACGCCGTCGGGTTTAAACGCGATGCAAATCGCGACGCTTGTCGGCACCCACTGGTCGATTGAAAAAGCCAACGGGCTGTGGACTTTCGCTTTGAACGGCATCATCAACGTTCCGATCTCGCCGCAGCCCCCGTCGACAGGAGACCCACTTCCGGGTGTCGAGCGCATGGCCCTTCAAATCGTTCGAGCCCAAACCGCTCAGGCCTATAAGCTTTTGGCTTACGACAGCGCCCGTTTTCGACAGGGCGCCGCTCCGAAGCCCGAACCGTGGTTGGGGGAGCTGACCTCAGCCACATCAGGAGTGGTTCCTTCCGACACATATCAGTTTTTGATCATGGGCGTGGAGCTGCCCGGTTTTTTTAGCGCTGTGGCCTCTGCGTGGGGCCGCGGCCAAGACACCGCGCCTCATTCAGATCTCGACTTTATGATTATCGAGCAGCAATGCCAGGATTCTAAAAACACAACGAAAGACCCGGTATGCGAGCCGCGTAAGCAGGCGGTGCTCCAGCTTATCCGCGACCTGCGTCCTTTCGCGCTGTACTACGCTCACTTAAACGGGCCGGACGAGTTCATGAAACACACCGATCTGAAGACCCAGCCCAGGACGGAGCCGACCCCGGCCGCTGTCAAGGCGGTCATCGACAGCTATCAGACCTCGGTCAAGGCGGCCCAGACGGACGGGCAAGCCCGGCTTGACGATCGCCACAACGCGTCGACTATAAAATTCCAAAACCAGGCCCGAGACGAAGGCTGGCTCACTGCCGGGGGTCATTTCGTTCGCATTCAGGCGGTTCGGCGAAGCATCGACCATCTTGTGAACAACGTGCCCAGAATGAAATTGGCTTTTGCTGACAGTAGAATTGAGCGGAACCAAACATTTGACGGCCTGGCCGAGGTAGTCGACACGACAGACGAGCATTTTCGGCAATTTCTTCCATCCATCGCTCCGGCGTCGGTGAACGATACCAATGGCAAGGGTGGCAAAGACGGCGATGAGAGAATTCTAGAAAAAGTTTTCAAATTAGTCGCCGAAGCACTCGGGGAGACGCCGCTGCGTGGGCTGACCGCCGCCCTGGCGTCCGACGATCCTCTCTCATCGCTTACGACGTTGGGCACCACCTTTAAAACGGCGGCCATGACGGTGTTCACCATGGGGGCGGTCGGCGGTACGGCGACGGGCCTTTTATCCGATGTCGGCGGGCAAGTGTTGGTGTTTACCGCCTTCGCGTTCGCCAGCGCCATCATGGGCATCGCGTTCACACTGGCGTATTATCTGCCCGCCATTCCCATGATTTTGTGGTTGACCATGGTCATCTTCTGGCTTTTGAAGATTATAGAGTGCATGGTGGCCGCGCCGTTGTGGGCGGCGGCCCACGCCCTGCCCGGCGAGAAGGGCTTTATGGGCAGTGCCAAGACCGGTTACATGATGTTCGCCCATATCCTGCTCACGCCGGTGCTGATGATAATGGCGCTCACTTTTTCGATCGCGATCCTTGGAATTGTCGGCCATATCGTCAACGCGGTTTTTCAGGCGTTTATCACCGGGACGAAGGCGGGGTACTTTACCGGGTGGATCGGCCCGATAGACGCCATCTTCCTTTTCATCATTTTTCTGATGCTGTTTATCCAGGTAATTCACCAGGTGTTCGGTCTTATCGGCATTTTGCCAAACAAAGTACTAGGGTGGATGGGCCAACTGATTCAGCCCATGGGCGTGCGCGCCGAGCAAACCCGTGTCGAGCAAATGTCCCAGCAGGCCGCGGCGACCACCGCCGGCGTGGGCGCGGGCGTTCAACGGAAAATGATGTCGGCCCGCAAGACACAAGGCGGCCGCGGGCGGCCAAAAAAGTGAAAGGAGAAGGGTGTATGTTAGGATTCGACGTATACAAGAAAACGGTACAGCGCGGTTGGGAAAGCCAAAAAGAGCTGGGGTTGCTGGGGTCCGCGAGCGGTGATGTTGTCCGCCGGCTCTGGTCGTTTATCCGGTCTGTACCGGGGTCTTTCAAACCGCCCAGAATAGAAAACGAACACAAGCTGCGGGATTTTGACAATGTGATGCCGCTGTGGGGGCTGACCGAAGAAAATATCGGCCGGAAAAAAAGGAACATGTTGATCAAGGCCGGGCTGCATTTTTTAACGGCCGCGATGTTCGTGGCGGCGCAGTTTTGGGCCAGGCCCGACCATATGTGGATGTTCATCATCGGCGTTTTACAATTTTGCCTGGGAATTATCAAGATCTGGTACTGGTGGATGGCCGAAAAACGGTGGCGGATGGTGTTTAGCCGGTGGCTAAAAATCATGCTCTGGCCACCGTCCTACAATCGCTGGCTCGACGAGCGGGATGATTTTTTGCAGACCGCTTCATTGGAAAAAGAAAGCAGTGACTAAATTTTCGGTTGAAAAAACCCAGCCAGCCTGCCCCCTTCACCGACTGGCGATCGTCCAACCAGCGGCCACTCAGGCGGTCGTTTTTCGGGGGCTTTTGGAAAAAAAATCATTTTAGAGGTTAGAGGATTTCGAACAGTGATTGAACGAATAGTTATCAGCCTATACCCATGGTGGCAAACGGTACATATCGTCGCCTACCTTATGGGAATATTTCTGGTGGTCGCTGGCCTGGTCGCGTTCGCCAGCGTTGGCAGAATCCCCCATATGGGCGCCAGTAAGCCAGGGACCATCGCCGTGTCGTCTACGCTGGCCGGCGTGATGCTGCTAAGCCTGCCCCAGCTGCTGGACACACTGAACTACACTATTTTTACGAACGCGCCGGAAGGGTTCATTTCATACAGCCTGACAACCCCTGGAATCATCGCGGCCAAAAAAATGTACGCCCAGTACCGAATTTTCTCGCTGGCCGTAATAAAACTGCTGGGGCTCATTGCGGTCATATACGGGACGACCCTTTTAGCCGGCTCTTCCCAGCGCCAAGCGCAGCTCGGCAGGGGCATCTTTTTCTGGATTGCAGGCTGTCTTGCGCTCAATGTTAAAAAAATAATGCTCGCTCTCGGAGCGTCGGTTGGAGGAACGTTTGAAACCGTTATCCAGAAATTTTTAACATAATCCACACCTCAGAAAGGATAATAAACCCATGAAATCAATTATTATCACTGAAAAGTCGTCTCAGGCCAAAGCCGTCAGGGAAGCTGTTGGATCCGCGTACGGTGAAATCCTTGCAGCGCAGGGGCATTTGCTGGCCCTTGAAGAACCGGAGATTCCCTGGAGCCAGTGGGATTTTACGCTGCTTCGCCCCGCCAAAGGATATTATGATATCACAACGGTTGCCGGCGCCGGCCAAGCAGTTAAACAAAAGCTGGCCGCAATTAAAAAAGCCCTTAAAACCGCCGACAACGTTATTATCGCAACCGATTGCGATCGCGAGGGGGAAGGAATTGGACGCGAATTGTTAGATTATTTTAAATACAAGGGAACCGCGCAGCGCGTAATCTATACGGCTGTCGATAAGAAAAGCGTTAGGCAAGCCTTTGAGAATTTAAAACCCGCATCTGACTTTGAAAACATTTATCAGGCCTTTCGCGCCCGGCAGCAGGGCGATCAAATATTTAATTTAACCCTCACGCGCGCTGCCACTAAATCTATAAAGCCTGAAAAAATGAAGGGAGCGCTTGGAATCGGGCGGGTAAAAACGCCGACCCTGGGCCTTGTCTGCGGAAGGGAAAAAGAGATTATTAATTTTAAAAAGACTGTGTTTTTCACCTTTGGCGCGGTCGCTGCAACGAGTGGCGAACATAGGGTTGAAATGAAATATGCGCCATCGCCACGCATAGAAGATGAGGATGTGGCTCAACAAATGGTGGGAGAATTTACCGGCTGGCAGGGTCCGGTAACGGTTGAAAAAAAAGCCGGCAAGAAATCCCCGCCGCGCCTTTTCGATCTGCCTGAACTGCAAAAAACTTGCGGCAGCCGGTACGGGTGGTCGGCTTCCCATACCCTGGATGTCGCGCAAAGCCTGTACGACACTCATAAAATACTGACCTATCCGAGAGCGGAAACGAAATATCTTTCAGAAAATCAGATAAATGAGGTGCCAACAATTTTAAGCGGGCTATCGGAGATCAACGCATATAAAGAATTCGCGTCGCTTGACAACCCCGTTATCCGCAAGGGCAAGTCGGGCGCGTTTTGCGACCCCTGCTTGAAAGGGGTCAGCCACCACGCCATCATCCCAAACGCGGCGACAGCCGAGACTTTTCATAAAAAGGCGGATGTATTGAATAAAGACGAGACCATTTTGTTCGATCTGGTGTCTCGTTATTTTATCGCGGCCGTCAGTGCCGACTGGGAGTTTTGGACCACCACGCTTACCGCCCGCGTGGGCGATTTAAGTCATAAGTTTACCGCCGCAGGAAGGGTAACGACCGCGGCCGGCTGGTCAGCGGTGATTAAAACCAGCGAAGACACCCTCTTGCCGCCGATTGTAAATGATGAGGCGGTTATGTTTGAATCGGTGGACACCAAAAAAAACGAAACCAAACCGCCCGGGCGTTACAACGAGGGTTCGCTGATCGGGGCCATGCAGGAGGTGTGGAAAGCGGTCGAAGATCAAGATTTGCGCGCAAAGCTCAAAGACGCCAAGGGCATCGGGACGCCAGCGACACGGGCCGGCGTCATCGAGGGGCTTTTAAAACAAAAGCAGGTTGAAAAAAACGGTAAAAAATTAATCCCCACAAAAGAGGGCTTAGAAATTTATGATATTCTTAAATCAACGGCGCCAGCGCTGCTCGACGCCGCTATAACAGCTCAATGGGAATTAAAACTAGACGAAATCAGCCGTGGGGAAAAAACATCGGAGCAAGCCATTGACGATATTTCAAACGACACCGTCCGGCTAATGGAAACTCTAAAGATTGAACGCAAGAGCCGGCCCTATCTTATGGGCGGCGGCGGGAAACCCACCCCTAAAATGCTCGCGCTGGCTAAAAAAATTTCAAAACAAAAAAAAATAGATCTGCCGCCAGAGGCCGAAACGGATTTTAAGTCCTGCAAATCATTTTTAGACAACAATGTGCCTAAAACCTGGCCCCCATCGGAAAAGCAGGTGACGTTCGTTGAAAAACTAATGTCTGAAAACAACCCGGCGCCGCCGGACGACTGGCGCGAGGACGCGAAAATAGCCTCTAAATATATCGATTCGGTTTTAAAAAAAGGGAAATAATGACTGAAATAGCGTTAAAAACGTACACTGCCTGCCCGCTGGACCGGCTGTCGATCGTCCAGCCAGCGGGCTCTCAGGCGATTTAAGGAGTTTTTAAATGCAAACGGATGTTGAAAAAGAAATGAGAAAAAAAGCGCGGATCATCTGCCGTCAGCCGGACACCCCCGCGGCCATAAAAAAGCTGGGCGCCGATCCGGCAGTCGTTTTATGGTGGTATTTAAACGCCGCCGCCCAGATCGCGGCAAGTCGAAGACTTTTGATAACCACGGGGCAGGTGGCTAGAAATGTCGGCTGCCGCCTAAAACAAGTTGACATCCTCAAAAGTACGTTGAGGCAACATCGCATCGTTGAATATAAAGATACGAAACGCCGGCGTGAGCCGATGGTCATCAGGCTGTTGGTCCACACGATAAACACCCCCGATTCCTTCTTGCATGGAGCGAAAACAGTGAAAAATGGGTCGGAGACCCCTGACGGCGACTGCCCCGTGCATGTCCCTTTCGACATTTTTCAGAAGGAAGAGCCGCTGTATGTTTCGGTCGGAAGAGCCGCTGAGCTGGAGCCATTGAAATGGAATTCGACAGTTTTTTTGAGAAAAAACCGCCCGGGAAACAAAAGCGGCCCGTAAGATGCTACCTTTATTTATCTCATGAAGAGATAAAACAACTAAAAAAGCAGGCAGAAGCGGCCGGACTGCCTGTTTCAAGATATGTTCGCACGCTCAGTCTTTACGCGGATGACGCTTCTTTAAAAAAAAAGCCGGTCGATTACAACAGGCTTACCGTCGCCATCAACCGCGTCGGTGTCAATCTTAATCAGCTGGTAAAACATTATAATACCTGGGGACTATCTGAAAAAGACACCCAAGAACTTAAAAGATTTCATCAATATACGCACGATTTGTTAAAAGAGCTAATCAAAAGCCTCTAATCTAAAAGGAGAAAAAATGTTGTCGAGAATTGCTATCAAGAATCGAAGGCGGCAGAGCATGCCGCTTCAGCCTGTGGAGGGAAAAGTTCCCGTTGAAACAGGAACCCGCACCCCTCGAGAGGGGGGGGATGTCAAACTGACAGTTCTGGTTTCTTTTTTAATTTTAACAGTGATACCGGCCATGGCCCAATCTCATTTTTCCGATGATCCCACTCGCACATCAGAATTTATCCCATCACCGCCGCATGCTGATTTAATCATCGGCGCGGGCGTCATCGATAGTGTTGATAGCGCGTATGTGGGCAGTGCGCAATGGGTCAAGCAATTACTTGAAGAGCGAAACCGAGCCGACAATAATCTCTGGACGGATGAGATCGGAAAAGGACGGGTTAATTTACGTGTTTTTAAAACCATTTTAGAAAATATCGCTGACGAAATATTGCTGGTGGATGTTAGAACCGAGCAAGAATATATTGCCGGACATGTCCCCACGGCAATCAATATACCGGTTAAAGACTTGAAAAAAATAGAATTATATGACATAATGTTTCAAAAGATTTCGTTAGTAACGCCGGTTATTTTTATCTGCGCTACCGGCAAAAGGGCTGCATTGGCGTACCAACTATTTTCAAACCAGCCGAATTTTTATTATGTGGGCGATTCGGTTCGGTATCAAAAGAAAGGAGGTTTCGTGTTTTCCAAATAATGTTTAAAACCAGGGTATTAGGGGGGACCCCTAAGAAAAAAACGAAATCTGTTAATAATTTCGTCGGGGTTTGGGGGTACCCCAACAAGGAGTTTTCCTGAGCTCGCACCCCGCAAAGGGTGTGCTCAGGTCGCCTTGCTAGCTAGCTAGTCGGTAAATACCATCACCAGAAAGGAAAATTGTTATGAAAACCGAAGATCGTTTTTTCGAGCCTTTAAAAGAAACGAAGATGTCCATCCCGATCAGGGTTACTGAATTGGAAAAAAAACAAATCGAAGAATTTTTAAAAGAGTGCGCGGCATCTGGGCTGCGGCTAAAACTCAAGCCCGTCGTAAAAAAACACATCGATGAGGCACGCGCGTATTTAAAAAAGCACCCTGAGCTTAAACCAGGGGGGGGATCTGAAAAAAGTGCCGACCCTCAACCTAAGGACACATCGGCGCCGGTCAGTTCGGGATCTGAAAAAAGTGCCGTCGTATCCAAGGACGCAGCGCCGGTCAGTGCGGGATCTGAAAAAAGCGCCGACCCTAAGCCTAAGGACACATCGGCGTCAGGGCCGGAAAAAACTGAAGACGACAGCGGGTCGGGCAGCGAAAAAAAAAAATCAAATAGCGCCCTGACGCGCCCCAAAAAACCGGGGGCGGATGAAAAGAAACCCTTTTGGTCCCGTTAGTGAAATATGGTGGTGGTTTTTTTCAAACATGGGAAGGGATCAGGCGCTGGACCGATCAACTATGTGACGGCAAAAGAGCTGCCACTGTTTGACCAGGACGGCGCCGTAGCCCGTGATGAAAACGACAACCCGATTATGGCACAACGCCACGAAGAACCAGAGGTGCTGCGTGGCGATCCGGAGCTTACGCGAAAAATCATAGATCAGTTGCATTTTGAACACAAATACCGCTCCGGTGCCCTATCTTTCACAACGGAGGATACGAAAAAGCTGACCCCCGAAATAGAACGGGATATTATGGACAGGTTTGAAGAGACCGCTTTCGCGGGGCTGGATAGGGATCGGTATAACATTACCTTTGTAAAACATACCGAGAAAGACGGCTCGGCCCACATTCATTTTGTAACCCCCCGGGTGGATCTGCAGACTCAAAAAAGCCTGAATATCCGGCCGCCCGGAAAGCAGTCCGAATTCAAGTATGACCGTTTCCGGGATTACGTTAATTTATCTTTTAATATGGACGATCCAGATAAGGCCAGGCGCGGGCCGGTAGAACGGACCCGCTTGGAGCAAAAAATTTATAAACACCTGGTGCCGGGCGCGATGAGCGGCAAGCACTTCGCCGAGGCCCTTACCGACCAGGTGAGGGATATGGTCGATGCCGGCGAGATTAAAAATTATAAGGATGTTGAAAAACATCTGCGGTATCTCGAAAAAGAGGGTGTGTTTAAAATCACACGGCAAGGAAAAAATTTTATAAGCGTTATTCCTGAGGGAAAGCAAAAAGCCGTGCGCCTTAGGGCCACCTTTTTTAAAAAAGGGTTTACCGTGTCCGAAACGCCGGTTTTAAAACCAGAGCGCCAAAAGGCGTTTTTAAAGGCCGACGCCCTTGTAAGAGATCTTAAAAAACAAATCCTGGCCGGAAAAATTAGTGACCATGCCGGGGTCGTCAAGACACTTGAATCACGAGGGTATGAAATTACACGCCAGGGCGAAAAATATATGAGCCTGAAGGCACCGGGAGATGAGCGAGCCACCCGGTACCGCTCCTACATTTTTCACAAAGGCTGGTCCCAGGCCGCAAGCCCGGTCAAGCCCGAAGAACTTTTACCACCCCGGGAAACGCGCTCGAAATCCATCGAGAGCGTCTCGGCGGGTTTAAGGATGCGGATAAAAAAAGACGCCGACTATAATTTAGCCACATACGGCCCAAGCGTTCCCGTGGACATCGGCGGCGTGAAAGACATACCCAAACTTTCAAAAGCCGCCCGGAAAGCCCTTGAAAACGCTGAGCAGATTTGCAAAGCGCTCTGCGGGCGGGTCGCTGAAAACCGCCAGCGGTCGGTCGAACCCGAGAGGCACTGGCTCGACCCGGCCTGGATGCGCCAGACCAGGATCAAAAATATGGCCAAGGCCAGGAGCAGAGCGCAAAAGTCGGATCGGACAAAAATGGCGCCTGCTGAAGATCAGGCAGGACAAAAAAACCCCCGGCGGCGTCAGCGCCGGCGGTTTTAAAGAATCAAAGGCGGCAGGGCATGCCCACACTTTCACGAACTGCCCGGAAAGCCATTGAAAACGCTGAGCGGGTTTGCAACGCGCTCTGCAGTCGGGTCGCTAAAAACCGCCAGCCAGCGGTCGAACCCGAGAGGCAATGGCTCGACCCGGCCTGGATGCGCATGGTCCGGCAAAAAAATATGAAAAGGCATCAAAAGACACAGCCGGCCGCCACCGATAGTCGGACCGCACAACCTAACGCGCCGATACGCCCAAGACGGCGCCGATTTTAACCCTTGAAATTTTAAAAAGAAAAAAAAGGAGAATCCATTATGGAGCCAGCAACCAAAACACAAAAAAGCATTGTCGAAATTTTAAAAGAGTTGGATATGACTCCACCCCCAGCAGGGTGGGAGGAAAATAAAATAATATGGTTATATAGAAAGCCCAAGTGATAAAAATAATTGATTCAGCTGTGACCTTATCTGTCACAGGTCTACGGTATAATGGTCTCAAAAACACAGAGGAGGCCTACTATGACAGCATTTTATATC
>Ga0209786_1000576_pt1 | contig 12142 bp, 6 predicted proteins | sample WorMetilvaeELBA2_FD_187405 | JGI IMG/M metagenome (GOLD analysis project Ga0209786, IMG submission 187405) | Marine gutless worms symbiont microbial communities from Max Planck institute for Marine Microbiology, Germany - Olavius ilvae ELBA.2... ...
AAATTCATGCGAATTGTAGAACAAGTCGCTTCATCGGCTAAGATAACCTGTAGACAAATTAAAAGTGGAATCCAAGCTGATTTACTTCTACAAAATTAATTCACTTGGGCTTTCTTTATAACCAGAAAAATATAAAAATATATTCAAGAGAGGAAACCATGAAGGCCTTCGATAAAGATGAAAAAGAGCTGATCGAATCACTTGAAACCGAGGATTGGGTCTCTATCGACAACCTGGCGGAGGAAATCGCCAAGGCGCGGCAAGCTGCTGAGGCCACGCTGACGAAAAGCGAGCGGATGAACATTCGGATCTCTCCCAGGGATCTGAAACGATTGAAAATTCGCGCAATTGAGGAGGGGATCCCGTATCAGACACTGGTGTCGAGTATTCTGCATAAGTATCTGACCGGCCGCCTGAAAGAGGCTCGCGACTGAAGCCAGGCGATCGAATGCAAGGAAACGCATAAAATCGTCCCCGTCCCCCTAATTTCCTTGTTTTAGAAATCCCAATAAACCTGGTGGGATTCTGTATTGACATCCGTCTTGCCACCAGATTATACATATCAAGTGGGGATACCCATCCAAATCCAACTTTCTCGACTCCGTTACTTCCATTTTTCTACTGCTCTATAGTTAATCCTCAAATTGCCCCCTTTTTACTATATTTTTTTCTAAACACAACTGCATATCAAAAACAATTGATTGAAGGATCGATGTCCAGTTTAAGCCTCGCTAAATGGTGTAAACTTTTCATCAGTGGTCTTTGTATAGTCGTGTTGTCAGTATCATGCGCTCCGAAGCGTTCAGTCATGGAAGAATCTTTCGCAGATGGAAAATTCGCCTTTCTCAAGGATGGGAAAACTCTAAAGCAGGAAATAATTGAACAATTAAGTGGTGATACCATTTCGTACGAGGAGGGTCGAATTATCATATACCCTTGGACCGGTGATGATTCAAAAGTTTATCACCTCGTAATGGTATTCAATGAAGATAATATATTGAAAATACATAAAATTGTGAGAGTAAGGTGACCAGTTGCGCAAAACCCGTCTGAAAAATAATATCTTAACCTTTATTTTTTGTCCTTTTATCTTAGCGATAATTAGTACTTGTGTATACATACCATGGTTTGGTTTGCGTTCTGAATCCGGAGTAATTCCCGATGACGTAATTACATCAATCCAAAAAGAGGCAAAAACACGCGAAGATTTAGTGTTGTTAATAGGAGGGCCTGACGATGTTTATGAAAAAGAGAGATATTTCGTCTATTCGTGGAGAGTTTCACACGGCGTGATCGGCAATCAAGCATGGGTAAGTGAACCTCAAACACAGCACTATTTCTGTGTTGAGTTCTATAAAGATAATAGAATCAAAAGATCAAAACACATTTATGGAATAAATTTGAACAATACGAATAGAGAATTGTTCCAATGGATGTCTGGCTCAGATGGTGAAGGTGAATAGACAGCTTAGCGAATATCTTAAGAATCCAATTTCTTATATACTGATTTGCTACGCCATCCTAATTATTGTCGATCTATTTTTTAAACACCAAAATACCATGGTCTATTGCTTGGGGTTCCCATATTTTGCTGAACTATCTTTCGGAGACATCTTCAGAGACACCGCATTAAATAAAGTCATTTTCTATTTGGTCGCTATCCTCCATCTTAGCCTATTCTTTTTTGCGGTGAAGTGTAGAAAAAAGTGGTTGGTTATTACTGCGATGGTATCCATTCCTCTCAGTATCGCTGCAGGATGGTTCACAATCGAATTGGTCGAAATGATCATTGAAGCAATGGGAAAAGCTTTATTTCCCCAATGATGATATAAAACCATATCAAACGAGTGGTACGGATTTCACTCCTTTGAGCTACTTCAAACCGCATAAGTTTTCCGCGATTTTTTAGGCCCCAATCGAGAAAGCGGTATTCAGAATTCGTAGTAAAGAGGTTATAATTCAAGACCTGACCCCATTCTCTAGACTTTACTTGTCGATAGAAATAAGTAAACACAGGTCAACCACATTGAAATTATTCAGGATGTATCGGTACTGGGTTCCAGCATTTTTGTTCTCCTTTTTCTTTATCCTGCCCTGCCTGGGCAGCGCTGAAGATGAGCGGGTGGAAATGCTGATTAGAGACCTAAATCACCAGGACTATAACGTTCGAAGCAAGGCAATTGCCAAAATCGGTTGGTTCCATGATCCGAGAGGGGTGAAACCGTTGATTATCCTGTTGAAAGACAATGACAAAAGGATCAGGGCCCAGGCTGCCGGTGCACTTGGAATCCTCAACGATAAACAATTTAGAGTCTGGGCAACCAAAAAATTCGGACACAACGAGTACGAACTGGCAATCGGCCCTTTGATTGACGCTTTGAAAGATGATGACAGTTCGGTTCGATGGCAGGCAGTAAAAGCATTAGCTAAAATAGGAGACAAAACCGCAGTAGATCCGCTCATCGAGAGCCTTAATGATGATAATCCCAGGGTTCGGGAAAGGGCTTGTCTGTCTTTAGCACAACTGGGAGACAATAGAGCCGTGAAACCGCTTGTGGGGATCTTGATAGATAAGAACAATTCCTATTCGGTTCGAACGTCGGCCGCATCAGCCTTGAAACGCATCGGGGCCGAGGATGCGGTGGAACCGCTAATTGCCCTGATGGAACACGGGGGAGAGGATTGGCGCGGCCGCATTCTGGCGGCCGCGGCACTGGAAGAGACAGGTGATCCACGCATCGTTGATGTGTTAATAAATTGGTTGTCTACCGAACATAACCATTTGAAAATGGAAGCCTTAAAGATGCTCGGCCGGATAGGCGACAAGCGTGCCGTCGTGCCGCTCATCGACATGCTTGGTGACGAGAATCCAATGATACGGGAGCAGAGTATAGAATCGCTCGGTTCGATTGGTGATCAACGGGCTGCTCAACCCATCATAGAGATTCTGGCAGACAATCGGGAGTCATCATCTATCCGCAGCAAAGCTGCGGCCGCTCTCGGAGTACTGAAAGACCCGGACGGAATCGAATCCCTGTCAAAAGCGGCTAGGGATCAGAACTGGGAACTGCGGGACCAGGCGGTTGAAGCCCTTGGCAGGATACCGGACAGGCGTTCTGTCGAAGCATTGATAAGTGTTTTAAAGGATCGGACGGAAATCTATCAGATCCGGGTCAAAGCAGCGTCAGCACTGGGAAAAATGAAAGCTGAGCAGGCTGTTGAGCCGATGATTTCAGTTCTGGAGAATAAGCGGGAGATCATACATGTCCGCATAGCCGCAGCCGATTCCCTTGGACAGATGGGAAATACCCTGGCAATCGACGCATTGATTAATGCCCTGTCGGATAGACGCCCGAAATTGAACAAAAGGGCGTCCATTGCGCTGCACGATATTATTGTTCATGGCAGTGAGACGGGTCATCAGGACAGGGGGCTGCCTGAGACACTGAAACCGGCTCTGAAACACGATGATCCGGCTACTCGACTTCAAATAGTTCGGGCACTTTCCGAGTTTGAGGGAACGTTGGACGTTTTGGGCAAAGCGCTGGATGATAGCGATAGACATGTTCGAGAGGCAGCAATTGAAGGGATCATAAAACAACAGGATGATCGAAAGATCCATTATCTCACCACGGCATTGGAGGATGAGGATGCAAGCCTTCGCCTCATTGCGGTCGCCTCCCTGCGAAATCTCGGTGACCGCTGTTCAGTCGAGCCATTGAATGAAACCCTGAAAAATGACCAAAATACATCTGTAAGGCTTCAGGCAGCAAAAACACTTGGCAGAATAAAAGACAGACGGGCAGCAAAACAATTAATCGCAAGCATCACCGACCATGACGGCAGCGTTCGATCCGCCGCTGCCGGTGCGTTGAATGCGATAGTGGCTGAGCATAAAGTAGGACTCCCCTCTTTTGTTGAGGAACTGAAAAAACAGAACTACGCCGTCTTTGAAATAAAAACGAGCTGGAAGCGTTCGGCAGTGCGGAATACATCGGATTTGAATCATGTGATTCATTTGCTTGAAAACGATGCGGACTCACAGGTGAGAAAATATGCGGCGGCCATACTCGGATCGATAGACGACCGCCGGGTAACCGATCCGCTCCTTTCGGCGGTGAACGATAGTGACAAGGGGGTTCGTTACGCGGCGGCTCGCGATTTAAAGATTGCCGGTGATACGAAAATAATAGAAACGCTGGTGCTGGCAATGAATAATGATAAAAACGGTGCGGCGGCCATTGCCCTGAGCAATATATCCGACCCACGAGCTTTCAGAGCACTGGTTTTAGCTGAACACCAGCATACCGGTCATCTCCAGCAGGACATCCGGAAGGCCCTCAGGAGAATAGAAAATAATCCGGATATGGTCGAGCCCCTTATTGCGATGCTAACAGATGAAAATATAAAACTAGAAGGCTGGGCGGCGAGAGCACTCGCAGGCATTGGCGATAAGCGCGCAGTAGACCCTTTGATTTCAGTTGCTCAGACAGAAGAAAGCAGTGCGGTGTGCTGGGCACTGGGGTGGATCGGCGATGCGCGTGCGGTAAAGCCTTTAATTGAAATATTAAGCGATAGCACAGGTCCCGCCCGCAGCAGAGCAGCCGAGGCATTAGGCAGAATCGGAGATCCTCGAGCAGTAGAGCCACTAATCGATGTTCTCAAAGACAGGTATTCTCATTACCGTATTCGGAACAGTGCGGCAGAAGCCCTCGGAAGGATCGGAAATCCGCGTGCAGCCGATACACTGGCAGAATTTATAGAATCTCCTTCTACGGGGATTTATGCGGCATGTGCTCTCGGCAAGCTTGGGGATGAACGCGCACTTCAACCATTGATTAACGCACTAAGCCACCCGAACGAATGGTACCGCCGGTTAGCGGCCTCTGCCCTCGGAGACTTAAAGGATAAACGTGCTGTGATGCCCCTGGTTGCGGTTATTGAACAGGACACAGACTGGATAGTCAGATGTAATGCCGCCATTGCTCTTGGAAACATAAAGGATAAACGGGCGTTTGCTCCCCTGGTCAACGTTTTACGCGCGGACTACGATAGTAATACTAAAGGAAGTGTGATGACGGCGCTTGTTGAAATCGATCCCCATAATGCCGTTGACCCGTTGATCGAGACATTGTTGCATCAAGATGCGCACGGGGTTCGGGAGCGTGCGGCATTCAACCTGGGCGAGCTTAAAGATCGCCGTGCCACGAACCCGCTGATTTCGACACTTATGAATGACAAGAATTATTCCAGCAGGCGACAGGCGGCGTTGGCCTTGGGAAAGGTGTGGGGCACAGGAGCGGAGAGTGCGTTGATCCGCGCCATGAATCATGACCATTCGACTTGGGTTCGTGCCACTGCGGAATTGGCATTAGAGAAGCATCAACGAACGTTAGTGGAACAGGATCCAGGTGAATAGGGCGGAACGATCAGCAGGTGCCAACCCGGATATTTCACGCCCCTGAGGTGTTCATTGGTCCTGAGGTGTTCATTGGTAAGGCATTCAAGGGTGCAGCCGTAGTCGACCTACTGCAAAACCTCGATAACGCAAGCAATGGGGACCTCAGGGAGCGCCCTCCGAGAAACACGAATTAAAGGTAAGCTAAAGGGGAAAGAAATGAAACACGTCGTTAAATACCTAATTCTTATTTTAACATGTCTTTTCCATTTTCCGCCCATAACTCCTGCTGAAGACGACAAAGTATACGTTAACACCATCGGCATGGAGTTCATTTACGTTCCTCCAGGCACCTTTGTGATGGGAAATGATGAAGATCCCTTTGAAAAAAAGCACGATGTCATATTGACAAAGGGATTTTATATTCAAACGACCGAGGTGACCCAGGGGCAGTGGAAAGAGGTTATGGGAAATTACTTCCCAAGGCATGAGACGCCATATTGGGGAAAACTATCTGTAATAAATCTGTGCCGTCATATGGATTGCCCTATGGTAAATGTGTCTTGGAATGCCGTTCAAGAGTTCATCCGAATCCTTAATCAAAAAGAGGGAGCTGATAATAAGTATCGATTGCCCACGGAAACAGAATGGGAATATGCGTGCCGAGCCAGGAGTACCACAGAATACTATTGGGGCGATGAACCTGACTGCAGTAAAATGATGTGCGAAAATGAAATCCAAGAGATCCCTCTTTATGAAGCTGATGAAGAACATGATGATGATTGGATTCCCACCAAGGATGTTAACGGAATCTGTCTTGATTACATACACTCAAAACGTCCCTATGATATATCTCCTTGTTCTTCAGCGCCAGTGAGGAGCTATCCCCCGAACGCTTGGGGTCTTTATGATATGCATGGCAACGTGAGGGAGTGGTGTGAGGACATACATGTCTATCGTGCCTACAGGACACACCAACTGTATGATCCTGTATATACGGGTGTAGGATCAGACCGCGTGATTCGAGGGGGTGGTTGGAGAAGTCCTGTAAGAAGCTGTGGTTGTTCAGATCGTTCTGGTAGCCCGCGTGATCATAAGGGCCTGAATACTATTGGCTTTCGTCTCATTGCGATCCCTTAGATTCAACTTTGACAACATTGACTTGCCGGGTCGTCTTGTCCCGCTTGCCCTGAGCCTAGCCGAAAGGGTCGACTTGTGGGGTCGAAGCTTTACTAAAGCGAAGCCCCAAGCTCGAAGAGCGAAGTCGGAAGCTCCGAAGGAGCGTAGACCGAACCCCATTCCTGCCCCAAATTTTGAATGAATTCTTGGGTTTGCCTGTGCCTGGAACCCGCATGACACTAGCTGCCCGTTTATCCTGCCTGTTCTACTTTTTCTGTATATTCTGAGCAAAGTCGAAGGAAACGCAGCCGAAGGGCTTGTCCGGCGTAGCCTTGGCGAAGACGGAAGCACTCTCGAAGGGCAACGAAATCCATAAAAATAGATACTCTCCGCGGATGAAGTTTACCGGGTCGAAGTCCCATTCTACAGGGACGAAGCCTGGCGCCTCACTTGTCCTGCCTGTCCCGCTTGTCCTGAGCCTGCCGAAGGGCCTGCCCTGCCAGTCCGTCGTAGCCTGGAAGGCGAAGTCGGCAGCATAGCCGAAGGTAACGGGTGGTTATTGTCAGCGAATTGGCGTTCACGTCTCTTTACTGCTCGGGGTTAATACGGATAACTTTGAATCTGTGGTTTGATCGTCGTCAACCTTCTGGACCGATGTCAGCCCCAGGTCTCCCAGAATGGTGTACAGGGACGGAACGACCAGCAGTACCAGAAATGTGGAGGCGATCATTCCAAACACAATACTGGCGGCAAGGGGGATCAGAATCTGGGCTTGCAGGCTTCTTTCGGACAGCAGCGGCAGCAGTCCGGCAATTGTCGTCAGTGACGTGATCAGCACCGCCCGGAACCGTTCCCGGCTGGCATGGCGGGCGGCATCGGCGATGGACTGGCCGCCGCGGCGACGGATCTTGATGAATTCCACCAGAAGGATCGAGTCGTTGACCACGATGCCGGCAAGTGAAACAGCGCCCATCATGCTCGGCATCGTTAAATTCAGCCCCATCAACAGATGTCCCCAGACGACCCCGATGAAGGCCAATGGGATGGCCACCATCACGGTGACCGGTTCGAGGTAGCTGCGAAACTGAAAACTGAGCAGGAGAAAGATCCCCACCAGCCCGATCACAAACCCCCGGGCCAGGGACGCACCCGTTGCTGCCGACTCCCGGGCTTCACCCTCCAGGGAAGTGCGCACACTCGGGTGGGACTGCCGGAGCTGGGGCAGGAATTCCTGTTTCATCAAGGAGATAATCTGTTGGGTGTTGGCGATGCGTGAATCGACATCCCCTTGAACGGTCACCGTACGCATGCCGTCGACAGCGGCGATGCGGGCATAGCCGCGATCACTTGTCCATTCGGCCACAGATTCAAGAGGGGCCTGTTTGCCGTCGGGCAGGGTAACGTGAAAGGCCGTCAGGTCGGCCAGGCTGCTTTTATCTTCATCGCGCAGCCGGACGTCGATTTCAAACGAATCCCGCCCGACCTGTATCTCGCGCGCCGTCCGTCCATAATAGGCGCTGCGCAGCTGAGACGCCACGGTTTGGGCATCCAGACCGAGCGCCTTGGCGCCTTCCCGCATGCGAAGTCGAACTTCGGGTTTGCCCGGTCTCAGGTCATCGGAAACGTCGAACACACCATCAAACTGGTTCAACCATGCCTGCAAGGCCAGGGAGGCGCTTTTCAGTTCGGCGAGATCGGTGCCTCGCAGACGAATATCGATGGGACGACCGGCCGGCCCCAAACTCGGTTCGGCGAACTTGATGGCGATCACATCCGGGACCCGACCGGTGAGTTCCCGCCACCGGTTCAGGATGTCGTCCACGCGGGCATTCCGAACTTCGGCCGACAGCAGGTCTGCCGATACCGTGGCGACGTGGGCCCCGACTTCATAGGCATCTGCGTTGACGCTGTATTGGACGGATACGTTCTGGATAAGACGTTTTCCCTGGGGTTGAGCCGGTGCAAACTCCTCGCCGACCTGGTAGATCGCATCGACGATGCGCCCGACAAGGGCTTCTGTTTTGGTCAACGGCGTTCCCTGGGGCAGGAGGATGCGGGCCTGCACCAGGTCCCCGTCCACATCGGGAAACGGTTTGAATTTGAGTATTCCGGCGGCCAGCATGCCGACGGAGAGAATGAATATCCCGATGACGATGCCAACGAATGCATACCGCCATTGGATGACGAGATCCACCATCCGTCCCAGGACATTTTCCCGTATACGTTCCAGGCGTTCTTCAAACCGCCGTCGAAAGCGGCTCACACGGTTGGGGTCATGGTGTTTCAGGGAGTGTGCCAGGTGGTTGGGAAGGATTAGGAATGCCTCGATCAGGCTCACCGCCAGTACCAGGATGAGGACCACCGGCATCACCTTGAGTACTTTGCCCATGTCTCCTTCGAGAAAGGCGATGGGGCCGAACACGAAGATGGTAGTCAAAAACGAGGCCAGAACGCCGTTTTTAACCTCGCTCACACCATCAATGACCGCTTCCAGGGCGGGTTTTCCCCGCGCCAGGTGGGTGGCCACGTTCTCGGCAATGACAATCGCATCGTCCATGAGCAGCCCCAATCCGATCAGCAGACCCACCATGGTCAACATGTTCAGGGAGTAGCCGATCTGGGGCATGATGAAAAAGGCGCCGAGGAACGAGACCGGCAGTCCCAGGGCCACCCAGAACGAGAGGCGGAAATTGAAAAACAGCCACATGGTCAGAAACACCAGCAGCAATCCTTGCAAACCATTCTTGGTCAACATCTGCAGCCGGTCCGCCACAATCGAAGAGATGTCCTGGGTCAAGGTCAACTCAACACCCTCGGGAGTAAGCTGCTGTTCCCGTTCGACAAAGTCCCTGACCACCTCGTAAACATCGAGCGTATCTTCGGATTTGGTTTTGCTGATTTCCAGCAGACCGGCCCGTTGGCCGTTGAAGATAAACTTGTCTTCCGCCAGTTCGAAGACATCCCGGATCTGGGCGATATCCCCTAGGCGGATTTCAGCACCGCTGGGACTGGCCACGACCACCAGATCGTCAAATTCAAGGGGTGTCTTGCGCTCGTCGGTAAACCGGATCAGGATGTCCTGGTCCCGGGTTTCGATGGCGCCGGCCGGCAGGTCCACGCTCTGGCGCGATATGATGTCGGCGATATTGTCCATGGAAATGCCGTACTGCATGAGGATGCTGGCCGGTATCTGGATCCGGATCTGGCGCTCCGAAAAACCGCTGATGTTTACCAGGGAGACCCCGGCATCGTGCTTGAGCCGGTCCTTCAAATCTTCCGTGTAATGCTTGAGATCCGTGACGCTCATGGGGCCGGACACCGCGATAGAGACGACCCGGTCCGTCTGATTCAGCTCCCCGACCACCGGGTCTTCGGCTTGGGTCGGGAAATCGTTGATGGCGTCCACCTCTGATTTGATGTCCTGAAGGAACGTCCGCATATCCCCGCCGGGTGCCATTTCCACAATAACCGTACCGATGCCTTCTCTGGCCTCGGAGGTGGTTTCCCGGACATAACTGACCCCGTCCACCGCATCTTCGATCCGCCGGTTGATGGCGTCCTCGATATCTTCGGCCGTGGCGCCCGGATAAACGACGCTGATTTTCACCATATCTTTGGAGAAGTCGGGAAGCGTTTCCCGGCGCAGGGATGACAGGCTCATGATCCCGAGGACGACAAATAGGATCATGAGCAGATTGGCCGCGGTGGCATGTTTGGCGAAATATCGGATCATGTCGGCCTCCTGCTATTCGTTGATCGACGGTCTGTCAGACAGGGTCAGCAGCCGTTTCTGCAGGTCGTCGTCCGGAATACTGTCGAGCCGCATCCCTTCGATGGCCGGCGCCAGATCGGAGACCACCACCACATCACCTTCTGCCAGGCCATCGGCCAGCACCAGAAAGTCGCCCTGGGAAAACGCCACCGTTACGTTTTTCCGGGCCAGCCGGTTGTTTGCATCCACCACGTGAACATAGCCATCGTGCAGCGCCGATCGGGGAATCACCATCTTATTCTCGACTGGACGGCCGGTGATTTCCACCTCGCAGAACATGTTTCGCACCAGGGGAGGGCGTTTGCCGATAATTATCTGGTCATAGGGGCGGTCGACCACCACGATAACACCGACTGTGCGCGTCTGGGGGTCAATGGTCGCGTCGGCTCGGGCGAATCGGGCATCCCAGCCGGCATCGAATCCGGCATTTGCCAGGCGAACCGTGACTGAGAGACCGAACAATGATCTCAGGTTGTCCATACGCAGGCGATCCGTGGTCATCGAACCGATGGACAGCGCCTTGGGATCCGCGCCGGCAAATAGTCTACGCATGGCGGTGAGGGGAAGCTGGGCGGTTATCTCCGCCTGGCCGATGCCGTCTGCGGAGGCAATGGTCTGCCCTTGCTGGACATACTGACCGATTTCAGCGTTCGTGCTGGTGATTCGGCAGTCATAGGGAGCGGCGATTTCCGTGCGTGCCAGATCCAGCCCGGCTTCTTCCAGCCGGGCACTGTTGAAATCCAGCTCCGCTTCCAATGCCTTGCGGGAGGCCGGTATCAGCGCCAGTGCGTTTTCGATCTCCTGAACCTGATTGAGCTGACCCTGATAGCTCATCTGGACCTTTTCCAATGCGCTGTCCGAAATAGAGCGACTCTTTCTCGCCGCCTCATTCCGTTTAAGCTCCTTCCGGCTGAGATCCAGAAGGGTGCGCTGGATCTCCAGGGTGGACCGGTAGTTTTTTTCCTGCCGTTCCAGTTCGGCCAGCTGGGCTTCAATTTTAGCGATGTTGGCCGTCATCTGACGGATGGCCAGCTCGAAATCAACGGTGTCGATGCGCAGCAGGACACTCCCCTTTTTGACGAGACTTCCCTTTTTGAACTCAGGGCTGACTTCGACGAGCCGGCCGCTCACCTCGGGCACTACCTGCCATACCCGGGCCGGGGCGACCTGGCCGTATCCGATGGCGCGTGGCATCACATCCATTGGCACCATTTTCAGCACGCGGACCTGACGCGCGGTTTCCTCCAGCGGGCGTTTTTCAGGCGCCTTTTTAGAGCCTACCAGCACCGCCACGATCAGGATGGCAATCACTATGGGCACCACGATGAACAGACGCTTGGCCATAGTTTTTCGACTGGTTTCGGTGGTCATGATGTTGATACTCCTCGGTCGTTTATAACAGGTGGATTCGCACCGGGGGCCGCCTCCGGTTTCCAGCCTCAGCTTGTACAGGCGGACCAAAATATCTTTTGTAATCTAATGAAGCATATTAATAAAGCAAAGATCGGGGCAGGTCTTAAATGTTCGGAATGCCAAATGAATATTCAATAATTAAAATGCGAACCAGATGTTTCTTCTCAGGCTTGACTGTGCCTGGAACCCGGCTGAAGCCAGCTGCCCGCTTGTCCCGAGCGGAGTCGAGGTGGCAGGGCATAAGCCGATTATCCTTTGTGGTCTCTGTGAGAGAATCGCCCCTTAAACTGATCCAGAATGCTTAAATGCAAGACCTGATATTCATTAAAGGGCTGGCAACAAGCACTATCAAAAATAGACACCTCCCTAATCATAGTAGCCAAGGCTTGCTATGATACCAGCGTGGTTTCCACAACAACGCAAATGGATTTAGGAGGTGT
>Ga0209786_1000584_pt1 | contig 12045 bp, 7 predicted proteins | sample WorMetilvaeELBA2_FD_187405 | JGI IMG/M metagenome (GOLD analysis project Ga0209786, IMG submission 187405) | Marine gutless worms symbiont microbial communities from Max Planck institute for Marine Microbiology, Germany - Olavius ilvae ELBA.2... ...
AAGATAACTACCGTTTACGAGTTTTTAATGCAAGTAAAAAATGCATTAAACTGGAAAATCTTCGTTTTCCTTTTATGCGATATTAATCAGCAATATCAAAGAGTTCTGGATACCCGTTCGAACACTAGTTAGATTATAGAAATTGACCGAATTGGATGCGCCAGAGGTTTTTGAGGGGCTGAATTTGATAAGAATCACGTTTAAATTGAAAAATAAATATAATATATATAATTAAATAAAATTATTTAATGAATTTAGCCTCAAAAATCGGAGTAATATGATTTTTGATAGCTGCCCGGATGGGCGAGCTTCATGGAAGAAGTCGACTTTACGGCTTTTTTGGAGGCCAGCTGATTTGGAGTGGGTTAAAAAACCGATAGGGGAAATAGGAAACCGGACTTGCAGACAGGATCTCTTTACATCGGCGCATCGAAAGCTTCGGCATACCCCGTTAGTTCTACATACCCGTGACCTTCTACCGGATGTTTACCTTTTACCCCCTTGACCGACACGCTGCCTTCCCAGTACGTAATCCCGGTGCTGTCGGGCGTTCGCATTTCCTGGTTCGGCAAATTGGATGTTATCTCGACACCAATCGCCAAGGGAGCGATTTGCATCCGCCAGCGGGCGGGATAGCGGGCTCCGGATTTTTTGCTGCGCCAGGTGTCCAATACTTCCACGCTGATTTCCGCCTTTGCCAATGGTTGGGTGGTGCCGTCAGCACGAATGAAGGTTCCGCTGGAGGCGGGATGCAACCCGCCTTTGGCGGTTCTTAGCAAAAACACCATAATTTCATTGGCATCGGAAAGCTGCAAACTGAACCAGTCCCAGCCGGTGAGGCCCGGCTCCAGCAGGGCCGTGCTGAATTCGTGATCCATCCAGGCTGACCCGGTAACCGTCATGGTATCATCTCCGATAGTTAGGCTGCCCTGCCCGTCGAGCCTGGTAAACGAATAGTAGCAACTGGCTCTTTCCGGCGTCGAGCCTTTAAGGCTATATCCGCGGTTCCCGTGCAATACGGCTGGTTTAGCCGGTGTTAAATTCAACTCATAGGAAAAATCAGGGGAATCTACTTTCAATACGTGCCCATCTGCTTCTATCCGGGTTGACCAGCTTTTTATATAGATTTTAGTTTGTCCGGCCGCTCGATTCACGCCGGCTATCCCCAGCACGTCACGAGCAGATTCCTCGGCATGCAGGTGTCGTTTTCCGGCGATATCCGATACCGCCGCGTGGGCCATGTATACCTGGGAAGTACGCCAGGCCGAGGCCGGCCGGGGCCAATTGTTTTCCGATCCCGGCGGACTGATTTGGCTGCGAAAAAAGGTCAACTGGAATCCATAGCGATCACCGTTTTGCGACCGCAAATTGCCGGTGTAGTACCACCACTCGGTGCGGTAGCCCGGGTGGTCGCCGTGGTCCCGCGGAAATTCAAGGTTGCAGGGACCGGTGATGGAAAGATATGCATTCTCATCTGCAGCACAGACCGGGGGGCTGAGTGGCAGCATGCTGAGTAATAAAAGGAATATTCCGACTTTTTTTCGGAAGGGTTTCATAGCTGTTATCGAAAAGGAATTCTATCGATTTTAATCGCGGTTGCAAACCGCTCCCACAATCTTTGTTTACGAATAACCAATAGCGATGCCATTCCTCTGTCTTCTGACCTTTGGATGTTTGATGCCGGATACCGGATGCCAGATGCCGCGGAATCAGGGACCTCTGAAATAGATCTGATCGTTATCAGCATCCCGTAGTGCAACATCTAATAACGAATAACCAATAACCATGCCTTTCCTCTGGCCTCTATCTTCTGTCCATTGCATCTATATCGGGTTTTTATTCATTTAAATCCGCATTCCGCAATCCCCAATCCGCGATCGAAACCCTCTGCCTTCTGTCCATTGCTTCTATTTCGGATTTTTATTCATTTAAATCCGCAATCCGCAATCACCAATCCGCAATCGAAACCCTCTATCTTCTGTCCATTGCTTCTATTTCGGATTTTTATTCATTTAAATCCGCAATCCGCAATCACCAATCCGCAATCGAAACCCTCTGCCCTCCGCTCTCTGCTCTCCGCCCTATGCCCTCTGCCCTCTGCTCTCTGTCATCTGTCCTCTGATACCAATAACCAATAACCAATCAACTAATAACTAATCACCGCTCCCGCAGCAACGTCGCCGGCGGTTCCAGAAACACCATGCGAATGGCCGGCAGGGCGGCGATCAGGGCCGTGGCGATGATCAGCGGCAGCGACATGCCCAGAGCCCACCAGTCCACCCCGTAAATAAACGTCCAACCAAAAGACTGCCGGTTGATCACGTATATCAACAGGTATGACAAGATAAAACCGCACGCAATTCCGGCAAGCTCTCCGGCGGTCACCATAAACGCGGCTTCCCAGAAAATCATTTTACGAATCTGCGCAAAACTCGCCCCGACCGCAAACACGGTGTTCAACTGCCGCGAACGTTCCAGAACACTGACGGTGAGGGTTGTCGTGATACCCAGGGCTGCAATCACCAGTGCAATCAGCAGCAGTACGGTCGTGACGGCAAAGGTCTCATCAAATACCCGCAGGATCCCGTCGCGCAGGTCCCGGCCGCTGATCATTTCCAGTTTGTCGCCCCAACGCCCGATAATTTGATTGCGAAGATCCGCCACGGCCCGATCCAGGTCCTGATCACGGTCTCGAAAAAAGAAGCGCAAACCGCTCCAGCGCGGATCATGATAACGCGCCTTGAAATGCGGCAGGGAATAAAAGACCACGCCGCCCTGGGTGCGGTAGTCCCTTACCAGCGCTAAAATCGGGAGTTGCACCAAGGAGCCTTCGATCCGGGCCTCAAAGACATCCCCGACTGTCAGCCCAGTGCGGTTTGAAAAAACTTCGGATATCCCCACGCCTTGGCCGCGCGACAATTGCGGACGTATTTTTTCCGGCTCCCCCGTCAGCCAGAAAAAATCGGCATGGCGAAAAAACAGGTCCAAATCCAGCGTTTCAAATTCATAGGGGGAATTCTTGTATCTCAGAAAATAGCGCCTGTTGGGGACGATATCAACCGGTTGACCCAAAGCCTCGAACCAGGCAACGGCCTCGTCGGAGATGGGATGCCGGAATTGATTCACTTCGTTTAGTTTCGGAGTCAAAAACAAGTCGCCGCTGACGGTTTGATAGGTCCAGACTTCGACGGTTTGTCTAAAACTGAATATCATGATGACCAGTGACGCAAACAACGCCACAGCCGTTATGAGTGCTCCCACGGGAACCGCCGTGCGCGTGCCGCTGTCCCGAATATATCGGGCGGCCAAATAGGCAGGTGTGCCCAGTGCGCGGTGCAACACCGGAGCAAGGACCCTGCCCAGATGGGTCAAAAACCAGGGGGCCAGCAAAGCGAATCCGACGAACAGCAGCAATATCGCGACATATCCGGGCAACGGGATTTGCAGCACACCTGGCAGCAGTGACAAAGGCAGTACCAGTGCGATGCAGATCGAACCGCCCAGGGCAAGACGACGGGGAGACTTCTTCGCTTTTATTCCGTGCTGCGAAATCTCAAGGGCTTCTTTAGGGGGCACCTGCATCGCTTCCCGGGCCGGCTGGAGCGCCGCCAGAACGGATATGAAAACGGTCACGGCAAAGCCCAGCGCAATTTCCCAGAAGCTGAGAGCTACCGTGTCCACCTGAACCCGCACAAAAAGGGTTGATATGGTTTGGCTGATGCCGTGCAGCAGGTACCTGACCAGTATGCTGCTGACCGGCAGGGCCAGCAGCCAGCCGGCAATGCCAAAAATAGCACCTTCAGCCAGAAACAACAGAAAAAGTAAATGTGCAGATGCCCCGGTGGAACGTAGGACAGCCAACTCATGGCGACGTGAGGCCGCATTCAACGCCACCAGGCTGTAAACGAGAAACATGCCCACAAACAAAGACGCAAAACTCAAGATGGAAAGATTGAGCTGATAGGCCCGGATCATTGCCCGGCCGCTGGCCTTGTTGGCCGTGGGTGAGCTTAGCAAAATGCTTTCCGGCAAAACTTCCCGCAACTCTGCCAACTGCCGGTCGCTGGCACCCGGTTTGAGAATCAGGTCAATTCGGTCCACCATACCGTAGGTACCCGTAAATTCCTGAAACGTGGCGATGTCGGTCAATCCCACCCGGCCGCCCTCGATCAACCCCAGGCCTTGAAGATCCAGGATGCCGGCAATTCGAAATTCGGCTGTCTGCCGGGAATGCGCCAGCGAAACATTGGCGCCCCGGTGCCATTGATAGCGGTCTGCCAACGGTTTGCTGATGACCATGGTAAAAGGATCTTGCATCAGATCCAGCCAGGAATCAGCCTGCTGACTGGCCTTTTCATGAATTTGCCAGGAGCGCAGCGGCCGGTCCAATAGCGGATCGAAACCGATCAACAAAAATGGATCGGCTTCGTCTATTGAAGGTTTGACGTAAGTTGTCAGCACGGCGGAAGCACCCTTGACAGCCGGATGGCGCAAGAGCACAGCGATCAATTCCTCCGGCACACGCCCCCCCGGCTGGCTGACCACCCGATCGGCCCGGCCGGTGATCAGGTCCACGCTCTTGGTAAACGAATCCAGGGAGGCATGGATCGACAGCCTGACGCTGGTAAACACCGCCGCTCCCAGAGCGATGCCGAATAGCACGGTCAACGCGCGCCCGGGGTGTTTGCGCATGTTGCGCAGGCTGAACCAGGCAAAGAATTTGAAGAAGAATAGGATACGTTGCACGGTCAGACCTCGTCATTCAGCTCGAAATAATAGCTGTGTCCCTTTTTACGTCGAGAAATTGCATGAAAATTCGACATGGGTGTAATTCAGGGATTTAGGAATTTAGGAATTCGGGAATTGAAGGAATTCTATCTCTTTTAAATCAAAGTAAAAGGTTAAAGGCTGAGAAGCCGGTTAATGGCTCAAAGCTCATAGCTCATAGCTCATAGTTGATAGTTCATAGCTCATAGCTCATAGCTCATAGTTGATAGTTCATAGCTCATAGCTCATAGTTTAAATAAGGTAGAGTGGTTGATTAGTTGATTGGTTAATTGGCCGTAAATATGAATTTAAATCCGCATTCCGCAATCCCCAATCCGCAATCGAAACCCTCTGCCCCGCTATCCATTGCATCTATTTCGAGTTTTTATTCATTTCAATCCGCATTCCGCAATCCCCAATCCGCAATCGAAACCCTCTGCCTTCTATCCATTGCATCTATTTCGAGTTTTTATTCATTTCAATCCGCATTCCGACTTCCAACTTCAGTGATCCTCCCGTCTCTAAGATTGATTTTGGTCGTGGCAAGTCCATCCGCCAGGCTGCTGTGAGTTGCGATGATGACGGTGCGCTTCCATTTTAGATTCAGTTCGGCCAGCAGTTCGATCACAATTTGTCCGTTGCGGCTGTCCAGATTGCCGGTGGGTTCATCGGCCAGGATGATGGCCGGATCGTTGATCAGCGCCCGGGCAATGGCCGTGCGCTGCATCTCGCCGCCGGAAAGCTGGGCCGGCAGGTGGGTCAGGCGGGTTTCGAGACCGAGCCAGTCGAGGAACTCCATGGCCCTGGCTTTGACGGCGGGAAAGGGTTTTCCGGCCAACAGTCCGGGCAGGCAGGCATTTTCCAGCACATTGAGGGTCGGCATTAAATTAAATGACTGAAACACCATCCCCACGACTTCACGCCGGAAATGGGTCAGACCGGTGGCAGAGGCGTGGGCCAGATTGTGATCTGCGACCGTCAATTCACCGCTGGTCGGCCGGTCCAGTCCGGCCAGCAAAGAGAGTAGTGTACTCTTGCCGGAGCCGCTTTCACCTTTTAAAACAATCAGGTCACCGGACGCGATTTCAAAATCGAGTTGTTTGATGCCCGTGACTTCACTATTGCCCAGCGAATATATGCGGGTCAATTGTTTGGCGCTGATGATCGGCGGTGTCATATCAGGTTGCATGGCGAGACCCGAACAGCTGGAGTGCTGGAGCAATGGAGTCACATTGATTTTAGATTTTGGATTTCGGATTTTGGATTTAAAATCTGATGAATTCTACCTGTCGTGAGCTTCTGTGTCGAACGGTCCATTATAATTGATGGAGCGCAGCGATTCCACCAATCCGAAATCCGCAATCTAAAATCCCAAATTATAACTCGTAAAGCCGTAGGAATAAAAAAGAGATAGAATTTCTTCAATCCCTGAATCCCTTCCCCTACTCAGCTAAAATTCCCTTTTTCACCGCATCCGCGATCAGGGTGGCGACATAGTTCCAGAGATCCGGCGCACCGTCTTTCACAGGCCGCATGCGTTCGTGCACCTGGCGGCTGTTGATTTTGTTTTCCTGCCAGGTTTGGCCGTCGGTAAAGTAGTTGTGCAAAAAGGGCTGCACCCGATCCAGTGCGTTGGCAAAGCGAGACTCGGCGGTTTCTTTTTTTTCGAACTCTTCCCACAGAGTGCGAAATTCGGCGGCCTGATCGCCGGGCAAAAGCCCAAAAATCCGGTCCGCGGCGATGGCTTCCCGCTGAGTCTGATCTTCCCGGCCCTTGTCGTCGTAGCAATAAGTGTCGCCGGCATCGATTTCAACCAGGTCATGAATCACCAGCATTTTCATCACATGAAACATATCAATGTCCGGGGCATGGGAATATTCCGCCAGCACAAATACCAGCAGGGCGATATGCCACGAGTGCTCGGATGAATTCTCCCGCCGCGATCGGTCCATTAAGATGGTCTGCCGCAGAACATGCTTGAGTTTATCGGCTTCAAGTATAAATTCGATTTGTTTCTGAAATCGCTGACTTTGCCCGGGTATCAGTTTTTGATCGACGGAATATAGTGCGGCATCTTTTATGGTTGAGTCTAACATCATCATTGCGCTCCTTGCAGCCTTTGGTCGGTGGTGTCTAATTATTGGCTTTGGGTCAGATCAGAGACAATTGGCTATGCCATCTGATCAAGTTATTTATGGTTTCAGGTGTCAGGTTTCAGGTGTCAGCCCAGCCACAGGCCAAGAAACAGCCAGTCAAATCGACATATAATCATTTGCTTTGTAAAATCGTAGGGTCGGCCACGACACGACTGAGCTCGTCGCAGGCCGTGCCGACCTAAAACGGCGGGCACCGTGGCCCGCCCTACTGTCACAAACATGAGCAGTTCCATACATGCGGAGCCGCTGGCCGCAAACATCCGGTCAAATCGAGAAAAAAACTGTGCCAAACTGGCTTAATACCTACAAGTTAATCCAATGTTTCGTCCTCGTCCTCAAAGTTTTTGAACCGCTTTCAGTATCGAAGACGAAGACGACGAGCACGATCTAAACACCCTGTTTTGGGATTAAATAGATGTTTCATATATGTAGCATACGAATCGCGAGTACAGAACCCTGATGGATTAAGGCTGAGGGGCAACAGCGGTAAAGGTGGTTCCAATTCAAGAGCGACTCCCAGCCAGTTGTTCAAGTTATTCTGCCTTGGCCGCGATCTGTTCCCGCACCATCCGCCAATCGTTCATTTCGAGCATCGCCTGGGTTAATTGATAGCGGCCATCGGCATACACGCCATAGTCACCGCCGCAGCCCATGGCCGAAGCAAAGCGCGTGGTGTTGGCATAAAACTGCCAGATATCCGTCCATTTTTTCTCAATGGCTTCGTCGAAGGGATTCGTGTCAAAATCGGCCAGGCCTTTTTGCCAGATGTCGCGCATGATACCGCTGGCGGTTGCAATATCGGCGTTGGTTTGCCGAATCGTGTTCTCAAATCTTTGCCACTGCCCCTTGACCCAGGATGTGCCGTGACAATTCAGACAGGCGGCCTGCATGGTTTTACGCCGGTTGTCCATCTCCTTTTCATCGATCAGGTATTGGGCGGCAAATTCACCGTCCAGGCTGGAGGGCAGCGGTTGGCCGTCCTCGTTGCGAATTACAGTTGTATCCGGGCTCAGGGGGTGCGGGTGGGCATAGACCAGTCCGAATATGCGCCAGGGCAGCCGGTTGTTCATCTGGTGAGTTCTTTCGGAAACGACTTCTTCATCGGTGTTGACCAGTAAACTGACATGGCAGGCGGCACAGGTGGGCGCTGTAAAATCCTTTCCGATAGTCCAGGGCACTGCCTCAAAATCCCAGGATTTGTGCATGGCCGCATAAATATTGCCGTGCTTGCTGGCGGCATAGACCTTAAAGGCCGGCACGTCGGGCCCGACATGACATTCCTTGCAGGTATAGGGCTTGCGCGCCATTTCAATCGAAAATGCGTGGCGCGTATGACAGGCGGCACAGGAGCCCAGGCTGCCGTCCAGATTCACCCGGCCGACGCCTTGATTGGGCCAGCCCTCGATAATGGGAAATTCAAGCTCTCCGGCGAGTTCCGTATCGCGAACTTCCGTGCCGATTACAATCAGTTTGGTCCCGTGGCAATAATAGCAAGTCTCGGCCTTGGTATCGGCGTTGGCCGGTTCGTATTTTATTTTGCCATTTTGGTATACTTTGCGGCCGTTGATGCTCATCTGCAATTTATGGTACAGGGCATTGGCATCCAGGTTCTTGAAAGCATTGGCCATCAGGTTTTTGGAATACTGTTCCGCCTCAACTGAGTGACAGGTGGCGCAATCGTCCGGGCTGACGACAATATGTATGTCATAGCCGTTGTGCTCAAACGTGTCGGCATGTGCTTCGGGTCTGAGGGTGTGGCACTCCGCACACCCCACCGAGCTGGTTTGCAGGCCGGCGGGTATGGTCCGGCTGGATACTTTAAGAGCCAGTCCTTCGGCGGTCAGGGCCTGTTTGGTGGTCGTCATGGCATGACGGCTGTTTTGCCAGTCTTTGACAATCCCGGGATGAGTCGAAGCATGACAGTCCAGGCATTCGGCAGTCGCCTCGCTGACCGGAATCTCCGCCGCCAAACCAGGGCCTGCACTCAAAACCAATCCACCGACAAGTAGCGCAACCACAACGTTTTTCATAAATGACTCCTTTTATGACAAATAGATTTGACCAGTTCCTGGGACTATTAACATAAGCGGTTGAAATTGTCCAAGACTTACGATTGGGTTGATGGTGGACTGGTGAAAAGACAGAATTTGGATTGCGGATTATGGATTTTGGATTTTAGATTTTGGATATTGGATTTAAGGTATTCTATCATTGTAATTAAATGAGATAGAGCGCAGCGATTCAATAAATCCGCAATCCGAAATCCGCATTCCGCAATCCAAAATTATCTTTGCCACGCAATATTTGCAAAACCAATGGAGATTATGATAAAAAGCGACTAAAAAACGAATACAGCAAAGGATAACGGAAAGGCAGCGTTGCAATGAAAATTCTGGAAAATCTGTGGCAGAATAGAATAGATCCGCCGACCTGCGACGAGCTCAGTCGAGTCGAGGCGAACCACAAATATTCAATCTTCAATTTTCAATTCCGGCTCGTCCGGGTTGGGGTTTAACGGATCAGGACGTTAATTCATCTCTAAACTTGCGGTACTCCGCCAATTCGTCCTGCAGCGAATTGATGATTGCCGACAGAACGGCAAAGTCATCCAATAAGCCGACAATCGGAATGTAGTCCGGGATAAGGTCCAGGGGCACGATGAAATACAGCAACCCGCCGCCGATAATGCCGGTAATTGCCGGATGGAGCTTGTATCTGCCTTTGATCGAGTCGACGAAAAGCGCATATAGATCCTTTAAATCTTTTAGAATTCGCCTTAATACGGGCGAGGCCTTGCCGACTTTGTCCCAGAATTCTTTTTCATTTAAAATTTTCCCGAAATCCTGGCCTTTGGTATAGCGCAGTATTCTATCGTACTGTTTGCGACGTTCGGGATCGCTCAATATGCTGTAGGCCTGATTCAATATTTTAGTGGTTTCCTCTGCCTCCGCCAGCCGGTCGGCATTCTTATCCGGATGCCAGATTTTCAGCTGGTCATGATAGGCCCGCTTAATCTCCGCCGGACCGGCTTTGGGATCGATCCCCAACATTTCATAATAATTTACGATTTTATCTGCTTTTTGTTGCATATTACGGCGGTCGGCTTCCTGCAAGCCGGATTGAATTTGGGTGAAGTTATTTTTACCAGCTGAAACCACAATTAGCTTGGACAGATGGAATGACCGATTGCCTCTGATCTGCCCAAAGGACCATTTTTCTGCGAATCCCCCCTTTACGTACCAGTTACCGCAAAAAACGGAGTTTCGCAAATGATATCCTTACCGTTCCATGAGAACCACAACTCAAAATTAAGATGCCGCGGCCTTCAGGGCTAAGTCAATCTCTTTAATATATCCCTGGAATCATTTAATTTCGAGGAAATTATATAAATTTTCACGCAAATATGCCAAGACGCAAAGAAAGATAGAGAGGCCTTAGCGCCTTTGCGTCTTTGCGAGAGATACTTTTTTTCCAACAATGCCATACACAATTACTTTGACGTTACTCTGCCGCGATCTTCCAGAAGCTTGCAATATGAAATTGCATCTTGTATAAAAAACCGGCAGTTTTAAATCCACACAGTTGCGCAACCCTAACCGTCCAACTCTGCGGTCATTTAATGGAGGACTTCATGCTTGATTTCAGCCTGACCCCCGAACAATTAGACTTGCAGCAAAAAGCGCGGGAATTTGCCAAAAAAGAGATTCTGCCCGTTGCCTGGTACTACGATGAAATCGACGAAACCCCTCTGCCGTTGCTGGAAAAAGCCTATAAGGCCGGCCTGATGAATACTGAAATTCCACAGGAATACGGCGGCCATGGTTGGGGCTTGATCGAAGGTGTGGTGATGACTGAAGAATTCGCCGCGGCCTGCCCCGGCCTGGCCACCTCGCTGTTCGACAACTCCCTGGGCCTGGAACCGCTGCTTCTGTGCCAGAACGAATCTCTCAAAAAAAAGTACCTGCCCAGAATTTTAAACGATTTTAAGCTGATATGTTTTGCCACGTCCGAACCCACCATGGGCTCGGACGTTGCCGGTATCCGCTGCAAGGCCGAACGGGACGGTGATGACTATATCCTGAACGGCAGCAAGTATTGGATTACCAACGGGGGGATTGCCGAATACATGTCCATCTTTGCCACGGTGGATCCCGATTCACAGCATGAAGGGGTTTGTGCTTTTATGGTGGAGCGCGATTGGGAGGGCGTGTCCATCGGCCGCAAAATACCCAAAATGGGCCAACGCGGGTCCAATACGACGGGCATAAATTTAAAGGATGTCAGGGTTCCCAAAGAAAATGTCATGGCGCCACCCGGTGACGGTTTCGTGCTGGCCATGCAGACCTTTTCACGCACCCGCCCGGCCATCGGCGCCTTTGCCATCGGCACCGCGCGCTCGGCCATGGAGTTCGCCATCGACTACGCCAAAAAACGCCGGGCGTTCGGCGCTAAAATCGGTGATTTTCAGGCCATCCAGCATAAAATTGCCGAGATGTATCAAAAAGTGGAAACCTCCCGCCTGCTGGTATGGAAATCGGCCTGGGAGGCTGACAATGCCATGGACCCGACAATTACCGCGTCTATCGCCAAGTTCTACTCCACGGAAACGGCGCTCGAGGTGGCCGATGAAGCCCTGCAGATCTTTGGTGGATATGGTTACACCAAAATGTTTCCGGTTGAAAAACTGCTGCGGGATGCCCGCCTGTTCCGGATATACGAGGGCACCAGCGAGGTCCAGCGCTATATCGTCTCGGGCTATGCCATGAATGTCTACCAGCCGGTGATGCCGCCGCTGGAAAAACTGCCGCTTCACCGCGAAACCGATCCGGCGCAGCTGGATGGAGATCCGGCCAGGTCGGCCTGGCGCTGCCGGATTTGCGGATATGTTCACTACGATGACCAGGCGCCGGAAGAATGTCCCTACTGCTTTTTCCCGCAGTCCGCTTTTGTGGAAGTATAGCAGTAAACTTACTACTTAAGATCACATATCTTAATTAGTGTTCGAACGGGTATCCAGAACTCTTTGATATTGCTGATTAATATCGCATAAAAGGAAAACGAAGATTTTCCAGTTTAATGCATTTTTTACTTGCATTAAAAACTCGTAAACGGTAGTTATCTT
>Ga0209786_1000585_pt1 | contig 12035 bp, 11 predicted proteins | sample WorMetilvaeELBA2_FD_187405 | JGI IMG/M metagenome (GOLD analysis project Ga0209786, IMG submission 187405) | Marine gutless worms symbiont microbial communities from Max Planck institute for Marine Microbiology, Germany - Olavius ilvae ELBA.2... ...
AAATTGGAATGTCTCATGTCTTCTCAAGTCAATAAAATTAAGGCTTCGGAAAAGAGTGTAGTCTCAGAAACTTATCCCGTAACTGTTTGATATAATTTATTTATCTTTTTTGAGTCCGGAACCTGGGGTATAAAGGCAGGATCCTCTAGTCTACGCTGGCGGATTAATTATGTCATTATCTGAGGGGTATGGCTTAACGCCCGCCCGTATTGGGCCAGTAGCTGTAAACCGCTCAGATTATGTATAATTGCATTGACTTTTATAAATTTTAAAAATTCAATTGTAAGGAGGCTTCATGCGGCAAATGGATCTGTGGTTACTATACGAAAATATGCTCAGAAGCCGTCTGTTTGAAGAGGCGGTCACCCGGCTGTGGCATGAGGGTCGGATATCAGGTGAAATGCACCTGAGCACCGGTGAAGAGGCCATTGTCGCCGGCACCGTATTGCAGCTCAAGGACGGCGATGCCATGGCCCTTGATCACCGGGGAACTTCTCCCATGGTTATGCGCGGGGTCGATATGGTGCTGCTCCTGCGCGAGTTTTTGGGTCTGCCGGGCGGGCTGTGCAGCGGCCGGGGCGGGCATATGCATCTTTTTTCCAGACCGCATTTAGCCGCCTCCTCCGGCATTGTCGGCGCTTCCGGGCCGACCGCCGCGGGTTTTGCTCTGGCCGCCCGGCATCTGCGACCCGGGACGATCGCTCTGGCCTTTTTTGGCGAAGGCGCCATGAACCAGGGGATGCTGCTTGAGTCCATGAACCTGGCGGTGGTGTGGAATTTGCCGGTAGTTTTTGTCTGCAAGAACAGCCGATGGGCCATTACGACCGTTTCCGCCACGGTGACCGGGGGCAAATTGGTGAAGCGGGCCGAAGGCTTCGGCATGCCGGCCAAAGAGATCAACGGAACCGATGTGGAAGCCATGTGGTCAACCGCCCGGGAAGCCCTCAAACGTGCCCGCTCCGGCAAAGGGCCGACTTTCCTACTCGCCAACTGTCCGCATCCCGAGGGCCATTTTCTGGGCGATCCTTTGCTGCGAATCACGCGCAATCCGGTGAAAGAAATGCAGAAGGTTGCCGGACCGCTGATGAAATCCGTCACCAGGGTCAAGGGCGGCTCGGTGGCCAAGCGCTCCGGCGGTCTGGGAAAAGTGACCGCCATCATCGGCAAAACAACCCGGGATCGATTCCTGGATCAGAAAGAGCCTCTTAAAATTGCACGCGTAAAACTTAAGAAAGACAAGCCCCGGCTGGAGAAAATCGAAGACAGCGTTAGGGAGGAAATCCGCAAGGTGGTTGCGGATGCTTTGGAAGTGCCGGGCTAACCCTTTCGAACCAATATATTGGAGTAATGGAGTGTTGGAGTACTGGAGTATTGGGGTATTGGGGTACTGGCTGAAGACGAATTAATTAAGAGTTGCCAAATTGGTATCAATCGTCACTGGAGTTGCCCATGAGTACCATGACTTTCGCAGAAGCGATCGAGGATGCCCTGGCCCAGGCCATGGCCGACGACGAACGGATTATCATACTGGGTGAAGACGTCCATATGATCCGGCTCAATCTTTTCACACGCTTTGGCAAAGAGCGGGTATTGGCAACACCGATCAGTGAAGGTGCCTTCGTCGGTGCAGCAGTATCGGCCGCCATGGCCGGCTTGCGTCCGGTTGTGGAGGTGATGCTGGTGGATTTTATCGGCCCGGCGCTGGATGCCTTGCTCAATCATGCGGCCAAAATTGATGCCTTTAGCGGCGGAAAATGGAACGCCCCGCTGGTGGTGCGGGCCGCCTGCGGCGGCGGTTACGGCGACGGCGGCCAACACGAACAAAGCCTCTGGGGTTGGCTGGCGCACATCCCGGGGCTGACGGTTGTGGTCCCCTCAACACCGTCAGACGCCGGGGGGTTGATGATTTCAGCGATCGAGCACGAAGGCCCGGTAATTTTTCTCGAGCACAAACTGCTTGCCGATTATTGGCTGGACTATCTTGGCGCCGGCGGCCGGGAAACGGTGCAATACGATGTTCCTCGACTCGGGGCAAGAGGTACGGTGCCGGATCAATGGCAGCCGGTACCCATCGGCCGGGCCCATGTCCGCCGCGCCGGCACGGATATTACCCTCGCCGGTGTCGGCGTTTCCGTACACCGGGCCCTGGAATCTGCTGAAATATTGGAACACAATGGATTTTCGGCTGACGTTCTTGATCTGCGGACTGTTACCCCTCTGGATACAAATACCTTGCTGGAGTCGGTTTCAAAAACCGGCCGCCTTCTGGCTGTTGATGAAGATTATCGCGATTTTGGATTATCCGGTGAACTGGCCGCCCGGGTTCTGGAGGCAGGCCTACCTGCAAAATACGGCCGGGTTTGCACCGAGGGGACCATCCCCTACAACCGCGAACTGGAGGATCAAACGCTGCCCAACACCGATCGTATCGTTGAAGCCGCCTTGAAACTGCTGAACGAATGAATTGTTTACAGGCAACTCTTCCATGTGACAAAATAACTTAGCGGAAATGAGCTATATGTAGATTATGGATTTCAGATTGCGAATTTAAGGAATTCTATCTGATTAAAAATATAGCCAAAGCGAAACGATTCCGCCAATCCAGAATCCGAAATCTAAAATTAAAAATCTACCATTGCATATAGGCCACGGATAACGGAACTATAGTATTTTGACCGCCACAACAGGTAAGGCTTCTCTTGCAGACAAAAACAGGTCGTAATCATGCTGTTATAGCAGCCCTGTGGATGACCGGAACGCTGGCGTCTTTCGCGGGCATGGCAATTGGCGGCCGGGAACTCTCCGGCCAGTTATCCACCTTTCAAATTCTTTTTTTCCGCAGTCTCGTAGGCTTGCTGATTATCGGCTTTTTTTTGGGGCGCAGCTCCTGGCGGCAGATTTTCACAAAACTCCTCAAAATTCATATCCTGCGAAACTTCGCCCATTTTGGCGGACAATTCGGCTGGTTCTATGGCATTGCCCTTATTCCCCTGGCTGAGGTCTTCGCCCTGGAGTTCACGGTGCCGGTATGGACAGCCGTATTGGCCACCGTGCTGCTCGGCGAGCGGATCACCCGGCCGAGAGTCTCTGCCATTGCTTTTGGTTTGGCGGGTGTCGTTCTGATTCTACGCCCCGGCCTGGCCGTCATAAATCCCGCTTCATTGGCGGTTCTGGGAGGTGCCCTGGGCTATGCCCTGTCACACACCCTCACCAGAAAGCTGGCGCAGGTTGACACACCGCTGGCCATACTTTTTTACATGACCCTTATTCAGCTACCCCTGGGATTGGCCACCTCGATCCTTGATTGGAAGACACCGTCTATGGCGATGTGGCCGTGGATTATCGTGGTCGGGGTCGCCGCCCTGAGCGGACATTACTGCATGGCAAGGGCCCTGGCAATTGCGGATGCCATCGTGGTCGTGCCGTTGGACTTTTTGCGCTTGCCCCTCATCGCAGGGGTGGGTGCCATATTCTATCAGGAACCGCTGGATTGGTTGGTCCTGGTCGGCGGCGGCGTGATGTTCGCCGGCAATTTAATTAACATCCGGGCCGAAAATAAAATTGAAGATTGAAGATTGCCAATTGAAGATTTGTTGATGTCGCTGCGCTCCGTCCTTTTTAAAATCGAAAAGCTAAATTAATTAAAACGAAAGGTTGACACTCCCCATGGCGTTAACTATTGATTCACACATCGTATTTCTGGCAACCAACGATCTGGGGACGACCGCATCGTTCTATGAAAAAACACTTGGACTGCCCTTGGCCCTGGATCAGGGAAAATGCCGGATCTATCAGGTGGCCCAGGCCGCTTTTCTGGGCTTTTGGCCAAAGATCAGGTTGCGGCCGGCGATGACGTCATCGTAACGCTGGTCACCCGGGATGTGGACGGATGGTATGAGCAACTGCAAGCCCTCGGAGTAAAGTTTGAAAAAACGCCGGCACATAACCCGGATTTCCGGATCTATCATTGCTTTTTCCGCGACCCCAACGGCTATCTGTTGGAAATCCAACGATTCGATGATCCTCGCTGGACATAAATCATTGAAAACGATTTGCTCAGGACGGATCAATAATCAACGTCCATATACATCTGGCTTTCGACTTTGGCCTCCGCAAAAAAGGTTCGGCATCCAACGGTTTTGTACATTTTCAGCCCGTCTATCAGCGGGTTGATTACCTGGTCGGCAACGGGTACGATTTGGCCGGCCTTATCGGGCTGAGCCATCGCCGCCATCGAACCACCCCACTGGATGATCTCGGGAATCCTGTCCAGTAGCCGGTCAAACTTAATGAATGCCAATTGGTTGTTTTGATCGGACAAACCTTTATCGACGGCCATGAATGCCTCGCTGCCGGTAATGTTTTGCCCGTTGGTGAAGGCATCGATGTAAGACTTGATTATCTCGGTGTTGACAGCCAGGATGCAATAGCCATTAAGATAGGCATAACCGGGGCTTAGGTCACTGCCGAATGGCAGCGGCAGATAAGATATCTGATGTGGCCCATAGTTTTCAGTTTGAAGCGCCATATTGCCTGTGGCGGCGGCTTGTTGGATAATCTGCTCCATAATCTCGGGCCGTGTGCTTTGAATAAAAATTCCAAGCTCCGGGATCGGAAAAAAACCGCCGGTTTTGATATCCTGCAAAGCCATCCCCCATTGGGGACCAAAAGCGTCTGCCAGTTCCTCAAACGAAACCCCAAGCTTTTCCTGCACGAGGGGGTTGACGGATGCGATACTTGGTAACTTGGGATCTTCCGATTCCAGCAGACTGTTATAATACAATTCCAGATCGAACGTGTTTTGCCAGGTAAATCCGAGGGTGTTCGGCGGCAATAAGGTGAGCATGTCGGCAGTTTCCGGCCTGGTATTCAATACCCGTTTCAATTGCGGCTCCAGCGCAGTCCGGTCAACCATGAACACCAGCTTGCTCTGCTGCACCGGGCTGCCGTCGTCATAGAGCGCGTAGCCGGCGGCATAAAATCCTCCCATCCGGCCGAATTGCTTTTCAAGCAGATCCAACTCAGGGCGATCCGCTACCTTTTCTGCGGCCATGCCCAAAGCCAGCTCGAATAATTCCGCAAGATTCGCGAACCCATATACTTGCGGAGCCGGATTATCCGTTAATTCACGTTCAACTGCCTGGTAATCGGAATTTTGGGCGAGTGAGGCAGCAGGTTCCTTCAACACGTCAAGGCATCGCAGTACCGGACTTCGATGCAAAGCACACACCACAAGCCCGCCGGCTATGGAATAGTGCACGGTGCCCCCCGACTTCAATTCAACTCTATTTACCGTCCAATGATCGTAATCATCTGATACAACTTCGATATCATTGGCAAAAAAATGCTTCATCAAGTCCAGGAACTTCGCCGGGTGTTTCGGCCGCAGGACGACGACCGGAGCCTGTGACAATTCTGCAGGGGATGGTTGATCGAAATCATTGATCGTGACCGGCAGCAGCGCCAATGTCACCTGTTGTCCGAATAATACATCAAACCAGGAACTGTCGATGGAGTCATTGGCACGCGCCATCAGATCCTGGGCTTTTTGAATGGAGCCGGCCGGAGCTTCCAAAGCTGTCAGGGCCTTTTGAACGTCAATGCCAGCAATAGTTGCCCCAAGAGGACTGGCACGAAAATCATCAATGTGTTGCTTTAAATGATCAATTCGAATCGTCAGCAATGTCTCGCCGGGCAGAATTTGCTCGGCATCTAATTTTTCAGTGAATGGTTCGTAAATAACATAATAAGCACCGGCTGTCGTTCCTATACACAGCAGGATCATGATGATTATGGCTTTTTTCATAGCTGCCTCCTTTAAGGCATCTCGCGATCGAAGATGGCCAAGGCCTGATTTAAGGTCGAATTCAGATCTTGAGATGATCGATATCGGCAATATTTATTAACGACATCGTCTGGATTGAGTATCGGGCCTATTGATAGAAAACTTTATCCGCAACATTCTTAAAAAAAGCCTTGACAATCAAATTATTTAAGCAATAATTATATCTGATTATAAATAGTTTAATTTTAGAAGTTTTTAAAATTTATCATATTGCTACGATTTTTAATTTCATCATGAACCCAACACCAACCAGAAACAATATAGCGCTGCGCCGGGGTGATTTTGACACACTGGTTGAGGCGCTCGACTATGCCGCCCGGGGGATAACCGGCTATAATTTTTATGACGGCACCGGAAAATTGAGCTCCGAGCTGCCCTATCGAAAGCTTCGCCGGGAAGCGCGCTCCATAGCACGTCGGTTGCTCGGGTTAGGGCCGCGGCGGGGTGCGCGGGTGGCAATAGTAGCGGATACCGGACCGGATTTTGTCCGCTATTTCTTCGCCTGCCAGTATGCCGGACTGATACCGATACCATTGCCGGCGCCGATCCAATTGGGAGATCGCCGGAACTATGTCGGTCTGTTGCGCCGACTGTTGGCAGCCTGCCGGGCGGAAATCGCGATTGCTTCCGAAGCGCACCTGCCCTTTTTGATGGAAGCGGCCGCCGGCCTGAACTTTAGCTTTTATGGCGGAACCAAAGCATTCGTTCATTTGCCGGAAGAAGATGTTCAACTTCATCGGCCGGGCCCTGATGATCGGGCTTATCTGCAGTTTACTTCGGGCAGCACCGGCTTTCCGCGCGGTGTCATGATCGATCAGAAAACCGTGATGAACAATCTGGCGAATCTGATTGGCAGAGTGGTTCAGTTTCTAAATGATGATCGGGCGGTCTCCTGGCTGCCTTTCTATCACGATATGGGGCTCGTTGGGATGGTGCTGGCGCCTTTGGCCGCCCAAGTTTCAGTGGATTACCTGAATCCGCGAGATTTTGCCATGCGACCGCGGCTATGGCTGAAATTGATGTCCGAGAACCGTGCCACCATCTCTTTCGGCTCCGCCATGGGCTACGAATTGTGTCAGCGGCGCCTGCGGCCCGCCGATATCGAAAGCCTCGATCTCAGCGCCTGGCGGGTGGCAGGTATTGGTGCGGAAACCATTCGCCCGGAACCGCTGATTCAATTTGCCGACAATCTGGCACCGGCCGGATTTAAAAATAGTGCCTTCGTGGCCGGATACGGCATGGCGGAATGCTCGCTTGCTGTTAGCTTTTCTAAACCTGGCCGGGGCCTGATGATAGACCATATTGACCCTGAATCGATTTCAGTTTTTCGCAAGGCCATACCGGTTGAAACGTTACCCGGCAAGCAAAAGAGCGGTATAAAAAGCTTTGTCAACTGTGGCGAACCGTTGCCCGGATTTGAAGTTCAGGTCAGAGACGAGCAGGGTCGTGAGCTGCCGGAAAGGAAGGTCGGCATGTTATATGTCCGGGGGCCGAGTGTCATGAACGGCTACTATGGCGATGTCGAGGCTACGCGTGAGGTGCTGTCAAACACTGGTTGGCTGAACACCGGTGACCTTGCCTATCGTATCGCAAAAAATATCGTCATCACCGGTCGCGCCAAGGACCATATTATCGTCAATAACCGCAATGTGTGGCCCCAGGACCTGGAAGGCCTGGCAGAGCAGCAACCCGAGGTGAGAACCGGCGATGCATTGGCGATCTGTGTACCGGGGGCGGATGGCAGCAATACGGCTGTGCTGTTGATTCAATGTCGCAAGCCTGAAGAGGCTGAACGATCCGACCTGGTGAGTCGCATCCGGCGGCTCATCCAGCGGGAGTTTTTCATTGACAGCACGATTGAATTGGTGCCGCGTCACACCTTACCCCGGACAACATCCGGCAAACTCTCGCGGTCCCAGGCTCGCAAAGATTATCTGAACCGCATTGCCGACTCACAATCATTCCGGGTAGGCTGGGCAGATCATAAGCCGGGTTATCTGAAAGAAGCGGTTTGATCGATCGGGATGTAAAAGCTAAGAATCCGATTAGAGGCCGGGGCTTTGAGTTGCCCCTAGGGAGGCTCTAAAATTAGTCTTCAGGAGTACTGGAGTATTGGAGCAATGGATTAATTGAAAAAACATTTCCAGACAACGTTAAGTGATCAAAATGATTTACCACATTGTGTTGATCTGGTTTTGGAACCTATACATCCGCCGAGTTGATAATCATAGCGCTATTTTGTCCATAATGCGGTTTAAACATCTCGGAATCAAGTATCTTCAACACTCCAATACTCCAGAACTCCGACACTCCGGTATAGGGTAATCGTCAAAGGTAATTTTCTATGACCTGCCCGGATGACCACGTTTTCAATCTACGAATAAAGAGGTTAGTATGTCAAGAATCATATTTTTTGCGGGAAAAGGTGGTGTCGGTAAAACTTCGGTGTCGGCTGCCACCGGTATCAAAGCCGCTGAAAAGGGCCTTCGTACGATTATCATGTCCCTGGATGTGGCTCACAGCCTGGCCGACGTCTTTGATCTGGATACCGATCTGCTGGACCAAAACCACGGGGAGCCGGTCAAAATCAGAAAAAACCTGTGGATCCAGGAGCTGGACATTCAGGAAGAAATTCAGCGCTACTGGAGCGATATCTACCAATACATATCCAGCCTGCTGAATACCACCGGAATCGATGAAGTGCTGGCCGAGGAGCTGGCCGTATTTCCCGGTATGGAAGAAGTCAGTTTACTTCTCTATATTAACCAGTATGTCCAGGATAACGAATTCGATGTCATCCTGCTCGATTGTGCGCCCACGGGCGAATCGCTTAGATTCATCAGTATCCCGACTACCCTTGAATGGTACATGAAAAAATTATTCAAAATGGAGCGCCGGCTGGCCAAATACGTCGTTCCAGTAGCAAAACGCATAGTCGATGTTCCTTTACCGGATGATGACTATTTTCAAGCCATTGAAGATCTATTCGAACGGTTGAAAGGGGTCGATCAGATCTTGATGGACCCCGCCGTCACCACAGTGCGCCTGGTAACCAATCCGGAGAAAGTCGTTTTGAAAGAAACCCAGCGCGCCTTTATGTATTTTTCCCTCTATAAAATGAGCATCGATGCGGTCATTATGAACCGCATTCTGCCTGAGGGAATCGATGATGCCTATTTTAAGGGCTGGATCCAGGGGCAACAGCTGCGACTGGAGCAGGCCCAAGATTTTTTCAAACCGATTCCAATCTTTCTTTCCCGTCAATCTGTTTAGCGGCGAGGCCATCGGCTATGAAAACCTCAAACGCCTGGCCGATCAAATATACGGTCAAAAAAATCCGGTAAAGCGCTTTTTCAAGGAAAAACCCTATAATCTGGAAAAGGTCAACGGACACTATCACCTTAACTTGAAACTGCCGTTTATCAGCAAAAAAGATGTAGAGCTGAACAAGTTTTCGGACGAATTAATCATCCGCATCGGCGGCTATAAGCGGCATATATTGCTGCCAAGACAGGTGGCGTCGTATGAATCCATTAAAGCAAAATTAGACGATCAGTACTTAAATATAATTTTTGAAGGAGAACACCATGGCGAAGACCACAAATAATGATGATATAGTCGTTTGTCCGGTAGGTAGTTTTTTGCGTGACATCGAAAAGACATACGGCAAAAAATCTAAATTTGCCGAACACATGACCCAATCCAGGATCGAGGTCTTAAAGGGCATTCGATCGCTGGTGGATGACAGAATTGAAGACCTGGATAGAAAGAAGTCGGCTGGACGTAAAAAAAAGCCAACAAAAATTAAAGTCGACTAATACTTGAATTTTACACGCAATTACCTCCTTGTGAAGTTTGGTGTCAAAGTACCGCAATTGACTCGCAGCGATGATTGTAGCTCCAAAATTCAGGTATCTATTTTAAAGATTGTTTTTATAAGTAAAAATCCGGGTCCATAGGCCCGGTTTTAGTCCACCCCGGAGGGGTGAAAGGAGTGATTAACTTTACCAGCCGCGTTCAGGAATCGTTCTTGGCCTTCGTAGCCAATTTGGCGAAGCAGGCTTGCTCTGTCTTTTATTAAAATAGACCGTTCGACAAAAAAGCTCACGACAGGCAGAATACATTACTTTGACATTCGACATTCATTATTCGATATTCGATATTCGCTTTCTTAAACAATCAGACAGTCGTTTGACGGCTTCGGCAAGCTGATCTTTAGATGGGTAGGAAAAGTTGATTCTCATATGATTTTTCGCCGGATTTTCTCCGTAGAAGACTTCGCCCGGAACAAAGGCTACTTTGAATTTAATGGCTTCGTGGAATAACTCCAGCGTGTCAATTCGATCCGGAACAGTCGCCCATAGGAAAAGGCCCCCTTTCGGCCGGGTTCAGCTGACGCCCATATCTGCCGGAAAGTACTCCTGCATGGTGTTCAGGAACACTGCCAGTTTTTCGCGATAGTAGGACCGGCAGTTTGCCATATGGGTCCTCCAGTCCATTTCCCGCAAAAAGGCCGCACACATATCCTGGTTATACTTGGGGCAGCTTAAATAATTTGCCGATGGCGTAACCGTCATAGTCTCTAATATTGTCTGAAAAGCGCGACATCCAGTCTTGTTGCATGAGATTTCCTTTGCGATTGATTGCGCAATCCTCTACTTCCGGTCAGAGGTAACCGGCACAGCTGTCGACTAAATTCGATTGGGTTTCAGGTGTCGGGTGTCAGGTGTCAGCAACTAAAGTCGATCCGTTGGATGGCAGTTGCTAATGAATTGGCTTTTGTTTCACCGCTGTTGACTTTCAGCCACAACCCATTCAGGTTCAGGTCTCAGGATTCGTTTTTTCCTGACACCTGAAACCTTAATCTTACCGATAATTGCGATAATTTCCTTACCTTTGCAGATTAGACTATAACCAGTTTCTTTGAATATGAGGATAGGCTTATCGGTACACCACCGCCCGTGCCGCCTCGATCACATCGGATACCCTGGGAAGTACATAATCTTCTAACGGCGGCGAAAAGGGGATGGGGATATCTTTGGCTGCAACCCGTTTGACCGGCGCCTTCAGGCAGTCGAATAGCTCCTCCTGAATGCGGGCGGCCAGTTCCGCTCCGAACCCGCCGGTTAAGCAGGCTTCATGGACAATCACCGCCCGGTTGGTCTTCTTGATGGATTCGGCAACGGTTTGCATATCCAGGGGTTTGAGCGTTCTTAAATCAATGATTTCAGCCTCGATCTTCATGCCGCCGAGTTCTGCGGCAGCATCATCACACAAGTAATAACCTGATCCGTAACAGATAAGGGTGAGGTCCCGGCCCTGTCGTTTAACGCAAGCCTGTCCGAGGGAAATTGTATAGTCGCTCTCGGGCACAGGTCCTTCTTTGGCAAACAATTTTTTGTGCTGAAAGAACATGACCGGATCATCGTCACGGATGGCGGATTTGATGAGGCCTTTAACATCGGCCGGCTCGCTCGGTACCACGACTTTAAGACCGGGTGTGTGGACAAACCAGGCCTCCAGCGACTGGGAATGCTGGGCCGCCGCCCGTATTCCGGCGCCGTCCGGGCACCAGATAACCATGGGTATCTTGACCTGCCCCCCCAACATATAGCGAATCTTGGCCGTCTGGTTCACCAGCTCGTCCATGCAGCAGGTGACAAAATCTGAAAAATGCAAATCGACGACCGGCCGCATTCCGGTCAGGGCCGAACCCAGCCCCAGACCGATAATCGCTGCTTCGCTGATGGGGGTGTCGATGATGCGGCCGGGAAAATGTTGGGGAATGCCCTGAAACTGCCCGAAAATACCGGCATGGGCCACAAGGTCTTCACCCACGATGCAGATGGTGTCATCCCGCGCCATTTCCTCGTGCAAAGCTTCGGCCAGGGCGGCCGAGCTGCTCAATATGCGTTCTGGCATTTAGAAAATTCCTCAATGAGATGCTACGCTTTTGCCAAGGCTGCGCAGGGAAAAAGTGGCCCCTGCAAGGGAGCAATAGCGTAGCTTATAGGTTTCAGGTGTCAGGTTTCGGGTGTCAGGGAGCCGAGATGCTAAATCCTCCTGTGAAACTGGTACCATTACGAGAGATAGATGCTGGGCAGGTGAGCGAGCCCGAAGGGTGAAGCTCGCTCGCCTGCCCAACTCTATAACTCGGGCGGTCACTGTAAATTTTTTGGGTAGCCAGAGA
>Ga0209786_1000586_pt1 | contig 12014 bp, 1 predicted proteins | sample WorMetilvaeELBA2_FD_187405 | JGI IMG/M metagenome (GOLD analysis project Ga0209786, IMG submission 187405) | Marine gutless worms symbiont microbial communities from Max Planck institute for Marine Microbiology, Germany - Olavius ilvae ELBA.2... ...
AAAGTTATAGCGAATGAACTCTGTGTGTTTGTTTTGCTCTGTTGATAATTTTGTATTTCTGTATTAACAATGCGCTTGGCTTTATTTTGTATGTTTGATAGCTAGTGTTATTTGAGCGGAATTTCGACATATTATTATTTTTAAATTTGAGTATAATTTCGAGTTCGCGTTGGATAGACTTCCTATACGCGTTACTACTGCGTAAGTGCTGTTGTTTTGTTGTATATAGCACTGGTTTTGAGGTTGGAGTGCCTCTTGAGCTCGTGTTATCGAGGTCGTGATACTGAGGTCGGACTTTCTAGTCTACCGAGCTGTTGGAGTTCGACGAGGAGTACGTGTGTCCGTGGAAGTTGTCGAGGTCGGATCGTCAAGTCCGTGACGTTGCCGAGCTGAGACGTTGTAGTCTGTCGGTCGCTTGCGTCTGATGAGTATGGTGTCGCTTGCGTCGCGAAGTCGTGTCTGGTGACCGTGCGTCGGTACTCTGTGCTGAGAGACGACTGGGTCGTATTACGGACAGTCATCTTTGTGTCATTCCGATTTGCAGGTCCTGTTTTCTTAAGTTTATTTTGTCGCCGTGTTATTCTGTATAATTTCATGCATTATGTGCTGTTGATGCATGATATTTCTTACTGTGAGATAATTTGACAGTGAGATATTTCGATTGCGGAATATTTTGGTAGTGAGACACTTTGTCGATAGTATCATATCGATGAGATAGTGATTTTGCACACTGTAAACATTGCACTGCTGTTTCATTACCGTATTAATTATTATTAAATTTTACCTAGATTTGTACAAAAGTTCTGTGTCAGTTTTGCTTAACTAATTTCAATGCAGACACGATTTACCTACGGGCAAAAACCGATCTTCTACAATACTAATCTCAATTAAAAACGAACACAGTCGTAAGGTGTAGGACCCCAAATCCTGCGCTTTGTGACATTTTCTGGTGACCCCGACGTGATCACAAAAGTATCTGCTGTGATCAGATTGAGATTACTAGAAGATAGAGTGTAAATCGTTGCATGTTTCATTTTGTGAATGGCCCATCACTAATTCTGGTGGATTGTTTCGTGATTGCCGCAATCTCACTAACAGACTGTGAATTAGTTTTGCCCATTATTTGTGCATAATTTCACTGCGGGCTAAGTTTAGCGGCGTAGTGCATTGTTGTCGGTCCTGTCTGTGGCGGGCGGACGACGTGTGTTTGAAGGTCTGCAGCGGAGCGAAATTTTTGGATCCGCCTTACTACAGCCAGCGCACAGTGTTTGCTTCTTTCTGAGCGGTTTTTCCCCTTTATTATCTGTATAAGTGTAACCTGATTTTTTTAGTGACCTATCAGCAGGATAACTTAAGGGTCACGGTGATAGTTTTAAATTTGATTTTGAGATTGTGTTTGTGTTTGTGTGAGATTCACAGGAGATAGTGGAAACTGGTGCTCAAATATCTTTCAGTGTCATTGGTATTGTGGTAGTGTGACCTTGAACTATATACACGAATGTCATTGCGTGTCATCTGCGTGTCAACTGCTGAATACGACTGAATGTGATCTGCGGATATTGGGAAAGCTTTCTACACCCTAGCCAACTTCATATTTGTTTTGGTATAAGCGTCTTCATTTTTTTTCAGTACTGACTTCCACTGATAGTATAGTTATTTATTTGCGTTTGCATTGGCGCTCAAGTTTTAAAAACTAAAGCGCTTTAATACCAAATTCTATTTAGTTGTGTGGCATTAATAATTTTCATTTATTTAACTCAATTGAGTAATTTAATTTGATTTGGTTTATTGAATTTAATTATCTGAATCCAATTGAATAACAGATTCAACTTAATTTAATTTCAAATTTAATTCAGTTACTTAAATTATATTAACATTCACATTCACATTAGTAATTAATTATATATAGTGCATATACGGTTTGGATCCGTGAGGTTTCTACAAGGTCAAGGTCATTCCAGTTAACCTCAAGGTCAACTACGTCAATTAAATTTACTTGTTACTTATTGTAAGTCAATATCATAAGGTCAAAGGTCAAGGTCATCCAAGGTCAAGTGACTTAATTGACTCGTTAATACAGGTAGACAGTAGTACGTGTAAGTAAGTTCAGGCTGCAGTGCATTTAATCTAGCACAGTCGTAGATTAAATTAAGGGTTAAGCCAAGGTTAGTCAAGTGAGTTGCTACCTAGTTTGCCAGTTAACTAATTACATTCCTAGTACGTTTGAGTTATGGCTACAGTACAGGAGTTATCGGCTTTGGGACACGAGATCGGACTTACAGGATTGGACTTGAAAGAATTTATTAAGGAACAGCAAAACTTAGCTAGAGAAGAACGAGAGAAAGAGCGAGAATACCAGAGAGAGAAAGATGAGAGAGATAGACAGTATGAGTTAGAGAGACAGAAAGAGATTACTAAGCAAATGGAAGTAGAGGCTGAACTTAAGAAGACACTGCACCAAGAACAGGATGGGAGCCACCATCGTGATGACGATGATAGCGATCATGACAGCACGGCGAGTACATCTAAGAGTCATAAAGGCTATAAGATGAAAGGTCCTAAGATGGTACCATTTGATGAACGTGATGACATGGGCTCATATCTTCATCGGTTTGAGAGATATGCTGTACTACAAGGTTGGACGAGATCAGACTGGGCTGTTTATTTATCAGCTCTTTTGAAAGGAAAGGCATTAGATGTTTATGCCAGACTGCCTTTAGAACAGTCTCAAGACTATGGAAAACTTAAGGAAGCTTTGCTGAAACGATATGCTTTGACAGAAGAAGGATATAAGCAGCGCTTCTATGAAAGTAAGCCCGAAAGAGGAGAAGCCCCTCAACAGTTCATTACTAGACTGGAAAGTTATTTTGAGAGATGGATAGAGTTGGCTAAAGTTGAGAAAAGCTATGAAGGAGTAAGAGATTTGATGGTGAAGGAAAGATTCTTGGCTACATGTCATAAGCCACTGGAGTTATTCTTAAGAGAGAGAGCAGTCACTGAATTGGTCGAATTAGGTAAACTTGCAGAACAGTATGAGGATGCACACGGTACTAAGCCAAATGCCAAGAGGGAGTACGAGTCGAGTTCATCTAAGAAGCCAGTTGATGAGACTAAGCGGACTTGTTTCACGTGCGGTAAGGTTGGGCACGTATCAGCCAAGTGTTCCAAGAACACAGGTAGAGCTAGTCCAAGTAAAGGGGCAGGACGGAAGCCGAAATGCTTTATTTGTCATAAGGTTGGCCATATAGCAAGAAATTGTTTTCAAGGACAACAAGCTAGTGCGATGATACCAGCAGAGCAAAGGCCTAGATATAGTCCTCAGTTTAATCAGAATAGGTTCGCTAAAAGACCTAACATCTCAGTCAGAACTCAGGATCAGAGTCAAGTTACTGGAAGATCAGGTGATGATGAGAGACAGGCTATAGTCTATTGCAAGACGCATAATAGATTGAGTTGTACTGAGTGCAATAATGTGGTCCCTGGACATACATGTAATGCTATGTTAGGAACAGAAGTTGAGTTGAAGTGTGGTTGTATAGCTCCAGTATTAGCTGATGCTTGTGGAATTTCATGCAAGATGAATGCTAAGATGCCAGTTACAGACGGAAAACTAGAAGGCAAGGATGTGACAGTTTTAAGAGACACAGGTTGTTCGACTATAGTAGTTAAGAGAAAGTTGGTGAGTGATGATAGATTGACTGGTAAGATGATTGTTTGTGTGATGATTGATGGAACAGCTAGAAGATACCCGGAAGCTAGAGTTGACATTGAAACCCAGTATCTGAGTGGAACAGTAAATGCCGTTTGTATGGATAAGCCATTGTATGATGTGATTGTTGGAAACGTTGAAGGAGTTAATGAAGTAGTAGACGTACAAGTTGGGAGTAAGCCAAATAGTGAAGCAGAAGATCAACCGCTTGATCTTAATGCAGTTGTTACGAGAGCACAAGCTAAGAAGAATCCAAGAGTCAGACCATTGCATGTCACCGAGAGTATTGACTCAGAGTTAACCACAGATGAGCTTAAGGATTTACAGGAGCGAGATGTCAGTTTAGCTAAATGGTGGGAAGCAGCAAGAGGAACTAAGACTGAGAGTAGTGACGAGAAGAAAACGAGATATGTGATTAAGAATGGATTGCTATGGAGAAAGAAGGAAGAGGAGAAACGCGAAGTTACACAATTAGTTGTTCCAACGCCATTGCGAGAGAAGGTGATGAAGCTTGCGCATGATAACATCATGAGTGGACACCAAGGTATCAAGAAGACATATGAGCGAGTCGTTAGTCAATTCTTTTGGCCAGGAACTCATGGTGATGTAACACGCTATTGTCAGTCATGTGACGTTTGCCAGAGAACTGTAGTGAAAGGGAGAGTCATAAAGACGCCCCTAGGAAAGATGCCTTTGATCGAGATACCATTCAAGCGTGTAGCTGTGGATTTAGTCGGGCCTATTGCCCCAGTAACAGATCGTGGAAACAGATACATTCTGACAATGGTTGATTATGCTACTAGATATCCCGAGGCTATCGCTTTGAAGTCTATAGAAGCTGAGACTGTTGCAGAAGCATTGGTGACGATGTATTCTAGAGTTGGAATTCCAGAGGAGGTGTTGAGTGATCAAGGTAGTCAGTTCATGAGTGGTGTCATGAAGGAAGTTAGCAGATTGTTATCCATGAAACAGTTAGTGACAACGCCATATCATCCTATGTGTAACGGGTTGGTTGAGAGATTCAATGGAACTTTGAAGACTATGCTTAAGAGGATGTGTGTTGAGAAGCCGAAGGACTGGGATAGATATTTACCAGCGTTGTTGTTTGCATATCGTGAAGTACCTCAGGAGAGTTTGGGGTTCTCACCTTTTGAGTTACTGTATGGAAGAACAGTCAGAGGTCCGATGACTATTTTGAAGGAAATGTGGACGAAGGAAGTGACGGAACCTGATGTGAAGTTGACATATCAATATGTGGTTGAGTTACAAGAAAGACTACAAGACACTTGTGAGCTTGCAAGAGAAGAGCTAAGTAAGTCACAAGGAAGGCAGAAGAAGTATTATGATGTCAAGAGCAAAGATAGAAAATTCAAGGTTGGAGACAAGGTTTTGTTGTTGCTGCCAACTGACACGAATAAGTTGCTCATGCAGTGGAAAGGTCCATTTGAGATTATGGAGTGCAGAAATGACAACAACTATCGAGTACAGTTGAACGGGCGGTTAAAGCTTTTCCATGCGAATATGCTGAAGAAGTACGCTGAGCGTAAGACAGCAGAAGAAGTTGAGCTTTTAAACGCCGCAGTGGTTGAGGATAGTCACGATGTTGAGATAGGTGAGATTTCTGAGTTTGTTGATGAGCAGAAAGAAAATTTCAAGAATGTCAATATTAATCCGCAGTTATCAAGTGAACAGAAAGAAGAAGTCACTAGTTTACTAAGCGAGTTTACAGATCTTTTTACTGATGTCCCAAAGGTCACTAATTTGGGAAATCATTCGATTCAGCTGACAAGTTCCGAACCAATTCGGAGTAAGGCATACCCTCTGCCTTTTGCAATGAGAGAAGCCGTGGACAAGGAACTTGATGCCATGTTAGCTAGTGGTGTGATCGAACCTTCCACCGCCTCATATGCTTCGCCAATAGTGGTGGTTAAGAAACACGATGGCTCCAACCGCATATGTATCGATTTTCGTAAGCTGAATAAAATCACGATTTTTGATCCGGAGCCTTTGCCACAAATGAGAGATATTTTTGCTGAGTTGAGTGGAAGTCGGTTCTTTTCAAAATTTGATTTTTGTAAGGGATACTGGCAAGTTCCCATGTGTGATGAGGATAAAGACCTCACAACTTTTGTTACCCATCGGGGACTATTTCGCTTCAATGTGATGCCATTTGGTCTGGTGAACGCACCAGCTACCTTCAGTCGTATTATGCGTAAGTTGTTGAATGGTTTGCGTGATCTTCACAACTACCTAGACGATGTTTTAGGTCATACTAGTTGTTGGCGTGATCATGTTGTTGCCTTGCGAGAGTTTTTCTGTCGTGTCCGTACTGCCAACCTTGCTCTCAAACCTAGCAAGTGTTTCGTTGGATACACTGATTTGGTATTCCTTGGTCATAAAATTGGACAGGAAGGAGTATCCCCTTCGGAGGAGCTGGTTCAAAAGATACAACAGGTATCTCCACCTAGCACCAAGAAACAACTGCGTTCCTTTTTGGGCTTAGTCGGTTATTACCGAACGTTTGTCCCAAACTTTGCAGCGATTGCAGTACCGTTGACCGACTTGACAAAGAAGGGAGCACCAAACATTCTTGTGTGGACCGAGGCACAAGATCAATCCTTCCGTATGCTGAAACAATGTGTTTGTAGACCGCCAGTTTTGCGTTTGCCTGATGTTAGTAAGCCGTTCATTCTTCAGACTGATGCATCATGTGATGGAATTGGTGCCATACTGTTACAGGAGGAGGACCAGGTGAAACACCCTGTCGCTTTTGCGAGTAAGAAGTTACTTCCCCGCGAGCGGAACTACTCAACCATTGAGCGCGAAGCCCTTGCTATTGTGTGGGGTGTTCAGAAATTTGAGAGTTATTTATTGGGTGTGCATTTCTTCCTGGAGACAGACCATCATCCCCTGCAGTATCTTCAGTCAGCCAAGTTTCAAAATGGTCGGGTGATGAGGTGGTCATTGATTTTGCAGCCGTATCGTTTCACTGTCCGTGCAATTAAAGGAAGCGATAATGTTGGCGCAGATTTCTTAAGTCGAATTGCTGCATAACTATTATATTTGAGACAGTGAGTAGTTGTAAACATCTGTCAAACAGATATTGATTGTGATTGGTTTGTATTTCATGTGATATTGTATTATGTAGATTATATTGTTTGAATTGTGTAATTTGTATTAATTGTATTGCATTATGTGTAATACTTCTCGAATGACGTTATACTCGACATGTTTTGTGCAATATTGTTCGTATCATGTTTGTAAGCAAAAACTTCAAGATTTTGCTCTCGGGAGGGGCGTATTGTGATGATACAGGGTCGCACAAAAGCTTGTCGATAAAAGTTTAGATAATTTCTGGAAAGGCCGCACATCTCTAGCCTTTCTACAATCTTCCAGCCCACCGGGTCGGGTCATTTGTTTAACCTGCCTAGGTGTCGCGCTGTGATTGGCTCGAGGTGAGGTAATCTGTTGGTGGCGCGAATTTTGTACCTGAGTGCGCGGTGTATAGCTGCCTCCAGCCAGCCGAGTCACTTGATTGTTTGTCGGTGCCCAGTGCAGCCGAATTCTCGTGGCAGCGTTGAGCTGTGTGTGTGTGAGAGAGACCAGCGGTGTTCTGGGTCGTAATGTATTATGGCAGAGGCCTACTTTGAGTACTATCGTCGTGTGAGACAGTGAATGTTCAGCGTTGAGCTGAATTCTGTTTGTCGACTGGTAAGCCGCGAATTTTCCTTATAAAAGTTATAGCGAATGAACTCTGTGTGTTTGTTTTGCGCTGTTGATAACTTTGTATTTCTGTATTAACAATGCGCTTGGCTTTATTTTGTATGTTTGATAGCTAGTGTTATTTGAGCGGAATTTAGACATATTATTATTTTTAAATTTGAGTATAATTTCGAGTCCGCGTTGGATAGACTTCCCATACGCGTTACTATTGCGTAAGTGCTGTTGTGTTGTTTTTTATATAGCACTGGTTTTGAGGTTGGAGTGCCTCTTGAGATCGTATTCTCGAGGTCGTGATACTAAGGTCGGACTGTCTAGTCTACCGAGCTGTTCGACGAGGAGTACGTGTGTCCGTGGAAGTTGTCGAGGTCGGATCGTCAAGTCCGTGACGTTGCCGAGCTGAGACGTTGTTGTTTGTCTGTCGCTTGCGTCTGAGGAGTATGGTGTCGCTTGCGTCGCGAAGTCGTGTCTGGTGACCGTGCGTCGGTACTCTGTGCTGAGAGACGACTGGGTCGTATTACGGACAGTCATCTTTGTGTCAGTCCGATTTGCAGGTCCTGTTTTCTTAAGTTTATTTTTGTCGCCGTATTATTCTGTATAATTTCATGCATTATGTGCTGTTGATGCATGATATTTCTACTGTGAGATAATTTGACAGTGAGATATTTCGATTGCGGAATATTTTGGTAGTGAGACACTTTGTCGATAGTATCATATCGATGAGATAGTGATTTTGCACACTGTAAACATTGCACTGCTGTTTCATTACCGTATTAATTATTATTAAATTTTACCTAGATTTGTACAAAAGTTCTGTGTCAGTTTTGCTTAACTAATTTCAATGCAGACACGATTTACCTACGGGCAAAAACCGATCTTCTACAATACTAATCTCAATTAAAAACGAACACAGTCGTAAGGTGTAGGACCCCAAATCCTGCGCTTTGTGACATTTTCTGGTGACCCCGACGTGATCACAAAAGTATCTGCTGTGATCAGATTGAGATTACTAGAAGATAGAGTGTAAATCGTTGCATGTTTCATTTTGTGAATGGCCCATCACTAATTCTGGTGGATTGTTTCGTGATTGCCGCAATCTCACTAACAGACTGTGAATTAGTTTTGCCCATTATTTGTGCATAATTTCACTGCGGGCTAAGTTTAGCGGCGTAGTGCATTGTTGTCGGTCCTGTCTGTGGCGGGCGGACGACGTGTGTTTGAAGGTCTGCAGCGGAGCGAAATTTTTGGATCCGCCTTACTACAGCCAGCGCACAGTGTTTGCTTCTTTCTGAGCGGTTTTTCCCCTTTATTATCTGTATAAGTGTAACCTGATTTTTTTAGTGACCTATCAGCAGGATAACTTAAGGGTCACGGTGATAGTTTTAAATTTGATTTTGAGATTGTGTTTGTGTTTGTGTGAGATTCACAGGAGATAGTGGAAACTGGTGCTCAAATATCTTTCAGTGTCATTGGTATTGTGGTAGTGTGACCTTGAACTATATACACGAATGTCATTGCGTGTCATCTGCGTGTCAACTGCTGAATACGACTGAATGTGATCTGCGGATATTGGGAAAGCTTTCTACACCCTAGCCAACTTCATATTTGTTTTGGTATAAGCGTCTTCATTTTTTTTCAGTACTGACTTCCACTGATAGTATAGTTATTTATTTGCGTTTGCATTGGCGCTCAAGTTTTAAAAACTAAAGCGCTTTAATACCAAATTCTATTTAGTTGTGTGGCATTAATAATTTTCATTTATTTAACTCAATTGAGTAATTTAATTTGATTTGGTTTATTGAATTTAATTATCTGAATCCAATTGAATAACAGATTCAACTTAATTTAATTTCAAATTTAATTCAGTTACTTAAATTATATTAACATTCACATTCACATTAGTAATTAATTATATATAGTGCATATACGGTTTGGATCCGTGAGGTTTCTACAAGGTCAAGGTCATTCCAGTTAACCTCAAGGTCAACTACGTCAATTAAATTTACTTGTTACTTATTGTAAGTCAATATCATAAGGTCAAAGGTCAAGGTCATCCAAGGTCAAGTGACTTAATTGACTCGTTAATACAGGTAGACAGTAGTACGTGTAAGTAAGTTCAGGCTGCAGTGCATTTAATCTAGCACAGTCGTAGATTAAATTAAGGGTTAAGCCAAGGTTAGTCAAGTGAGTTGCTACCTAGTTTGCCAGTTAACTAATTACATTCCTAGTACGTTTGAGTTATGGCTACAGTACAGGAGTTATCGGCTTTGGGACACGAGATCGGACTTACAGGATTGGACTTGAAAGAATTTATTAAGGAACAGCAAAACTTAGCTAGAGAAGAACGAGAGAAAGAGCGAGAATACCAGAGAGAGAAAGATGAGAGAGATAGACAGTATGAGTTAGAGAGACAGAAAGAGATTACTAAGCAAATGGAAGTAGAGGCTGAACTTAAGAAGACACTGCACCAAGAACAGGATGGGAGCCACCATCGTGATGACGATGATAGCGATCATGACAGCACGGCGAGTACATCTAAGAGTCATAAAGGCTATAAGATGAAAGGTCCTAAGATGGTACCATTTGATGAACGTGATGACATGGGCTCATATCTTCATCGGTTTGAGAGATATGCTGTACTACAAGGTTGGACGAGATCAGACTGGGCTGTTTATTTATCAGCTCTTTTGAAAGGAAAGGCATTAGATGTTTATGCCAGACTGCCTTTAGAACAGTCTCAAGACTATGGAAAACTTAAGGAAGCTTTGCTGAAACGATATGCTTTGACAGAAGAAGGATATAAGCAGCGCTTCTATGAAAGTAAGCCCGAAAGAGGAGAAGCCCCTCAACAGTTCATTACTAGACTGGAAAGTTATTTTGAGAGATGGATAGAGTTGGCTAAAGTTGAGAAAAGCTATGAAGGAGTAAGAGATTTGATGGTGAAGGAAAGATTCTTGGCTACATGTCATAAGCCACTGGAGTTATTCTTAAGAGAGAGAGCAGTCACTGAATTGGTCGAATTAGGTAAACTTGCAGAACAGTATGAGGATGCACACGGTACTAAGCCAAATGCCAAGAGGGAGTACGAGTCGAGTTCATCTAAGAAGCCAGTTGATGAGACTAAGCGGACTTGTTTCACGTGCGGTAAGGTTGGGCACGTATCAGCCAAGTGTTCCAAGAACACAGGTAGAGCTAGTCCAAGTAAAGGGGCAGGACGGAAGCCGAAATGCTTTATTTGTCATAAGGTTGGCCATATAGCAAGAAATTGTTTTCAAGGACAACAAGCTAGTGCGATGATACCAGCAGAGCAAAGGCCTAGATATAGTCCTCAGTTTAATCAGAATAGGTTCGCTAAAAGACCTAACATCTCAGTCAGAACTCAGGATCAGAGTCAAGTTACTGGAAGATCAGGTGATGATGAGAGACAGGCTATAGTCTATTGCAAGACGCATAATAGATTGAGTTGTACTGAGTGCAATAATGTGGTCCCTGGACATACATGTAATGCTATGTTAGGAACAGAAGTTGAGTTGAAGTGTGGTTGTATAGCTCCAGTATTAGCTGATGCTTGTGGAATTTCATGCAAGATGAATGCTAAGATGCCAGTTACAGACGGAAAACTAGAAGGCAAGGATGTGACAGTTTTAAGAGACACAGGTTGTTCGACTATAGTAGTTAAGAGAAAGTTGGTGAGTGATGATAGATTGACTGGTAAGATGATTGTTTGTGTGATGATTGATGGAACAGCTAGAAGATACCCGGAAGCTAGAGTTGACATTGAAACCCAGTATCTGAGTGGAACAGTAAATGCCGTTTGTATGGATAAGCCATTGTATGATGTGATTGTTGGAAACGTTGAAGGAGTTAATGAAGTAGTAGACGTACAAGTTGGGAGTAAGCCAAATAGTGAAGCAGAAGATCAACCGCTTGATCTTAATGCAGTTGTTACGAGAGCACAAGCTAAGAAGAATCCAAGAGTCAGACCATTGCATGTCACCGAGAGTATTGACTCAGAGTTAACCACAGATGAGCTTAAGGATTTACAGGAGCGAGATGTCAGTTTAGCTAAATGGTGGGAAGCAGCAAGAGGAACTAAGACTGAGAGTAGTGACGAGAAGAAAACGAGATATGTGATTAAGAATGGATTGTTATGGAGAAAGAAGGAAGAGGAGAAGCGCAAAGTTACACAATTAGTTGTTCCAACGCCATTGCGAGAGAAGGTGATGAAGCTTGCGCATGATAACATCATGAGTGGACACCAAGGTATCAAGAAGACATATGAGCGAGTCGTTAGTCAGTTCTTTTGGCCAGGAACTCATGGTGATGTAACACGCTATTGTCAGTCATGTGACGTTTGCCAGAGAACTGTAGTGAAAGGGAGAGTCATAAAGACGCCCATAGGAAAGATGCATTTGATCGAGATACCATTCAAGCGTGTGGCTGTGGATTTAGTCGGGCCTATTGCCCCAGTAACAGATCGTGGAAACAGGTACATTCTGACAATGGTTGATTATGCTACTAGATATCCCGAGGCTATTGCTTTGAAGTCAATAGAAGCTGAGACTGTTGCAGAAGCATTGGTAAC
>Ga0209786_1000587_pt1 | contig 11979 bp, 10 predicted proteins | sample WorMetilvaeELBA2_FD_187405 | JGI IMG/M metagenome (GOLD analysis project Ga0209786, IMG submission 187405) | Marine gutless worms symbiont microbial communities from Max Planck institute for Marine Microbiology, Germany - Olavius ilvae ELBA.2... ...
TTTAGAGAAAACGCTGCTAAATATTGATTTGCTATTGTTCGCCATCGTTTTGAACGGCAGTAATTTAATGAGTGATAATTAGCGGCCGGGCTAACTGGAAAAACGGCCACTTTTCGTTCAGGCACTAACTAAGATTCGGAGGTTTCGATCCACTCTTTAAGCGTCTGGTGAGGCATTGAACAGGTCAATTCGGATTTCCACTGACATTGAGCGCTGATTTCCACCCCTTCCTGAAATACGGAAACCGGTCTGTCCGATGAAACTACCACCACGAAGATGTTGGCATGCTCGGAGGTAAACCGCAGGGCCGAGTTATATCGTGCTCCCCGGGAGCGATCTTCACCGGGGACCGATCGCCCGTCTAGCAGGCAGGCAAATCCATGAAGGTAGGCGTCGGCACCGATATGCAAGGCACCGTCGACCTTTGCCAGAGACTTTGACAATTCCAGATTCTGAGATTGCCGCAGGTCCAGCGGTTCTTCGAGTTTCTGGCCGGAAATCTTCACCGGCTCATCATTGAGGTCGATGATGAGGGTGCAGCCGTGCTCATTGCTTTCGGCACAATGAACCACGCTGGTGACGATTTTATAAAGGCGGTTTCTGGTTTCGTCATCAATATTTGACTCGAGTAGAATTTCCTCGACATTAACCAGATTGGCGCGATGAGTGCTTGATTTGAATCTGCCGTCGGAAAAGCTGCATACTTTCTCCTCGTTAATACGCAGAAATCCATGCCGGCCCCGATAGTCCGCGATGATGCTAAATACCGGCAGCTTTTCATCGGCAATTCCCATGATGGATTTGCCTTCAGACACCAGTCTGCAATTTGAATTCTCCACAGACAGCAAAAGTTTGCGCACGTGCTTGAAATTGGTCAGGCTAGGCTGCTCCATTTCAGGAAATCCGGCAAGAAACTCCAATTCCGGCAGGGAGCGTAAATCGATAAACATCAGCTCACCATCAGGCCATTGTCTTTCTTCGCGGGTTCTGGAGATTTCCAGAACCGTGTCCAGAATCGGGTAAACCCGCAGTTGGGTATCCCATCCGAGATTGACATTCATTTGATCAACCACATAATCCCTGACGGCATGGGTTGAATATTCACTGAGAAAACTGCCTGATATTCCGGTATACAATTCTTCTTCGTTGGCGACGTCATGAGCAAGCCGCCAGGCCGCGTGCTCCAGCCAGCACTCAGTTGAACCGATGGAACACATGTTGGGATGATGCTCGGTAAACCACATCTGGTAATAGACGGAGCTTGACCTGCCGCCCCAGGAGATTAGCCCGGTCAGATCCAAATTTTCTTCAGGCACCATATGGCGAAATTTTTTCATTTCGGTAGGAAGCCGGATATTCTTGCGCCAATCGTTGGAGACAAGGTACAGTTCTTTGAATATAGGCTCATGTCCGCGCAGCAGATTCTGGGGATCATAGACACGCATTGGTTCGTCGGGTGTGACAGCGTATATAACTGCGGCACGGCTGGAACCCGAAAAATGAGATAGCCCCTCCTGCAAGCCATCGGTGGTATCCGCAATGCATTTGTATATAAACTGTAAATTCAACAACACATCCCCCACTAATAGTTTAACCCGGTTGCTGCTAAACTATCATAACGACAACAGAACAACAACCCCATGTCGGATTCCGTGTCGGCAGGAGCCAAGACTGCCTAATGAATATTAAATTCATTTTGTCGCAGAAAACCTGGTCCTCTGGGCCCGGTCAGAGACAATTGGCTCTGCCGTGATTCCTGCTGAAAGCGGGAGCGGAATGATGGAATACTGGCATGTTGGAATGTCGAAGATCCGCCGGAGGAGGACTGGGTTTAGTGGAATGGGATCTATTTTTATAAGAATGGCACGGATCAGTTCATAGAATCAGACCGTCATCCGCTTCCGATTTCCAACATTCCATTGTTCCACCATTCCATTATTCCATTCAGAGTCTAAGGTAAACTTCACTCCTCTTGACTGAAATCAAAGCCGGGCACTCTGGGCTCTGAATCTTCACATTTTTATGGGTGTCCCCAGGATCTTATTCAGACTTTCCTTCCCGGTTCCCAGATCATAATCAGGTTGCAAACAAAAAAATGGTGGTTAAACTTCGGGATATGAGGTTGAGATAATTACCTCACTCGATAAGAAGTTACACGGTCGAAAAGGATAGTTTAAAAGGCTGTAGAAAATAAAATCGAATAACCGGAGGTTTCTGTCGCATCTGTGATAAGCCTTCTATCATTTAAACCAGTGTACTGGAAACATTCGCAATGTTGAGAGGTAACATAATGGAAGATAGATCATCAAAAGCAGTCGAATGCGTCAAAAAATGCGATGAACAATTCAGAGACTGTTTGCAACGGGGTGAGCACGAAACCGTTTGCCGTATACAGCGGGTACCGTGTGACTGCAGTTGCATCGTGTCCTGAGGAATATAAAGAAACCCACAAACTGGGTATAAGAGATTATTATCTCTTCGATTATAGAAATAGCGCATAGAGATAGACAGTTGGGCCGGGAACGCAGACACCTGCGAGCTTCGGCCCGACTATTTTATGACGTATATAAGGAAGATAAAAGAAAAGATGAGGGTCGCATTTTAGGATCTTTTTAAATATGAGAAAATTGGCGGCCTTGTTGACTGGGTAGACTTGTTAGATTTAAATAACTGACTATAAAAATCTGAAGAAGTCGGAGACCGTTGGCGCAGAATAGCTCCAGATGCCCTTTTGATTTTCTAATATAGCCGCCTCACCCTCGGAAGATTGTATCCACCTCTGGAGAACTCGAGTATAATTCAAGTTCAATTGATGATATCTTTTGGTATCGCCGTAACCTTTTTTGAAATAAAATTACTTAACAATTACAGTATATTACATTTATTGTTTTTGCAAAATATCCAATTTTATGCAAAAATAATCCTAAAGGCAATCTGTATGTAATTCACAGACGCAAGGCAGTATCGGGTTTCCCGGACATTGTTGGGACATGACAGCGACGAATCGGCCCCACATCAGTACATCCGTGCAAACTCGATCGAATTCAGTGCCATTGGCTCATCCAAACAGGTTATAAATTCAATTTTTTTCGGCGTTAACAACTTCGAATGGAAGCAATCAAAAGATTATCTGACAGATCGGAATTTTTCATCACGCTTATCCTCGTATTTGGTTTCCCGTCGTTTTATTCGTTCATATACCTGATTGCCTTCCTGCAGGGTTATGGCGGCCCTATCAATTTTAATAACTACAGTTTGATAAATGTTCTTGAACTTGAAATCTTGACCGGCAGTGCCGCCGGGGCCTTTTTATATATTCGATATTGGAGGTTGGCTCATTTTCGTATCAATATGGGGTGGCTACAGACACTGGTCGGGGTGTTACTATTCGTTGCAATTCTTCTATTGCATTATGTTACGGTTTTAGTACTAAAGGGAGCTTTTGCAACTGAAGGTCAGATCTCCACCGGGATTGAATTGAGCCAAATTAGTCTAACGGTGACAATAGCGGTCTGCATTATCAATTCATTTTTCGAAGAGGTATTTGTAGTTGGCTATATTGTCCAAGGTCTGCGCAAAAATCATGATGCGATGTTTGTCGTAACTTTGAGCGCAGCGATAAGAACAATATACCATCTGTACCAGGGTCCGATCGTGATCAGTATATTTTTTATGGGATTATTGCATGCCTATTTTTATTGGCGTTGGAAAAGCCTTTGGCCGCTTATTTTTGCGCACGGTGCCTTGAATTTTATGGCATTTGGATTGGGATTCTAATTATGAAACATTCTTGCTGCTGTCATATTATCCTAATCGTTCTTATGCACCGATGCGCGATTTAATCCGTGGCAGTCAAAAAATTGACATTTTAGTTATTTGATGGTTTAATAGTGAATAATATCAAAAGCTAACATCCAACACCGCTTGCCCTTGCACCAATACCGTCAACATCTCAAGAGAATGCATAAAAGCCATGGAAGATCAAAATAAGATTGAAGACAAAATCCGCCGGTTGACCCGTGAAAAAAACATATATCTGACCATTTTCGAGTCTACGACCGACTCGATCGTCGTCTGGGACAAAGACTACAACTACCTGTACGCCAACCAGGCTGCAATCGAGCTTTTCGGTGCGACCCATGACAAATTGATCGGCAAAAACATACGCGACGTCCTGGCACACCTGCCGGATTTTATGCGGCTTTGGATGAAACGCGTCGACAGAGTGCTTGAAAGTGGGCAGCCGATACGGGTCGAGGACGCCGTGGAGATTGGCTCCAATTTCATTTACAGCGAGTCGGTTTTGTCGCCGATCAAGGACAGCTCAGGCAATATGTTTGCCGTCGGCGTCCAGCATCGGGACGTAACGGAGCGCAAGGAAATGGAAAACATGCTCAGACAGCAGAATCTTGCCTTTGAGAACAGCAACCAGGAACTCGAACGCGCCAATCGCCAGATTATCGAACAGCAAAAATCGATAATCGAAGAGGAGCGTCTGAAGGTGCTGCTGCAAATGGCCGGCGCTACGGCCCACGAACTAAATCAACCCCTCATGGCCCTTTTAGGCTATATCGAATTGATGGCCATGGATCGGGACAACCCTGCCAAGATGGCAAACTACAGTGAACGAATCGAAGAGGCCGGTCGGCGCATCGCCGAAATTGTAAAGAAAATTCAAACGATCCGCCACGATGACGTCAAACGATACGCCGGAGAAACCACTATTTTGAACCTGGATAAACAGGTCAGAATCCTGTCCGTTGAGGACAATGATCTCGATTACCAAAGAATTAAAACCACCATCGCCGACGCCAAACAGGTTGAAATAGAGCGCGCCGAAGATATTGACATCGGTTTCGAGCGGTTGGCGGAAAAATCTTTTGATCTGATATTCGTCGATTATGCCCTGCCATCGGGCAATGCCCTCGATTTTATCGCCGGCATGGAAGAAAAGCAGCTGGAAACCCCTGTGGTCGTTATCACCGGCAAAGGCGATGAAATGATCGCATCCCAGGTCATCCAGAGGGGGGCTTACGAGTACCTGCCCAAGTCCAGAATCAGCCAAAAATCGCTGACTAGAATTATCCATAACACAATGGAAAAATTCAGGATGAAAACCGAGATTAAGCATGCGATGGATAAAATGGCCGAATTGTCGACCAAGGACGAATTAACCGAGCTTTACAATCGACGGTACTTTATGGAATCCGCCGAGCGCGAGATTGCCGGGTCTGCAAGATACGGACAGGCGCTCAGCCTGTTGATGCTGGATCTGGATTTTTTTAAACAAATCAATGACAACCACGGCCATCCGGCCGGCGATGAAGTCCTGAAACATACGGCCCGGCTGCTGCAAAACAGCATACGCAAGTGCGATGTGGCCTGCCGCTACGGCGGCGAAGAGTTTGCCGTGATAATGCCCAATACCCCGCTTGCGAATGCTCGAATATTTTGTGAGAGATTACGAAACAAAATCGAAGATTCGACGGTTCGTTATGATACAAAAAAAATACGCTATACGGTGAGTATCGGCCTGGCACAGTATAGCTATGATATCGACAATTCAATTGCAAACCTGATCAAGCGTGCTGATGACGGGCTTTATGCCGCAAAGCAACAGGGCCGCAACCGCGTGATCGCCGCAGAAGACAGCGCAATGGAGCTGGCCGCCGAGGCCCGGCATATTTGATTATCGAATCTATTCTCCTGGTTATCTGTTGAGAAAATTAGCATCACCCAACCCGGCGAAGCCGGAAATGAAAATTGAAGAATGAAGATTGAAGATTTGTGGTATCGATTCGCTCTGTCTTTTAAATTTAAATCGATAGCATTCCTAAAATATTCAATCCGGCTATAGCATAAATCCTGCGCAAACATGATGTGATTTCAATAAATAGGCACTAAGCTTTTTCCAAGACTACGCTCGGAAAAAGGGGCCCCTGCGGTGCAGCTACAGCGCATTTCAAAGAATTTAGGTGTCAGGTGTCAGGTTTCGGGTGTCAGGGAACCGAGTTGCTAAATCCTGACACCTGAACACTGACACCTGACACCATCCGTAACTTACAACATGTTGTCAGAAAAATCCTGCTAAGGGCCTAATTTGGCCTAGAACCTCAGCTTTCAAGTTCACCTCACATTTTCTTTTCATCCATTTGATTTTTCACTATCGCGTCTTAATTTATCTGCTGAATAATTCGTGGCCAACCTTTCAGCGTTTCGCCGCAAGCAAGGTTCGACTGTATTCACATCCGAAAGGGGTAAATAGAATGGTGAGGTATCATCAAAAGACCTGGGCAATGCTGGTATTATGCTTCTTTGGTTTGACGGTTCTGGGAGGCGCCGGGGCGTTGGCCGCCGGCAAACCGGCTGAAGAAGCCAACTCATTTCCGCGCAGTCTCGACAGTTACAATGATTCGGAGACTACCAGCATCGCTGCCATCCTGCAAAACCGCATCAAGCAGGAACCTTTCAACCTGGTGGCCACCTTGATTTTTTTGTGTGCCATCATCCATACCTTTCTGACCAGTAAATTTACCGCCATTTCCCACAAATGGGAGCATGAGTACGAAGAAAAAAAGAAGCAGGGGCTGGAGGATCGACATTCCGTGCATCACGGGGCTGAACTGTTCCATTTTCTCGGTGAGGTTGAAGCCGTGTTCGGAATCTGGGTGATGGCCCTGGCCGGTGCCATAGTCGCTTTTTACGACTGGAATACCGTCGTCAACTATATCAGCTACCGCGTTAATTTTACCGAGGCCATGTTTGTGGTGGTGATCATGACCCTGGCATCGACCCGGCCGATATTAAAGCTGGCCGAGAACATTATGTGGAAAATCGCCAACCTGCTGGGCGGCACCCTGACGGCCTGGTGGTTTACGATTTTGACCATCGGACCTTTGTTGGGCTCTTTGATCACGGAACCGGCGGCCATGACTATCTCAGCGCTGCTGCTGGCCCGGAAGCTTTATGACCTGGAGCCCAGTGAAAAATTCAAGTATGCCACCATCGGACTGTTGTTTGTCAATATTTCCGTGGGGGGCACCTTGACCCATTTTGCCGCGCCGCCGGTGCTGATGGTGGCCGCTCCCTGGGATTGGGGCATCGCCCACATGGCCGCCAACTTCGGCTGGAAGGCCTTGCTGGGGATAATTATCTCCAACGGCGTTTACTACCTTTTCTTCCGGGGAGAGCTAGCGCATCTGCAGGAAAGCTACCTGCTGCGAAGCGTTAAAGAGGAAATCCGCGAGAAGTACCTGGTCCGCCGGGAACTCGACGACGAGTTCGATAAAATTGCGTCGGCTGTTGATGAAGAACTTGGGTTCAGACAGATATTCGAGCAGCAGATCGAAAAGATTGTACCCCAAATCAAACAACGGTTGGGCGATCGACTGAGTGAAAAATATCTTCCGGGCATCGTTCGCGAGGGGATCGATCAGGGCCTGGTGCGGGATGCGTTTGATAAACGTTTTGAAGAGCTGAGACTGTCCAAAATGAGAGAATCTCTGCCCGGTCTGCTGCCCGAGCATGAGCGGCCCCATTTCAGGGACCCGAACTGGGATGAACGGGATGACGCTGTGCCGGCCTGGGTGACCATCGTTCACGTGGTGTTTATGGCGTGGACGATAGTCAATGCCCACCATCCTGAGATGTTTATCCCCGGCCTGCTTTTTTTCCTGGGATTTGCCCAGGTTTCCTCGCCTTTCCAGAATCGAATCGACTTGAAGCCAGCCCTGCTGGTCGGGTTTTTTCTGGGCGGCCTTGTGATACACGGTGGAGTCCAGGGGTGGTGGATTGCACCGGTGCTGGGTAATTTGGCCGATATCCCGCTGATGCTGGTGGCCACGGTGCTGACCGCCTTTAATGACAACGCTGCAATTACCTACCTGAGCACCCTGGTGCCGGGATTTACCGATAGTATGAAATATGCCGTCGTGGCCGGAGCCGTGGCCGGCGGCGGGCTGACCGTAATTGCCAATGCCCCCAACCCGGCCGGGCAGTCGATCCTTAAAAAGTACTTTGAAAACGGTGTCTCGCCCATGGGCCTGTTAAAAGCCGCCATTGTGCCGACCATAATCGTCTGGCTGTGTTACCTGATCTTTCGCTGATTCCGGGTGCAATCCAACAACGAACCCCACCTCTTTTTCCCGGAATAAGATACGGAGTTTCCTCGTTCTTTGCTTAAGTTTATTCGTCATCATGCCGATATTTTAGCTGGATATTGTCTTTGCAGATGAATGAGATCAAATTCATCAATATCAGAAGCAAATACCGTGCATTGAGGATGATAATATGGAGCAAAATCAAATCAATTCCAATGCCGTCTCCATGATGACGGCAGTTAATCGTTCGGAAATGAAAATAAGCACCAACCCGGTGGAGACATTAGTCGCTTTTTCCATCGGATCGGGGATGGGGGTGGCCGTTCATGACCCGGTTTGCGGGGTCGGCGGAATGCTGAACTTCATGCTGCCAAATTCCAGCCGGGCCAATGGGGTCAATCCCGAGCGGGTGCCCTACATGTTTGCCGACACCGGCATACCGGCCTTTATAGAGGCATTGTATGCCCAGGATGCGCGACCTGAAAGATTAAAAGTTGTCATTGCCGGCGGCGCTCAAATCCACGACCAATCTGCCGCTTTTAACATCGGGCTTAAAAATCTGGCCGCGCTCAAAGCCCGTTTCGATGACTACAATTTAATGATTCATCATGAGAACACCGGCGGGAGCAACACCAGAACCCTGAGCCTGGCCATCGGGAGTGGCTGTAGTTCGATTAAGATTTTCGGTGAAGGCGAGGAAACGGTATGACCGATTTCAAGGACATCGTGGGGCAGATCGACCAGCTTGAGCCCGTCCCGCCGATCGCCGGTCAGATATTGGCTCTAGCCCAGGAACCCGACTGTTCGCTGTCTGAAATAGCCGATTTTATTCTGAACGATCCGGCCATAACCGCCAATTTGCTTAAAACCTGCAATTCTGTTTATTTCGGACTGAACCGTAAGGTGGATTCCGTGCAGGATGCAATCGGTTTTGTCGGGCTGGATTACATCGTCCAATTGGTTATGCTCAACAGTGTTTCGCAAAATTTGAAAAAACAGCCCCAGGGCTACGGACTTGGCGAAGGCTCACTTTGGCGGCATGCGGTGACATCGGCCCATGTCGCCAAAATACTGGCCGCCAAATTCGGCCCCCCTGAAAACCAGCATCTCATTTATACCGCCGCCCTGCTGAAAGATATCGGCAAGTTGATACTGGGTCGCTATGTGGCATTTTCTTTGGAAGAGATTAATATCCTGGTAAAATCTAAAGGGTTTAGTTTCAACGATGCCGAAAAGAAGATTATCGGCATGAATCACGAAGAAATAGGCGCGATGGTGGGGCAAAAATGGTGCTTCAGCAATAAGTTGATTTGTATTATTCGCAACCACCATCTATCAACTGAAGCGGCCAGGGAAGATCTGGCTACGGTGCTGGTATACCTGGCCGATATTATCTGTATGATGATGGGCGTCAGCAGTGGAGTAGATGGGTTGTCCTACAGATTTTACGGTGATGTTTTGAAACAGCTGGGCCTGACCGAAAAAGATCTGCATGAAGTTATTGCAGAAACTGGTGAAAACCAGCCCAAGATCGATAATTTGTTAAAATTGTTATGAGGATCGAATTGAGGAATTGAGGAATTGAGGGATTTGGGAATTGAAGGAGTTCTATCTCTTGAACTTAGTTCGCTTCGCTCACAATTGGAATGATGGAACAATGGAATACTGGAAGGCGCACAAGAAGCCTTGATCCAAACACTGAAGTTATGCGTTTTTGACCATTATTCCATGATTCCAACATTCCATCATTCCATGTAGGCGGCATAAACCCAGTGTCGTTAAAAACTACATGATTTCAATATATTATAGAAATTCCGAATCGTAATTTATCCGTTAATCCCCCAATTCCTGAATCCCTGAATTTGGCTTCAATTAACCTACATAGTGCCCGAAGAAGTCGGCTCATCTAAAGGTAAGTTGAGAGATCCGATGATATTACTTTTTACTGTCGATGTATTTGAGAATAAGATCCGCCTGATTGGGTTCCAACTCGTCAAATTTAACGCCAAAGCCCCGGGAGCCGCTTCTGGCAACGTGCCCATTGAGTCGAAATTCTTCGGGAGAGCCGGGCAATTTAAAGGCTAGTATTACCTTTTCACCCACCGCGAACCGGTCATTGGATTCGATGAATGCACCGACCTGACTGATGTCGGTAATACAGCTTTGGAAGGCATGATCCGCAAGCTCACATTTTACCTTAAGCTCGCAGATCTTACGGGATTTGCCCCGCATCAAGGATTCGTCATCTTCTAAATTCAGCGTATTAGGCGGCTCGTAATCGTACGAAATCGATCCCAGCTTCATTAACAGCCGGGATTTGTCGTCTTCAGACATATCAATAATCAATTTAAACAGCTCGGAATTGATTTTATCACCGACCAACTGCTTGTAGAGGCGGAACTGTTTATCGGGTGCAAGATCATTGATGATATCAAAAATACGGGTGATAACTGTAAATTTGCCGTTGTCGGTATCCAAATCGATTATTCCTTTTCGACGCGCTGAGAGCCTACCTCACATTTTTTTAAACAGCTTCACCAAATCCAGTTTATTAACCGTATCGCTTAGCAGCTCGCTCAGTAATTTTTCAGCGTCGCCGATTCCCATTATTTTTAAGCGCTCCGCGCTGCCATTGACCGATTCCATGGCAAGCGGCCTGCCGTTTTGCAACAAGATGGCCTGATAGCTCACACTGGTAATCCACTTGCCTCCGGCCAGATCCAGCTTAAATTTTTTCAGCTTGACTTCGAGTTTATATTCGGTTTGAGCGGTGGGTTCAGACACCTTCAGACCGTGGTTATTCAATCTTTGTTTGAATACCTCAGCGAGAAGTGCATCGATCCCATAGATGCCGAGCAAATTGCCGGATCCGTCTGATTTAAGGACGACCAATGAGTAGGTCCCATCGAACTTTCGAAAAGATTTTTTGGCGCTTTGACTTAAAACGGTCCGATTATCCCTGAGGTCGGTTATTGCCAGGGAGACCTCTTTGCCCGCCAGGGTATCAGCGGGTTGCGGCAGCTGATATTGAACGACCAAAAATGATTTTGACGAACAAGCACCGCTCAAAATCAGCACAATGATGGCAGTTGCAGCTAACCTGGCGTACTTGCCAACCGTCATAAGATCCTCTCCTTTTTTGGAATGCTTTATCGACCAATCGCCGGCTCGAATGGTATTTTTGTATGCCGGATATCAGCCTTGCGGTAGTTTAACTTCGATGTCCACATCGATTGTTTCGCCCAGATCCGCCAGTTTGCGACGCAACTGGCTGAGCGTGCGTTTCGGCGGCGCTTGGACCATGGCCCACATGGAAAACAAGGGCGTACCGGTGTTCGGAGCAGGGGTTACGCGGGTTTCCATTTCCTCGACATTAATGCCTTCGGCGGCCAGATAGCGGGAAACTTTATAAACGATACCTTCGTGGTCGGCCCCAAGGACTTTAATCTCATATGGAATATAACCTCGAAATTCATCGGCCCTTGACAGGTCGGTACGCTTGGCTGTGATGCTCAGTCCCTTTTCCTGAAGGACTTGCAGCGCCTCCGACAGCGGTCTCATTTTTTCTTCAGCTATAGAAAGCATCATAATGACTGCGAATTCCCCTCCCAGTCGAGCCATACGGCTTTCTTCGATATTGGCCTGGTGGCCGGTGGCCACGTCAGCAATCATTTCAACCGTGCCGACTTTGTCGGGTCCGACTGCAGTTACCACGAGATATTCTTTTGACATGCCTGTGCTCCTTTATTCCCCCTAGTGCGATGTCTCACAAGTTTTGTCGCTAAATTTGGCAATTTAAAATTCACAAACAAAGCATGGCAGCTATGCTGCTATTGGCAACGGCAGATCTCGGCTGATAACAGTTTCCGTAAAGCGTCTA
>Ga0209786_1000591_pt1 | contig 11921 bp, 5 predicted proteins | sample WorMetilvaeELBA2_FD_187405 | JGI IMG/M metagenome (GOLD analysis project Ga0209786, IMG submission 187405) | Marine gutless worms symbiont microbial communities from Max Planck institute for Marine Microbiology, Germany - Olavius ilvae ELBA.2... ...
TAACATTGTCCTTATAGTCAACTTTCTAACACGAAATTTTGTGCTCAGTTCGATCTGTTTATATCATGTTTTTGTGTTATTAGTTAAGTTTATTATCCACGCCGAGCACGTAGTGCATCGGCGTAGATACTGTTTTCACTTTGGATGTATGTTTGTATGTTTTCACATTCCCACCCGTATTGGGTCCCAACGCCTGTTTTATGTATCCCAGACCAACACTATTGGGGCCTGGCACCCTATTGGGGCCTGATACCATCCGTATTGGGTCTTGCCCTATCTAGTGCACAGATACTACTATCCTAACTGGGTCTTTGGTCTTAGTTTCAAGTCGCTCGCCAGAGGGCACCTCCGAAAATCTGAAAGCCGTTGGCAGCCTGATGCCCGTGTGTTAAAAACATAGAGTTGCGTACAGCCCGTCATTCTCATTGGTCACTCTGCCGCTGCAGCCAGAAGAGGGAGGTCGAAGCGCCAAAGGCGCCGAGGTCGAGCGCCGAACGCGCGAGGATCGAGGCGCCGATCGGGTAAGGTATGGGGAGGGGATGTCTCCCTACGGGGAGAGGGATCTGGCAAGGGGGCCATGCCCCCTGCCCAGAAAAAAAGACTTTGGAGCGCAAAGTGGCGAGTTTTGTGCATTTTTGTGTTACTTCTTATATATATAGCCATAACTCAGCAACGGATCAAGGTAGAACAATAAAATTTGGCAGCAAGTATGCGTAGATGGACTTCTACACAAATTTAACGTTTAAGGTTCAAAAGGGCTTAGGGTCACGTGACCCAATTTCGAAATTTTGGAACCCCCCTAATAACTTTTGAAAGAATAGAGCTATCCACTTCCATTTTGGCACAGACATAGATCACGGACCCCTACTGCGTATGGATTATAAAACGACCCCATAGTGGGCGTGGCCTTCATCACGTGACCAAATTTCGAAATTTTGGGAACCCCTTATAACTCTGGAGCGAATAGAGATATCTGCTTCAAATTTGGCACAGATATAGATGACGGACCCCTACTGCGTCAGGAGCATAAAATGACCGCTAAGTGGGCGTGGCTTAGGGTCACGTGACCCAATATCGACATATTGGGACCCCCTAATAACTTTTGAACGAATAGAGCTATCCGCTTCAAATTTGGTACAGACATCAACGACGCACCCCTCCGGCGTGCGAACCATAAAACGACCCCTAAGTGGGCGTGGCCTGTGTCACGTGACCGAATTTCGAAATTTTGGGACCCCCTTATAATGTTTGAACAAATAGCGATATCCACTTCGAATTTGGCACAGACATAGGTCACGGACCCCTACTGCGTATGGATTATAAAACGACCCCAAAATGGGCGTGGCCTGGGTCACGTGACCAAATTACGAAATTTTGGGACCCCCTTATAACTTTGGAACGAATAGAGATATCTGCTTCAAATTTGGCACAGATATAGATGACGGACACCTACTGCGTCTGGACCTTAAAATGACCCCTAATTGGGCGTGGCCTGGGTCACGTGACCAAATTTTCGAAATTTTGGGACCCCCTTATAACTTTGGAACGAATAGAGATATCTGCTTCAATTTTGGCACAGGCACAGATGACGGACCCCTACTGCGTCCGGACACAAAACCACCCCTAAGTGGGCGTGGCCTGGGTCGCGTGACCAGATTTCGAAATTTTGGAATCCCCTTATAACTTTTGAACTAATAGAGATATCCGCTTCAAATTTGGCAAAAACATAGAGAACGGACCCGTACTGCGTCCGGACCATAAAATGACCCCTAAGTGGGCGTGGCCTGGGTCACGTGACCGAATCCTGCACTCAAAGGACGAATTGCTTACCTCCCAGCTGATGCTACATCAAAGGTAAACGATATGTTTATTAACAAGAACAAAACAGCAAATATAAAAGGCAAAAACTAAACGTTTACAACGACGTGTAAGGTCGACTATACGGATGTCACACAACTAAAACTGCAAAAATAACAAAGAAGGTGATATTACACTGCGCTACATTGACATTCTGGCGATGTATTGCAGAGTATTATCACCTTCTTTTTTATTTTTGCAGTTTTAGTTGTGTGACATCCGTATAGTCGACCTTACCGTAGATTGAACCGTAGATTGCGCTATAGAAATTGTCTTAATTACATTACATTACATTACATTACACGTCGTTGTAAACGTTTAGTTTTTGCCTTTTATGCTAAGTATGAAGAAAATCCGTCTAGCGGGCTAGTTACAATAAACGCGTGTGACAGACAGACAGACGGATTTGTTATAACAATGGTCAAGCCTAAAATCCGGCCCGGCCCGGCCGGGAAGCGGGTAATCTTCCATCCACGGCGGCCGCGAGCGCCGATCAAAGACGACCGCAGCGGAAGGATCCTGAGCGTGACGGCGTGCATAGCTCATAAACAAATTTACGATATAGCTACGCCTAATTTCATACTTCGACAATATAGATGAACAGCCATTTGCAAACAGTGTCACGTAGCAGAATGGAGTCTAGCAGAAACTGGGAGCAGTCTAGACCGGTTTCACTAAAAGACGCATGACACCGCATTGCCACGCATGGCGACGCATGGCGCCGCACTCCCGCGCATTCCCTGCAGCGATGGGCGTAGGAACGTGTTGCCGGGAGAAACTGCTGCTACGTTGCCGTCTGCTCGGCCGCGCGAAGCGCTTCGGCGTCCACGGGGGGAGGAGAGCTGCGGTGGCATATCGTGTCGCCACGCGCACAGCTTGTTAAATTAGTTAAACAATACGGAGAAAAAGCGTAAAACAAACTATAAAATTCGGGCTTTTGATGTTTTTAGGTTTCGTAAAAACCTAAAAACCTAGGTTTTTAAAACTCACTTCTACAGCCCTGCTCCCACCGTTTATGACCGCATGGCACCGCAGTTTCACGCATGACCCGACGTATGGCGCCGCAAGCCCACACATGGCACCTCACTGTCACCCAGGCCTGGAAACACATAGGTCTTTAACAATTTTTTAAGCTTTTAGGTTTTCAGGTTTCAACTTACAAAGCGAACACAAAATTACGACCCTTAAGCACAATCAAAAGTAAAGACAAGTTCTCTGAGCAAAGATTCGGCCATGTCAACGCCACATATAGCAATTCATATACGTTTTTGTTAAATTAGTTACACAATAGTTGGAAAAAACGTGTGACGTATAAATGCCGCAAGTGAAGATGTACAAAGTACAACAATGAGCTCAGCTGACGCTAACAAACCCGCGCGACACGTTTAGAGGTCAGTCAAGGTCACTGTATAGTTTCAAGTCCAATATGTAAAAAATAGTTCGTCTTAGGGAAACAGTTACTATGGGACACTAATAGGAGTAGTACAACTGTCAATGACCTTGAGTGACCTCTGACCCGGATGTTGTAGTCACGACATTTTAGGTTAGGGTTAGGGGTCACTCAAGGTCATAGAAACCAACATGTATCGATCCGCCACCTATGACTTCCTATTAATTGGCTGTCTGCTATTATGCCCCCCCCCTAGTCGGGGGCATTAAGCGATGATGTTGTCTGACATCTGTCTGTATGTCGCGCACGGGCCTAAGTCGAGAACAGAGAGGCCCAGGAAGACTAAAATTGGCACATAGGTAGCCCACGTCACCACACGTGACTCGGCTACCACTTTCAAGGTCAAAAGGTCAAAGGTCAAGGTCACTATAGGCCGCTTTACTCACCGCGGCATTAACGCGTCAGGCAGCTGCAGCGGTCAGCGTGGGAACGTATTGGCCGTGGGAACAGGGATGGGCTCAAGGCAGTTTTGTCGAGGCAGAGGTCGAGGCAGAAGCGAGGCAAGGCAGCAATGTCCTTAACCGAGGCGAGGCAAGGCAGAGGCAGAGGCAGAGAACTCGAGGCCGAGGCGAGGCAGATTAAATTCGAGGCAAGGCCGAGGCGGGCGAGCCTGGCGAGGCGACCCCCTCTTTCCTCTAGATGTATAGTAGTGCCAAATTTGATCGCCTTAAGTCAAACTGTATGACAGAGGGCGCACACCCTGAGAAAAGTCCTGGACAGATCGAGCTGGGGTTCTGGGTTTGGCATAATCAGTGCAATAGGCCCTGTGTTTCGGTTTGAAGAAGGACGGTCGAATATCAGCTGCCTAGTTTCTCCGTGTTAGCTGGCGAAGCTGGCACTCTACCACTAGCGTATATACCATTGGACCACTTGGGCCATGCCCCCTTTGACCTGCGAAAAATCTCACATATGGCAAAAATGCAACTTTAGAAAAGTTGCCTCAATTATTTTGCATGTTTCTATGTTATATCTATAAGAAAACAACACAATTAATGCTCTAAACACCATGGAGAAGAGGGAACAATCTTTCAGTGCACTGAAGTTTATCGAGAACTATCTTCGGTTTACTATGACTGATGAACGTTTAAACGGACTGACTCTCCTGTTCGTACATCCAGACATTACGCTAGACTACGATGCCGTTATTGACGAATTTGGGAAATCGAATCGTCGGCTACAGTAGGCCTATTAAATGGAACGCTTTTGGAAGTGGGGCCAGTTAACATTCAGATTAACTAAACCTTGCTTATGCAGTGTGTGATGTATAACGGCAAACTCCATATATATCAACATTCGTTTTTTATTACGTACGATATCTATATATCTAAACACGCATTTCCTATAACCCTTCAAAATATTATGTGCAAATTTATATGCAAAAAGCTTCAGCTTCTGCGGGCATCGTCCCCCGACCCCTACCGGGGCTACCCCACTGGGGACTTCCGTCCCCTGAACCTCCTGATTTCCAAATGTTTATTCTAGTCATGTCTTGGGGAAAATCCCCCCCCTCCAAAAAAACAGAAACCCCCCCCCAAAAAAAATAAAAATTCGACGAGACCAAAGAACCAGAGGCACGAATTCATTGCTGGATGACATTGACAAAAAATTTTGGTCCCGGTTTGCCTTTACTGTTTAAACTGCACGAAATTTGGTCAGTTGATTCTCAGGAAAATCATTAAAATTGTTGCCACAAGAGGTCAGACTTTAAGGCTAAAATGCATCAAATTCGATTTTCGCTGGAGAGCTTACAGCGCTCCCCCAGACACCCAGCCCCCCTTGCTGGATTTAAGGGGCCTACTTCTAAGGAGAGGAAGGGAAGGAGAAGGGACGGGAAGGGATGGGAAGGAAGGAAGGGACGGGAGGGGAAGGGATTGCCCCCTTTCTGAAATCCTAATACGCCACTGTACTCGATATCCTTGGGTTAGAAGGCCGTCAGTTGTTATTGTCGTAGGTCGTCGGTCATAAAATAAAAATAAGTAAATTTATTTGATTTTTGCCTTGGCTGTAACTTGCATTGCTAAAAAGATATCTCATAAACCCGGTACAAGACAACGTATCGAATACTGACAATAGTGCAAACTGTTTCATAACACAACTGTCTTTTGTACTAGGCTTGGCAATTCAGACACAAAACAGAGTAAAAAATATCCGGATAAAACACCCAGATATCCGGATTTCAAAAAAATATCCAAAAATCCGGATACGCCAAAGTGAAACGGATATGCAAACTCTACTCTTGATGAGAAGAGCTTTGACCCTGGACACCACTGGAGGAACAGACGATATTGTTTTTACTGCATAAACTGCACGAAGTTTGTTCAATTGATTCTCATGAAAATAATATCGTTGCCACCAGATGTCAGATATTAAGGCTAGTAGTAGTTTAGACGAGTAAAAGCGACAGACACAAGTGTCACAATAAAGCCTTCCCAATGTATGTTACGTGTGTCGAGTAAATAGCTCAAACCTAGTTTGAAATATGGTTGCCGACCTAACACAATGTGACCCTTACCCAGATCCCCATCTGTTTGCCTATAGTATGAAGATCTGTCCAGCGGTGACGAACGGCCGGCGGCCATCAGAATGTCATGATCACACAGGTTCATGACAGCATCTAGTTTGTTTTGCTTTACTCTGTTCGTATACTATGGTGAATAAAGATAATATATTATTAGACCTCGACTGAGCGTTGAAATCCTATCGGGGAGAACGTGCATTTTCGGTTTGCTCAGAGCGTCGTGTGGTATGTCTGTGTCAGAATTAGCTGAGCTTCTCGCTGGTGAGAGCCATGGGGTCGGTGATTGTGACTCTCGACAGTGACGGCACCCGCGGCTGTAGCGGCGGCCGATCTATAGTTGACCCCCCCCCACCGGCCGCAGCGCCCGTGGCGCCGGTGCCAGGGCCGGTGCAGGTCCTGACAGGTCTATACGGCCGCCAACGGCCGCAGCCGTTGGCGGCCTGGAAGTTAGCAGCTGCGGCGCTTATCTGATATATACGGTCAGGCGAGTCAGACGCGGAACACAGCCGCTGATGGTCACGCCGAGCGTGGCAAGTGGAACGACATGCCACGCAGCTGGCGGTAATCAGTGTCTGCCCGCCCTGCAGACGCCGACACGCGCAGACTCGGCATCATTATTTACCCGCCCACCGTCTCCAGCGGTTCATTTTTACCGCGCGACGCGTATGCGTAGTGCGTGTATGCCGTGGCAAGATGTCTGTCCGTCCGCCTGTCCGTCTGTCTATCACACGCCGGTATTGTATCAAAACGGCTAAACCGATCCTAAAACTTTTTCGACGATCTGGTAGCCCCATCATTCTAGTTTCTTCTGACCTCTGCGCTGATACGATGGGTGCAAGGCCCCCTTAGGCCCCTTTAGCCCCCTTCAGCGGGGGCTAAAAATACACGGGGGTGGGAAAAATTGGCGATTTTCGACGGAAATCACCGTTTATCTCGGAAACGGTGCGAGATAGGCCGATGGTTACTATGAACGTTAATAGGAAGTCGTGGGTGCCGGATTGAATGGTTTAATTTTCGATAACCTTGGGTGACCCCTAACCCGGGTTTCAAGGTCGCTGTATACTTACAAGTTGAATATCTCAAAAACGGTGCGTTTTAGGGACAAAGTTACTAAAGAACACTAATAGGAAACCATACACAGCCTATCAAATGACACAAATTTCAATGACCTTGAGTGACCTCTGACCCCGATTTCAAGGTCACGGCATTTTTGAAGTCGAATATCTTAGGGACAAAGTTGCTAGGGAACAATAATAGGAAATCATAGATAGCGGGTCGATTCGTGTCCGTTCCAATGACCTTGAGTGACCTTGAAAGGCCTGATGTGAGGAATCCAATTTTTTTCAGGCGGATCTTAATAACGCTGCTTAGGTCAGCCACGTCATTGCATTTGCGCAAATGCGTCTCGCGGTTTGTCAGCGATAGCTGAGTTTCTTGTTCCTCCTTATTATCCACCCGAATTGTCACAAGCGAACAACCTCAGATTTGATGACGACATTGATATTATTGAACAGAGCGATGAGAAATTGCAGGATACAGTCGACAAACTGCATACAGAAAGTGCATGATATGGAATGCATATAAATGTAGTAAAGACAAAGACAGAAGAGAATGATGCTAAGTGAATATAGACGGACAAGCGATTGAAAATGTCAAAAGTTTTATATATCTTGGAAGCGAGTTTACATGGGACAATGACGGTTCCAAAGACATACAAAGAGAAACAGCGAGTGTGCGTCTTATCAATTAACGGCCAGAGCTGACTTTAGATCTGGCAGACATGGACGACCTAATGGGCTCTGGCCAGCATGGTGTCCGGCCGGCGGCGCCGGTGTCTGCAGGGTCATTTGCGGCATGGACCGCACTGCAGCCGATCGTCACCCCCCCCAAATACACATCTAACGGTATGTTAATGTGGTGCTGAACAGACGTGACTAGCAATGCCTCTAACCCCAGTGGTTGCTTGCTAGCAAGTTTTCTGACCGTCGCAGTGCCCAGTGTTTTACCTAGAGTTCTAGACATCTCTTGGTGGCAGTGGCGGATTAACCATGGCGCACATGGCGCACCTGCGCCAGGGTCCCTAAGGTACCCCTAAAATAGCAAAATGAAAAAAGTTGTTTTGTTAATAAAAACGAAATCTTGAAACAAAAAGTAGGTTATTTTAATTCTAACGATTAATGCCGCCTAACCACTAACCCAGCATATGTGACCTCAAGGTTATGTATGCTGTGCTACTACTGCCTAACACTGGGGTGGAAAATTCTCTTGAGGTGAAATTGCGTTAAGTAGTCTTCCATTTCTATGCATGTAACTTAGGCCTATGTACAATGAATGTAAACCATATTGAGCAGTAAAAAACAGTTCTGTTTCCATGCAATGTTTTAACAAGCTGTGTGGGAGGCCGCCAAAATATGCCCCTGCAAGTTGACCTTGAAAGTGGTGTCCGAGTCAGGTACGACGTGGGCTACCTCTGTTCCAATTTTGGTCTTCATGGGCCTCTCTGTTCTCGACTTAGGCGGGTTAGGCCCCATGTACGCGATGGACAGACAGACGTCAGACAAGACACACGTCAGACAAAAGCATTGCTTATTTAATGCTTAATGCCCAGCTTATTAGGGGAGGGGTATAATAATTAATGTAATAGCGCCAGACTTAGAAAGAGACATATAAAATATTGTTGATACATTCAGAAAGACTTACATACATACATACATAAAACTTTATTAAAATGATGACAAATCGCACCACAGTTACAATAAAAAAAATACATATTAAAATACTACGATATACAGCACTGAAAAAGATAAAACGACAATGATAATGTAATATAATAGCGAGTGCCTAAGACAGTGTTATAGCAACAATTATGAAACTCTAAAATGCAAGTTTAGTATTATATGAATTAGGCAAGGCTACGATTGTGTAAGAACTGGTTAAAATACTACAACAGTTAAAACATTATTACAGGTAAAATTACAGGTACAAATAAGATTAACAGTTTGTATAAATGATTTGTTAGGGATGCTGACAAATGTTGACAAATTTTGATCTGACCAACCAGTACAATATGATTGTAGTCAATTTTACTAGAACGTGCAACAAGTGGCGTCGCCAGGATTTTGTGCCAGGGGGGCACAGGTTTGGCATCGTCAAAAGACCAAAAATAATAAATGTATGTCTTACCACCCCAGGCAGTACACATACGCGTCATTGCATTAGGCCTGTGTGTCATTCACATACAATAATAAAATGAAGTTACACGAAAGTTTAAAAAATACTGATACCGGGTATTAACAAGAAACTCAGCTGATGCTGACAAACACGCGCGACGCGTTTGGAGGTCAGTCAAGGTCACGAAACATGGTACTATTCGATGTGTTAGTTATGGTTTCCTACTAGTGTGCTATAGTAACTTTGTCCATAAGATATTCGACTTCAAAAATGCCGTGACCTTGAAAACTGGGTTACGGGTCCGTCAAGTTCATTGGAAATGTCACCATGCGATAGAGCGCATACGACTTCCTATTGACGTTCTATAGTAACTATGGCTCTATCTCGTGTTATTTCTGAGATATTCAATGTCGAAAAATATCGCGACCTTCAAATCCCGGTCAGGGTCAATCAAGGTCATTGAAAGTGGTACCATTCGATAGACTGGTTATGGTCTCCTATCTATTACTGTTCTATAGTAACTTTGTCTACAAGAGCACCGTTTTCGACTTGTAAGCGTCAATAACCTTGAAACCCGGGTTAGGGGTCACACTAGGTCATCAGAACGGACATGTGTCGATCCGCCACCTATGACTTCCTATTAACGTTCTATGGCAATGATATAGGCCAATCTCGTACCGTTTATGAGACAAACGAAGATTTCAATCGAAAATCACAATTTTTTCTCACCTCCATGTATTTTGCACACAAGCTTATTTACGGGGGTTCCCTTGGAATTGGGTATCGGCGCTTGGAGTAAAATACTAGAATGATGGGGCTACCAGGCCGAAAAAGATGTTTGATGATATCTTCAACCATCTGGATACAATACACGAACGTGGCGGACAGACAAACGGACAGCCACTGGCCGACAGCAAAGACCGTGCTAATGGATATCGTTGCGCCGTAAAAACAACGTTAACTACGGGGAACCCCTTCATTGGGGGCGTTAAATACACGGGGTGTGTGAAAATTGGCGATTTTCGTGCGATTTTCGACGTACATCGCCGTTTATCTCGGAAACGGTGCGAGATAGTTTGATGGTTACTATGGAACGTTAATAGGAAATCATGGGTGCCGGATTGGATGGGATAATTTTCGATGACCTTGAGTGACCCCTAACCCGGGTTTCAAGGTCACTGTATACTTACAAGTCGAATATCTCAAAAACGGTGCGTTTTAGGGACAAAGTTACTAAAGAACTCTAATAGGAAATCATACACGTTCTACCGAATGGTACAACTGTCAATGACCTTGAGTGACCTCTGACCCCGATTTCAAGGTCACGACGTTTTTCGACATTGAATGTCTCAGAAACGACACAAGATAGAGCTATAGTTACTATAGAACGTCAATAGGAAGTCACATGTGTTCTATCACATGGTGACATTTTCAGTGACCTTGAGTGACCCCTAACCTGGGTTTCAAGGTCACGGGATACTTACAAGTCGAGTATCTCAAAAACGGTGCGTTTTAAGGACTAAGTTACTAAATAACACTAATAGGAAACCATACACGATCTACCGAATGGTACAACTTTCAATGACCTCCAGTGACCTCTGACCCCGATTTCAAGGTCACGATATTTTTCGACATTGAATATCTCAGAAACGACACGAGATAGAGCCATAGTTACTATAAAACGTCAATAGGAAGTCATATGTGTTCTATCACATGGTGACATTTTCAATGACTTTGAGTGACCCCTAACCTGGGTTTCAAGGTCACGGCATTTTTGAAGTCGAATATCTCAAAAATGGTGCATTTTAGGGACAATGTTACTAAAGAACACTAATAGGAAACCATACACAATCTATCGAATGATATCACTCTCTATGACCTTGAGTGACCTTTGACCCCCATTTCAAGGTCATGAAATTTTTTGAAGACGAATATCGTAAAGACAAAGTTACTATTGGACAATAGGAAACTATATGTAACATGTGGAATGGTACCATGTTTGTTGACCTCGACTGACCGCTAAACGCGTCGAGCCCGTTGTCAGCATCAGCTGATCTTCTTGTTCTAGTTAAGGACTAGGCCTATCTATTTTCTTCGAGTAAATGTTTGCAAATTTTGACTATTGTTTGGTGTTATGTTTGCATAGGGCGAAGGTCGTGGTCTAAAGCAGAACAAACTGCCGTACTGACAAGCCTGGGAAGTATAGTGCGACAAGAGGCCCGCCTGCCGGGCAAAGGAGAAATTATCAAGTGCATGACAACTGAACCAATACTGCAAGGACGCAGCTGGAAAAACATAAAAGATTTTTGTAGAAACCATGAAGAATTGTTTTGGTGACTGCAGATACGTCCGAGGGAGTAACTGTATAGCTATAAAGGAATGTTTGAAGACGGCGGCTGAACTGAGCAAGATTTGTTCCTGATGTTAGCTAGTAGATTATTCGAAACTGTTGCTTTCGAGACAGGGAATGGGAGGGATGCTGTTGATGTAGCTGTGCGAGGGACGAGCAGCTCACGGCAGCAATATGGTTGGCCTATAGCTATTGTGAGTATAGTTCATAGAGGCACAAACCGCACAATAGCTGCTTAATGTTTATGGACTTTAAGTTTGTACGTCATAGTTGCGACCCTGTGCTGTGTTCGACGCTAAAGTGGTATTATGAAATATGTGGATATGTATTTTATGGTATATCTGCATGATTTTGCCTTTGTTATGCACAAACTACGGCAACGTTACGCCGTCGTGTTGTGTAACAACCATGTATTTTCTCATATTCTATATGCCAAAAGTTAGTTCCTTCTTTCGTGGATGACCACTGCGGATTAAGTAAGTAAAATAAGTAAGTGAGAGTACTTTTTACTGGCGCCAAAAGCCGGCTAAGCCCGTTGATACAACACATGTGTTGTATCAACGGGCTTAGCCGGC
>Ga0209786_1000603_pt1 | contig 11797 bp, 12 predicted proteins | sample WorMetilvaeELBA2_FD_187405 | JGI IMG/M metagenome (GOLD analysis project Ga0209786, IMG submission 187405) | Marine gutless worms symbiont microbial communities from Max Planck institute for Marine Microbiology, Germany - Olavius ilvae ELBA.2... ...
TTTAGAGAAAACGCTGCTAAATATTGATTTGCTATTGTTCGCCATCGTTTTGAACGGCAGTAATTTAATGAGTGATAATTAGCGGCCGGGCTAACTGGAAAAACGGCCACTTTTCGTTCAGGCACTAATTAAAGCACAGGTAGTCGATGTGCCCGCTTATGCTGATGCCCAGTTTGTTATTGAGGCCGAGATTCTCCCGGGAAAAAGAGAAATGGAAGGTCCGTTTGCTGAAGTTACCGGCTACTATGCATCCCGCAGGAAAAGATGGGTTATGAGGGTACTGGCAATAACCCATCGAAAAAACCCTGTCTTTCACAGTCTTCTATCGGGGCAGGAAGTTTGGAATGCAGTGGGATTTACCGCTGAGGCCAAGATATTCGCCACAGTCAGAAAGAAGATCCCGCAATTAAAGGCCGTGTATCTGGATTATGGCGGGTGTGGATTTTATGGCGCCGTCATCCAGTTGAAAAAAAATAAAACCGGTGTCGGAAAAAAAGCAATTATAGAAACATTCAAAGCTTTCCAGTCACTCCAAAGGGTGGTTGCGGTAGACACCGATGTTAACCTGTACGATCCCAATGACGTGAACTGGGCCATTACAACACGATTTAATCCGGATCGCGATCTAGTCATTCTAGAGAATCAGGTTGGCCACATACTCAACCCTATGGTGAAAATTAATCCGGATGGCAAAGGTGGCACGGTAACTAAAATGGGCATTGACGCAACAGCGCCCTATCCGAAGACCCAGAATTTTGAGCGGGTAAAATTCAGGGATGTCAATTTGAAGAACTATGAGATCCGTGAATAACGGCTCGCCGGAGAGTAAAGATCCGAGCCCAGAGGGCTGATGCAGGTGACAACATTTGCCGGCAGTGTCCAGTTGTCAGGTTTCAGGTTTCAGGTGTCAGGTGTCAGGTGTCAGCAACTGAAGTCGATCCACTGGATTGAAGTGGATCAGGAACAGGATTATCATTCACCGCTGGTGAACTTCATCCACAACCCAATCAGTGGGCAGAGCTCAGGACTCTTTTTTTACTGATCCGCCTCCGGCGGAAAACCTGACACCTGAAACCATAATTAGCTTAGATAGAAGGCACAGCCGATTGTCTCTGACCTGGCCCAAAGGACCTGATTTTACACGATAAAATAAACATGAACTCATCGGAGATTTCAATAATGCCTGTCGAGAAAAATGCTTTGCAAAACCTGCCCTTTCCAATTGCCGATAAGAGATTCGATCAAAAGAACGAAATGTTTAAACGGTCTCTTTGGGATGAAAAGATGGCTCCACACGGAATACGGTTTTATAGGGAAGCCGCATTCAAAGATGTCGTGGGGTACCGAAAGATCGACTATGCTTTCAGAAATGCCGCCTGGAACATAGAGTGGGGGGCCGGTTTTGGAAACTCTCGCAGCAATTCCGGCCTGTATGCGTGGGAGGGTGTGAATGAGAGGATCAAACATTGGGTGGAATGTGATGGAGCGGTAAAAAAATCCCCCGCAGAGATGAGCCGCATCATAAAAAATGCAGCTCGTTATTTTGGAGCTGATCTAGTCGGTATTTGTCGGGTTCACCCTAACTGGATCTATTCCCATGAATTCAATACCATTACGCGGGAGCATTATCCAATCGATCTTCCAGAGGGATGCAACAACGCGGTCGTATGCGCAATCGCCATGGATTATGAAGGCATTCAAATGTCTCCCACAACAATAGAAGGCGCTGTCGTTGGATTTGGATATTCAATGATGGCCGTTGTTGCCAATCTAGTGGCTATGTTCATTCGAGGGCTGGGATACCAGGCAATACCATGTGGTAATGATACCGCCCTGAGCGTTCCGCTTGCCATGGCAGCCGGCCTGGGAGAATCAGGCCGGCTTGGTTATCTGATCACCGAAAAATTTGGCCCTCGGGTCAGACTCTGTAAGATTTTTACTGATCTCCCTCTCAGTTATGACAAATATAAACCTTTTGGTGTAAAAGAATTTTGTGAAACCTGCAAAAAATGCGCTACATACTGTCCAACCCAGGCTATTCCCAGTGGAGATATGACCACCGAGGGGCACAATATCTCTAACCAGTCCGGTATCTTGAAATGGTTTGTGGATGCCGAGAAGTGTTTCGCTTTTTGGGCTAAAAATCGATCAGATTGTGCAACCTGCATGCGAGTATGTCCTTTCAATAAACCCAAAGGCATGATCCACGATGTTTCTCGATCTATGATTCGACAAAGGAAGTTTATCCTCAACCGGTTTCTTATCTGGGTCGATGACATCATGGGTTATCACAAATACATTCCTGCAAAACAATTCTGGGATTCTGATTAATAGAGGGATCGGGGGAGTTTCATTTCAAGATTACCTCCTAGAATGGTTGAAAGATTGAGCCAATGATACCTTAATAGGCTTTGCCGTTTTGGGCAGCGGCTGAACCTGCCCAATTACTTGCACCCTGTAGATTCAATTCCGGGTTGGTGCCTATTTGTTGAAATCACATCATGTTTGCGCGGGATTTATCAATTTAAAGATTTTCGCCACCAAGACACCAAGGCACGAAGTTTTTATAGAAGTCTTTTTTCTTTGTGTCTTAGTGCCTTAGTGGCTGATATTTCCGGTTTATCCGGGTTGGGGTTTACACCGGTATCAGCGGCATATCTAAAAACCACCCAATTCCGTCCAACACCATGACAAGGCCGAGAATAACCAGCAACGTCATAATGACCCGGCGGCCCCATTTTGCGATCAAGTCTTTGATAAAATCAAATACTCTTTCACTTTGATTGGGAAAGAACACCCGAATGAACACCAAAACCGCTAATGGAAGTATAAATAAAACATTGTAGTATAATAATGCCAGAACCACTTCAAATCCGGTAAGGTCAGCCCTCAGAAGCTGGTCGATCGCTGCCAGATACGGTATAGCTCCCGGCATTCCCACTATGACAAGCCCCGCGGCGATGATAAATGCCTTGGTGGGCGTGATCGACTCTGAGACGCCGCTATCACCCCTGCTTTCACGTGCCCGAGGTTTCCTAAAACCAAATACCAATAGAATGCCTCCCAGGATGATCTGAAGAATTAAATCAAGGGTGTCGGGATGTTTCCATAATTGGGTCACGTATGCATTGATTTGGTCGAACATACTGCTCAGACCAAGGGCAATGAGTATGCCCAAAATCAGATATGTAGCAAAAATCCCCGTCAGAAACGCTACTGAGCCCAGGACCGGACGTCTGCCCGAAAGCAATATAATAAGCGGTAAAATACTCAGTGGAATGATTGAAGTGCTGTCCACAAGGCTAATGGGTGTGAGGATCAGGACAATTGTTTTCATTCTCGTATCTTTGCGTACATGGCCTGCCATTCTTCAGCGGTCATATGGTTTTTGGCCTGGAAGCGTAATTCAATGAATCTTTCCAGAAATGCCCTCCGTCGTTTATCCGAGTTCGCATAAAAGGCGTCTAATTCTTCTTTTGTCAAATTGTAGTCTTTGTTCCTTTCAACAAGTTGTTTAGATCGATTATTGAGAATTTTGAGGTATGATTTGAATTCTTTGTCCGCCTGCTTTGTAAGTGCAACGACCTGTTTGGCTCTATCCTCATCTTTAATGAATTCTTTGGCTGCATCCCTTACATAATCGAGAGAAAAAAATTCACCACCGCCAATTAAAAGTGTGAATACCGTGATTATGGCAATCAGTATTGTTTTCCTCCTTTGATCATTCAACCTACTGACCTGGTTGGCGTATCGTTTGCCGGTAGAGTCCCTTACTTTTGCTAATATCCGTCAGTTTCATCCATTCTGCCGGTGTCGACAAGTCTCGCATCTTGAATCGGCTATCTGCAACTCTATCCCGCACTTCCCTTCGATTGGCCTCAAATTCAGAAATGACCTTTTGAAACTCCTCTGGTGTCGAATTATAGGTTTCACTCAGATTGCTTATATCTGCGTAGAGTTTTCGCACGGCTCGATCCACCTCCAGAAGGTCTTTCTCGGTCTGATCAACAAGAGCCCGCATGCGAGTTTTTTTATCCGGGTCTTGAATATTATCTTCAATCCGGGTTCGCATGTCTTCAATCCACGCACTGCCCGGCTTGAATTCAGCCTTTTCCTTCTTCCCGAATCCAATTTTGCCACATCCGGCGAAAAAACCAATTAAGACTAACAGTGATAAAATAACAATCAATCTGTAAAGTGAGCCATTCATTCACAATGGGATATTAAGAAAACTAACCTAAGTTTGAAAATTTCAGATGTCAATCCGCATTCAAAATACAAAAGGCGGACCACAAAATCTTGGAGTCTACTTTTTACTTGCTGAACCTGCTCATATTTTGTCGAACCGACATACGTCGTGTCCTCTAAAAATATTTGTTGGGATACAGTTTGAAAAAGGCATCCAGCCTTTTATTATCTGGACGCGGTCCAGGTTGGCACCAACCGGATCCCGCAGGTAACGGATCACAAATGTGGGGGGCTTTGCCGAAGTAGTTCTCTTCCCGTGTTGTCGCCAGCGCAGTGTGAGTATCCGACGAGCCGGGACTTCCGAACTTGAAGGGATTAACTCCCTGTTCAGCCACCACGAGGAAGTCCAGGGGTTTGATGATTTTGGCGCGGACACCGATGCCGGACACCACCTCTTCGCCCAATGCAATACACTTTAATCTCTATGTTCGGTGATTATCTTACCCGGACAACGAAAAACCACTCCTTGCCGGTTGTATACATTTAGCATCACTGCCTCAACAATGGGCTGATTGACAGCTTGCTCTGATTTCCATGTGACGAGGAAATTAGCACCTTCACCGCCCTTTTCATCTTGTGGTTCGACAAAATAAAATTTTGAGGCCAAAGACTTTAGTCGCACTGGCTGGAAAATATAACTCCTTATTTTTCTGCCATCGGTATCGTAATAATCAGCTTTCATTATGGTTATTGAGTAATTTGGATCTGTATTCCGCACGCTTAACAGCGATGACAGTTGGAATTTTTCTTTTACACTCCCGATAAATAGATTTGAATAGATTGAAACGTACACCGTTTCGCCCTTTGAAAGTTCCGTGTCTGTTTCCGCAGCAGCTGAAGCATTCCCAAAAATCAGAAAAACAACCGCTATGAAGAAGTTTCTCTGGATAACAGATTTTCGATAAATCATAACAATTATCTCCATCTATGAAATTTTGTATTTGAAAGGATCAAATATTACGAACCGCTTAATAGCGCCAGATCAAATTCAACGCGAGTGTGTGGACATGGTTGGTTTTGTAATCTCCTTTCAGGTTGCCCTGCAGTGGGCCGGCATTGTCCCTTTTCATTAAATATCCCCTCTCTTCACAGCTCTCTAATTTAAGCGGTTATGGCAATATTTGGAAGTTCAACTGAGCCCTATTGTTTCTCAATCGCGACACCGGTTCTCACAAATGAAATGCTCATCTGACCTTCGGTGCCTACCATCACAGCTTCAATGACCGGCGTATTAACCATGGTATCTGAAATCCATTCCACCATAAAATTGGCGCCCGAACCCCCTTCAATTTCTTTCTGAGAAACCAGGAACTCGGCTGTCGCCAGGGGTTTGAGCAGCAGTGGTTTATCCAGATAATCTTTAATTAAATTTCCGTTCGTATCGTAATAGCGAACCGAGGCAATGGTAATCTTTACGTTTGGATCTGAATTGCGAACGCTGAGCGTTGTTTCCAGCAGAAATGGTTTTCCGCCTTTCGCGTAGATATGCGAATATACGGGCACGTAAACCACCTGGCCTGCGACGACGGATTTTGGCGGTATTTCGGCCGCTTTTGTTTGTGGTGGAACGTATTTTAACTTTTCGTCAATATCATCCACTTGTGTGGCAACATTGATCACGATCAACAAGGTAATAAAAATTAACGTAAACAAGGCGCCGAAAAAGGCTAAAAAGGCTTTATTCGTGAGCCATGATCCCTTTTCGGATTTGTTTGGCGTATTCAATATTCCCCCTCATGGTTCCGTGTAGCTTTATTGTTGCTTAGTCAAAAATTTAAATGATTGCGTAAAGAAAGATAATCAGATGGACGGCTCCTTTCAAGTCATAAAATACTCCTTTACTCCAGCCAAAACGTTTGAGACTGCCACAGATGCAAGGATCAATCCCATTACTCGGCTGATAATGCTCGCTCCACTGTTGCCGATCAAGCGATAAATCAAACTCGCTGCAAGCATAAACACCAACACGAAGAGTAACACCGAGAGCATGATCGCGGTAGTTTGCGCCTGTTCAAAAAGGTTGTACCGATTATTTTCGGTCAGCAATACAGCCGCCAGCATGGCGCCCGGACTTGCAATAGAAGGAACAGCAAGCGGAAAAATTGCGGTTTCACTCCCGCTCTTTATCATTTTGACTTCCTCTTCTGGTTTGCTTTCGCCAAAAATCATAGAGAGCGCAAACAGAAAGAGGACTATGCCCCCGGCTATCTGGAACGCGGAAAGCGGTATGTCTATGGCCGTGAGGACAATCTCACCACCGATAACGAAAAATAAGAGCACAACCGCTGATATCAGCGTCGCTTTGACTGCAATTTGTCTCTTGATTTTTTCTTCATATCGGCTGGTGACGGCTATAAACACCGGAACCGTTCCGATAGGGTCAATCACAGCAAAAAAGAAGATGAATGTTGCAGTAAGATCATCCATGAATGCCTCTGTTTACGGTCGAACAAATTACCATGCTGTTCTGCGATATATACTACTTAATGTATCATTCTCCAAATGTCATGTGTAATCGTACTAAAAATTAAATTCCCCTAATATTCAGGCAAATTGAAAAATTTCCAAATATCAATCCTCTGGAAATTATCTTAGATTATAATTGGATACATGAATCACGCTCAGCAATCAATGAGGAAATGAAATTTAAAGATGTTCAGGGGAGCATTGTGCCAAAATCCTATTTCTTGTTAGCAAGCGGCTATATTTGATATATATGAATTAGCACCCTTGAAAAGCCAAGAAGCATCTGATAATCCCTATTTACCTTCGCAGAAACCGGAAAAAACGCGAGAGGATAATTTACGGATCGAAACGGGCATTCACTGATACGGCACAACCTTTTGGCCTTTTTTAAATTTCACTTCCGAATTGCGGCACCATTGAAGGCTTTAAGTTCATGTTCAGTTTATGGTCTGAGATATGAAATGCCTATCGCTTAAGAAGGAATATTGCTGATATGACAAAAAATATAGTTACCGTTGATAAAGCCGATCGAATCGCGATGGTTCGATTCGATCGTGGGGAGAATGCCAATTCTTTGTCGTTAGCCGTCATGCGGGAGCTCACCGAAGTTGCATATGATCTGGCTGAGGACCCCGACCTCTGTAGCGTGGTGTTGACCGGTCGGGTGGATAACTTTAGCCTTGGCATAGATCTCAAGGAGGAGGAGTTGTCCAAAAGCGCCACTGCCGGACTGGCTGAACGCCGTGTCCTGCTCAAATCAGGACCGCGCATGTGCAAGGCATGGGAGGAACTGGAGCCTCTGACCATCGTCGCCATCGAGGGTTGGTGCGTTGGAGGTGGGTTGGCTCTGGCTGTATCTTGTGATTTGCGCATCATCGGGGCGGGTGGTCACCTTTATGTGCCCGAGGTTGAGCGAGGCTTTAACATGAGCTGGGGCTCGGTGCCACGAATAACCAATCTCGTGGGGCCGGCCAAGGCCAAGCGCGTCGTAGTGCTGGCCGAAAAGCTCAACGCCACCCGTGCTGTGGATTGGGGTTTGGCAGACGAGTCGGTAACCGACGGCAAGACGGTGGAGAACGCCATGGAGATAGCACGCCGTGCTGCTTCACTGCCGCCAAACGGTGTTCGATTGTGCAAGATGGCGATCAATGCATACGCCAATGCCCTCAACGAAACTGCCAGCCACGCTGACATGGACCAGTTTGCCCTGACCCAAACATCTGAGGACTGTGCAGAGGGCGTAAAGTCCTTCATCGAAAAAAGAGATCCTGTTTTCACCGGTCGATAGACGGAATTGGTATATCAAGATGGCCAAGGAATGATGGTCGTAGCCCTTCACGCTCCTACGGGACAGGAAAATTCACAAGCACGACAAAATTTAACCACTCTATTGCGTTTCCCGGTTTCTCCGATTTCTCCTTCCGGAACCCGATCTTTCCAGTCATCGTCTATCTGCTGCCGGCAGTTGGGTCGACTATATTTCCCGAAGACGTCGATTGCCCCAGGTATCGCCTCGTTCCCAGTAGTCCAAACGAAGGTCTTCTTCCGAATGATACAATCCCAGTACCAACACGGTTTGAGCTTCTTCAGGCCAATTATCGATCTGAGCGTCGTCAAATCCATTCGGATTTACCGGACCTTTCGTATCAACCTGGTATGAAGGCCCTTTCAGAACGTCATTTAACCGGATAATACCGGCTCGAATTGAATCTTCCAGATACCGTTCGCTTGAATCAATTTTTGGCTTCCTATAAAAAGTGTAACGATACCAAACTCCTTGAAGAGTTCGTGTGAAACTGTTATATGGTCCGTATGGACAGAGTGGCCGTACTACTAAATGAGATGGTTGAGCAAGGTATTATTGAGGACTATGCGGTATTTGGTGCCGTAGCTCAAATGCGTTACACCGAGGCCGTGGTGACGTTAGACGCAGATATACTTGTGGCAGCAGCCGACCCGGATAAACTGGATGTGTTAAGCCCGATTTATGCTTTCTGCCGAGAACGAGGTTACTTGCCCGAGGGCGAAGCGGTTCGTGTTGGGGACTGGCCCGTGCAATTCATCCCAGCATTCAGCAAACTCACCCGAGAGGCCATTCGTGATGCTGAGATAGGGGACCTTGACGGAATTCCGCTGCGGGTCATCCGTGCGGACTATTTAGCGGTCATCGCATTGAGCGTGGGCCGTGCAAAAAACTTCGCACGGGTGCTGGCGCTTCGTGAAGCTGGTGCTGTAACAGACGAGGAGATCTCTGATTTGGCCATGAGCCACAATCTTACACCCGAATGGGATCTATTTAAGGATCGTTTTGATGAGAGCTGATATTCAAGCTATTCTAAAAAAGCAGGCTGCGTGGCAGCGATCCCGGGCCAAAAAGCCTTGGGCCCAGAAGTTGCGGGATTCTGTTGCTATGCGTCGTGCCTTAACGTTTCTAAAAAAACATCCATCTCCGCTTTCTGAAAAACGACCAAGTCAAGAATAACGCGCCGACTGCGATTTATGGGGAGGTTTTTAAACCGGTTTTTCTTCAAAACTACCCCATTAAGAGACTCGATGAAAAATGATAATTGACCGCTTGAGACCGAAATACTGTTGGTTTCAGGCTTCTTTTTTCTATTTTTCAACATGTTGCTGCGGCCCGGTCCCTGGACCAGGAGTGCTGCCGTTCTTAATGGCGGCCATTATGGCATCGTCCTGTTGACGATTTTTCCCCAAATTGCCCTTTTCATCCTTTCAATGATGTAGCAGGAGAACGAAATATGAATCTGGCGAAAAACTTGGAAATGTCCGCTTTCTACTTTCCGGAACATCCCGCCATCAGTGAAGATCACAAGGAAACCAGTTACGCGCTCCTGAATGAGCGGGCCAACCGGGTAGCCACGGCCCTGTTAAAAACAGGGATCGCGTCCGGCGACCACGTGGCCTTGTGCGCACCCAATTCCGGCGACTGGCTGGCCTTCTATTTCGGCGTGATCAAGATCGGGGCCGTTGCGGTGACCCTTTCGAGCCAGTTGAAATCCGATGAGCTGACCCTGCTGGTCAAACATTCACGGCCCAAGGCCATTTTTACGCATGACGAAAAGCTGGACGACCTCGAAAAATTGCGCGACGAAGATTGTCTGACAAAAATCATCTGCCCGGAAGGCGACCTGAGTTTTGAAAAGCTGCTTGACTCCGGCCAGAGCGTCTTTAAGGCCGTGGAGGCCGAAAGAACGGACACGGCTGCTATTTTGTATACCGGCGGGACCACGGGGATTCCCAAAGGGGTCATGTTGAGCCACGAAAACATCAACGCTGCCATCCACACCGTTGTGCACCAGGAACGGTCGGCCGAGTACGACAAGGCGCTTTGCTTTCTGCCCTTCAACCACGTCTTCGGGCAGATGCACATCATGAATGCCACCATTCTCAGCGGTGGGTGCCTGGAGCTTATGCCCGGCTTCGACCTGGACCTTGTTTTGGCCGCCATGAAGGCCGGGCGTGTCACCAAGTTTTTCTCCGTCCCCACCATCTATGTGCGGCTGTTGACCCTGGATCGGCTCAAGGAAACCCTGGGCGACGTCCGGTACTGTTTTTCCGCTGCGGCCAGCATGGCCGCCGAAACCGTTCATCAATGGAAAGAGCGGACCGGTCTGTCCATTTACGAGGGCTATGGCATGACCGAAGCCGCTCCGACCGTCGCCTACAACCACCAGCACCGGCATGTTATCGGTTCGGTGGGCACGGCCGTGCCCGGCGTGGAGATCCAGATCAGGGACGAAAACGGAAACGTTCTGGAGCCGGGCAGTACGGGTGAAGTTTGCGTTCGCGGCCCGAACATCATGAAGGGGTATTACAAAAATGCCGCAGGCACGCACGAAGCCTTCTGGCCCGGCGGCTGGTTTCGATCCGGCGACGTGGGGGTCTTGGACGACAACGGCTACCTGTTCATCGTCGACCGGCTGAAGGACATGATCATCAGCGGGGGTGAAAACGTCTATTCCCTGGAAGTGGAAGAGGTGCTCTACGCTTACCCGGATGTACAGGAATGTGCCGTCATCGGCACGCCGGACATGGAGTGGGGCGAAAGGGTCACTGCCTTCATCCTCCCGAAACCCGGCCGGACCATCGACCAAAAGAAGTTGAAAGACTTCTTAAAAGCCAGGTTGTCTGCCTACAAGGTTCCCAAACGTTTCTTCATGGTGGATGATTTTCCGAGAAGCCCGGCCGGCAAGTTGTTGAAACGGAAACTGCGCGAATCCGCACAAGTTGGAATTGAAGATTGAAGATTGAAAAATGAAGATTTGTGGTATTCTATCTATTGTATTATGGATGAACCACGAACCACACGAAAGACACGAAAATGAAAAATGAACCCTTTTTGGGCTTCTGTGTATTTAGTGTATTTCGTGGTTTGCCTCATATTCAACTTCATTTAAGAAGTTTCCTTTTCGATTTGACCGGCTGTTTGTTTGGCTGGCGGTCCGCATCCGGCGGAACACCTGAAACCATATCGGCAAAATAAAAACGGTGAAAAAAGTCGAGACTATGTTCATCAAGATACAGGCACATTTTCATCGTCCAAGGCCACTGCCGATATAGGATCGAAAATGAATAACCCACCGCAAACGCTCGCCATCGATATCGGGGACGCAGAACTACCATATTTGTATTATCATGGTCACGGCCGCGCTGTGGTCATGTTGCACGCGACCGGATTTTTGCCCTGGCTGTGGCATCCCATCGCAAGCGCGCTGGCCGGTGACTACCGTTTATTTGCACCGTATTTCTGTGACTATCGCGAGAGTGACCCTGCCAGCGGTCTAAGTTGGATGAAACTGGCCGAAGACCTCAGTCGGATGTGTGAAGGGTTGAATATGGCTTCACCGTTACTGGTGGGGCATTCCATGGGTGCCGCGGTGATGACTGGTGGGGAAAGGGGTCGCATCTTAATTATTAACTATTTTGTTTTTAACCCTTTATGGTTATATAGAAAGCCCAAGTGATAAAAATAATTGATTCATCTGTGACCGTATCTGTCACAGGTCTACGGTACAATGGCCTCAAAAACATAGAGGAGGCCTATTATGACAACATTTTATAT
>Ga0209786_1000605_pt1 | contig 11767 bp, 11 predicted proteins | sample WorMetilvaeELBA2_FD_187405 | JGI IMG/M metagenome (GOLD analysis project Ga0209786, IMG submission 187405) | Marine gutless worms symbiont microbial communities from Max Planck institute for Marine Microbiology, Germany - Olavius ilvae ELBA.2... ...
TTCGTGCATTGTAACCAGACGGCTGAAGATATCGTCAAACATCTTTCTCGGCCGGGCAGTCCCATGATTCTAGTTTTTTTGGACCCCAAGCGCCTATACTCAATTCCAAGGGGGAACCCCTTCGACTGGGGAGCAAAATACACTTGGCGGGAAAAAATTAGCGATTTTCGACTGAAATCGCCGCCTATCTCGGACACGATACAAGATAGGCCCTTAGTTGCCATGGAACAGCAAGTCATATAGGTGGTGATCGATACGTGACGGTTCCGATGACCTTGAGTGACCCCTAACCCGGGCTTCAAGATCACTGTAGGCTATACTTACAAGTCGAAAAGTCAAAGTCAAATGTTACAAGTCAAAAACGATGACAAAGTTACTATAGAACACTAATAGGAAATCATACCCAATCTATCGAATGGTCTCACTTTCCATAATCTTGATTGACTCTTGACCGGGATTTCAAGGTCGCGATATTTTACGACATTGAATACCGGTATCTCAGAAACGACAGAGATACAGCCATAGTTACAATAGAACGTCATGTCAATAGGAAGCGATAGCGCTCTATCGAATGGTAACATTTCCAATGACCTCGACGGACCCCTAACTCTTTTTTCAACGTTACGGCATTTTGGAATCGAATGTCTAAAAAACGATGCGTCTTAGGGACAAAGTTACTATAGCACAGTAACAGGAAGCCATACCTAGCATATCGAATGATATCATGTTTGGTGACATTGACTGACCGCTAAACGCGTCGCGCGGGTTTGTCAGCATCAGCTGAGCTTCTTTTTGATACCCGGTATCAGTTTTAAATTGCTTCATTTTATTATTGTATGTGGACGACACACAGGCCTAGGCCTAATGCAATAACGCATACTGGCGAGTATAGAGTGTTGCCCGGGGTGGTACGGTATACATTTAGTATTTTCGGTCTTTTTATGAAGCCAAACCTGTGCCCCCTGACACAGAATTCTGGCGACGCCACTGGTGTGGCACAGCGGTGCCTGCACTACAACGCCCCACGCATCCGACACACGTGATTTACGTGACGTTGACTATCAAATTAGGGCCGGCCCCACTTTGCGATACACTAGGTTTAGGGCTATGATACAAGCGTGTGTCATTGCCGTGCCGGTACCACAACACCACACGCTTGCGACACAGTTGAACTGACCTCGCCCCACCGCAGACGTTCGTCGATGTCGAAGTCACACATTCACCTATAAACCAGTTTCAGTCCGTTCGAGTGCATGAAGTCATGAAGCTGCTCACTCGAAGACGTCTTAAGCAGTCTGATCCTGACCCAGTGCCAACGTGGTTGTATGAAGACACTATCGTACTTCTTGCAGTATTTTATCACGCATCTCTTCTACACGTTGTACTGAAGTGCTCGCGTGCCTGGTGTGTTCAAAACGGCCTACGGGACTCCAGTTCACGCCATTGATGAAGAAGCCCGATATGGAGTGGAAACTGATGCTGTTCAGAACTATCTACTAGTGACCAATATATCCATCTTGACCAAACGACTTGAGATATTAGTTAGTCGCCAGTCAAAGAGATACTTTCGCCATTGTACAAGTGATGCTGCTCGTCAGACTGCGCCCTTCGTAAGAAGTTTGCGCTGTTTGCGACCAAGAAGACGCAGTACAGGGCCACAGGCGCACTAGACTGCGCAATGAGGGTCATAACCCACATTTTCTTTGGCTGTCTCTAGACAGCGTCGTTCGTCGTGGCAAAGAATCCGGCCTGCCGTCAGTTCCTGTTGCCCACACTGCGGACGACTTTCAGCGCTTCTTTGAAGCTAAAGTCAAGTCTGTCTATGCATCGACACCTGGCTATGCCCAGACAGCTGACGCGACCACCAGTAGACAAGCCGTTGGCAGTTCGCAGCCATCTATGACCACCTGGCGAGCGGTTAGCGCGGAAGAGATCCGGCGCATAGTCTTAGCTGCTCCGGCTAAGTCCTGCTCTCTCGACCCGATACCGACATATCTGCTACATGATTGCATTGACGCACTGTTGCCTTTTTAAAGGCGTTGGTCAATGCATCACTGCATGGAGAGCATTTGCCGGTATCACAGAAAGAGGCAGTTGTGACACCCCTGTTGAAGAAATCGTCATCTGACGATCATGATCTGAAGAATTACAGGCCTGTGTCCAATCAGTCTCTTGTTTCCAAGCTGGTCGTCGAAAGAGCTGCAGTTAAGCATCTAGTTGACTATCTCCAGGTCAGTGAGCTTATGCCAAGATTGCAGTCAGAAACATCACTCAACCGAGACTGCTGTTCTGCGGGTTTTGTCAAATATATTGACCTCGCTGGATAACCAGCAGGTGACCCTCCTTGCGTTGCTGGACTTGAGTGCAGCCCAGGGATGTTAAGGCCTCGAGGCCACACAGACCTCGAAGTCTTACTGGGCGTTTACACGGTACGATCGTCGGACCGACTGGTCGGCCCGACCCAGGCTACGTCCGACTGCATGGTCGGTCAGACCAGTCGGACCGACCGGTCGGACAGACTGTAGCCGAACCGCCCACATCTGTCAATCAAATCAATGTGGCCTGCTAGCTGATTAGCCACCACTCGTGTATATGACAGCTGCAGCTATGTAGCAATGATGTAAGCAACAAGTACCGCATACGCTGCAGCGTGATTGGTCGTCCGACTGGCCGGTCGGTCCGACCAGTCGGACGTATTGTCCACACGCTTCGAGAGTCGGATCGGCAGTCGGACGAAATCATACATCCGACCGTCTGTCCGACTGGTCGAAAGAAGCGTTTACATGATACGATCGTCGGACCGACCAGTCGCCAGACCAGTCGGACCGACCGGTCGGTCCGACGATCGTACCGTGTAAACGCCCAGTTAACATCCCTGGGCTGTTATTCGGCCTCGGCCTCGTAGTATCTGGCCTCGGCCTTGGCCTCGGCCTCATCATCATGGCGTCGGGCCTCGGCCTCGTAGAAATTGGCCTCGTGGCCTCGAACATGACATTAATTAATATTTACAATCTAGTCATCGACGTTCATTTCTGTTGTGTACTATTGGTTGCTTACTTAAAACTATGATGTATGAAAACTGGAGACTCGTGTTTTGAAGTGCAACGACTGCTAGGACTCAAGAGTTACTTAGTTAGGACACTGGCTGAGATTTTAGATCACTTGTGACAATTTGTTCCTATGTAATGATTTGTATTTCTAGAGTACCGGGCCTCGGCCTTGGCCTTGGCCTTGTGCCAAGTTGGCCTCGTTAACACCCCTGGTGCTGCCTTTGATTGTGTCGATCACGACATCTTACTGTCAAAGCTGCAGTCCAGTTTCGGCCTGGGAGGTATCACTCTCACCTGGATCCTGTCATGTCTGACTGATAGATCCATACAACGTGTCTTATTCAATGGGAGCCTCTCGATAGAAATTATGTTCTTGTTTCACGTTCCACAAGGATCTGTTTTGGGACCCATTCTTTTTTGCTGTATGCAGCAGAGATCTTTGATATCATTGCATCATTCGGACTGTCCGGCCACATCTATGCTGATTATTCCCAGTTGCGTGCCGGCATCCGAATCGCAGACAGCTGCAGCCCAGTCGGCTACATCTGTCAAAAGTCTAGATCAATGGATGGGGTTCAACAGACTGAAATTAAACACCCATTAAGACTCAGCTAATCCGGATAGGAACTGGGCGACAGCTAGCCAAGCTAACCGTCACTTAACTTAACTCCAGCTGATAAACTCAGCTGTTGAGTTTGATAATACGGTCACGAACCACTGTGTGGTTATTGACGTTCAGCTGTCCACGTCTCAGCAGGCGGCTGCTGTCTGCTGCTCATGTTTCTACAAGCTGCGTCAGCTGAAGTCAGTCAAGAGTTCTTTGACTAGAGAGGCTCTCCACTCTCGCACACAGGCTTTTGTTCACTGTAGGCTTGACTATTGCAACTCTGCATTGGCTGGAGTAACCAAAATTTACCTACAGAAACTAGTCTGTACAGAACACGGGTGCTCGTACGGTGTCTGCAGTAGCCCCGATGTGAACACATCACCCCAGTTCTTGAAGATCTGCACTGGATACCTATTAGTCAGCGAGTAGTCTTCAAGACAGCCTTGATGGCCTGGAAGTGTGTTCACGGTGTTGCTCCGGGCTATCTCAGCGACCTCTGCATACCCGCTACTGTCGTCTCAGGTCGACAGCATCACTCTGTCATCTGCAGCGACTGGCTCTCTACTGGTCCCGTGCACCCGGACTGCAACTGGTCAACGAAGTTTTGCAGTCAACGGACCCACCATATAGAACAGTCTGCCACCAGCACTGTGGTCACCGGACCTGTCGGAGAGCGCCTTCAAGCGAGCACTGAAGATGTACTTGGTCTCGACCGCCCGGTGCCATTGAGAAGACTTCATGATTCTGGTGCCGCATATAAATGTCCAGAGTTACTTACTTACTTAGGTCCCGCGGGCCGCGACCTGCTTCCGCGATATCAGACGGAGAATTCTCTCATTGAAGTGTGCTCTGTCGGCATTACATCGATCGATGGACCGTGGGTGACATAACCTCCTACCGCATGTCGATCTCTGCAGCATTTGATATTGTCGACCAGTTGATTTACGCGACATTGATTATCAAAACAAAAAAAGCCCAGCTATCGCTGACAAACGGCCCGACGCCCGGCGCACCTGTAAGATTTAGAGGGGGTTTAACGTTTAACGTTTAGAGTAGTTTTTATCCGTTAGATAGTATTTGTTTAGGTTTACCTATCTACCAAATTTGAAACGTCTATCTTCATTCATTCCAAAGATGTAGATGATTGCCCAAATTTAGAGGGCACTATGCCCCTGAATGTAGGCATATTTTTATACGGAACTTTAGTTCGTGACCATATCAACCCGCATGCCAAATTTGAGCCTCCTACTTCGAATAGCTGCGAAGATATAACGAAAATTCAAAAGTGGGGGCTCGAAACCCCCATTAGGGGTCACGCTAGGGGTTGAAAATGGTACCGTTGGATTTCCATAATAGTTTCCTATTAGTAAACAACTATAGAGACGTCTGGCTGGAACTGTAATACATTGGGAACTTTTGCGTAAACAAACATTTAGATCGTCAGCTGGTCCTCGCTTCGCGGTTATAGGCCTCTTATAACCCCACCCCCTTCCCTAGGGAATTAACCTGGAAATATAACTCTATGTTGACCTATATTCCGGTGTCATTTTTGTCCGGTTTTGTTTTCTTTCAAAAACTTTGTTCCGGTTACGGTTAAAAATAGGGTTAGGGTTAGGGTTAGGGTTTAGGGCTTAGGATTAGGGTTCAGGGAATGGGTTCCGATTCGGAGCACACATTTCGATTATGTACTATGGTTCTCGCCAGACGGCTGTGGTAGTTACTACTACCATTCAACAGCGATTTGACTGCGCTACGACCGTTCGACGACCCACTTCACGATCCGGCTGCGCCGCTGTGGTCTAAATAAATAAATAGGTCAGCGTGACTGCGGCCAGCGGGTTAGCGGCCCGAGTTACGTCACTCCAAACTCAATGACCTTCGATCGGCAGTCGAACCCTCGTCGAACGGCGGTCGAATCGAAGTCGAATCGTAGTTGTAACCGCGGCATAAAGAGCGCGCGGTGGAACCGAACTGGAGGAACGCAGCGCCGGCTCGAGATGGCTACGCACTTCCGCTTCGGCCCCTCCGCTCTCCCGAAGACTTTTCGGTTCAGTGCGTAACGTAATGCCAAAGTTACAACTGCGACTCGACTGCAACACCACTGCAACCGTGCGACCGCGCGACTTCGAATGACGTTTATCGCGCTTATAACAGTACCGCAACCACATGGTTGCATAAATGCAATCTACAAATAGGTGTATATATAGTAAAGCATACGTGAGTACACGTGGAGGTGAGAGCAGTAGGCTAAATACTGAAGTAGAAAACACGCTGCAGTTAACTGGCAACTTCCTCGCGACCGCGACGTTCGAATGGGAGTCGCACCAAAGTTGCACGGTTGCAGTCGTGTCGCAGTTGTAACCAAAGCATAACCGTAGGCTGCACGGGAATCATAATTTTGCGTAATTGGCGGACATCGATGAACTTGGGAACCCAACGTAAGAGGCGTAGGAAGAAAAATAAATAAGCTCGGTAAATGCGGATTTCTGCAGTGCGATAACGTTACGAAACCTCTGATGTGATCTAACTACGAAACTCTATACAGCTGACCAAACAAAAACGTTTTTGGGTCAAAACGCGCAATCAGCTCAGCCAAAAGGCGTTTTACATGCGCAAGGTGCACGACAAATAATTATACTAATGCTCCTCCATGATTAATGGCCATGGCAGGGAGTCCTATATATTAGCATCTAGTATATAGGAGTCCATGGCCATGGGAATCATACCAAGAGGTCCATTAGCTGCATTACGTAAAACCTGGACTGCAGAAAGGGAGTTACCACCAGATTTAGATAAAATGCTCCAGACGAAAAAAAAACAAATAAGGCAGATTCTCGAATTAAAAAAAAATATTTTCGTGATAACATTCCTAATTTCGCTGCTTTAGCACAGCCGTTAACAGACTTAACGAAACATGAAAAGATGAGGAGAGAAAGAGATGCAATCTTTTGACATGTGTACATCTAAATTTACACTACACGTGGTTTCCTTGTGTGTCTTTCTTCCTTTACGATCACCACAGATGGCTCCCCCCAATGGAGAGGGTCGTCAAAGCTTTTGTCAGCTCTCTGTGACTTCAGTACCTAAAAAAAACTGCGCACTCCCTTTGGTCGGCTGTAGGCTAAATGATGCGAGAGAACAGTAATAGACAAGATCCAGTGTGGCGTCAATCAAGAGTTCAGAGATCCAGCCGTGGGGTGGTTTTCCTGAAATGCTTCAGCAGAAAACGTCTGTTATATGAAGCTCTGTTCTCATTTGTGGCGACGATCGTAATCGTCGCCCCTACTCTATCCCAGGGTCGATGTCTAATGACATAAGTGACACACCGAAGCCTACACTAATGTCTCTGCGTCGTTGTTATATATGCCTAAGGTTCGTAAACTTTTCACCGTGAATAGCAGTTACTGCAATTTTCATATCACACGCCGTCATCTCTAATAAACTTCTTTTCATCGCAAATGCTTATTTCTATTCCTCCGATCTGGACCCCATGATGTCCATGGAATATTAGATAAATGTGCATGATATAATATTACCGTGCATCAGTACTAGTCGGGACCTGGGAATTGTCATTGCACAGAGTCTCTCTCCGTCAACCCATATTAGCGAAATTACCGCCAAAGCACACCAACGTGCTAACTGTATCTTACGATGTTTTGTGTCCAACGATATAAACCTACTACTAAGAGCATTCATTGTCCATGTGCGTCCGATTGTCGAATATTGTTCATTAGTCTGGTCCCCTAGTCTAAAGAAGGATATTGAACTAATCGAGAAAGTACAGCGTCGTTTTACAAAGAGACTGCCAGGACTCAAATACCAGTCGTACAATGAAAGATTACACTATCTTGGTTCGCCGAGTTTAGAATTACGGCGTTTGCACTTAGACTTGATATACTGTTACAAGAACGTCTTTGGTGTGGTAAATGTGATTTTTTTTCAGATTTCTTTGAATTCAGTACAGTAACTGCTACTAGAGGTCATGCTTACAAATTGTACAAGTCACGCTGTACCAGCAGTATTCGCGGTAGATATTTTGCAGAAAGAACTGTAAATGTGTAGAACTTTTTACCATTCAGTCCAGTGTAAATTTTTCTATGTTGTACGCTCTCAAAAGTTCTATAGTATCTGTAGATTTCTCCTCATTTATGAAGTGTAATACAGATTAGTTTATATTCACACCTTTCTAGGGCAGCTATCAGTGACATCATTGTCCTTGCTGTCCTGCTCATTTTGTTCCGTTACACTCGTTATTTTCCCAAGTTTAGCGAACAAATATAATTGATTGATTGATTGATTGATTGATTGATTGATTGATTGATAATTCGGACTTGGAACGAGAAATACTTGGGAACAATAAGTTCCTCGATTCACCCGCATTCCCGGTCATTCCAATCTCCTGGGCATTGAACAAATCCGCTCCGCAAATTTGAAAGACGATGTAGCATGAGGGGCCTTCCAACAATTATGGGACATACACGTACCCCCTGGACAATAACCCTGGGACAGAACCCCCTCCCCCCGGACAGAACCCCGAAAGGTAAACGCTAAATAAGGCGTTTAGAGCGCATAGACAAGAATCACACCGATACACTGGGAGGTTTTTCTGTGGGTGTTTCTGTCCTAGGGGGTTGTTGGCCGGGGGGCGGTTAATGTCGGACAGATATATCCGCTGTGACTGTCCGAGGGAATTAGTCCATCCGCCCCACCAACAGCGTCGTCATCGTCGATTTGCTATTGAGCAGGACAAAAACAAAAACGATTACCGGCTCTTGACAATTTCCGACGGCCTAATATGCAGTGTTGTTAAGCCTTGTCCTTGTCCTTGTCCTTAAGGACTCCTTAAGGACCAAATTTAAGTCCGTGTCTTTGTCCTTTTCCTTGCAACTCTAGTCCTTGTCCTTGTCCTTGTAGACTTGGTCCTTGTCCTTGCATGTCCAGTCCTTGTTAACATCACTGCTAATATGCTGTAGTTATTGCATATTTTCCCACTGCAATTTCTGCTTTCTGAACAAAAAAACACGATAGCAAATGGTAGCAATTGAGTGTAGTAAGCTGTATTCGTATTCGGCGACGAACCTGCTGCTGCTTTACCGAAGATTTCGTGCTTTTTGTGGAGGAATTAGTGAAGTGAGTGTGAGCAGTTTTCGTGTTGTCAAAATTTCGGTCCAGCACGAATTTTAAAACCCACGTAGCAGCTGAAATATTGCTATCTCGAGTGTTCTGGTTACTGCAAAACGTGTGGCGTTTTATGGGCAGTGTGAAATAATTCGGTCTGCAAAAGAGCTAACTCCCGTTTGATCTTTCGCGATACTTTACTTTACATTATCGTTTTCTTGATCTGCTGAAGAAACTTCAGCTGATCACGATAACTGGCCTCGGTCGTAAATTTTAGCACACTATGTCACCGACAGCGTGAAAACATGACCCAGATTACTTGCCGATGTGCTTTAATTGTCGCTGTCATAGATATAAGACATTTCTCGGCTGTGTAATATTTAGGTAGAAAAACGTACAAAACGTATAGTATACGTAAATTGCAACAGTTGCTGCGTCTTACGAGTTACAAGTAACTACTTTCGCCAACTTCAATGGAACTAATGCTATCGCATGTGTGTCTATATAAACAAGTTTGTGCGGCCGAGATGGCCGTACGATATGCGGCCCTCTGCGCGTGCCTAAAAGTACGTACGTGACGCTGGCCCATAAGCGGAAGCCGAAGTTTTTCTATTTTGGATGTTCGCTCGTAAGACGGTTCTACTGTAAAATAAAATAAACAAAAACAATAATGGGACGGACGGACAGACGGACGGACAGACAGACAGACAGAGTGCGACGCAATATGCGGCCCCCTCCTAGGGAGGAGGGCCGCATAATAATGTATTGGCCAGATTTCTGAAAACTTTGTGCGCGTGTTAGACCTTGGGATAAGGAAAACCGAAAGTGAAAGTGTCGATGTCGGGGTTTTCCACCAATCAGTCTATCGATCACTGGTAATGATTAGGGATCTACGACTGCCGCATGTGTTGGCGAGGGTATTTGGCACACTCTGTCAAATGCTACTAATCCGGGTCTCTAGTCGACTATGCAGAGTTTGGAATGTGAAGTATATTTTAGCTAGCCTTATTTAAGTTAGACCTCGGTATACAGTTGACCAGTCTATAGTGTATAGAATCAATGTGTATTATATATTATTTGTTTGTTTCCATAACCTATTTCAGTGCATATTTATTTGTTTAGTAATCTGCTTTTATATTGTTTATTACATGTTTACTTAATTAATATTTTGGTGATTATTTAGTAGTGTAACATGCGACATTTAGCGGAACTTTGTTTTGCTTGCATTGCCAAGACCAGTAAGCCGATAGAAGTAGTCAATGCCGGATGCAGAAATTTATAAAATGGGGCGGTATGGGGGAGCATTGGGATGGGGCATGTGAACGCACGCGCTGGCGGATTTAGGGGGACCTGGATGGGCCAAGGCCCCTTGACTGGCGGACCTAGGGCAGCGGGGGCCACTGAACATACAGGGTGCGCCAATAAATAGCCCCTAGAGAATTTTAGCAATTTTCAACACTATTAACACATACAAAATTTCGCACACTGGTTACCTATTTAAATAATCAAAAATATGAAAAGTTCGATTAAATAATGCTATTTTAATCACTGCCGCCTGGCAGTTTTTGACGACGTAAAAAATTCGACCCGATTACGTAAGACTACCTTATGTTTTCTGTACAGGAGAGCACAGAAGTAAATCAAATGCAAGAAAATTCTTTATGCGACCAAAACTGCGCCCCGTGCGTCATCGGGGGGGAGCTCACAAACCCACTAACTGGTTGAGAGGGGGCTTACTCCCCCTCCCCAAGAGCCAAACCGCTGGTCTAGGATTTTCAGACCTTTCTGGTACCACTCGTCCATTCCATGTCTGGCCCTTCATCAAATCCTAGATCCGTCCGTCGTTGTAGAGATGCCTGGTCTCAAATCGAAATCATCTGCGTGGAAATTGAGTCAGTAAACGGAAGCAGCTGGACAAAAAAATATTCGAACTTGCAATACTGGAGGTTTCCGCAGCAGAAAGGTGGCCGTCTCCACAGAGGGTTAAAGTCCTGTCTTTCAGATATCCTGTATCCGACCCTGTCGGTAGTCTATGTTTAGGCGCTAAATGTCGTATAGAGTTTACTGCGGTCTTGATCTCATGCGCAGTGCTGTCTCGAGTAACGTCATTATTGGTGAATTGAAAAAAAAAACATTTAAATGTTTAAATCGCACAGATCTGCTGACTGTTTATAAAATACTTTTTAGCTTACTGAATACGAGCACTGATGTGTTCTTTACACTGAGGGCTCAGGCGCACTTACGTGGTCACCCATACACGCTCGACAAGCAGCGATGCACTAACTCTGTTAGACAATCTTTTTTGTAATCGCATTGTCAATATGTGGAACAACTTGCCAGGCGACACTGTAGACTTCTCCAGTTTTCAGCGGTTTAGAAAATCACTTAGTAACGATTACCTGACTCAGTTATGTAAAGTAATTTTCAATTGATGACTGCTGCTGTGTAGTAGTTTAATGGTTTTATATGTGTTTTATTTATTGTTGTAACTAGTCTCATCATATTTTGTTTTACTATCAACATGTCAGTGGCCATCTGGCCCTTTGCTGTTTTAAATAAATGAAATGAAATATCGCTTTTTGTGGCTCAAATAATTAAATGTCACACATTTTCATTATGAACATTTTATACTAATAATTTCCGAATGACGAAAGTTTAAGCCATGCATGACTTTTACTTTCGAGGTAAAACATGGTTAGTTCTGTTGCTAAGGACCTCTGGTGACTGAACTGAGACATTTTATATATGGATAATGAATGGTGTTTTTTTTACATCAAGTTTCTTATGCCTAGCGAACTGTAACATGTGACATAATTTTTCGTTTCAAAGTTGTTTAGACTTTTTTATATGATTGGTCCAAGACTTGGCAGTTAACTATATCTAACCACAAGTGTTGCACTATTGGTATTGTAAACCTGCTAGTGACAGCTGACCCCACTTCCTTGGTACTGAGGCTCTAACCGTACAAAGCAGGGTATCCGATCTTGGTGTC
>Ga0209786_1000607_pt1 | contig 11744 bp, 7 predicted proteins | sample WorMetilvaeELBA2_FD_187405 | JGI IMG/M metagenome (GOLD analysis project Ga0209786, IMG submission 187405) | Marine gutless worms symbiont microbial communities from Max Planck institute for Marine Microbiology, Germany - Olavius ilvae ELBA.2... ...
CTAAAATCTGAGATTGCAATGATTGACTCTGGTTAATTGAATTTTCAAAGAACCGGCTCGGATCGGACCCGTGGAGTGTTGCCTAAAAAAAATTGAAATTTTTTGCTTGACTTCTTCTTGGTGCTCTACGTCTATATTAATCCTAAATAGGGTATTTGAATCGTCCTCGTCGTCGTACTCGTACTCGTCCTCGATACTAAAGGCGGCCCAAAAACTCCGAGGACGAGCACGAGCACGAGCACGAGTACGAAACCCAAAATGTGCTTATGAGAAAATACGTGGGTTCAGCACAGTTTCATATTTGATCAGACTGGCCGTCTTTTTGGCCAGAGGCCGCGCTCGTGTGAAACTTCAATGAATCACAAATGACGAATGTCGATTGACGAATGGTGGAATCGCTTCAGGCTTCGCCTTCGGCTACGACCCGACAGGTCGCTCAGTCTTTTTATAAAATAGACCGTTCGGCAAAAAAAGCTCACGGCTGGCAGAATACATTCCTTCGACACTTGTCCGCCGGAGGAGGATTCGACATTCATTATTCGATATTCGATATTTATCCGCCTTTGGAGGATTCGCTTTTTCAAAGTTTCTTTTCCGATTTGACCGGCCGCCTTTTTTGCCGGCGGCTTGGCTGACACCTGAACCTGACACCTGAAACCTTAAAGTACCTGGATAGATGGCACTACCAATTTTCTGTCATCCCCCGACAGCGGAATCAACGACTGGACCAGGAAACCATCCCCTATTCCAACATTCCAGCACTCCAACACTCCAGCACCCCAGCACTCCAACACTCCAGCACTCCATCACTCCAGCACTCCAGCACTCCAACACTCCATCACTCCATCACTCCAACACTCCAACACTCCAGCACTCCAGCACCCCAGCACTCCAACACTCCAGCACTCCAACACTCCAGCACTCCAACACTCCAGCACTCCAGCACTCCAACACTCCAGCACTCCAACACTCCAGCACTCCAGCACTCCGACACTCCAACACTCCAGCATTCCAACATTCCAACAATCCAGTTCTTATTTCCGCCCAAGGCTGACCATCTGGGCCAGGGACGTGGCCATATTGTCCAGGAACGCTTCGTCCGGCAGTGAAATTGTCATTTTTATGCTGCCGTCGTCTGCCTTTTCCAGGCAGTCGCTCAATTTACTCTTGAATGCACCGGCCAACTGGGCCGTTTCTTCAGATTCTTCCTGGGTTGAGAACATTTCACCGATAAATGCAAATGCGGCCCCCACCAGTTTTCCGCCGGCGGCGGCGATCTTTTCTTTTCTGGCCAGAACTTGTGCTTCTTTTTCAACCCGATCTTTCATGCTTTCATCTTCGGCGGCCGCCGGTTTCTCACCCAGCAGGATCTCCAGTCGCCGTTTGAGTTCTTCCATGCCGGCCGCCATGTCGACTTGCACGGTGTCGGATTCAGGATCGAGTACCGCCAGGGCGAGTTCATGCTTGGCCGAAAGGGTTGCCAGCAGGTTTTCTTCCAAGGTATCTTTGGTCACCAGCAAAAACACTTGGACCGGCCGTTTCTGGCCCATGCGATGGGCACGGCTGATACGCTGCTCCAGCACGGCCGGGTTCCAGGGTAAATCGACGTTGATAACGGTATTGGCTGCCTGGAGGTTCAAACCGGTGGAACCGGCATTGGTGGTAATAAAAAGTTTACAGGTCGGATCGTTCTGAAACTGATGCATGAGTCCCTGGCGTTTTTTCTGGGGCACCGAGCCGTCCAGTCTGACAAAATTCAGTTTCTGTTCCACCAGCATCGGCTCGATCAGATTCAGCATGGTCGTCCATTCGGAAAACAGGACGATCTTACGGTCTTCTTCGGCCGCGAGCCGATCCAGCAGCTGATTGAGTTCCTCCAGCTTGCTGGAATATCCCGGCGCTTGTTTATCCACCAGAAAGGTGCTGTTGGCGCACATTCTGCACATCAGCAATGCTTTTTGAAGTCTGAGCAGGTCCATTTCCGTCAGGTACTTTTTCTGGATAATAGTCTGGATGATCTGGCGGTGGCCTTTTTGCAAGTCAAGCTGCTCTTCAGTGGGCGGAATTCTCAGAACCCGGGTGGTTCGCGGGGGCAGTTGCTTGATGACCCCTTGGCGGGTGCGGCGCAGCAAAATGGGCTTGAGTTTTGCCCGCAGTTCGTCAAGGTTTTGGTAACCCAGCAGCTTTCCTTTTTCATCGACCACCTTATGCCGGTTGAAAAACCGGAAGGCGGGCCCCAGCCGTCGGTCATCAATGAATTCCACCACCGAAAAAAGATCATCGAGCCGGTTTTCAAGAGGTGTTCCGGTAAGTACCAGGGCAAATGGAGATTTCAGGGCTTTGATTACCCGGCTCGTTTTGGCCTCCCAGTTTTTGATGCGCTGCCCCTCGTCGAGGATAATCAGGTCCCATCTGACACGCTCGATGGACAGAAAATCCCGCAACACCTGCTCGTAATTGCATACGGTAAAAAAGCTGTCACTGTCATATTGCGCCGGACGCTCTTTGGCGCTGCCCAGAACGAGCTGACAGCTGCGGGTGCTGAACCGTTTTATCTCAATTCGCCATTGGGATTTCAGCGAAGCCGGGCAGATCACCAGCACCTTAGAGACCGGTGCATGGCGTGACAGCAGTTCGGCCACACCGATTCCCTGAATGGTTTTGCCGAGTCCCATGTCGTCAGCCAGGACCGCCCGGCCGGCCCCGGCGGCAAATGCAATACCGTCCAGCTGGTACGGCAGCAGTTCGACCTCCAGCAGGCCCTTGCGCAGCGGGTGATTTTTAGGGTTTTTGCGGATCTTGGATACAGCGTCGGTCATGCGTTCCTGAAACAGCTTGTGGTTGATGTATTCTTCGGCGTCGGGGTAAATGGTTACATTCGCTCCGAGGCCCTCCACGCGCCGGATACGCCGGATCAGGTCTTTGATATTTAAAACCGGTTTCCCCTTAGACCGGGCAAGGTGCCTGGAGATATCCCGCGGTAAATCCTCCGGCATCAGCAGACCGAGTTCCAATTCCCGGCCGTAGCTCAGGTAGACGCAAATCTCTTGGATCCGGGCGGATGATTCTTTGACAGCTTTGGTAAATTTCTTACCGACCTTATTCAGGGCGTAGATGATGTGCTTGCAGGTGCCGAGGGTGTTTTTGCGAAAATCCGGACATGAGCAGTACGATGCTCCCGGCTCCCATCCTCTGAGGGCAATGCGATAACTTTTGCCGGAGGCATAACTGGTAATGATGTAATCGGTCCATAACTCACGCGGATTCATGGACTTTAAGCGCATTTTCTCCTTCTGCGCCCTCTCCGTTCGATCGGCAATGGCCTGGCCGATAAGAGCATCCTCGCTCAGGCTCTCCATGGGAACCCTTTCAGGCGGCGGCGCCGACAGCCCCAGGGAGAGTTTTTCCTCAAGGATCAACGACAGGGCCGCGCCCTGATGCTCACAGGCTACGGAACAAACACTGCACCCGATTTTCAGGCGCCGGGGTTTCATGGGATCCAGGGCAATATCGACCTTTGCTTCTGCAAGATCCAGCCGGAAGCGTTCGCTGGTGAGCGTTACCCGCTCAAACAGGTCGATATCATATTTTCCGCCGGCCATTATCAGCTGATTGCCTTGGGCGCCCAGTAGTCTACAAGCTTGAGTGTACGAGAGATGGGACAGCTTATCCTTAAGTGTTATCATGGTGGCCAAATCCTTTTTGTTGCGGTATGAATATTGATTGTACATCGTCCGGGCTTTCAGGGATACGCATACCCGGTTGCAGATCTGTTTCATTTATCCTTCAGTTTTTTTTCTGTCAACCATTGAACACAATTTAATTTGATATTGGAGAGCCGATATCAATTTGATCCTTTTTTGCTTGATTTCTATTGAATAGAGGCGGTAAGGAGAAGCAGCAAGGTATAAACTAATCCTGTAACCTCCAAGGTTTAAAATATGACATGAATGAAGCGACATTAATCGAAAAACTAATCAAAATCGAAGCCTTGTTCGCGGGAGCGGCCACTGAAGGAGAACGCGCTTCCGCAGATCGTGCCCGGCAGCGTATTCTGCAGCGGCTGGCCGAATTGATCCCCGAAGATCCACCGATCGAATACAAATTCACTTTTGGTGATATGTGGTCCCGCAAGGTGTTTGTCACTTTACTGCGCCGCTACGGCTTAAAGCCTTACCGTTACCACCGCCAACGCTATACCACCGTGATGGTTCAAGTACCGGAGCAATTTGTAGATGAAACCCTATGGCCGGAATTTCAAAAAATCAACGTGGAGCTCAGTGCCTACCTGCAGGAAGTCACCGATAGAGTTGTAAGGCAAGTCCTTCACGAAGACAGCTCGGACGTGACCGTTGTCGATCAGCCGCTTCTAATTACTGAAGCAAATGGATCAATCGATGGTCCGATCCAGCCGACAAATTCTGAAGCAACCCAATCGCAGAAAGTCCCCAAGGGAAATCAATCTAAGGGAAAAAAAAAGAAAAAGAAAAAACGGAAAAAAAAGAATCGAAAACGGTGACCCTCAAGGTAAGATCCGGTCACGGTGCAGTGGAAACTCATCAACTGTCGGCTTTGAGCTTTGAGCTTTGAGCTATCATCTTATTATTAAACATCCTGGAGGTATGGTTGATGGCCAAAAATATCGAAATATCAAAGGCAATGAAAATCCACCTGGGAGAGGTTTTTAAGGGCTTGCCTGAAATGCCGGATTTTGTTGACGGCATTCGCCGGGCACCCGCCAGGCATTTTAACCTCAATCAAAATGATACGGAACTGGCCTTGAAAAATGCCCTGCGCTACGTGCCCGCCGATTGGCACGCCGCCCTGGCGCCCGAGTTTCTGGAGGAATTACTGTCATGGGGCCGCATCTACGGCTACCGGTTTCGCCCCGCAGGCCGGATAGTCGGCAAACCCATCAATAACTACCGTGGCAACTGCCTGGAAGGCAAGGCATTTCAGGTCATGATCGAAAACAACCTGGATTTTGAGGTGGCCCTCTATCCTTATGAACTCGTGACCTACGGCGAAACCGGCCAGGTCTGCCAGAACTGGATGCAGTACCGGCTGATCAAACGCTACCTGGAAGAATTGACCGACCGGCAAACCCTGGTGATGGAGTCCGGGCACCCCCTCGGTCTGTTCGCATCTTCACCGGAGGCGCCGCGGGTCATTATCACCAATGCGCTGATGGTGGGCTGCTTCGACGACCAGGAAAACTGGCACCGGGCCATGGCACTGGGGGTGGCGAATTACGGCCAGATGACCGCCGGCGGCTGGATGTACATCGGGCCCCAGGGAATCGTACACGGCACCTACAGCACCCTCCTGAATGCCGGGCGGGCCAAGCTGGGTATTCCGGCCGACAGCGATCTGGCCGGCACCCTGTTTGTATCCTCAGGGCTGGGGGGTATGAGCGGCGCCCAGGGCAAAGCCGTGGAAATCGCCAATGGCGTGGCCATCATCGCCGAAGTCGATTATTCCAGGATTCAAACCCGCCTGGACCAGGGGTGGATCATGAAAGCGGCCGAGGATCCGGCTGAGGCCTTTAAACTGGCCGTTGATGCCCAACAGAAAAAAAAGAGCCTCACCCTCGCCTATTACGGCAACGTGGTGGACCTGATAGAATACGCCGCCAACAACCACATCAAGATCGACCTCCTGTCGGATCAAACATCCTGCCATGCGGTCTACGAAGGCGGCTACTGTCCCCAGGGCATTTCATTCAATGAGCGCACCGAGCTGCTCAAAACCGGCCACGCCGGTTTTAAGGAGATGGTGGATGCCACCTTGAGGCGCCACTATGAGCTGATAAAGATCCTGACCGACCGCGGAACCTACTTTTTTGACTACGGCAACAGCTTTCTCAAGGCCGTCTATGACGCCGGCGTCGTCGATATTTGCCGCAATGGCAAAGATTCCTTGGATGGATTTAAATTTCAATCCTATGTCGAAGACATCATGGGGCCGATCCTATTCGACTATGGCTACGGCCCGTTTCGCTGGGTGTGTTTGAGCGGCCGGGATGAAGATCTGCTCAAAACCGATCAGGCCGCCATGGACGGCATCGACCCGGACCGAAGGTTTCAGGATCGCGACAATTATGTCTGGATCCGGGATGCGGCCCGCAACAAACTGGTTGTCGGCACCAAGGCCCGAATTCTCTATCAGGATGCCCTGGGACGCATGAAGATTGCCTTGAAATTCAACGAAATGGTGCGCCGGGGCGAAATCGGCCCCGTCATGCTGGGCAGGGACCATCACGATACGGGGGGCACGGATTCACCTTTCAGAGAAACCGCCAACATCAAGGACGGCAGCAACATCATGGCGGATATGGCCACCCAGTGCTTCGCCGGCAATGCCGGCCGCGGCATGAGCCTGGTGGCCCTGCACAACGGCGGGGGGGTCGGCATCGGCAAAGCCATCAACGGCGGCTTCGGCCTGGTGCTGGACGGCAGCGATCGGGTTGACAGCGTCATTAGGCAGGCCATCCCCTGGGATGCCATGGGCGGTGTCGCCAGACGCGCCTGGGCCAGAAATGAAAATTCCATTGAAACCAGCATCGCCTACAACGAATTGCGCGCCGGCTCGGATCATATAACCCTGCCCTTTCTGGCCGATGAAGAAATGGTTGAAGGACTTGTATCCGAGGCGTTTGAAAACATTAAAAAGTAATTGGTCTGGACTCTATTAAAGAAAATATTGACAGGATTTACAGGATCAACTGGATAAAAAAAATCCTGTTAATCCTGCAGATCCTGTCAGAAAAAAATTAAATAGACAAAAAACATTTAGGGGAAAAATATGTCATCGATGAAGCAAATCGTTCAATGCGTGCCGAATTTCAGCGAAGGGCGTGATCTGAAAAAAATAGAAAAGATTGTCGAACCCTTTCGCGCCAAAGACGGCGTTAAGCTTTTAGACTATCAAAATGATGAGGACCACAACCGGGCGGTCGTTACCGTGGTCGGGGCCCCCGGGCCCCTCAAGGAAGCCGTTATCGAGGCCATGGGCGTTGCGGTCGAAGTGATCGATATGCGCCGGCATCAGGGCCAGCACCCGCGCATGGGCGCCACCGATGTGGTCCCATTTATCCCGGTTAAAAATGTTACACCGGACGAAGCTGTCGCCATATCCCAAGATGTCGCCGGCCAGGTGGCCGCAAAATATGATTTGCCGATTTTCCTGTATGAAAAATCGGCCGCAAGCCCGGCCAGACAAAATCTGGCAACCATCCGCAAGGGCCAGTTCGAAGGCATGGCTGAAAAAATAAAGCTGCCGGAGTGGAAACCGGATTACGGTCCGGCGGAGATTCACCCTTCCGCCGGGGTCACCGCCATGGGTGCCCGGATGCCGCTGGTGGCGTACAATGTTAATTTGGACAGCGACAATTTTGAAATTGCCGACCGCATTGCCAAACAGGTCCGGCACCTCAGCGGTGGATTGCGGTACTGCAAGGGCATCGGCATTGAGTTAAAAGACCGGGGAATCGTCCAGGTCTCCATGAACATGACCGACTACACCAAAACCGCTCTCTATCGCGTTTTTGAGCTCATCAAAATAGAGGCCCGCCGCTATGGGGTCAACGTGGTCGGCAGTGAAATCATCGGTCTGGTTCCCATGGAGGCCCTGATCGACACGGCAGCCTACTATCTGGGATTGGAGGATTTTTCCATGGAGCAGGTGCTGGAGTACCGCATTTATGAATAGTACTCGATGCTGGATGCTCGATGCTGGATGCTCGATGCTGGATGCTCGATGCTGGATGCTCGATGCTGGATGCTCGATGCTGGATGCTCGATGCTGGATGCTCGATGCTGGATGCTCGATGCTGGATGCTCGATGCTGGATATAGGATGACAAGTGTTTTTAAAGGGAAATACATGGATACATGGAATAATTTGGTGGAGGGTATTTGAGCTATAAGAATTTGGAAATATGGCAGATCGCTAGGGAACTGGTTATAGATATTCACAGGATGACTCTGAATACACTACCCAAGTTCGAGATGTATGAGGAAGGCGCTCAAATTCGAAGATCCAGCAAGTCGGTAAAGTCGACGATCGTTGAAGGATACGGTAGGAGAGGTTATAAACAAGAATTTATCCGTTTCCTTACTTATGCGCTGGGATCAAATGATGAAACGATTGATCATCTTGAAAATCTATTTGAAACCGGATCATTAACTGACCGAGCCCTATATGACGATTTACATGAACGCATCGATAAGCTTGGCAAAAAACTGAATCTGTTCATGAGGTCGGTACAAAAAAACCACAAAAGTGAGAGATAACGGAGACAAAATCGAGAACCCAGTGTCAACTATCCAGCATCCAGAATCGAGTATCCAGCATCCAGAATCGAGTATCCAGCATCGAGCATCGAGTATCCAGCATCGAGCATCGAGCATCCAGCATCCAGCATCGAGCATCGAGCATCCGGCATCCAGCATCGAGCATCCGGCATCCAGCATCGAGCATCGAGCATCCAGCATCGAGCATCCAGCATCCAGCATCCAGCATCGAGAACCATGACTATAGTCTACTGATTTGAAAGACTCGACTTAAATCAAAAACAAACCGAACACATTAAAGGTCAAAGCATGAATGGAAATATAATCATTAAAAATGCTTCGGAATTGGTTACATGCAGCGGGTTTGCCGCCAAAAAGGGCCGGGAAATGTCTGAGCTGCACATTATCCCCGATGGGGCGGTGGTGGTTCAGGAAGGCGTCATTAAAGCCGTCGGAACCACGCAGGAAATAGAGATAACGCTGGCGAAGTCCGGATTCGATTTAGCCGAATTTGATACCATCGATGCCCGCAACAAGGCCGTGCTGCCCGGTTTTGTCGACTCGCACACGCATTTCATTTTCGGCGGTGACCGCGCGGAAGAATTCTCCTGGCGCCTGCGCGGCGACAGCTATATGGAAATCATGCAACGCGGCGGCGGCATCGTCAATACGGTGCGTGCCACCCGTGCCGCCTCGGCTAACGAACTGCTGCAGGCCGGCATCAAACGGCTGGATTCAATGCTGTCATTCGGTGTCACCACCGTTGAAGGCAAAAGCGGTTATGGCCTGGATCTAGATACGGAAATTAAGCAGCTTGAAGTAATCAACCACCTTGACGGCATCCACTATCTCGATATCGTCCCCACGTTTTTGGGCGCCCACGCGGTGCCTGAAGACTATAAAGGCCGGGAAGATGAGTTTATTGACTATATGACTGCAGAAGTCATGCCGCAGGTCGCCGAGCGCAAGTTGGCGGAATATTGCGACGTATTTTGTGAAAAAAATGTATTTTCGGTCAGCCAATCCAGGCGACTATTGTCCAGGGCCAAAGCGCTGGGCCTCAAGCTCAAACTGCATGCCGATGAAATTGTGCAGCTCGGCGGTGCCGAACTGGCGGCCGAGCTAGAGGCGACTTCGGCCGATCATCTGCTGCAGGCTTCGGATGAAGGCATTCGGCAGATGGCCCAGGCCGATGTGGTAGCCACCCTGCTGCCCGGAACCGCTTTCAGTCTGAAAGAGCCCTATGCCAGAGCACGCTTTATCATCGGCAGCAAATGCGCGGTCGCCCTGGCCACGGACTTCAATCCGGGCAGCTGTTTCACGGAATCCATACCGCTCATGTTTGCGCTGGCCACCCTGTATATGAACGTCTCAACCGAAGAGGCGCTAACGGCCCTGACGATTAATGCGGCGGCGGCGCTTGACCGAGCCGATTCCATCGGCAGTATCGATGTCGCCAAGCTGGGTGATCTGGTGGTACTCGAGTCCCCGAGCTACAAGTTCATTCCGTATCATATCGGCGTCAACTCGGTGGAAAAAGTCATCAAAAACGGAAATCTGGTTTTCGACAAAGAAAAAGGAGGGATCACATATTGTTAACCAATCAAAAAATAACTGATTTTTTAGAAAAAACAGCCTCGGGTACGCCCGTGCCGGGTGGTGGCTCCGTTTCCGCCTTGAGTGCGGCCCTGGGAGCGGGCCTGACGGAAATGGTAGCGAATTTGACCGTTGGGAAAAAGGGCTATGAAGCGGTTGAAGGCGAAATGACGGAAACTGCTGAAACCATCCGAAATCTCAGGGAAAAGCTCGTGACGGAAGTGGACAAGGATTCCAGCGCCTACCAGGATGTTCTGGCGGCATTTAAATTACCTAAAGACACGCAGGAAGAAAAAGAGCGGCGGGCAGAGGCGATCCAGGATGCCATGAAAAATGCCGCCCGGGTTCCGCTGGGAGTGGCATATGAGGCCCTGCAGGTAATGGATCTGGCGGAGAAGGTAATTAAAAACGGCAACCGCAATGCCGCTTCGGATGGCGCCGTCGGGACCATGATGGCCCGCACGGCCGTGCTGGGCGCTTTGTTTAATGTTAAAATCAACCTGGCTTCCGTGAAAGATAAACTGTTCGTCGAAGAAATGACGCAGCAGGTCAATCAGCTCGAAAGCCGGGTGCACGAACGGGAGAAGGAGATTCTATCGTATGTGAAGATATGACGGGTCCGGTTGCAAGTTGCTTGCTGCAGGTTGGCTTTTGTGAATAGTTTATGGAATTCTGAGCGAATAAATCAGGTAAAACCGTGGCCATCAGACAGGCGTCCACCACTTGATCATCAACCGGGATGCGCCGGTCGGAGGCGGACTGATTCGCAGTGCCGGTGTTCCGTCGGTAATCAAAGCCATGTGTCGCGTGCAGGATCACATCAAAAGTGCTGAACAAATTTTGGGGATGCTGATTTTATCCAGTCTGTAATGGATGAGGCGAAGGAACGGCTGAAGGAGCCCTAACGTCATCGGCAACAAGGGTATGACTCGGAAAAACTAACGCTTCGGGTATCATCTGAGTTGGGGTGAATCCTGGGCAGGTGTGGGCGACCGGCAAACACCCGATCACAGTCATATCGCGCAGTTTAATGTGCTATTGGACAACTATAAAATTTGGGTTTTAGTGCTGCCGAACTATCGAATAAACTTGGTTTCTCACTACCATCGGTGAGCATTTCGGTAAAGCAGGGTGAGCAGATTGCTAAAGGCATGCAATTAGAACTTATCAAAGTATAGAAAGTTATAATTTTATGAGCGTTATATGGTCCTCACGCCCGCCCTCCAGAAAATAGGGAAGCCGCTTGTCTATTTTAATGGCCCTGTCAGTCATGCTAAATGCAGTTCTTACATAATCTGTCGTTATCAGACAGAGCAATTTATTTTAAAAAGAATCTAGGGTGCTCCATCTGATAACGCGAGTTTATGTAATCAGTTAGCATTTACCACGCCAGTCTTAGACCTCAAATTTTATAAAATAGATCTAAGATCCCGTTTCGTTTCGGGGACAGGGCCAAAAACAAAGGGAAGCGGCTGGCTGATTTTATTACCCTTCTCCCCGACCGACGCCCCTTAAAAAGGATCGGGTCATTTTAAACCGGCAATTAAAGCAAAAAGGCAGTTGAAGATTATTCTCCAACTGCCTTTGCTTTCGCCAATATTTAATAGATAAGACCAGACCCTTATCTTTTCCCTAAAGAATATAGAATATCACCGATTTTCCCCAAATTTTCCCATCCTTTTGAGATAAAATAAGAACATCACAAATAAAACAATAGATATAATAGTATATGGTTATATAGAAAGCCCAAGTGATAAAAATAATTGATTCATCTGTGACCGTATCTGTCACAGGTCTACGGTACAATGGCCTCAAAAACATAGAGGAGGCCTATTATGACAACATTTTATATCAT